>TARA_R110002051_G_scaffold39155_1_pt1 | contig 51060 bp, 54 predicted proteins | sample TARA_R110002051 | Tara Oceans TARA_R110002051 (sample SAMEA4397023) | marine metagenome | biome: Polar Biome; feature: [MES] marine water layer (ENVO:01000295) within the mesopelagic zone...; material: water (ENVO:00002006), including particulate matter (ENVO:01000060) such as...... | reverse complement strand
GGCGGGATCGCGGCGGAGGTCGTCCTCGCGTCGCGGGGTGTCGAGGTTGCCCCACCGGTCGATTCGACGGGCCAGGCCGAACATCCCGAGCACCTTGCTGATAGTAGCCGTGTGCTGGCCCAGCATGGCCAGCTTATCGACGGTTCCGAGCACGATCGCGGGTGCACGAGCGTAAATTGCATCATCGGTCAGCAGGAACGGCAGCGGATGCCGCCCGCCATGCTCCCGGTTCCACTCGCAGCTGTCGTTGAAGCAGATAATCACCGCTCGTTTGCCGAGTGGCCCTTCGCCCTCATCGCGCCTCAGCCCGGTCGCTTCGCCGCATACGGGGCACTCGGGAATCTTGTCATAGGCCTCGCGCGCCTCGACGTATCGGCGACCCTGAGCGCGCTGCTCGTCATCTCCCGTCGCGCCGTCGAGCTCGCTATCGTCGGTGAACTCCTGATCGCTCGCCAACGGGATATCGGCGCGGAATGAACGATAGTTGTTAGGCGTGTTCTGGTTTCCGACCCAGAACCCCATCTCGAACGGCCAGTTCCCCACGGCATGCCGGCGGCGCACGATTTCGGCCCGCACCACCAGCTTTAGGAGACGCTGCGCCTGCTGAAGCGTAAGAAGGCGAAGTGGGTAACGGATCATGGCCGTTATGCCACGATCTTTTCCGCGCAGTCGGTCGAGAAACATGGCAAACAGCAGCGTGCCGTAGAACGCCTCGGACTTGCCGCCTCCGGTCGGAAAGTACAGCAGGCTGACGCCGTCCTCATCCAGCATGGGATCATGGTACTCGCGCCACTCTTCAATCCGAGAGCTGAACACGGGGACATGGGCGAGGACGAATGCCATCTGAAACAGTCGCCAGCCCCGCTTGGGATCGTGCGCGTCGCGCAGAGCGAAGGCCTCGTTGGTCATGATCCAGGCGCGCCAGGGCGCGGCGCGGGGCTCGAGGGCCTCAAGATCTGCTGTGGCCCGCCCCGATAGCATTTCATATGCTTTCTTGGACGCAATCAGCATCTCGACACCCCGTTCGATGTAACGGGCCTCGGCGCGCTGTGCGGCAATGTCCTTTCGCAGTCGTGCGGCCTCGATCTCCGCATCGGCGCGGTCGAGGCCCGCCGTTACCGTGCCCCTGAGGCGAACCTCTTGTTCGTCGATCCACTTGACATAGGCTCGCGGCAGCTCGAGCAGCTTGGTCGCGTCGAACCCTGGTTCTTTCAGGATAGAGAACTGGAACGGAAGGTCGATCTGGCGCGCGACGATGCGCGGCTGGGCGAAGCGAGGCGCGGCCGTCGTGGCGAGGCTCAGTTCGCCTGCGGCCGTGTCGGCGTGAACACCGCAGTTCAGGCCGATCGCAGGATAATCAAGATGGTCGCGGAAACGGTAGGACGGTTCCACTCGGTCCAACCGAAGGGGCCGATGTGCGGCCTGGGGCAGAGTCAGCGAAAGCCCTGCGCCGAACACCGTGTTGCAACGCCCTTGCGCATCTCGCGGTGTCGGCTCGGGGGACTGGTTATCTAGCATGACGCGCAGCGATAGACGGCTCGGGTCGAGGAAATCTGCCTGCCGCTCCACCTTCAGCACCACTCGCGAGAGATCCGGCACAACCCGTGCACGGTCGACCGGTTGTGCGGCCAGCGCGGCCATGGCCGCCGTCCACTTTGCCTCGTCTAGTGTCTCACCTGGTTGCACCCTCGCATCCCGCCAGGCTTCGGTGCCCCCATTCCCGGTCACCCAGGCCTCGAGTTGCGTTCCCAGTGCGTTTGCAAGGATCACATTGTACGCATCGACGGTCGTGGTCAGCGTCGAGTCGTCTGCGTCGGTCTCAAACTCCAGAGCTGGAAGCGCAAGATCGATCCGACGCCATTTCCCGGGTATCGGTGCCGGGTCGACATGCTGCAACGGAATTGCGCGGCTTTCGCGCACGAGTCGCGCAATCGGTGGCGCCTGCGCGACGGTTTCGTCAGGGGTATTGGGATCACCAACCGCATCGTCCGGCGGTGGCTCGGCGTTCAACGGCTCGGGTTCCCCGGACAGCAGTTTGATGCCATGCGCCGCATATGCCTTTGTTCGGATCCCGTCCAGAATCTGCGCACGCTGCGTGCGCACCTTCGAACGCTTCGCCTCGTCCATGCCCTTCCAGTCGGGACGATCTACCCCGGCCGCCTGCAGCGCCGGAACGCGCTGCGTGCGGATCTCGTCGTCAATTTGCTGTTGGATGCTCTTACGCAGTCTGAAGTCGAAGTCGAGCTCGCCACCGCCGGCTACCAGGTCTTTCCAGAGGGGGATGACGCGCACATAAACCGAGAACCGTGGCGTGACTCGGATGGTCGCACGAGTCCCGGCGCCCACGACAAAATCTATCCCGACAGCTGCGATTCGAATGTCCGATGTTTCGTCCACCACGCCGCCAACATCGAACCGTGGGAGCAGTTGCCCCGCGAACACGCCGCGACGGGGCGAGCTACCGAGGATGGTGCGCCCCCGCTCGTCGCCGCCGCTGACTCTAGCGACGAGTGCGTTGACCAGCGCGTCGCACACGGCCTCCTTGAGCTCAACGTCGATTTGACCCAGCTGCTTGTCCGAATATCCCTTCACGTCACCTCCAAGCTCCGTGTCTCCGCCACTGTTGCCACGTGTTCTTCGGCCATGGCTCGGAGCGCACGAATGTCATCACTCCTGTCCCGATTGCTGGCGAGCGCGGCATGAGGATCCGTCAGGATACCACGGAAGGCGTCGTGGAAGATGTTGCCGGACCGCAGTCGATGCGAGCGTTGCGCAACCACTGCCCAAAGCCAGAAGCTCTCCGCCAACTTAGGCCCTATACCGAGGGCACCAGTGAAACGCATGAACGTCTCGCGATCATGAGGCGCGTGCGGCACCACGTCGTGCAGTGGTTTGTCGAGCTCGTCGTCAAGATCCACCCAATAGCGTGCTGTTTCGATTGAAACATGCGGTTCACCCATCAGCGACACGACGACCCGCAGGCATTCGTTGACTGTATCTCCGGCTATTGCGCCGAAGCGGCTGGCGACCTGCAGATGGTACTCGCGAATTTCGGCCGCAGCGGTAGCGCGGACATTCACCAGCGTGCGCGCCCGCTCGACAAAGCCCGGTCCAATCACGCAAACTTCTTCGCCCTTGCGAACCTGCGCAGCCGGTCGCTCGATGAAGGAGGTCGTTGCTGCGCTGTCGTTGCGCAGGACAATGGCTGTCGATGCGCGTGCGATTATGCGCTGTCCGTTGTTCATGGATATTTCAACCAGACGGCGCTCGCCTCGAGAACCTCCGCTCAGGTCGACCACCGACCCTCGCGGGAACTCGATGTCATCGGTCGGCATCTCGGACTCAAGCTGCACAGCGTGTCGCCCGATCTCGCTCACGCGCGTGGTCGCTCGAGCAGCGAAGGCTCGAAGCCGAACGGCAAGCGCGGGCACGCCGATTTCCTGCGCTAGCCGGTCGGCATCCCTGGCCGCGAAAGCAAGCGTGTCCGCGTCGGCGAGGATCACGACTTGCTCGGGCAGCCACGGTTCGGCCAGCGTCGCCAGGATGGCAGACCTCGTCGGTGCGACAATGATGGCCCGTTTGAACTGATTGCGCAGCGAGCTGGGCAAGGCCGTGATGGTGCTCAGCACGCGGGCGCCGCCGACGCGGATTATCCCGGCATCGAGCCGCTCCGTCAGTTTTGGATGCGCGGCGGAAAGCCGGTCTGCCGCGAACTCCGCCACCATGTCGGAACGGAAAACGAAAGCTGATCGGGAGCTGGAGCGAAGCGCCGGCTGTATCGCATCTGCCAGTAGCGTCGACATCGGCGTCGCCCGTTCAAGGGAACGCATGATGCCGGTCGTGTCAGCAGTGACCTGCGCCTCCGCGTCTGCCTGGCTGGCAAGGCTGCGAGGGTCGGAAAGGGAGGCAACATCCGCCGCAACGCGATATGTCGCCAGTCGATCGTTCGCAGTTGCTGTCGATGTCTCTCGCTCGAGAAACCGACTAAGATCGGCGATCGATCCCGGCAGGCAGGCGGCGCGCCGAACAGTTGCGATCATGTTTCGCGCAGTTTCCGCCCCAGCCGGATCCCCCATCTCCGATAGCCTATGCGCAAGTCCCCGAAGCCGCTCGATATTCCGATCGACGTCGCCAAAAAAACCGTCGACTTCTATCCGCCCGCCGCCCTCGAACCGGAGTTTCGGTTGGTTAGTGTCCTGAACGATGCCGGTGATAGGCGAGTAGACAACGTGCCCCAGGGCCGGCGTCACCTTGGACTTTCGTCCGGTTTGCCTCGTTCCGAGAAGCTGAAACCGAGCAGTCTGGTATGTCCACGGATCATCCGCCAGCACTAGAATGCCGGCGGTTGGATGCACCTGGCGCATGCACTCGATCATGTCGCCAGCGTGCTTCAGCCAGTTCCATCCGAGCCGGTCGCGCGCGGTCCGCGACAAGTCGAGAATCAGGAGGTCGGGCGCCCTCGTGATCCCCCTCAGCTCCGTGCCCAACCGATCTCCGGCTCGGATCGTATAGAGATAGTATGCCGCGTTTGAGGGATTGTCCGCATCCCCGGATCGTTTGTGCGTCGCGATGTCAGTCTTGCTCCGCGTTCGCCAAAGTAGCGAGCTATTGGATGGTCGCTCGCCTCTCGGCGGACCGTGCGGCACAATCTCGTCGAGGATCGGATGTTCGAACTCGGCGTAGTCCCGACCGTCCGAGGCTCGGCCTGTCAGCTTTCGGACACGGGCCAGAACCTGGTGGTAGTCCTTGGCAGCATCGATCTCCCCATCCAGGTAGCGCTTCAGGTGGTCGAAGTGCACTTCGCCCATACCGTGGCGATCAACCTGCACGGCCCGTGCCTGCGCATGTGTGCTCCGGGCATAGGGGAACACGACGGCGCGTACGTCGTCGGCTCTTTTCCGACTGAGGGAGCATTCGTCCTTTATTGTAATTTCGACGGGCTCCGCACTGCTTATGGCGGCAATCGACAGCAGGGAGACGATCGCCGAAGGCGACATTCGACTCGGGGGCCACGGCATGATTACCTGCGCCGACCCATCGCTCGCCACCTCGGCAGCCGATCGGACAAGCCGCTCGTAGGCCGGTGTAAGCACAACCGCTTCCGGCGATCCAAGTCGATGAAGCGGCTGCCCGGCAAGAGCCTCCATATACCGTTCGACGTTCCGCGGCGGTCGTTGGACAGGTTCCGGCGCCAAGACGGTTTCCGCCGCTCTCCGCGAGGCCATCGAAGCTATCTTGGAGGTGAGACCGGCCCGCTTATCCAGCTGCGCCTGGCGCTGCTGCGCCCGATCCTTGAGTTCCGTGCCAGGTGCGCGGTCAAAGGGTCGGTACCGCGCCATCACGCCTCAACCAATTCTTGCTGACGGCGGTAAGCGGTCAATGCTGCAGTTTCCGCATCTCCGTCGGCCTCGCGGAGCGCAGCCGAGAACGCCGCCGGCGTCGGAAGGTCAAGTTGTCGAAGCAGCGTGACAGAAACCGCGGCCGTTCCGGAAACACGGCGGTATCGTTGATCGACCGCGCTCGTGTTGAGCAGCTTGACGGCGAGGGCAAGCCGTTTGGGGCTCTCGGCGGTGAGAACGATAGTATGATTTTCAGTGACGAAGCCTCCCCATCGCACCACAACCGCAGGATCGACTATTGCTGCGATGAGGCGTCGCGGCTGCTTGTCGTTTGTCGTGCGTTGCATGACGGCCGCGGGGGTTCGGACCACGGCCGCGCTTGGTTCCGCGAAGGTGACGAAGTCCATTTTTGTACCTTGCTTGCCCGCGGGTTGGCATATTTCCCCCGCTCGAATGTTCTTTGCCCATATCAATGGAAAGCCATCCAGAGGTCCGAGCTTCATCACAAGCCGCGCTTGCTCGCGATTCCAGACGAAATATCCTGCTTTCGCGGTCACGCCATAGTCTGCCAGCGTCGCGCCGCCGATGGTTTCGGGGTCGACCGGCGGTAGCGGCCAAGCGTCCTCGGACCTGGCGGGAAGAGCCTGCGCCACAACGGTACCCGCTTGCGTCGTCGTACCGATGATTGGGAACCAGACCTTCACATCCGGGCGATGTGCCTTCCCCTTGCGTGCTATCAGCACGCTAATGTCCTGCGCCACGTCAAGAAAGACCCCGTCGCGACCTGCGATCGAGCCAATGGTAAGGACCTCGCCTTGCGACCGAATGAACTGGCGCATGCGATTATAAAGCGGGCCCGACCGGAAGCTCGACGGTATGACGAGCGCCACGATGCCGCCAGGCTTCGCGTGGCGGAAGGAGAGTTCAGCAAATAAGGCGTACTTGTTTATGTGCCCACTATGTGCGACCCGCCGCCACGCATTTCCGGGAACCTCCTCCATGGACATTCGGCCGTACGGGGGATTCGCGATGACCAACCCATAGGAGGCTGGGATCGGCACGCGCAGGGCATCCCCTATGAGAATCACCTCCCGCGGTAGGGGAGCCCTTAGCCGCTCGGCGATCAGCCTGCGTGATAGGATGGCGAGGCCCGCGTCGATTTCTATGCCGTTCAGCCGGTAGGCGACCTCCTTTGTAGCAAGGCCCGCTGAGGTCATCCGTCCAGCGATCGTTGAGAGGAACGCCGCGCCACCCGCCGCCGGATCGAGGACGTCATCACTCCACAGATCAAATCCAGCCTCGATCGCAAAATTAATCACCGCGTCCGCTACCGCTGGGGGCGTAAAGTAAGTGGCTTGCAATCGCCGAACCTTCGTTGGCAACATGAGGGTATAGAGCGTCCCGATCCAGTAATGACGCTCATCGACTGGTAAACCATGGAGAGCCCTACGAAACGGCTCGAGCCGCTCGTCGACGCCGATATCGGCAAGCAGATCGAGGCAGGCACCAGCACGGGCTTGCGGCGACGTGGCCTCACACGCCAGTTCCCGCGCAGCAAGGCGAGCACGGGCGAGCAAAGTCGTCTTGCTCCCCTCCGCCTCCACCGTTCCCCCCTCTTCTGACGGCATTCGGCCGTCATCCACCCCACAAAATATGCAGATACTCTCGTCGAATAAGACTACGCCTGCCAGTGAATGTCTAGACCGGAAGTTCGTCTATGGTTCCCTCTCGGCAGGATAGCCTTGAGAAATTCCTTGCAACGTTTGCGGGCTGTCCCGATTATGGATGCCGGCGACCTCGGCGGCCTTCTCTACCGCGCGATGTAATTGCCGCGACCTTTGAAACAGCCAGCCATGGGACAGTATCACGCCGTGCCCCTTGCCCTGTTCAACTTGGATCAGCATGCGAATCGGGTCGATTCGTCGACCTTGAGATGCGCAAACTCGGAGACGCGCAAGACCCGGATCACCATATCTTCTTGTATGTGCTTACGCAGCGCTTCGGACCAGAGCTCGGGCGGCGTCTCGAGCCGGCGATCGGCCCGTTGCGTTCCTCCGTAACCAATGACATGTATTACAACTCAAGTTCTCATATTTATCAAAGGTTTGCTTGAACTGTAGTAGGCACCGACAGTTCATATCCATTCAAGACCTACAGACGGCAAAAAGGGGCGGGAAAGGCTGCTTACTGCGGTATCGACGAGTGACCGGAAAGAGGGGTGCCTTAGCGGCCAGACAGCTTGGATGCTGAGGGTGCCGCACGATCCGTTCTCTCTCGGCAGGCAACAGCGCTCCCCAAAACACAATCAGGATCATCGGAGATGATCCGACATTTGAAGAATGCGCGTGATACTACCGTCAAATCACGCTCGCAGGCAATGGTGACCCTGAAGACGTCGATCTGCGTGACACGCTGGATCAAATCCGAGGAAAAGTCGCGCTGATCCGGCATATCGCAGCCTACCGACCTGGCGACATCGACACGCCGTTGGCCTCCGCAAAATCAGCCATGCGCGCATTGGCGCGTCGTTGGCTATGGTTGCATGAGGAAATCATCGCACATGACAAGGAACGGGAACGCATTGTCACCAAACGCGCACCAGACTTGATGGCTTCGCATGGGATTGCAACGCTGACAGTGGCGAAGATGTTGATTTAGTTGGCGATGAACCGACGCGGATTCGCTCGGAAACTGCCTTTGCAAAACTTTGCGGTGTTTGCCCGATCCCAGCATCTAGCGGCAAAACAAATAGGTTCCGATTGAACCGTGCCGGCAATCGACAGGCTAATGCTGCACTCCATCGCGTGGCCATCGTCAGAATGCGAAGCCACGAACCTTGCCTATGTAAAAAACGCACGAAAGACGGAAAGAGCAAAAGCGAAATCATTCGCTGCTTGAAGCGCTACATAGTTCGCGAAATCTACAGCCAGATCTGTGTACCGAAATCTGCCCAAATCACCGCTTGACGAACATAGGAGCTTCAACGCGATGGTGGAAACAGTGTTCAAGACGATCAAGAACGAGCTGATCTGGCGATCCAGCTTCCAGACCCGAAGAGCTACGGAATTGGCCCTTGGCCGATATATCGACGGCTTCTACAATCCACGTCGGTGACATTCCGCATTGGGATACAAATTGCTGGCCTCATGCAAGGCCGAAATGGCCATCACAGAGTGAAAGCCTCTCCACAAAATCCGGGCAAGACCAATTACGCCGCCGTTCACTTATAGAGGAATGATCTCTCATATAGCAATGAATAGATGGGGTGGTTGCCGCCAGATTGCTGCTTTGCTGAGACATTGTGGCGCCGACGAGGGATTGGCTTTAAGAATCAGTTAAGGTTAATAAAGCATCCTCTTCGCGCAACGAACCAGGTTTGGAGAAGCAAGGATGCGAACAGCCGTGTGCCCTAAGCTCCCCGCTTTGGCTTTGTGTTTGGTGTCGTGGATAGCTTTCGGTTTTGCGTCTCCGCCACACCTCTACAAATCAAGGGGTACGCAAATGGAAGCGACCCTAGAACCCCGAACAACCCAGAACGCAGATCGTTTTGCATTCCTCGTCGGTAGGGAGGACTATGGTAAAAAAGGCGCCCGGATCAAGCTGCGGGGTGCCCACGAGATTGGTTCTGTAACATCGGCGGTTCTGACGAAAACCTCGAGGCTGCCGCGCAGGAATACGGCAGGGCTATCAGCCGGGATATCGATCGCCCAACCTGGCTTCGTGCCGCTGCTATCTGCGTCTGAGTTCGGGGAACTCAGGCAAAGCTTCGAGTATTTTACAAAGGGAGACGCTTCGGCACGTCATAAACCCGAAGATGACCGTTTGGCCGGTGTCCCGCCTGTTCTCGCTGCCCTCGTCACCAATGATTCGGCTGATGTTCTTGCCACGGCCTACGCACCGACGGACGCTTACCATGCTCCAGAGGGGGCTTTTGATGCAGTGCTGGGAGGCGAAACAGACATGGGTCGTTTTGTTCCCCCGGTGGAGGAAGGTGACCATGATTGGATGAGTCAGCCTCTCCCAGCATCGGTTTTCTCGGCCACTGAACAAAAATGCTTGGCGACCGGTATTTACTTTGAAGCGCGCGGTGAAAAGGTGAAGGGACAGGCTGCTGTCGCCCAAGTTATTCTAAATAGAGTGCGCAACCCCAAATATCCCGGTAGCATCTGCGAAGTAGTGTACCAAAACAAGAGCTGGTTCAACAGATGTCAGTTCTCTTTCGCCTGTGACGGTGTAGCCGATTTGATTGTCGACCGAAGAGCTTTTCGGCTCGCGAAGGACGTCGCGATGGCGGTATCTGCCGGCAAGATATTTCTTGCCGAGGTCGCTTCGTCCACTCATTATAATGCAACCTATGTGAACCCTTCCTGGGCCCGCTCCATGCAGCGCATGACTCAGATTGGTTCGCATATTTTCTATCGGACGATAGGCGGCGGCTGGAGCTGATAGGCACCACGCCACGCCTTCTATCCGTGCATCGGGGCTTTTCCGTTAGATGAAAGCTGAATGCTCAATATGGTGGATTCGTCTAAAATGGATACTCTGACTATAGAGTCGTATCTTGTCTCAGCCTCTAAACTATCGATTTTAATTTCGCGCACACAGCCGCTTACGGTGAATTTTCTCGAAATCGCCCATGGTTTCCGCAAGGGGAGGGAGTTTTGTCGGTGAGCAACGCTGTTGTCGCTTGGCAGTCAATCGTAAAAATGCGCCGAACTGGCCCAAGTTTGCCATTTAATTGTGCGAATTTCGACTGTCTTGGGATCAAAAATCTAGGCAACAGAACCCCTTCCGCAGGATCATTCCAGCAACCTTCGGATTTTGGGCACGGCGAGACGCCGATCCTCGTGGTAATCGACGATCCCGCCAAATCCGCCGTCGGCGCGAAACAGGAGCACGCCAGCGGTGTGGTTCATTGTGTAACGGTCCCCCTGTGGTATCTTTTCGAAAGTGGCGCGAAACCCGCTCGCGGCGCGTTCGATTTCGCCGAGAGGGCCGGTCAGGCCGGTGATTCTGGGATCAAAATTCGACAGGTAATCCGCCAACACCTCAGGCGTGTCACGCTCCGGATCAACGCTGATCAGGACCGTGTTAAGCCGGTCGGCGTCGGGGCCGAGTTCCTCCAGCCAGAGGGTAATGTCGCCCAGCGTTGTCGGACAGACATCCGGGCACCAGGTGAAGCCGAAAAAGATCATGGCCGGGCGGCCGATCCAGTCCGAAGGCTTCACCGTCGCTCCGCGGTGGTCCGTCAGGGTGAAAGACATCTCGCCTATCGGCAAAGGCACGAGGCTGGAGCCAGATTGAACGTCGTCACGGCTCCGCCACCAGCCGAGGCCGAGAGTCAAGATCAGTGCGCCAACGCCTGAGGCTCCGGCGAGAAGCAGCCTCCGGCGTCTCATTTTTTGCTGTCCGGGCAGCCAGCGTCCCTCGCGCCCATGCCCCGGATAGCCACGGGAACCGTCACATCGCCCGCCTCGCGAAAGGTCAGCGTGACCGGATATATCTCGCCTTCCTTCAGCACCTTTGTGAGGCCCATCAGCATGCCGTGATAGCCGCCCGGTTCCAGCGCCATGGTGGAGCCTGCCGGTACGGGGATCGCCATCGCGTGCGGCATCGAGGCCACGCCATCCTTCACCACGGTTTCGTGCAGCATCGGCTTGTCGGACACCGGAGTGGTGATGGCGGTCAGCGTATCGTCCGTCGCGCCGGTGTTGCGGATGGTGACGTAGAACGCACCGGGCCGCGTCATTCCGATCGAAGCCCGCGACCAGGCTTCCGAGATTTCGAGTGAGCCAAGTTCAACGGGTTCACATGCCAGCACTTGGCCGGCGGATAGGCTGAGGAGGAGCGCAGTCAGAAGATATTTCATGATACTCACAATCTTTGCTTCAGGTCGTTCAGGATTTCGCTTGCCGGTGTGCCATAGCTGAACTGGCGCAGCCAATCTCCGTCGGGTCCGATCAGGTAAAGAGATGGGCTGTGCGACATTGTGTAGCCATCGGGCGCGCTGGCATTGGCCTCGCGCTCGTAATAGATGCGGAAACTGTCGGCTACGGCGCTGGTCTGCCTCTCGTCGCCCGCGAGACCGAGGATCGACGGGTGGAAGGCTGCGGTAAAATCAGCAAGTCCCAGCCTGCGGTCGCGTATGGGGTCGATGGAGATAAAGAGCGGTTGCACAAGGGCAGCCTGATCGCCAAGATGGTCCATGACCTGCGCGACCTCGGCCAGCGTCGTGGGGCAGACGTCGGGGCAATTGGTGAAACCGAAGAACACCAGCTGGTGCTTTCCTGCAAATTCCTCCGTCCTCCGCAGGCGCCCCTCAGCATCGGGGAGTGCGAAGGTGGGCCGGAAGGGGGCAACATCCGAGGGCAACGGCGCTCGGTTCGCCAAAAGGACGAGCGTGCCATAAGCCAGCACAGCCAAACCGGCTGCGGCCCAAAGGATCTTCTGCACGCTTGTCAATCGCATCGGTTCGTTCGTCTCCGCTCCCCGACCTGTTTAAGACCTCAAGTCCCTTGAGCCTCAAGTGCGACATTCTGCCATCACGCACAGTAATGGTCATACCAATAGTATAGTCGCCAGTAGGTTTATGTTCAGGACAATGATCGTGACCGCGATCAACGCGCAGACTGCGGTCAGCCAGCGGGGCGCAACCAGCTCGCCCATCTTGGCGGAGCTGGCGGTGAACATTACCAGCGGCACGATTGCAAAGGGTAGCTGGAAGGACAGGACCACCTGGCTCAGGATCAGCAACTGTCCGGTGCCTTCGCTGCCAAAACACAGAATCACGAAAGTTGCGGGTAGGATCGCAATGCCACGGGTGATTAGACGCCGCACCCAAGGTCTCAGCCGAAGCTTGATGAACCCTTCCATCACGATCTGACCCGCCATGGTGGCGGTCACGGTCGAATTCAGGCCTGCGCAAAGCAGCGCCACACCAAACAGCACAGGTGCCAAAGCCGATCCAAGCAACGGTTCCAAGAGCAGATGCGCCTTGTCGATTTCGGCCACGTCATTTTCGCCGACGGTGTAGAAGGCCGCCGCCGCAAGGATCAGGATTGAGGCGTTGATCGTCAATGCGAACATCAGCGCAATAGTCGAATCCCATGTAGCATGTCGCAGCGCCTCCCGTTTAGAGGGCAGATCGAGTCCAAATGCACGGGTCTGCACGATGCCTGAATGGAGATAAAGATTGTGAGGCATCACGGTCGCTCCGATGATCCCCAGCGCGAGATAGAGCATCGTGGGATTGTTGACGATCTCGCGGTTCGGTGCAAAGCCCGCGATCACCGCGCCCCATTCGGGATCAGCCTGCGCGATCAGCACCGCGAAACAGACCGTGATCGTCGCCATCAGTGCAATGATGAAGGCTTCAATCCAGCGAAACCCCTTGTTCTGCATCCACAGGATCAGGAACACATCGGCCGCAGTGATGAATACACCAACTTCCAACGGGATGCCTAACAGCAGGTTCAGCCCGATGGCGGTGCCGATCACCTCTGCCAGATCGGTGGCGATGATGGCAAGTTCCGCAAAGATCCATAGCGATATAGACATCCATTTTGGATAGGCGTCGCGACAGGCCTGAGCCAGATCACGACCTGAGGCTACCGCCAGCCGCGCGCAAAGCGACTGCAGCAGGATCGCCATGATGTTGGACAAAAGCGCCACGAACAGCAGCGTGTAGCCGAATGCTGCGCCCCCCGCGAGCGATGTTGCCCAGTTACCCGGGTCCATGTAGCCCACAGCTACTAGATAACCTGGGCCGACAAAGGCCAGAAAGCGGCGGAATCGGCTGGTGCCTCCATTGCCCACGGCGATGGTTCGGAACACCTCCGACATGGAGGGTGCTTCGCGCTCCTGGCGCCAGGCTGATCGGGTCATGGTATTCGGATTTCTTTCAAAAACCTTATGATAGACTGGTGATACATAAATAGCTTCTGCTAACCTTTTTATGGCGCGGCCTTTCTTGGCAAGCCGCTCTGACCAACATGCGCCCGAACTCAGGTCATGCGAGTAGGTTCCCACGGAGGCAATTCGGTAGCACACACTATGGCCGGATGACCCGGCCGGGTCAGTTGAATTAAACCTTGATCAGCGCCGCAGTGGCATACATGAATGCGATCCCGCCAAGAAATCCTCCCAGAACAGCCGGCGAGAGCAATACGGCCTGGCGGTCAGGATTCTGGCGCATCAGGTAGGCGCCGACCTCAACCATGACCTGCATGATTGCGCCCGCGCCTACAGCCAGAACTAATGCCGACCATTGTGGCGCATAGGCGAGACTGCCCGCCCACATACCCAGTACGGCTGGACCGCCGGCCAGTAGTGTCAGCGCCACAAATGTCCAGAGTGGAGGACGGATCCGCAGCATGGGTGCGGCGATGCCGATTCCCTCAGTCACATTATGCAGCGCAAAGCCGAGAACGAGGAAGGTACCAAGCCCTGCCGATCCGGCTGCAAAAGCGCCGCCGATCGCCAGGCCCTCACCGAAATTGTGCAGCCCTATGCCAAGGGCGATGAAAAATGCGAGCGCCAGTCCCTCGGGTTGGCCGCGCCAGCGTCCGATCGCCATTAATAGCAGAAAACTCGCCAGGCCCGCCAGCCAGACCATTGCGGACCCCTGGAACAATGCGGCCGCTTCGGAGGCCAGCTCCAGTGCCTCGGCGGTCATGTCGATGAGCAGGAATGCCAGCAGACCAACAGTCAGCGCGAGCAGAAAGTTCATCCCGGCCCGCCCGACGCCGCGCATGGCCGGATAAAACATCAGTCCGAGCGCCACCGGCAGCAGACCGACGATCGCCCCGACCAGCGCCTGCGCCTGTAATTGGGACGTCGTGGCCTTTGGCGTCGACACGGCGACAGCGATTTCATGTTCGAACGCCGTGCCGGTGTTGGATAGGAGTTTGACAACATGTGCCTCGCCAAGCACCCAGGGATAGGGAATCTGCACCCAGACGGCCTCTCCCCGCGCGATTGGTCCGGGCGGATCTTGGGTGAAGGTCCAGAACGCGTCGTCCACCACCACCTGGGCGATCACCATGGGATCTGATCCGCCGGCTCGTACCCGCAACCCGATGCCTGTCTCGTCGAGAATGGTCCGCTCCACGGTCATGGCCTCGACCGGCGGAGCGCCATTGTTGAAACTGCGCAGGGGGTCGAGTGAAGCGATCCAGACGAAGGCGACAAGCATGGCGGCCAGCGGCAACAACACCAGCATGAGTTGGGTGATGGAGGATTTGGCCGGTTGAGGTTGGCTGTTCTCTCTCATGCTGAAGGCTCCTGCACGTCGAACAAGCCCATCCAGCCGAGCTCTGTGAACTCGGATTGATGCGGATGAAACATGTACATTCCGGACTCGTGTTCGGCAAAGCTGAACTCAAGAATCCCGCGCTGCGCCTGGCACTGCATGATCACATCGACAGTGCGGTGTGTCGGCGTCAGCGTGGTGCCGGTATCGTAGTAATCAAAGAAGTTCGCGTGCAGATGAAACGAGTTGATGAAGTCGAACTCGGTCACGTTCAACAGGTAGATGCGAACGGGGCGCGACTTGTCGATGCGGATAGGCACGTTCATATAAGCTAGGGCCACGGTGTTGCAGGCATAGACTTCGTTGCCGCCATCAAAATTGGTGTCGAAGGCGTTCATCACCATCGCCATCTCCTGCCATTCGGCATTCTCGGAGCTGCCGAGCAGACGTGAGGCGGCAACCGCAACGTGTTCGGGACGCAGGGCAGGATCGGGGTCAATGACGAACAGGCCATACATGCCCTTGTGCATGTGCCGCTTGAGCGGAAAAGCATGGCAATGATACAGGTGGCAGCCGAAGGGTTTGGCATCGAATTCGTAGATGAATTCCTCGCCGGGACCGATCAATCCCGCGCCGGGAACGCCGTCCATCCGCGCTGAGTGGATGCCATGGAAATGCATGGAATGGGGGTGCGAGCCGAAGTTGCGGAAAATGATCCGCAGCCTCTCGCCTTCCTTTGCCCTAAGAGCCGGGCCCGGAACGCGGCCATTGAAGGTCCATGCGGGGAAGAAGATGCCGGGGGCAATTTCGATTTCCTTGTCGATAGCATCGACTTCGAAGGTGCGCAGTGTCCGGCCATCGGACAACTGTTCGGTCCGTCCCGTCTCCCAGTCCGTCAGCATGGCTGTTGGGTCGAAGCCGTTCCTGGCATGATCAACCAGGCCAACCGTTGTCATGTTACCGTGAGCCATTCCAGGCATCGGCGCAGCATAGGGATCATCCATCATGGTGGACATGTCGTGACCCGCCGTGGGATCAGGTTTGGTCTGCGACCTTGCACCACTTGCCACCATGGCTGCGCCGCTCGCAGCGGCAAAACCTCCGACCAGCAAGGCTCGACGTTGCGGGTCGACAGACAATGCGGTGTCGTCAGGCGCTGAAGCCCGCCGGGAGACTTCAGAATCTGACCGCGCGTCGCGTTTGTGGCTGCGTACAATGGTAGACATCGAGCAAAGCTTTCCTTATGCGAATTTGCGAACAAAGTCTGTGGGCAAAAAGTTAGTATTGGCTAACTTTCTACACAACACCTTTACTTGTCAAGTCGCGCTGTGCAACATGCCCGGTATGATGAAAAATGATTTCACCGTCAGATTGCCTTCGGCAACAGACGAGCGCCTAGCAGATGCCAGAGCCGAGGCCTTCCAGGGAGTACGGGAGGCGCGGCGCAACGAGCTGGCTGAAGACTATGTTGAGCTGATCGCGGATCTGATTCACGAACAGGGTGAGGCCCGGCCGGTCGATATTGCTGCACGGCTGGGCGTGCGGGCACCGACCGTGACGAAGGCGCTGGACCGGCTCGCCCGGGAAGGGCTGATCACTCGCGCGAAGTATCGCTCGGTTTTTCTGACGGACGAAGGTCGTGCGCTTGCCAAGGAATGCCGCCATCGGCACGAGATCGTCCTGCGGTTCCTGATCCGTCTCGGGCTTGACGCCGAGACGGCGGAACTCGACGCCGAGGGAATTGAGCACCATGTCAGTGAGCGGACGCTTGCACTGTTCAAGTCCTATGCCGACCGGCCTTGAGAGGTCCTTTAGGAATTTTCGACGGCGCTGCGCACATCAGCGATGAGGCCGTCAATGCTGATTTCTGACATTTGACGCCCGTTCAGGAAAAAGGTCGGAGTTTGGCGGATTCCCAGGGCGTTGACATCCGCCATATCCTGATTGAGGACACCTGTAATTCCTGGAAACTGCTTGTCGCTTTTGGCCTTTTCAAGGTCGAGCCCGGCGGTCTCTGCGATCTGCCAGGCTATGTCCATCCGCGGCCCATCGTGCAACGCCCAACGAGGCTGCTGTTCAAGGATCGCATCGAGCACGGGCTCGAACTTGTCCTGCATCCTTGCGGTCTCAAGGATGCGCACCGCCTCGTCAGAGCCTTCGTGGAACACGGTATAGCGCATGACAATGCGCACTTGCGTGGGGAACTGTTTGCGTATTTTCTGGACTACCGGATGAAAGGCCCTGCAGGCTTCGCAGGACGGATCGAAGAATTCGACAAGCGTTACCGGAGCCTCATCGGGACCGAAGCTCGGTGAATAGCTGCGAACCAGCAGCGACGGATCAACCGCCGCAACGGCTTCAGTGTCCACCTGTTGGTTACGCCTAGTCAAGAAAAAGACGCCGCCGCCAAAAACTGCGAGGCCGAGAGTGGACGCTCCAATCAAGAGAGTTCGTCGGTTCATTTGCGTTTTCCTTTCGATAGAACAAGACATGCCAGGATCGCGGCAAAGGCGATCAGCGATAGGTAAGGAATGGGAAGGCCAAGGATGATCTGGGCTGGACCGGAGCAGGATGGGCCATCCTTGGTGCATGGAGCGATCACCTGCGGAATCCAACCGGCGTAGAGCCCCGAATGCCAGCCTGCCAGCGCCAGGCCTGCCAGCGCTAGCGGCGGGCTATAAAGACGGGCCATGCCGTCGCTACGCCAGATCGACAGGCCGATGATGGGCACCAAGGGAAACATTGCGATGCGTTGATACCAGCATAGAGTGCAGGGCATCTGTCCGAGAACTTCACCAATAAAGAGAGCGCCAAGAGTTGCTGCCAGGGCGATGATGAACGCCGTCAATAAGGGCAGCTCCTCGGCTGACAAAGCTTGAGGTTCAGGATTGATCGACACCAGACACCTCTCTCCGATGTGAGGCGGCCGACGCGAGCAGGATGCACAGCGCACCGAGAGTGATGGCTATATCCGCCCCATTGAACGTGGGAAAGCGCCAATCTCGCCATGCGAGATCAAGGAAATCGGTGACGGCGCCCTGCCGCAGCCGATCGACAACGTTGCCCAATGCACCGCCCACGATCAGAGAAAAGCCGACCCGTTCGACAGGGTGACGCGCACGGAACGCCATGAAGGCAAGAACCACAGTCAACGTTCCGGTCAGCGCCGCCATGAGCAGCGGCTTGCCCGCCATGAGATCAGAGAACATACCGAAGCTCGCCCCTTCGTTAAAGCCGAGCGTCAGATTCAATCCTGGAAAGACCGCCACCGTCTTTCCCTGTGAGAGCAGCGTCAACGCCGCCGCCTTTGTGAGTTGATCGGTGACCAATGTGGCTCCGATCAATTTACATATTAGCCGAGCGTTCATGGCTTCATCCCGCGACGCAGGCTGATCCAGCGCGGCACGGTCGCGGCGTAGCGGTCATAGTCCGGCCCCAAAGCCTGGCGCAGCGTCGCCTCCTCGGACCGAGCTTGTATCGAGGCCGACCAGAAGAAGATCAGCGGTGCAAAAATCGTCGGAATTGCTGGAATCGCGAAGCCGACACCTGCCAGGAGCATAAACTGACCCACAAAGGTGGGATTGCGGCTGAGCCGATAGAGTCCGTCTGAGACGAGGTTGCCGGTCGCTCCCTCGGCTACACCGACGCGCCACGAGCTCCCCATCGACATTTGTGCAGCGAAAGCAAGCATCGCACCGATCCCTGCTACGAACACGCCGATCACGCCAAGCGCTGCTGTTGAGCCTCGATCCCAGAACGGATCTATCCCACGCAAGACAGGCGTCGCCAGCCACAGAAACGGCGCAAGAGAAGCCAGAACAAAGGCCGCACGGAACCCTATTGCAGCCCATCGGTCGCGTCCCTTGGCACGGCCAAACAGCCATACCGGCTTGCCTGCGGCTCGAGCTGCGATCGCGCTGCCCCCGAAAAAAAGCACAAGGTAGCCAAAAAGCAGGGCCAGGGCGGACCAGCCAAAACTGGAAATCATGATATCACGTTTCCCGTTCTGGATTGAAGCGCAGCAGTCGCAGTGCGTTCAGCGTGACGAGAACCGTCGCTCCCGTGTCGGCCATGATCGCGATCCAGAGACCGGTCAGACCCAAAACAGAAGTTACGAGGAACACCGCTTTCAAACCGAGCGCAATGGTGACGTTCTGGCGTATGTTGGCCATTGCCGCACGGGTGAGGCGGATGGTGGCCGGGATGTCGGTCACTCGATCACGGAGGATGGCTGTATCGGCCGTTTCGAGCGCGACATCAGTTCCCGAACCCATGGCAACGCCAACGCTTGCCTGCTTGAGCGCCGGTGCGTCGTTGATGCCGTCGCCGATCATCATCACGCCGCCATGATCGCTCATCTCGCGGATGGCCGCTAGCTTGTCTTCGGGCATCATGTTGGCCTGGTACTCCATGCCCAGGCTTGCCGCGATCGCCGCGGCCGTGCGCGGGTTGTCCCCGGTCAGGATGAGCGGCGTAATGCCCATTGCTTTCAACTGGCGCACCGCTTCGGGCGCATCCGCGCGTGGTTCGTCACGCATGGCGATGATGCCAAGCGAGGTTTTTTCGCGGAACACCACAACGGCGGTCTTGCCCTGTTCCTCGAAAGCCGTCGTCTGGGCTAGGCCCGCATCGTCAATCCCGGCATTGTCCTTGGCATATCCGGGTGAAGTCACCCAGGCAGAGGCATCACCCACCGTGGCAATCACACCCTTACCCATCAGTGCCTTTGCATCGCGTGAGGGCAGGATTGTTAGGCCTTCCTCCTCGGCCTTGTTCAGAATAGCGACAGCCAACGGATGGCTTGAGCCGCTTTCGACGCCCGCTGCGACAGCCAGAAGTTCGGCCTCGGTGGTTGTACCAAAAGTTACGATATCCGTTACCGCAGGTCGCCCATGGGTAAGTGTCCCGGTTTTGTCAAAGGCAACGCGAGATACCTTCGCCGCCGCCTCGATCACGGCACCGCCTTTCATTAGAATGCCGCGCCGCGCGCCCGTTGACAGCGCCGAAGCGATTGAGGCGGGAACCGAGATCACAAGCGCACAGGGACAGCCGATCAGCAGCAGCGCCAGCCCGCGGTAAACCCATGTGTCCCAAGGTTGGCCAAAGGCCAGGGGCGGCACCAGCACGACCAGAGCCGCAACAGTGACGATAGCGGGCATATACCAGCGACTAAAGCGATCTATGAATCGTTCGGTCGGCGCGCGTGCCTCTTCAGCCTCTTCAACGAGGCGAATGATGCGCGAAATGGTGTTGTCTTCGGCGGTTTTAGTCACCGTAATCCGCAGCGCGGCTTCGGTGTTGATGGAGCCCGCAAAGACAGAATCACCAGGCCCCTTGTTCACCGGAACACTCTCGCCCGTCACCGGGCTGTCATCAACACCCGAGGTGCCTTCCTTAATCTCGCCATCCGCCGGAATGCGATCACCGGGACGGACGAGCACGGTTTGCCCCACGGCAAGACTTGTCGCCGGCACTTCGCGCGTGGCGCCGTTCATCTCCAGAAGCGCTGTCTTCGGAACGAGATTGGCAAGAGCGCGAATACCGTCGCGCGCCTTGCCCGCGGCAACACCTTCCAGAACTTCACCCACAGCGAAGAGAAATACAACCAGAGCTGCTTCTTCTGCCGCATCAATGAACAATGCGCCGATAGCAGCTATCGTCATCAGGCTTTCAATGGTGAAGGGCTGTCCCATCCGCAAAGCTGCAAACGCTCTACGTGCGACGGGGGCAACTCCGATCAGGCAGGCTGCGACAAATGCCCAATTGCCGACCTCTGGTACGATCAATTCCACACCCCAGGCGGCAACCAGAAGCAGGGCGGTAAAGATCACCAGTTTACCCTTGGCAGTCTGATACCAGCGTTTGCCCCGATCCGCAGGATCGTCATGAACGTGGCCGGGGCTACCGTGGCCAGAATCGTCCGTTGCTTTGCTGACTGCCTGTGAGCGACCGGTACCGTTTTGATCTTGGTCATGCGCTTCGGCAGGTTCCTGCTTTGCTACGCGCGACACAATACCGTATCCAAGCGCACGAACGGTCTTCTCGATCTTGTCGCGGCCCGTCCTGCCTTCGTCCAACGTCAGGCGCAGGCGTTCGGACATGATGCCGACCTCAACCCCGGTCACCCCTGGCAGCCGCGCCACTGCATCCTTGATCTTCGTCGCGCAGGATCCGCAGTCCATGCCAGACACTGTCCAGTCGCAAGTTATTTCGTTATCTGAATCCATTTTCGTCATCGTCTTTCCTTCGCCCAATGGCGAGTAAGCGCCGGGCCCTTGTCTTCATCAGATGCCCACTCTAATGTCTCTAGCTACTGTAGCTTCAAGAGAAATTTTATGTTGACCATTGGAAAACTTGGACGGGCGGCGGGGGTAAAGATTCCGACCATCCGTTACTATGAACAGATCGGTTTGTTGCCGGAGGCCGAACGCAGCACAGGCAACCAGCGGCTCTATGGCCGCAAGGCGCTTGATCGACTGACTTTCATCCGACATGCGCGGGAACTTGGTTTCACGCTCGAAGCAATCCGCGATCTGCTCAGCCTCTCGGATACTCCGGACCAGCCATGCGCGGCAGCGGACGCTATTGCCAAGGCTCAATTGGCGGAAATTGAAAAACGGCTCACACGCCTTGCCTCGCTAAAGGTCGAACTAAAGCGAATGGTGGCGCAATGTGCGGGTGGCAGGATAGCCGATTGCCGGGTGATTGAAGTTCTGGGTGATCACTCGCTTTGTGCGACAGACCACGATCACCCGCAAGGCGGAGATGGCCAATGACATCGTTTGGAACGTTGTCCATCTATATGGGTGCTGCGTTGGCCGAAATAGCTGGCTGCTTCGCTTTCTGGGCCTGGATGCGGCAAGGGGCGAGCGCCCTGTGGCTTGTCCCCGGTCTTGCTAGCCTCGCGGTCTTTGCCTGGCTGTTAACGCTTGCCCCGTCCGATTTGGCCGGCCGCGCTTATGCGGCATATGGCGGTGTCTACATTGCAGCCTCGCTGCTCTGGCTTTTGACCGTGGAAGGGCGGCGGCCCGATAGCTGGGACTTGGCTGGCGCCGCGATATGTGTTCTCGGAGCGGGAGTCATCCTGTTCGCACCGCGGACGCTAGTGAGCTGAGAAATTGTTGCCGGTTGACGGCAAGTGGGATTGATACTGCAAGAGGAGCTGCGATCATTGGCATAGTTCCTTTGCTCAGCATCTGGAATTTTTTATTCACCTGATTCAGGTCTGGCGGGACGCTGCTAGCACTTTCCGGCGCGCCTTTATATTTCGGTGTCCTACACGCAACAACGGTAGCAAGTTTTAGCGGAATTGTTTCCTCAGGTTGCATGCCTCCGCCGATCTGTTGACAGATTCATGGACGTTGGCTGTCCGGAGCAATGCGATAGGCGGCCAACCGGCATTCAACTGTGACTCCTTATAGATGTCCAATCTCAACTCACTTTAGATTAGCCGGGTAGGGGCCGCCTAATCGCAAAATCACGTAGCGGTGACGGGCCAGCGGTTTAATGTTAGCGCTCGGTTCTTGAAGCGCCAACTTTCGTTTCCGGTTTCGCCGATTTCGCAGTGATGGGTGAGCCGGCTGCATCCGCGAAAGCCCGAAAGCGAAGATTGCCGTCGATAAAATCAACCCAATAAAAATCATTCAAAATTTATCAAAAATAATATATATTCTTTAGGTATGTTTGTTTTCAAGATATTATATTTGAGATTGTAGTCTTCTCTTAGTACAAAGAGAAGGCGAAGTAAATGTATAATGAAGTAACAAATAAGCAATATCTGAGAAACACTTCTTTCCTAATCTCACTTCTGTGCGCATCCGCCGCGCAGGCCAATGACTACGATGTTCGGGAAACAAAACCCGAGATTATGGTCGCGGCCAATACAGTTTCCGCGCTCGTGCAAAACCAGAGTGTCGCCCGGAATCTGGCGTGGCTGACCATGGCACAATTCACGACGACTCTTAACGTGAGCCAAGGCGGCTTCGCTCCCCTTGGCTTTGATCCTGATCCTGCCTTTGACTTTGCAGCTCCGCAGGCGTTCGCGGCCCTTGCCGCCGCGCGCCCGGCAGATAACCAGGCACCCAGTGATCTGACTGCCAGTCAGGACCAGATCACCACCGCCTCCATTTCAGTGCCAACAGCATCGGCTGGCGCGTCGCTCAGCCAGGAAATTCGCGAAGACTTGCCACTGTTCGGTGCCTACAGGATCCGCTTTGGCAAGATCAAGAGCGGTGCCCGTATATCCGTCTTGATGCGGAAAGCAGCAGCTTCCGGCCCGTCAGCCATCTGCATCAATCAATGCGCAGACCTCGCCGATCGCCTGGCGCTGAACGGATCAAGTATCAGCGAACAACTCCGCCACGTCTCGGTTTCCGTCAACAGCATGGTCGCCTACAAGACCGATGATCAGAACCATGGCCGCACTGATTATTGGTCAACGCCAAATGAAATTCTGGGTCGCAGCAGCGGCGATTGCGAAGATTATGCCGTCTTGAAAATGGCCGTGCTGGCGCGCCTTGGCGTCCCGATGAACGTCATGGAAATCGTCGTGCTCAAGGACACCAGCCGTCGCTTGTTCCACGCTGTTCTGTCCGTCAGCCTTGAAGATCGCAATCTGATCCTCGACAACGTGACCGATGCCATTGAAGCAGACACAGAAAAGCTTAGCTACGCGCCGCTGTTTTCGATATCCGGTTCCGCAAACTATGTCTTCGGTTACAAGGGCGGCGGGTCCAACCTCATGGCATCCCTCAAGGGCCTCGCAGCAATAGCGCCAGGCGCTGGGTTCTGAGACATGGGAATGCTCAACAATGCTCCCTGCTTCCAGGAGGTAATCCTGCAATGATTTCGGTCCCGTGTTTTCCCTGGGCTGGCCTTACGCATCTTTGGCATCGGAATCACAAAATGGCGGGGCAATGGCGATGTTCGGGTAACCAGCGCGGGCGTCAGCAACTCTTTTCTGCCCTGGATAGGCTGGATTAGCCGTCGTTAGTCCAAAATTTGTCTGTTTGATCAGCTCGTGAGGCAGGTAAGCATAGTCCCCATGTTGAACCTATTTTGGGCCGGAACTAGTCGGCAACGAAGGGATCCGCGAGGGCTGCTTTCGGTCGGCTGACCGGGACCAATGTAGATGATGTTACTTCCGACAAATATTGAGGACCTTTCTTTGCCAAAAGCTTTCGGAAAACCGGGTTCATGCCGCCATCCGAATAGGCAAGACCAGGTCTCTGGACATCGTTGAGCAGGCTTTGCATCTTCATGATGTCTCCCGTCGATTTTTCGGCTACTTGCTGATCCTCAGGCTCGAAGGCTGGGCATTGCCCGAGCGGATCGACAGGTGTCACGCCGTTGACTGGTTCTCCGAACTTGTAACGACCCTCGCAAAACTGAAGCCGAGGCGGTTGGCGCAGTACTTCAAATTGATCATAGCCCGCCTTGAGATCCATCCAGAAGTCGAAATTTGGATTGTCGTTGTGTGCGGCAAGGTTCTCCGGCGTCATTCGAAAGGGATAGGATTGGACTTGAAAAGCCTGTTGACCGCCCTGCAATGCGTCTCTGACAACCGCATAGACCTCTGCGACATAATTGTCGGAAATCGCAAAACAACCCGACGATGAACATGCCCCATGAACCATCAGGGCGGAACCTGTATAGCCCTTAGCACGCTCCAGCCTGTTCGGATAACCGAGATCGAAGGAAAGATAGTACTGAGAATTTGGGTTCAACCTGCCAGAATTGACTGTGTAAAAACCTTCCGGCGCTTGGCGGTCACCTTCAAATTTTTTCGGACCCAATTCGCCGGACCATCGGCACATCGGGTAAGTCTTCATCAGTGCGTACTTGCCTGTCGAATCACGTTTCCATACTTCCAGTTCGCTCTCCTGCTTGAAGATGCGAACCAGTACAGGATCTGTGGACCTCATTCCCATTTCCCGCATTTTGGCGAGTGTCTTTTGCGGGATAGGAATGTCGCCTCGGCCATCAAGATCCAGCGTACTCGTCACACATCCCGTCAAGACAAGGCCCGCCATGAGAATGCCGATCACGTTGGTACGGAATTCTTGGCCCATGGGGCGCTCTTTTTCAATCGTCGGCAGCATCATCTTCCGTTTCCTGCGCATAGCGTCAGAGTACGATCAGTCTGGCTCCGCTGGTGACGCGACCATAAAGATCGACAATATCCTGGTTGATCATGCGGACACACCCGCTTGAGACAGATTTGCCGATTGTCCAGTATTCCGGTGATCCGTGGATGCGATACAGCGTATCCTTGCCATTCTGGAAGATGTAGAGCGCCCGCGCGCCAAGTGGATTGCTGAGCCCTGGCGGCATTCCGCCATTGTCGGCGCTCCATTTCTCCAGCTCTGGTTGCCGTGCGATCATTTCATCAGGCGGAGTCCATTTGGGCCAAGCCTGCTTCCATTGGATGACACCTTCACCCGACCATTCGAAACCCTGTCTACCGAGGCCGACGCCATATCGCATCGCTTGTCCGTTTTCCTGGACCAGATGCAGGTAGTATGTCTTTGTGTCGACGATAACGGTTCCAACTGGATATGGACTGGTGAAATTCACCTGACGCCTTCTGAACTTTGATGGCACCTTGCTTATTTCTATTGCTGGAAGAGGGAACCTCTCCTCAGGCATGGGTCCGTACATTGTCATAATGTTGGACGAATTCTGACTGGTCGGTAGTTTTTCAACCGGTTGCCCGACTTTGGTGGCGGTAGTGCACCCGGACAAGGCCAGCACTGAAGTGCTGGCTGCCCCATAGATGAATTGACGACGGTTCATATCATTTCAACTTTCGCGAATTTATTCACAGTGGGTCCGTTCAGAAAATTTGTGATGGAAAACGAGGTTCATATTTCGGAAACGATTTTCGACTCGCATTCGTTTGCATGCTGAGAATGGGAGTGAAGCTACTGTACCACTACCTGCGCGCCGACTGGTACCCGCTCAAAAAGGTCTTCAACGTGTTCATTGATCATGCGGATGCAGCCGTTGGACACTGAGCGCCCAATCGAAGACGGTTCCGTCGTGCCATGAATGCGGTAGAGCGTGTCGCGCCCGTCCTTGTACAAGTAGAGTGCCCGCGACCCCAATGGATTGTTAGGTCCACCCGGCACACCCTTGGCAAAGCGCGCGTATTTTCCCGGATTCCGTCTAATCATATTGGCCGTGGGGGTCCATGATGGCCACTCGGCTTTCCGTCCGACTTTCGCCTGCCCTTTGAAAGTCAGACCGGCACGCCCGACTCCGATCCCGTAGCGGCGAGCTTCGCCTGACGGAAGCTGGAAATACAAGAAATGGTTTTTCGGATCGATTATGATGGTACCGGGCTTGTAACCGCTATAGCGAACGGTCTGCGGCTCGAATTTTTCGTCTAGTTTGAATTTATCAGTATGGGCATTCGCGGGTAACCCAAAGGATACTACGATGCCGGCACCAATGCCGAACATAAGTCCTCTTTTCGAAATCATGCTTCACACTCACGTTGTTGAAAGTTGCCGATGGGCGCAATTTGCGCAATGGACATTCAACCGTGAGCGTTTGGCGGCCTTGGGACTACGTATCCCACATTAGAGAGGAACGCCGTTTTCCAAAATGCAGCATGTTCCCGGGTCTCAGATGTGATCGGGGGAGCAACCAATTCAGCGAAAATGGCATAGTGCATCTGACAGTGCACGGATTTCTTGCTTTCGGTATCTTCGCTCAGCGGAACCGTGTCAGAGCCGCGCATAGCAGCTGTGACATTGGAACTGCATTCCACCAAATCGATTGTGCTTTGGAGTTCGTCAAAAATGTAGCCACCGCCAAAGGAGTGCGCCAACGCTGAAATCGCGAGGAACAAAGCTAAAGTGAGGGACACAATTCGGTTCATGGCATTCTTTTTGCCTACACTGGTATCAATTGTCTATATGGTTTGTGATTAACTTTTCGTGAAAAGAAAGGCAGCGGGTCGTTCAGTTGACTACAACTAAGCCGTCAAACGAACCGACATAGCCAAGACTATTTAAAGTTCCGCCGAGACGCTGGGTGGTCGAGCGGATTATCGAATGATTTGAGTGTGCTGCAGACTGGCCAAGGAGCTCGAAAAAGCGTCGCCTAACGCGCTATTCTTCAGCCGCGCATGACGAACCCAGCTCTGACGGTCGGTTGTGCCGGCCTTTAGTGGCCGTTGGCATTGCGAGCCAGTTCACGTTGAATCGTGCAACGATCCAGGCTGACGAACTCTACCAAATTTTGGAGGATGCTCAGGGGCTCAGGTCAACAAGCTTGATCGGAATTCAGAAAGACATATTCTCGGTTACCTTACCGACGCGTGACGCAATCCCACGAAGTTATCCGTCGCGCTCTCCGTGATGATGTTCTGTCGGAATTGCGGCAGCTGGCAGGACTTTGGCAAGCACCTGAATAGCATCCGTGTTTGTGAAGTAAACAGTGACAGGAATTGTGTCGCCAGCGATCAGATTCTCCACGTAATTCATGGATAGTTGCACGCCTCCTTTTGACATAACCAGTTCGGTTTTTGGAGGAAGGGCTTTTGGAATAGGCTCTGGTTTCGAAACGTATTTACCGTTCACACCTGTCGGCTCGTCAAGGGTGATGGTAGCAAACTGAATGCTCTCAAAACCTTTGATCCATAAATATTCGTCGGTACCGTTCCAGATCGAGAAGTAACCAGACATTTTATCTCGACCGAGTGCCGGGATCACTATCTCCGCATGTTCGACGACAATCTGCTCTTCATACAATTTCCCTTCTTCTGCATAACCCTTTGTATACATAAATATACATGAGACACCAATGATCCAACGACCAAGATAGATGGATTTGTAGATGGAAGTGCATTTTTCATTTTGGCGGCTCAAGAAAGCGCGTATGGGTATCTGTGTCGGATTTCTTTTGTTTTCCATCAAAATTGGCCAGCCTTTGGGAGAAGAATGGATTTCTCGTGCAGCGGGCACCCAGGTATAGTCCCGTCGGATAGGATGTGGCTTTCGCCATATCGGATTTTCTGGGAGAAGTCTGGCAACTTGTGCAGCTGAAGCAGAGTATAAGGCATTTCTAACCCGTGATTGGCGAGAGGACAATATCCCGCTACATGATGATATGCAGTGGCCAGCCGTAGTGTGCCTTGATCGCAAATGCGAGTTCGACCAGCCGGTAATCGGCGCTGTTGGTGTTCTCTCTGCTTGCTATCGCGGTTCGTCGTGATCAGATCGGTCTCATTGTTGCTGAGCGACGGTTCCGTACCAAATCCGAGAAGGGTAGAGAGCGCAATATCCTTGACTAGCTTCCAGTCATGGTCGTCGGTCCCCGGCAGATTTTGTTAGTCATTGCGCCTACTGATCCGGCAGGGTTGCCTTCATTTACAACCAGTAGACCACGGCTGGCGGTTTTCCGCCAAGTACTGAATGGGCGCGCTGTAATTTGTAGAATATGAAACACGTGCCGATTGCTGCACCTGCTTGAGAACCAGTTTCCCAGACGCGCAGGTGGTCGCATTTACAAATTAGGGACCGCGAGAGCGGTTCAGCAAAGGTGCTTTCCAGCTACCGCAATCTCCCATGTCAACTGCGGAGTAAAATCCGGGTGCTGCGCCAACGCCAATCAGGCCGATCATTATGAAACGTCGGGTGATCATCTGTTGTCTCCTATTTGCCCGCGTGGCCGTGGCCGTCATCAGCAGCCGGGGGTGACACATCAGGAACCAGTTTCTCGACAGATGCGGCCACCCTGAGTTCCTCCATAATCGACTGCGTTGCAGCTGATTCGAGCGCAGCCCTTATCTGCGTCGCTAATGCTTCATACGGCGGTGCTGGGCGGGTACGCCGTTCCTCAAGCTTCAGCAGGTGAAATCCGAACGCGCTGACCACGGGCTCACGTGTGAACTGGCCGGGCTCGAGTTCGGCAGCTGCCGTATCGATCTCCGACAAGGTCTGACCGGTGACAAGGTAGCCCAAATCTCCGCCATTCACCTTCGAAGCCTCGTCCTTAGATCGTTCAGAGGCGACCACTGCGAAGTCCTCTCCCTCTTCAAGCGCGATAATCGCTTCCCGCGCTTCAGCTTCCGTTTCCAGAAGGATATGGCGCAAGCGGAATTCTTCCGCAGGCGGAATTTTCGTGACCTGGAGATTATACGCCTTGCGAACCGCTGCATCGTCAACACGCTTGGCCACCTCCCCGTCCAAAAAGACAGATCGCAGGGTCTGTGCTTCAAAGAACGCAATTTGCCGCTTGTATGAGTCCTCGTCAGTAACCCTGGCGGCTCTGGCTGCGTCAGAAACAAGCTGAAGCCGAATTAACTCGTCAACAATGACGGAGAGGCGAGCATCGTCAGGCATGCTGCCCATCTGGTTGGCATACATTTCGGAGGCAAATGCGACATCGGCCGTGGTTATCTCCGTGCCGTTTACACGCGCAACAACATTCTTGTTCTGCGCGAGCGCTGGAGCCCCCGCAGCCATCGCAAGGGTAAGCATAAGCAAGGCGGCGGATGGAAATTTGCTCCAGTGTCGCAGCGTGACGGATTGAGTGTTTGATTCTATTGTCATGGCCATCCCTTACTGCGCTGCCGAGATCATTGGGTCGATGATCTCGCTGAACTGATCAATAGTGAGTGCGCCCTTGTGCTCCTCGCCGTTGATGAAGAAGGTTGGAGTCGAATCCACGCCATAAGATTTGCCAGTTTCCATCACTTCAGAAACTTTATCCAAAATGGACTGGTCTGTCAGGCAAGCCTCCACTTTTTCCCCGCTCATGCCAGTCAGGCCCATAATGGATTTGAAAGCAGAGGCCGGGTCCGCCACCCGCGCCCATCTGTCCTGGCTACGGTAGAGAAGATCGACGGTTGCATACCAATTACCCTCTCCGGCGCAGCGGGCGAGCATGAATCCAGCTTGCGCGCGCGGGTCGAAGGGAAATTCGCGCATAATGAACCGCACCTTGCCGGTATCGACATATATCTGTTTCACAGCGGGCCATGTGTTTACGTGGAAAGTCCTGCAGTGTGGGCATGTCAATGAGGCGTATTCAATCACTGTTACGGGTGCCTCCGGCGATCCGAAAACTTGCTCAGGAAGAGGTCCGGGCTTGAGCATGTCCTCCATTGTGGCCGCTCGTATGACCGAAGCAGACAAGGGAATAGCTACTAGCGCACTAACGCCGGTGAGGAAGAAACGTCTTTTCATGTTAGCTCCTGATAGATGCGTAACGATTGTAAAAGCTATGGTAGGTAGAGGTTCAAGCAGTTTTTTGTGTTGAGCATCCCGTCCTTGAAAACGTAGAGCGCGTGCCGAGCGGATTGTCGATGGCAGATGGCATGCCTCCGTTCTCTGCGCTGTATTTGGCCAGTTCAGTTTGCCTGACGATTATTTCGGTAGGCGGTGTTCACTTCGGCCATCCCTGCTTCCAGGCTGTCTCGGCATGGGCCGATGGGACTTACGGAAATAGTCGCGCGCAAGCTGCAGAGATATTTGCTTGCTTTGCACAAGCCAGAAATCCAAAATGTGTTTCACGCGCTCTTGCGATGAGCCTATTATTGAGGAGGTGGTACGGAAACATGGTGGATAGCAGCAACAATTGCGCGAGTCGGCAATTGTTAGCCTGCCGACATGCAAGCTCCTCTGTTCCGGTAGCTTCGTTAGTCCATCACCTGCGTTCTGACGATGGGATCGCATCCAGAATTTCGATCCGATCAGAACAGCAGAAAATAGAGCTCGGCGCCGCAAACGACACTGTTGCCGCATCGACGACAAGATAAACTGTATCTGCAGACGCTTGAATAAAACATCAGCGCACCAATTGAAAAATTGTCGTCAGTTGAAAAATTGTCGTCAGGCCCTCGCATCAAAATGGGAAGCCTATGTAGGGCTTGAACCTCTACCAACATGAGGTTTTAGAATCTCGCGATGGATACGACACATCCCACATCGAGTCGAGCCGAAGGCCGAGTGGCAAATATGCGCCTCCAGTCGATTGACGTGCTACGCGGAATCGCAATCCTCGGAGTTGTCGTGTTTCATTTCGTCTGGGATCTTGACTATGCAGGCATCTTCGTTGGCCTTGCAGGCCATCCCGCTTGGCTCATGTTCGGCAGGACGCTCGCAGGAACCTTCATGTTTCTCGTTGGAGTGAGCCTTGTACTCGCACATGCGCAGCACATGCGGTGGCGTTCGTTCGTGCGGAGGCTTCTGGTAATAGTCGTTTCGGCGGTGTTAATAACAGCGCTCACTTACGCTTTCTTCCCAGGCAATTTCGTCTATTTCGGCATACTCCACGCGATCGCTGCTGCAACGTTGATCGGGGTTCCGTTTCTCCGATTTCACCCGATCATACCTACTGCAATTGGCCTGGCTATTTTGCTTCTGCCATGGCTGGTCAACGCGGCGGCGTTCGATACGAGATGGCTGGCATGGATAGGTTTTGCGGCTACTCCCCCTCCAAGCAACGACTATGTGCCCATTTTTCCTTGGGTTGGGCTTACGATAGTTGCAGTTGGGGCGACCAAGGCCGCCCTATCGTCCGGCCTTTATGGCCGTACCATCCAATTGGAAACACATGAGAACAGAAGGTTTTCGCCCTTTGCCTGGATGGGACGCCACAGCCTGGTGATCTATTTGATCCATCAACCCGTGCTGCTCGCGGTAATACTGCCATTCGCCCGATAGGCGGTCCGGAACGTGCGGCCTATTGCTCTTTCGGCTGATGCGGCATCGACACGGCAGTTTGGCACCGACGCAAGCGACGCGAGCGCTTGGTAAGCTTCTTCGCGACATCCCGCATCAGCTGTCGCCTGAAAGCCGGATGTATTCTGCCGTCGCGACATGCATGCACTGAGAAAACAGTTGCTGTGGCAAGAAGGTCTACGGAGGCGGGAAGACCGCTTTCAACTGGGTAAAATGCTTGAAGTTGATTTCCTGCGTCTACACGTGACCCAGATCACATGCCGTGATGTATTGCCGCCGTTGCGACATGGTCATCACACAAAGTGCTGCAATCATGGGTCTTGAGGAATATGACCTTGAAATTGGCAAGCACGCTGATCTGGTCGTGCTTGATGTCGGTAAGCCGATCGTGGTGATCCGCCTTCTCAAAATGGCAAGAGGCAAGGTATTCGGGCAGCAAGAGCGTCCGCGATCCAGCTCAATATCCTGACAGGGAAGCCGATATTGATCGCCGTCTCATTGTGCCTAAGCCAGGATAAGCCGCTTTTTGCCGCGCCGATACAAACAGGATTAACAATTGAGAAAGAACGGTTGCTTATAGTGCGCGGTGTAGTTGTGCATAAAGGAAGTATTTTGTATGGTCGCTGCAAAGCGTCGATTGTTTCACGCGTTTCGAATCTCGAGAAAGCTTGCGTTTCTTTCAGGCAGTTTTCTGCTTTTGCTTGGTGCTTCCGGCACAGCGGCGCTAATCTTCGCACCAGCCGGCATGATTCCTGGCTTCAAGGACGATACCGGGGGCCATTGCAAGACAGTCTACCAATCCGAATTCAGGCGTGGCAAAGAACGGCGGGTGATCGCAGTTATCTCGACAAACGATCTTGAGACTTTGGACCGGGTCCGGACCGGAATGCGGATAGCCCGCCATCTGGCTGAAACGCTGAATCCGGATCTGGTCATCGTTCAGGTTGCAGATCACCGCGGCCCAACGACGCGCACGCAGCTGCGCGGTAATGCGATTGGTGCTGAAGTTGCTTATGCACCGAACCCAAGCAGGACGCTGGCAGTATCGAAGCCTTGGGAGGCGCGCTATGTTGACGCCTTGCCAACCTCATCAGGATTCTACTTCGGAAACCGTAACGAATTGCGGCTCACCGAACTTGAAACCATCAACTATGACATTGAGCTGGTTGAAGGCTGTGATGGAGATGTGATTGATGAAGAGTAAGAATCAACACTGCTTGTGATCAAGCACTGATCTTTGCTTTGCCGTCAGCATTTCGCTCCCCAACGATGGTATGTTACTTCCACGGCAGAAGTTCGCTTTTTTTGCTTGAAGATACGAACGCGAATCGGCTCGCGCGGCATTATAGCCTTGGCACGCATTCGCTGACTAGACCCGCTTAAATTGGTCCGACGGCTTTCGAGGCGAAATCAAGTGTGCTGTATACCCATCCGATGGTCAACGATGTCTCGAACTATAAGAGGAGCCTTTGAAACCGACGTCAGCAGCACCGGTTTCTTGTGAACAGGCGGCGGCATATGCCAATCAACCAACACACGCCTCAAAGACCAATTTCTGAAGAGCTATTCATCGAGATTGCGACATCGTTTCGCGATGCTGCATTTTTTCGGCAATCAACCGCAGCCCTTTCTGGTCGGGTTGCCTTCCGCGAACGCAGAGTTTCGTGTATCGGTCAATTCAAGATTGCAGGAATGGGCAAAGGATGAAAATTATGACTGATGCGAGTGCGCAACTTTCGATCATGGAATCGCGCATAGTGGCGCAGCGGCGCAAGCGCGGTAATATCCTTCTGATGTTGGTGCTATTTGGATTTACTGCAACGATGTTTTTCGTGAGCTATTCTCATCTGCAGTTAGAAACCCAAACAGGTTCTCCCGTTTCACGGGCGGTCACCGACAAGTGATTGGCGTTACTCCAGCGGTACATCCATAATTTCTCGATCGAAACCATCGGGATTTCTCACGTGCTCGCACGCATCGGTCTTTTCATTGTAGCCGCCTCTGCGGCCTATTTGGCCCTTGCAATCTTGTTTGGCGTTTATTGCCTTGTCGGAGGTCACAACATGATGGAAGCGTTGTACGGAGAGTTTGCCACATACCTTCTAGCTCTAGTCGCAGGTGCCGTGTGGTTGTTGGCCAATGGCCAACAACTCAACCCGAAACGAGACTGACCCATGTGTTGGGATCATGTTGTGATTGGCGCTTTAGAAAATAGAGTTCGGCGTCTTTCCAAAGCAAAACCCGCTGTTCGACATTGTCCAGAACGAAATCCCCCCGATCGGTGATAACGGTGAGGACCGCATGTCCGCCTCCATTTGCATCCCGTCCAACCGTCATTGATAGTGCACCCAGCGGTATGCCCCGTTGATTTAGGCGCTTGCGCTTTTCAAGCGCGTAATCTTCGCAATCGCCAACATTCTTGGGATATTCCCACCGCTCTTCAACTCCGAATATTTCGTTGTCGGTCAGAGGTGCAACGGACGTATTCACATCATCATTGGTTTGAATGATGTCATTCCAAAGTTCGCGGGTCAGCTCGACGATCTGACCACTTGCCGGGCGGTCACAGCGATCCGCATAGCGTTGGCAATAATCATAATAGCCGATCGGAATCGTTGTTCTACCGAACGTCACCATATTCGCAACGCTAGTTGGCTGCGTCGGATTGAGATGGAGTGCATTGGCGCCTGCGGCGTCGCAGGATAAGGCGAGCGCAAGTGCCGCAAAAATTGACTTTCTCATGTTGTACCTTCCCCAAAGTTGATGGAGAGACACTACGAGAAACAGATAAAAACTGCGAAAAATCAAAGACTTGTATTTATTTCAAATGCGATTCAAATACGGCTATCGCGACACACGATTTTGAAACGATCGGAGGCCCCAAATTTAGATCAACTAAAGTGAGCGTGCCGTCCCTCTTGCGGTTGTCTGTCCATGCGAAGGATGTGTGACCTGTGAAATCCGGACAGGGGTGGACAGATCTTCGACAGTTTGCGGGACGGATTAGGAACACCCAAGTTCAATGAGAAAGTAGGTGATACTTCCAATTTGGCCCGGTCACATTCGAATATTGATGCATTTTTGAATCCCGTACGGGCTGTGCGACAAAACGTGCATCGACAGGGCGCGAGGTTTCAGCTATTCAATTTGGCATGAAAAGGTATGCCCGCATTCTAACGATCCTCATGCTCGCCGTGTTCGCGGCGGGTTCGGTCGTGCATACCGCGAATGCCGCCAGCATGAACACAACGATGGCACTTACTGCGATCGATAGTGGCGACATGGGCAACTGCCAGGATTGTCCTGACGGCAGTAACGAATTGCAGCCGTGCGATTATGTCTGCGTATCACCGGTGCTGGCCATCCTGCCATCTGGCGAATCCGGTCTGCCTGCGGCCGTGACGATTACCGAAAAACCGGTTGATCTGAGCATGTCCGGACGCACCGGACTGCCGAACCCTTACCCTCCAAGATCCACCATCCTGAGCTGACGCTGCCCGGACTCCGTCCGGCTAGCTGCGGCTGACTTCATGCGCGATCAATCTGATCGTTCATGGTCCTACTCAGCATCGCGGGTTCGCGCACTGCTGGATCGAGCACCCCCTCAGGATAGTTGAATCATCATGACATTGTTTTTGCCGACGCCGACGCGTCGAGCCTTTCTCACCTCCGCTTTGGCCTTCGGGGCCAGTGCAGTGCTCTCGGTTTCGATAAACCGAGTAGCCCGCGCCGCGCCCGGCGAAATACCCTCCGCAATAGCCTTCGATGGCGATGCGCTCATCGTTGGAGGTGCCGGGTTCATCCGCCGCGACGACGGCGGAGTGTCCACACCGCTGCCCGGTCCGAAGGGCGGCAACATTCTTTCGCTTGCGACGCACAAGGACCGGGTCGGCCGGATTGCAGCGGGACTGGCGAATGGGGGTGTCGCGCTATCGGACGACGGCGGGAAGAGCTGGGAGCCTCTAAGCCAGGGTTTGCCCACGGCTCCGGTAACTGCTGTCGCAGTGGCTGCTTCAAACCCCGATACCCTGTATGTCTCCGTTCATGGTGACGGTCTATGGAAAAGCGAGGATGCTGGCCGGTCTTGGGTCTTCGCGATGGACCGGCCTTGGCTGGCTGATGCTGAACGCGATTTGACTGCATTGGCCTCGGTCGATCTGGCCTCGGGCATGGGCGGCATCTGGTTATACGCTGGAACCGGATTGGGTCTCACCCGCGTGCCCGACTGTTTCTGCCGTTGGCAGGACGTGCAGCCAGGCGATGCGATGGACGCTTTGGTATCCGGGGCTGCGCCTGCGCCGGAGGCACCGTTGCCCACCGGAGAACCTATCCACGCTTTGGTGAGCGCAGCGTCGGTTCCGATGAGGCTCTATGCCGCCCTACCTTCCGGTGTGTGGGCTTCTGCGGATGCGGGGGTCGTCTGGGCGCAACGCTCATCTTTCCGCACTGATGCGGTCGCCGTCCATCCCAACAATGCCGATCAAGTCGTTGCCCTCACCGCGGACGGTCTCATCCAAACTCGCGACGGCGGTCTGTCCTGGACCCCGCTCGCTAACAATTAATGGAGAACAACATGAAAAAGATCTTTGTTGCCGCAACCGTTACCGCCTTGGCTGTCATTGGTAGTGTGGCGTTTACGGCGTTGGCCTCGGCTCAAGCTCCCCAAGACGCAAGTGCCAGCGTTGCTGGTGCCAAGGCGATCACAATCTGGCGCGACCCCGGCTGTGGATGTTGCGATACCTATGCCGACTATCTGGAGACCAACGGCTTTTCTGTGACGCGCGTCGATGATCGCGATTTCGACAAGCGCTCGGTTGAAATGGGCGTTCCCGAGCGAGGTATCGGGTGTCACCTGGCCGAGATTGACGGCTATGTCGTAAGCGGGCTCGTGCCTGTTGAGATTATCGAACGGCTGGTCAGCGAGCGTCCAGATGTCACCGGCATCACGTTGCCCGGAATGCCGGGGAATGCTCCCGGCATGGCACCGGCAAAGACAGGCACGCTGAAGACCTACGCCTTCGGCAAGGACGGCGTCGCCGTTTACTCCGATGAGTGATGGTATGAACGGCATGATGGATGGCTCCATGATGGGTTTTATGATGTTAGGAGGTGGTCTCTTCAGCCTTCTGATCCTGGCTGTTCTGGTCCTCGGCATTTTCGCGTTGGTGAAGTTTCTGCGGGGGCGGCAATGAGGCGGATGATGCTCCTCCTTTCCGCTGCCGCCTTTTCGGGTCTGGCAGCTATCGCCGCGCAGGGGCAATCGCAAAGTACCGGTACACAAGCCGAAGACCTGACTGTGCTGGGTTATCCTGTGACAGACGAGCAGATCACCCTCGGAAGGCAAGTTTATGCGCAAAACTGCGCCTCCTGCCATGGCGCCGAGCTCCAGGGTCAGCCGAACTGGAGGCGCAGGCTGGAGAACGGCCGCATGCCGGCGCCGCCCCATGACGAGAGCGGCCACACCTGGCATCACTCGGACCAGGACCTGTTCGACATCACCAAGTTCGGCGTCGGCGGTGTCGTTGCGGGCTATGAGAGCGACATGCCCGCGTTCGAGGACATCCTGAGCAACGAGGAGATCGCAGCGGTACTCGCATTCATCAAGAGTACCTGGCCCGAGCGCCAGCGGGAATCACAGGCTCGAGTGACGGCCAAAGCCGGTGGTGGGTTATGACTATGGACAGGGAACAGTCGTTCGCCAAAACGGGACGAAGCGTCTTGGCCTTCCTGCCGCTTACTGTCGCTGCGGTGCTTGCCATCGTTCTGGCCTGGGGCTTGACCCAAGACCCTGGCAGTCTTCCGTCCGCGCTCATCGGCAAGGTGGTGCCCGAATTTGACCTGCCGCCGGTTCAGGGACGATCGCTCGGGCTGTCGAGCGATGATCTCAAAGGAGAGGTGTCGCTGGTCAATGTCTTTGCTTCCTGGTGCGTTGCCTGCCGCGAAGAGCACCCTCTGTTCATGAAGCTTGCAGCGCAAGGCACCGTGCCGCTGCACGGCCTCAACTACAAGGATCAGCCGGACGATGCGGCGCAATGGCTGGACAGCTTGGGCGACCCCTACACGCGCACCGGAGCCGACATCAGTGGGCAGGTGGCGATCGATTGGGGCGTCTATGGCGTACCCGAAACCTTTGTGGTCGATGCGGACGGGCTCATCGCCTACAAACATATCGGACCGGTGAACGAAGAGGTGCTCGCGAAAACCATCCTGCCGCTGGTGGAATCATTGCGCCAGCGGACCGCGGACCAGAAGATGCGGGGCGCTGGTCCATGACGGGTCTATTGCACGCAAAACGCACAATTTTAATCGCACTTGCGGCAGGGGGCCTCGTGTTGGTCGCGCTCGCAGTCACCGCCGCAATGATTTACATCGACGGCGATAAGGGCTCCCACCCCGTTAGCGACAGACCAGGCACAACACTATTGCCCCAGTCCTTCGTCATGCACGAAACGCCTCGGCCGCTTCCCGTGGTCACGTTCGAGGACGGGGCAGGTCAGGCTCTCACGCTGGCCTCATTCAAAGGCACAACCGTTCTGCTCAACATCTGGGCAACCTGGTGCGTGCCCTGCCGCGAGGAAATGCCAACGCTCGACGCGCTTCAGGCAAAACTCGGCGGCCCCGGTTTCGAGGTTGTGCCTCTTTCTGTCGACCGCGCCGGGCCGGAGGTGGTCCGCAAGTTCTATGCCGAGATCGGTATCCGGAATCTCGGTCTCTACATCGATGCCTCGATGCGGGCTTCGTTCGACCTTGCGGCTGTCGGCCTACCTACGACGCTCCTGATCGACGGTGAGGGGCGGGAACTGGGACGGCTAGTCGGCCCGGCAGAATGGGACGCGCCCGAGATGATCGATTTTCTCAAAACACATCAGACCTCGAACTGAAAAGGAAGCCTTCATGGATAAGTCACGACAATACAGCACCGAGGACGGTTCGTTTTGCCGCGATGTTCTCTACGCGCTTCGCTACTACCTCGGCGGCCGTCGCGGATACCTCATACTTGCGGCGGTCCTGATTGCTGGCGGTCTCGCGTTTAATTGGAGTTGGCTAGCCGCGGCAGGCATAGCGCCGCTGCTCCTCACAGCACTGCCGTGTGTTGCCATGTGCGCGCTCGGACTCTGCATGAACAAGGTTACCGGCGGTTCCTGCAAGTCAAACCAGGCCGGAAACCCTGCTGCCGCAGACGGTGAATCTTCATTACCGGGCGGAGCCCAAAATGACCTCTTGTCGGACGAAACCGTGCAACACGCACAATCCGTCAGTGTTGCGGTTTCGTCCCGGCATTCCCTATCCCTAACCAAGCAGAAAAGGAACGCGACCGATGATTAAACCTATCAAGTCTCTCACTATGGCTGCCGTTCTGATGATCAACATCGCCGCAGTCCCGACCCTTCAAGCCGCTGAGCACAAGACTCCAAGCAACCAGGGATCCATGATGGAAGAGGGCAGCATGGGGAACAACAAAGATATGATGAATCAGGACGGAAGGTCCGGCATGGGCGGAATGGACGGCATGATGGGCATGATGGGCATGATGAAAATGATGGCCCAGATGGCGCCGATGATGGAGCAGTGCACCAAGTTGATGGCCAGCATGACAGACAACATGAAGTCGTCGACAGACCAATAGGAGGCTGAGATCCTCCCGCCCGGACATTTCGTCCGGGCGGGAGGCCTGCGAGAAACAGACATGACATCAGGCAAAACAACACATCTCAGACGAATTCGCTACGGCCTGTGGTTCCTGGTGACCATTGCCGCGTTGGTGATCGGTGGTGCCTATTTCGTCCGGACGATCGGCTTCCGCGAGCCGCCGTCGGTCACCACCGGCGAGGCCGCAATTCGCTCCGAGCTTTCGTTGATCGACCACAACGGAAATCGCGTGACCGAGGCCGACTTCCTCGGGCGCTGGCAACTCGTGTTCTTCGGATTCACCTATTGCCCCGACGTCTGCCCGACCACGCTCGCCTACATGGCGAATGTGCTGGATCGGTTTGGCGGCGAGGTCGAGCAGGTCGCACCGATCTTCATCACCGTCGACCCGTCGCGCGATACGCCGGAGGTGATGGCGGAATATGTTCAGGCCTTCCACCCGAAGCTGGTTGGACTGACCGGATCCGAAGCCGCGGTTGCCGCAGCTGCCCAATCTTTCCGCGTCTACTACGAGAAGATGGAAGAGGAAACGGCTCCGGACGGTTACCTGATGGCACACTCAGGGCACATCTACCTGATGACACCCGAAGGCCGCTTTGAGGATGTCTTCCGCGAAGCTGACCAGTCCGCGGAAGATATGGCGACCGATGTCCTTGCAAGAATGAATGGAAAATAATGATGAAAATACTGATTGCAATCGTCGTGGCGCTCTGGGCGGGCGCATCGCCGACACTCGCAGAGGAGAGCGTCCGCCTTTCCGATGCGTGGGCGCGCGCCTCCGTCCTCGCGTCCCGGCCGGTCGCCTCCTATCTCACGATCGAGAGTGCTGTGGAGGATCGGCTCCTCGGTGTGACCACGCCTGTCGCCGGCCACGTTATGATTCACGTAGTCGAAAAGGACGGCGACGTAAGCCGCATGAAGCACATCGAAACGCTTGAGTTGCCGACAGGCGAGCGGATCACGCTCGCACCCGGCGGCATGCACCTGATGCTGATGGGACTGCAAGACAAACTCAGCGAGGGCACGACTTTCCCTATGACGCTCAGCTTCGAGAACGCCGGAGAGATCACCGTTGAGGTCTCCGTGCTCGGAATAGCGGCCGAGGGGCCAAGGGAGGTTTCTGAATGAAGCGCTTCCTGATCCTGGCCGCCCTGCTGGTCGCACAGCCGGCATTCGCAAACCATCCCGGTGAGCGCATCGATGAGGTGATGACCGATCGCGAACCGGCCTTCGAGGTCGCGGATAGCCCTTCCACGCCCGAACTCAGCCTCGAAGAACCGGACGGTGACGTCCTGCGCCTCGGCGATCTCCATGATCAGATCATCGTGCTGAGCTTTGTTCCGCAGAACTGTGACAGTCCATGCGCCAAACAGCAAGCCGTTCTCGCAGGCGTGCAAGAACAGGTGAATGCTTCGCCGATGAAGCAAATGGTCACGTTTGTAACCGTTCTTGACGCAGATGCCTCGATCAAGGCTCCGTGGGACCAGGCGAACTGGCGGCTCATGATCCTATCGGACGACGAGACAACTGCCACTGTGGCGGATCGATTTGCGGCGTTCAGCGGCCGCGACCAGGAGTTGCCGATGGCACATGTCATCGACCGCAACGGACGGCATGCCGGTATTTTCCATGGATCGGATTTCAGCAAGACAAATCTGACCCTCTACATCAACCAGCTCATCAACAACGCGCATGCGCCAAAGCCGCCTACCGAAAAGGGGTGGTGGGGATGGCTGACAGGCCTGTTCTAAACAGCGGGAGAAGGAAGTTGACGCAATTTTCGAAATTCACGGGGCGCCCTTTCGGCTTTCTCATGCTGCCCCTGCTGCTGATCATTGCGGCAGGCGCCTGGTATCTGCTCGATCCGGGGTTCAGGACCGGCCAGCAGCCTACTATCGGATCGGAGAACCTGCCGCAGGACGCGTTTGAGCGGCGGGTGCGCGACTATCTTGTAGCCAATCCGGAGGTCATCGTCGAGGCCATGCAGAACCTCGAACGGAAGCAGCGGGAGGCGGAACAGACAGAAGCTCAGGCGGCCCTTGCCACCCATCGTGATGAACTGCTCAACAGCCCGGAAAGTCCAGTCGGTGGCAATCCGCAAGGCGATGTGACGTTGGTCGAATTCTTTGATTACAATTGTTCCTACTGCCGCCAGGTTGCGCCAACGATGATGGCGGCGGAAGCAGACGATCCGAAACTACGCATCGTCTACAAGGAGTTTCCCATCCTCGGGCCAAATTCCGTGTTCGCAGCCAAGGCAGCTCTTGCGGCCCGCCAGCAGAACCTCTACCCCGAATTCCATAAAGCAATGATGCAGGTGTCAGGAGCTGCCGACGAGGGGCGAGTGATGGAGGTTGCTGGGCAAATCGGCCTGGATGTCGAGCGGCTGCGAAACGATATGGCTGATCCTGCTGTCGACGCTGAAATCGCGCGCAACCTCGCGCTCGCCCAAGTTCTGCGGATCAACGGCACGCCGGGCTTTGTTATCGGTGACGAAATATTGCGCGGCGCCACCGACCTGCAAACCATGCAAACGCTGATCGTGCGTGCCCGGAAAAGCGGTGACCAGTGAGCTCGGAAGAAGACTGGAAGGGCCGTCCGAATGCCTGAACTCTCCAATATTGGTATCCTGAGCGCTTTCGTTGCAGGCATCGTCTCATTCCTGTCGCCTTGCGTACTGCCGTTGGTGCCGGGGTATGTTTCCTATGTCGCCGGCCGGTCGACGATTACATCACCCTCAGGTGAGGTTTCTATTGCGCGTAGCGCAGCGCTCGGTTTCAGCCTCTGCTTCGTGCTCGGTTTCACAACCGTTTTTGTCATCCTTGGTGCCAGCGCTACAGCGTTGGGGCAATTGCTGCTTCGCTACCGCTTCGAGATGAACATCGTCGGAGGCGGGATTGTTACGCTGTTCGGGTTGTTCATGCTTGGAACCATTCGACCCACGTGGATGATGCGCGAGGCACGGTTTCACCTGGATCTGCCCGGCGGCAAGGCCGTATCGTCCTATGTGCTCGGCCTGGCATTCGCTTTCGGCTGGACCCCCTGCATCGGTCCGATCCTCGGTGCCATTTTGACCGTCGGCGCGGCATCAGCCTCGGTTGCCGACGGCGTCGCACTATTAGCGATCTACTCGATGGGCCTCGGTGTGCCGTTCCTGCTTGCTGCTGCTTTCACCGGCGCCTTGGCAGCAAGATTGAAGACCTTCGGACGCCTCGGGCGTATTCTGCGGACATTCGCCGGAGCGGTTATGATCTTGATGGGAGTCGCCATGATGACAGGATATCTGTCCTCCTTCGCCTTCTGGCTTTTGGAGACGTTTCCGTTGCTGTCTACAATCGGCTAGGCGAACGGCCTGTTGAGGAAATTGTGATTTGACATTCCCGTCGCTGAAAGGCGCAGGCTTGACTTTTATAGGGAGGTAGCAGTGATCTCGAAAACCGAAATATTGGAGCGGGATATCCTGCGCGTGTTCAGATATGCCTGCCGGCAAGATCGGCTGGACATCGCCGAATTCATGCTCGCAGCACTGGAGAAATTGGATGGTGAGCACGCGAGGTCTACTGTGAGAAACCGTCCACTGATCGATTCCTATCGCGATCTGATCGAGCCCCGCGACTCCTGAAAGCTGTAAATTCTACGGACAGGCGTAATGGCCCACCACGGCACTCTTGTCAGTTGTTGTTTCGGTGGCGACGGTCGTGTTTGATATATCCGTTGCCAGCGTCGAAGCTATCGCCACCGCTTCAACCGATGCTGGGTAACGGCGATAGCAAGAGGCGATGTCGGTAAAGAGAGCGTAGGTTCGCGAGACCGGCATTGTCGGCTGGATTTCGCCGCGAGATGCTGCATTTGCGCCTGCACCCGTCATTCTGCCTGGTGCTTCCGGCCTGTCGTCGGCCGGATCGAGGGGGGGAAAGATACACACTACCCCGCAGGTGTCGTGTCCGACATCTACTGCAAAAAAGTCCTGCTGATTGTGCCGAGGTCGGAACCTATTCTGGGATTCTCAGTTGTACTCGCCTAAGAAGAGGAGTGTTGACATGCAAGTTCAGGAAATTATGACGCGCGACCCTGCCTGTTGCGGCCCGAATAGCACCATCCAGGATGCGGCACGGATTATGGCTGACAAATCGGTAGGGTCGGTTCCTGTGCTCAACGACGCCGGGGAACCGGTGGGTATCGTGACCGATCGCGACATCTGCTGCGGCGCAGTTGCCGAAGGCAGGACGAATGAGACTCCCGTATCCGAAGTGATGTTCACCGACCTGCTGACGACGACACCGGATGAGGACGTTTCGTCATGCTGCGACAAGATGGAAGAACGGCAAGTCCGGCGGGCCATCGTTACAGACAAAACAGGCAAGTGTTGTGGGATGATTGCCCAGGCGGACATAGCGCGTGACGCCGACGGTGAAGAGACCGCCGAACTCGTACAGGAGATCTCGAAGTCGGATCGGAAATCTGGCTGCTGCTGAATTTTTCGGTGAGAGACTCGCGGCGGCTGGCATGTTCGCTCACGCTGGCAGCCGCGCAGCCCGCGTCACAACGTTCCAGCACGGGAAAATAAGCCGGGCAAGAGCGCAGGCTCAATCCGGGACGGAAATAAAAACAAGGAGATTTGATGATGATGGATGGTGGCATGATGCTCGGAATGGGATTTATATGGCTTCTTGTCATGGCGTTGCTGGTTCTAGCGGTTGTGGCGTTGGCGAAATACCTGCGCACATAGCTTGAAACCGGAGCGCGATCATGAATGATGAAAGCAGACCTGTCGTCATTGTTACTGGGTCAAGCGGATTTCTTGGTTCCGCAGTGGTGCGGCGGTTGCACCGGACCTATCGCGTCGTCGGACTTGACCGGTATTCGCCGCCGCATCCCCCACATCAGGCCGAATGCGTCTGTTTCGACATCACCGATCAGGCAAGTGTCGATACCGCGCTTGAACGCGTGCGATTTGCCTATGGCGACAGGATCGCTGCCTGCGTTCACCTCGCGGGCTATTTCGATCTCAGCGGCGAGGATGATCCCGCATATGATGCCGTTACGGTGGAGGGTTCGAAACGGCTGCTGAAGGGGCTTCAGGCGTTCGAGCTGGAACAGTTCGTCTTCGCGTCCACCATGCTTGCACATGCGCCGACCGAGCCAGGCAAGCCGATAGACGAGAACCATCCTCTCGATCCCAAGTTTCCCTACCGTGCATCGAAGGTACGCACGGAAAAGGTACTGCGCGAGGAACGGGGCGAGGAGAAACTCGTGCTGATGCGCCCTGCGGGCATCTACGATGATAAGGGGCAGTCGACATTTCTGACCCACCAGATCGCCCGCATTCACGAACGACGGTTCAGCGGCAAAGTCTATCCCGGTGATCTGTCGCGCGGGCAGGCCTTCCTGCATCTCGATGATTTTCTCGACGCTGTGGAACGCATTGTCGACCGCCGCGCCAATCTGCCGGACGTCTTTCCGGTTTTACTGGGCGAGGCCGACCCAATTCCGTTCGGTGAGTTGCAGCGCCTGATGGGGCGCGAGCTACATGGCGAGGACTGGGTCACCTGGAATGTGCCACCACAGCTGGCCAAGCTGGGCGCATGGACGGAGAACAGGATTTTTGGCGAGGACGCCTTTATCCGGGCATGGATGGTCGATATTTCCAGCGATCACTATGAGCTCAATCTTTCAGCGGCCAAAAAGCACCTGGATTGGAAACCTGAGCACAGTCTGCGCGACGACATGCCGGGAATTCTTCAGCGCCTGAAGGAAGATCCCTACGGATGGTACGAAGCGAACGGATTGAACGCCGCGCGGGTTTCGGCGGCCAAGGTCGAGAACGCCGCGGCGAAAGAAGCTGCCAAGAAGGTGCCGTCCGAGGCCGAAGCGAACGAGGACAGGCGTGAGCACGACGCGCATACGCGCAAGATGCATTTCTCGATGCTTTGGGTGCATTGGCTCGTCATGGCCCTCGGCCTCTGGCTTGCCACCGCGCCATCGGTATTCGGCACCTTCGATCAGACCGAGTTCAGCGCTGCGGTCCAGCGGGTGACGGCGGATCGCGGGCTATGGTCCGCCGCGACCCGCAGCTGGCTGACCGCGTGGAACGATGTCTTCACCGGGCTTGCCATCATGGTCTTTGCCGGCCTGTCGCTGCGCCCCGGAAACGGCTGGGCACAATGGGCGAATGCAGCATTGGGGGTCTGGTTGCTGGCGGCGCCGCTGGTGTTTTGGACGCCGGATGCGGCCGTCTATGCCAACGATACGCTGATCGGCGCACTTGTCATCGCCTTGACCATCCTGGTCCCCATGATGCCTGGCATGTCGCGCGGGGGGATGATGGATGACTCCGACATTCCGCCCGGCTGGACCTATTGCCCTTCAACATATGTCCAGCGCCTGCCGATTATCGCGCTGGGTGTCGTTGGCTTTCTCCTGTCGCGTATCCTGTCTGCCTACCAGCTCGGCCACGTCGATGGCGTCTGGGAGCCGTTCTTTTCGTCCCCCTCGTCGCTCAATGGCACTGAATACATCATCACCTCGGATGTCTCGAAAGCTTGGCCCATTGCAGATGGCGGCCTTGGTGCCATGAGCTACATGTTCGAGATATTGATGGGCGTGATGGGCAGCCGTCGGCGCTGGCGCACGATGCCCTGGATGGTCGCACTGTTCGGGATTGTGGTCGGGCCGCTCGGCGTCGTCAGCATCTATTTCATCATCATACAGCCGATTGCGATCGGCACCTATTGCACGATCTGCCTGATGGCGGCACTGGCGATGCTGATCATGATCCCGTTCTCGCTCGATGAGATTGTCGCGATGGTGCAGTTCATGGTTTGGAACACGCGCCGGGGCAGGCCGTTCTGGCGCGCGTTCTTCAGGGGCGATTCTCTGCCCGGTGGTTCGACCGGCGGCGAAATGAGCTTCGACGCGCCACCTATGCAGATCCTCCGGCAAAGCGCAGTCGGCGTCACCGTACCATGGACACTCGGGCTGAGTGCTGCAATCGGTGCCTTCCTGATGCTGGCGTCACGCTCGGTTTTTGGTAATGAAGCGGCAATGGCAAACAGCGACCACCTGCTGGGTGCATTGGTCCTGACCACCGCCGTCATCGCTTGGGCCGAGGTGGCACGCCCGCTGCGATTCTTGAACGTAATTTTTGGGCTATGGCTTGTAGTCGCGCCGCTGCTGCTAAGCGGCGGTACGGTGGCCGGCAGCTTCTTTGGGATTGCAGCGGGAACTACGCTGGTGGCACTGAGCCTGCCCCGCGGATGCCGCAGTAAAGAGCACTATGGAAGCTGGGACAGATATATCCTCTAACGAGTGCGCGAAGTTTCGTGGTTGTCGAGCCACTGGATCGCGAAACGGGGGGCTCGGCGAACTTTGATCCCCACTCTATCCACGCCTCACCGCCGATGAGGAAATGCGGAAGAAATCGTTTCGGTGGGCGGTATGGCGGCGTCGCCCTAATTTGAAAAGGCCGTCAGAGTGTTGCTGCGGCCGACTTTATGTGGCGTTCAGCAGCGTGATTAGACAGCCATAGCCTCAGTGCGAGGCGTTCGGCGATCGGCGGCAGTTTGATGTTTGCGGTGAAATAGAAAGAGGTTCGAAATCGGGCCGTGGCTTGAAACGAATCGGTGGCATTGCGTGGCTGACCTGAACCGCATCATGATCCGTTCTCTCCTCCTTATCGGGAGATGGGAATTCTCGGCCCGATTGTTCAGCCCCTTATGCGAACGATGCTCAATGCCGAGCATGATATCGCGTTTGTGGCGTCGTAGGAGCAGAGTTTGTCGGTCACTATCACACGGGGCGTGACGCCCTGGCCTTTGAGCAACTTGCGCATCAATTTTAGCGCTGCCTTTTGTTGCGACGGCTTTGCAAAAGGGCATCGAGAACATAGCCTTCAGTATCGACGGCTCGCCAGAGCCAGTACTTCTGTCCCTTCATCGTTTCCACCAGTTCATCGAGGTGCCATTTATCGGCAAAGCGGCGCTTTGAGCGCCGACGAAGCGAAGTCGCAAACTCGGAGCCAAATTTAGCAACCCATTCCGATATCGTCTGGAACGAAACGTCGATCCCGCGCTCGGCAAGCAAATCCTCCACGTAATGCAGGCTCAACGGAAAACGGTAATACAGCCAGACCGCGTGAACGATGATCTCGGCGGGAAAGCGGTAATGTTTGTAACGATGTCCGGTGCAAGCAAAAGAAGAAGTTTTCATGCCAAATGCTCTAACGCACACGACTTAAGGTGATGTGAAGGCACAAGCGGAATGGACCGCACGAACCGAAGAACCCGTGGTAGCGTCTAGCGCGTCGAAGCGCGATAAGGTGATAGGGATCGGTTTGAGCGCAAAACATCAGGGCCAGCGGTCATATCAAACCGCGTGAATAGGCCGGAGACATGACTGCACCCGACCCGCAAAGCTCAAACATCGCCTAAATCACCTTGCCAAGCGGGCGCCATCCAGACACGACGCTGCCCCATTGCCAAGGGTCCTCACCCTACTTGGATAAACTGCACTCCGTACAATCGGAAGAGAGTCAACGCATGAGAAGACCGCTGCAGCAGCGTGACTGAACCCCTTGCGTCGTCACCCCGCACAGCAGGAGAGCTTCGCCACATCCCTCGTAAACCCCTGGGCGGCGAGTTTCAGCCCCTCGACCGTGGTGAGGTAGGGGAAGATCGTTTCGCCGAGATCTTTCGTGGCCATCCCGAATTTAATCGCCAGCGCCATTGTCTGAATACTGTCGGCGCCTTCCGGTGCGAGGATCTGCGCACCGAGCAAGCGGTCGGTCTTTTTGTCGGCCACCAACTTGACGAGGCCGCGCATATCGCGGGCGGCGAGCGCGCGTGGCACCTGATCGAGCGGCGCAACCGAAGTCTTGACCTCAAACCCTTCCCGTCGAATCGAACAGGTCCAGTTGGTCTGGTTTCGCTTGAGTTCGGCGCATGCTCATCTCCCTGATTCTGGTCGCAAGACATCAAGTCTGCGCTCAAATCAGCATCAGTCGAAGAATGAGGAAGATCGTGACCATCGGAATTGGCAATCTCCGCAAGCAGAAACTGCAGCGCCGACAGACCGGACAAGTCGACCAGCGGACGTTCTGAATGACGCACCGACGAACAGGCCTGCCGGTCGAACATCCACAAAGGTACCGCAAGCGGAAGACCTGGGCCGTCGCCAATCAGCCGGCACCGCGCAAAACATACTCCCGCCTTCTCGACGATCTTTTCGAAATGAACATTGCTCCCCCTCCATGGGTGGTGCTCGTAAAGAACCCGGCGCCCTGCGGTATTATGGGTGTTGAAGAGTTGAGTTGTACTACGAGGTACGTCCTCACAGCGCTATCAGCAACAAGCTGCCGATATCGCTCAGGAATGCTTCCGGCGCATCCGGTCCGCCGTGAATGTACTCCCCTGGAAATTCCCGAGCCGGATGGTCCGAAATCGGGTCCCATGTCAGGCTGAGCATGCACTAACATTGAAACCGGATCACCCTTTGGGGGCGGTCACACCATTCCCCGCTCGCGATGACCGACGCTGCTTCGGTGTCAGGCCGACCCACGACGAAAAGTCCCTGCCTTTCTCGAATCTCTCTTTCGGTGGCGCAAGTACCGTCGGCGCGATCGCGCAGATCGGGCAGATGCGGGAACGGCCATCAGCCGCTTCGCAGTCTCGTCACGCTGCGCCGCCGCCTTGAGCCTTGCCGTCAGACTATCGATCTGCGCGGTCACCGCACGAAGGCGATCGAAGAGTCCGCGGCACAGCTCGATCAGGAGTTCAGGCAAAGCCAGGCCGGGTGCGGAAACCTTCCCGGGCTTGCTCAGGCGCGCGATCTGGCGGTGGCGACGACCCAGAGGCCGACAGCCAGCATTGGCAGCGACAGCACCATACCCATGGTCAGCCAGCCGCCTGCGAGATACCCGATCTGGATGTCAGGTTCCCTGAAGAACTCGACGAATATCCGCGACAGTGCATAGCCGGTCACAAAACTGCCGGCGACGAGGCCGCGATGTTTGAGAGCCTGGCGGCGGTAGATCAGCCATGCCAGCACCGAGAGCAGCAGCAGGCCTTCGAGTGCGGCTTCATACAGCTGGGTCGGGTGACGCGGGAAAGGGCCACCGGTGGGGAACACGAATGCCCAGGGTACATCCGTCAGCTTGCCCCAGAGTTCGGAGTTGATGAAATTGGCCAGCCGGCCGAAAAACAGGCCCACAGGCACGACCGCGCAAACTACATCAAACAGGTTAAAGACCGGGATGCTTCGTTTGTGGGCAAACAGGAGCATGGCAACGAGCGTGCCGAGCAAGCCGCCGTGGAACGACATTCCGCCATTCCAGATCTCCAGAGCGCGGACAGGATTGGCCGACACGGCTGCAAAGTCATAAAACAGGATGTAGCCGATGCGCCCGCCTGCAACGATGCCGACAGTGGCCCAAAGCAGGAAGTCATCGATGTCGAGCGCTGTCATACGCGGACCGCTGGCTGGCCAGAGCTTTTCGTCCTCGACGAGCTTGCGGGCGTACCGCCAGCCCAGCAGGATGCCGATGACATAGGCAAGACCGTACCAGCGCACCTGAACCGGGCCGATGGCGAAGATGACCGGATCAATGTCCGGGAAGGCCATGAGCGACAACAGCGTTGCGGTATACTCCAATGCGCATTCCTTCCTGTCGGTCTAGCTCTGCCACGGCTCCGACTATTACAGATATGGTTTCAACCGGCATCCACAGATGGGTCTATTCGTAACGGGAAACCGATGACACTTATGGCGGGGCGTCGCAACGTCGGTTGGTGTGTTTGGCCCCATGCCGCCAAATGCTGCAGCAACTATTAAGGCCACGCTAACATCAGGACGCAAAGAAGGTCTATCCCGGTTCTACAAGCGCCGCCCAGATAAATCTTGGTGCTTGATCCAAGTCAGCGCGAGCAATGCGAGTAAGCTCTACAAGGGGTGGGTAGAGTCAGGAAAAATTGGGCATATGTTCAGATTGAAGATATCAAAGTGGACGGTGCGGTTGCACGCGGCAACTGTCATCGCGGTGGTCTCGGCTTTAATATATTCTGCTCTGGCTGTTGCCCCTGAGTTTGACCATCACAATCCGTCGACGCAGTCCACCAACGAATTGGTCACCCATGTTGCGGGTGTCAGCGATGATGCGGAGAAAGCTGTTCCCGGCGTAAATTGCCACCTCGGGCTTCACTGCCTAGCAGGAATTCTTCCGAAGAGCAGCCTGGTGCCGGTGGGCTGGGTAGGTTCATCAGAGCGCCAGTTTGATCCACACTTCACGCTGCGTGAAGTGAGGTACCTGATCTTTCAACCACCACGACTCCTTTCACAGGTCTAACTGCCAGCATCGCATGTCGGTGCTGCACAAAGTCATGTGAAAGGAACAGGAATGTTTGCTGAACAAAACAACAGTGCAACAACGATCTCGCGCCGAGTCGTTGAGGCAAAACTCGTCGAATCCCGCAACCGGTTCCTCGGCTTTCTTCGCCGGCGATTGAGCAGGCCACAGGATGCCGAGGATGTCTTTCAAGATTTCTGCGTAAAGGTACTGCGCCACCATGCCCAGATTGAGGACGATGAGAGGCTGGATGCCTGGCTCGGCGTCACCCTGAAACACACCTTGACGGATCACTACCGGCGGCAAGCGGCGCGTAATCGCGGCGCAGAGGCCTATGCGATCGAGACCAAGGTGACCCAGCAGGAGGACATCGATGTTGCGGAGCCCGCGTGTACCTGCATCGCGGCGGCGATGAAGATGCTTCAGCCCTCTCAGGCAGAATTGTTGGCTCGGATTGATCTACGAGACGAGCTGCGCACGGCTGTCGCAAATGAACTGGGGCTGAGCTCGAACTCTTTGGGAGTTCAGGTCCATCGCGCGAGAACAGCGTTGAGGAAGAAAATAGCGGAGGTCTGCCAGGTTTGCGGTGAAGGCGGCTTCATGATTTGTGACTGCGATCACTCTCGGGGCGTTCGGCCATCGTCGACACCTCGCCAGTTCGATGCCCCACCGAGTGTAATGTCCAGCCCCGTTGCGCGTCTTCTGATCAAGAGGGTTGGCTAACATGCGAGGTAGAATGACAGGCCTAAGTGTCGGTCCACAAAGAAGTTGAATGATATGAATCGTTTG
>TARA_R110002051_G_scaffold143507_5_pt1 | contig 51095 bp, 36 predicted proteins | sample TARA_R110002051 | Tara Oceans TARA_R110002051 (sample SAMEA4397023) | marine metagenome | biome: Polar Biome; feature: [MES] marine water layer (ENVO:01000295) within the mesopelagic zone...; material: water (ENVO:00002006), including particulate matter (ENVO:01000060) such... | reverse complement strand
TGGTTGTTGGTTGTTGGTTGTTGGTTGTTGGTTGTTGGTTGTTAACAACAAATAATTTTTTTAATCCATTAACGGAACTGTCAATAATAACCACATCACAAATAATCCCAATATTATACCTAACCCATTAATCAGAAGCAGTGATAAACTTTTGCTAAACCTATGCTTAAAAACAAAGAATGCACTAATTAATAAAAAATTTATTGATAGGGTAATTGGAATAATGGAAAGTCCATATCCCATAGAACCCCCAGAGTTTCTAATAGTGATAATGGTAAATGGCAAAAAATATAAATTGATAAGAATAATTAAAATCGACAAAATCTTATTTGCAACTTTCATCTCTATAACATTCAACAATACAATTATACTTAAAAATCATATTTGAATTATTTTCAATATGTCTGTCGACTTTATTTGTACAAAGTCTTTCCTATCTTAAAAGCTTCTTGAAATAGTAGTTAAACTTCTTCTGGAGCAAGCTCAACTTCTAGTCCATCCATATCTTCAGTGATATGTAATTGACAACCTAAGCGCGAGTTATCTTTTACGTTAAATGCTTCAGACAACATTGCTTCTTCATCATCTCCCATTTCTGAAAGCTCATGGTCAGATAACACATAACATTGACAGGAAGCACACATGGCCATACCACCACAAATACCTATGGTGCCTTCTGGAGCAAGCTCATAAGAACGAACTACTTCCATTAGATTCATATTCATATCGGTAGGTGCATCGATTTCGTGAGATACTCCGTCACGGTCTATAATTGTAATTTTTATATCGGTCATTAATAGGATTTAGTAGTTAGGCTTTAGTGAACTAGTTTATTTCATGGATTGAATTAGTCCGTAAAGCATTCTAGAAATTTCATTTGACTTATCAATTAATTCAGCTGTTCTCTCTTTTGGTAAATATTTTAATCTTTCGGACAAATACAACATAGACCTTACCTCGCTATTTGAACTTGTCGCAAAATATATAAACCTGATAAAATCAGGATTAGTTTTTCGGTCAAAACCTTCAGCAATATTTTTGGATATCGAAACTGAGGCTCTTGAGATTTGGTCTTTAAAAGAAAAATCTTTCAAGTTTATAAATTCTTGATAAACTAAAACAGCTAAATCTTGTGATTTTTGCCAAACTAAAAAATCTTCAAATCTTTTTACAGCCATATATACTAGCTCCTAAATCCTTTGCCCTAATACCTTATAATTTATTCTATCGCTTTTACTACTGCTTTTGGCGCTTCTTTTTTACTTCCATCAAATCCGCTTACCCCACCTACCGTAGTATATTTCATGACATACTTTTTATCCGGAAATATTATTTGATATGCACTTTGGCACATTAATGTTGCTTCATGAAAACCACAAAGAATCAGTTTCAGTTTACCCGGATATGTATTCACATCTCCTATAGCAAATATTCCAGGAATATTAGTTTGGTAATCGAATGTATTTACTTTAATGGCATTTTTCTCAATCTCCAACCCCCAGTCACCAATAGGTCCTAATTTAGGGGAAAGCCCAAATAAAGGAATAAAATCATCTACCTCTAATAGGATTTCTTCATTTGCATCAGAAATTTTTCTAATTAAAACAGATTCTAATGTATCATCGCCATTAAGTGCTATAATTTCTGCGGGGGTAATTAAATTGATTTTGCCTTGATTCTTTAATTCTTGCACCTTTTCAACAGAATCTAAGGCTCCTCTAAACTCGTTTCTTCTATGTACTAAAGTTACTTGTGATGCTATATTAGCTAAAAAAATACTCCAGTCTAAAGCAGAGTCGCCACCACCGGCAATGACTACTTTTTTATTACGGTATACTTCAGGATCCTTAATCATGTAGGCAACACCGTTATCTTCAAATTTTGATATATTCTCCAATAATGGCTTTCTCGGCTCAAAACTGCCCAATCCACCAGCAATAGCTACAATAGGTGCGTTATGTTCCGTTCCTTTATTGGTAGTTACTACAAATGACCCATCTGCTATTTTTTTAATTGTCTCCGCACGCTCACCCAAAGTAAAACCTGGCTGAAATGGCTTAATTTGTTCCATAAGGTTATCTACCAAATCGCCCGCCAAAACTTCTGGAAAACCAGGGATATCATATATAGGTTTTTTAGGGTAAATTTCAGAGCATTGGCCTCCTGCCTGAGGTAACGCATCAATTAAATGGCATTTAAGTTTAAGGAGTCCAGCTTCAAAAACGGTAAAAAGACCCGTAGGTCCTGCGCCAATTATTAATATATCGGTTTTAATCATTACTGATATTGTTTGCAATTCCCTTCAAAATTATCAATCTATGGTTTTAATTATCATGATAATTATCAGGATTTAACCTGCTATATTAATTACATTTTGTATTTGTGGGGCGTATTTTTTAATAGTCATTTCAACGCCACTTTTTAAAGTCATTTGATTGACACTACAACCTACACAGGCACCTTCTAAACGAACCGTTACCGACTCGTCTTCAATAGAAATTAAACTTATATCCCCCCCATCACTCTGTAAAAAAGGTCTAATTTCCTCTAATGCTTTTTCAACATTTAATGTTAGTTCTTCCGTAGTCATATCTATTTTTTCTTAACAGCAGAACATCCTGCCATTGTTGTAATTTTTATTGCTTCAGTTGGCGGTAGTGTCTTATTCCTTCCTACAACTTCACTTACCACTTGTTTGGTAATTTCTTGAAAAGCTTCTACCACTGGTGTACCACTTTGTAATGCCGCTGGCCTACCTACATCACCTGCCTCACGTATACTTTGTACTAACGGAATTTCTCCTAAAAAAGGCACATTCAAATCTTCTGCTAAATGTTTGGCTCCCTCTTTCCCAAATATATAGTATTTATTCTCTGGCAATTCTTCTGGAGTAAAATAAGCCATATTCTCTATAATTCCCAATACAGGTACATTAATAGATTCTTGCTGAAACATTGCTACTCCTTTTCTGGCATCGGCTAAAGCCACCTCTTGTGGGGTGCTTACCACAACTGCCCCTGTAATTGGTAAAGCTTGCATTATACTTAAATGAATATCTCCTGTGCCTGGTGGCAAATCAATCAACATAAAATCTAAATCGCCCCAATGTGCATCAAAAATCATTTGGTTTAATGCTTTAGAAGCCATTGGACCTCTCCAAATAACAGCTTGATCACGTTGGGTAAAAAAACCAATAGATAACATTTGTACACCGTAGTTTTCAACAGGTTTCATCTTAGATTTACCTTCTACATTAACTGCTAACGGTTTTTCATTGGCAACATCAAACATAATGGGCATTGATGGCCCGTAAATATCAGCATCTAAAAGTCCTACTTTAAAACCCATATTAGCTAAAGTAACTGCTAAATTAGCCGTTACAGTAGATTTACCCACTCCGCCTTTTCCAGAAGCGACCGCTATAATATTAGAAATACCAGGAATTGCTTTTCCTTTAATTTCGTTCACTTTTGGCTTTGCAGCAGGAGCATCTACTTTAATATTTATTTTAATTTTTGCTTTTTCATAAACTTCCTTGTGGATGATTTTTAAAATCTCCACTTCGGTCTTTTTACGTGCTTGTAAACTTGGGTTTTTAATGGTAATATCGACCTCTACCTCATCGCCAAATATTTGAATATTGGTTACCGATCCACTATCAACCATATTTTGACCTTCACCAGGAACAGTAATTTGTTCCAATGCTTTCAAAACGTCCTTTTTATCTATCTTCATTCTATAAATTCATTCTAAATCTGCCTGTTCGGAAGGCATGCAACAAAGATAATCCTTAGTTATTAGATTAGAAAGCTAGTGTATTGAAAATGAAGATGCCATTATAAACAGAATCTTGTTTTATTAATAATTGAATTCTCAATTATTTATGAATTACGGTTAAAAGGAAACAATCTAAAAGCTGTAAATTAGAATCTTCTTAAAACCTATAATATGTACCAACCTACAAAAAGACTACTCCTACATTTATTTTTTAGTCTCTTTACTACTTTAATAATTACATCTTGCTCCAGCTCTAAAAATGATTTTTCTAAAAAGGATGTAAAACGGGCTCAGAAGTTAATAGGATTAGATTTTGATAAAAAATATATTGACACCCTATACCCTTACCTAAAACGTAATAAAGAAGGATTTGATTCTCTACGAAAATACACCTTAGAGAATGATGTGATTCCTGCCGTTAGATTTGATCCGTTGCCATTAAACTTCTCTCCTAAAGCACAGGCAGGATTCCCGTTATGGGAAATTCCTACTTATGTATCATTACCAAGTAAGAAAGCCGACCTTGCCTTTTACTCCATACCTCAGTTAGCATCTCTTATTAAAAGTAAAAAAATTAGCTCGGTTGAACTGACCGAGTTCTTTATTGAAAGATTAAAAAAATACAATCCCATTTTACAATGTACCATTACTATCACAGAAGAAATGGCATTGGAGCAAGCTAAACTTTTAGATAGTGAACTGGACTCTGGTCATTACAGGGGAATTTTACATGGCATCCCTTATGGCGTAAAAGATTTAATGGCAGTGGAAGGGTATAAGACTACCTGGGGTGCAGAACCTTATAGAGATCAACAAATTGAAATGACCGCTACTGTAGTTGAAAAATTACAAGCTGCTGGCGGAGTTTTAGTTGCGAAACTCGTTTCTGGTTCTTTAGCACGCGGTGATGTTTGGTTCGATGGAAAAACAAAAAACCCTTGGGATACGGAACAAGGGGCAACAGGCTCATCTGCCGGTTCTGGCTCAGCCACCTCAGCAGGATTGGTGCCTTTTGCTTTAGGGACAGAAACACTAGGTTCTATTACTTCGCCTAGTAATAGAAACGGAATTACGGGATTACGCCCCACATACGGTAGGGTCAGCAGACACGGTGTAATGAGTTTAAGCTGGTCTATGGATAAAGTGGGACCTATGGCAAGAAGTGCTGAGGATTGTGCTATTGTATATAGCGTAATTACCGGTAAAGACCCAAAAGACGGAATGACTACAGACTATCCTGACGGATTTGAACCTACTAAAGATTATAAATCGCTACGTATTGGATATCTGAAAAAGGATGTTGAAAAAGACACTTCGCTCAGCAAAGACAATCTTGAAAAAGCTTTAAAATCATTTAAAGATATGGGACTTACCTTAATCGAAGTTGAATTACCTAAAGATATACCCTATACTAGTTTTGATGTCATTTTAAGAGCAGAAGCGGGTGCTTTCTTTGACGATATGGTCCGTGCAGAAGAAGTGGATAAAATGGTAGAACAGGACCAACGATCACGCGCAAATTCTTTGCGACAAGCACGTTTTATACCTGCTGTAGAATACTTACAGGCCAACAGACACCGACAAGTACTTATTGAAAAAATGCAGACTATCATGAAAGATTACGATGTTCTCATCTCACCTACTTTCGGTAACAGGCAATTAATCATAACAAACCTTACCGGTCACCCCGTTATTGCCATACCAACAGGATTAGATAAAGAAAAACACCCTACAAGTATTACCCTTGTTGGAAATCTTTATGATGAAGCGAGCATTCTTTTATTAGCAAAAGCTTTTCAAGACCAAACGGAGTTTGACGAAATGCACCCTGAAGGTTATACGGATTAGTTGTTGGTTGTTAGAAAATGTAATTTTCAATTAAGTTGGGAACTATTTGTTTTCAAAAGGTTCTCGATACACCCATTATTCAATGAAAAAATTGAATAATGGGCACTCGAACTAACACTCTAACATCATATTCTAAAATCACATTCAAACATTTAAGTTCTCGACTGCGCTCGAAGTGACATTCAGTAGAAATCATCACTTCAAGAACTAAATTTTTCTTCCATCTAAAAGATTTATTATTCTTGAACCGTATTCTGCGTTTTTTTCTGAGTGTGTTACCTGTATGATAGTCACCCCTTCTTCTTCATTCAACTTCTTAAAAAGCTGCATAATTTCTTCACTTTGTTGTGAGTTTAGGTTTCCAGTAGGTTCATCTGCTAAAATCAACTTTGGTTTTCCTATTAATGCACGGGCTACGCCCACCAATTGCTGTTGACCACCGCTTAGTTGTGAGGGGAACAAATCTTTTTTACCAACAATATTAAACCTATCTAACATATCCGCAACCAAGGCTTTGCGCTCAGAACCTTTTACCTTTTTATACAATAATGGCATTTCTAGATTTTCTTCCACCGTTAAATCATCTAACAAATGATACGATTGAAATACAAAACCTATATACTCTTTATATAAATTCGAACGGTATTTTTCTTTTAGTGTATGAACAGATTCACTTAAAAAATCATACTCGCCTTCATCAAAAGTATCTAACATACCAATGACATTTAGTAATGTGGATTTACCAGATCCAGACGGACCCATTATGGAAATAAATTCACCTTCTTCTACCTGTAAATTAATATCTTTAAGCAAGAAAACACGCTGACCCCCCTGTTGAACCCATTTGAAAATATTTCTTAATTGTAATAACATCTTTATTAGTAAATTAGTTTGTTAGTGAAATAGTGTTTTAGTGGTTGTTGGTTAAAAACTTATATATTATTCTGTTCTTAGACTTTTTACTGGATTGGTGTTTGCTGAATTCAGTGTTTTTATTGTCATAATCAATAAGGAGATTACGACCATTGAAATTCCACTTAAAGCAAATATCCACCAACTTAATTCGGTTTTGTTAGCAAATTCCTTCAACCAATTATGTAATCCGTACCATGCAATTGGTGCTGCAATAACAAAGGCTATCAATACCAATTTTAAAAAGTCTTTAGAAAGTAAAAAATTAAGCTGAAAAATATTGGCGCCTAATATTTTTCGAATTCCAATTTCCTTGGTTCTACGCTCAGTAGTATGTATGACCAATCCGAACAATCCTAAACAACTAATTAAAATTGCCAAACCTGTTGCCCATTTTAAAAGTGTCGCTGTTTTTTGCTCGCTTTCATAAAACTTTTTTACGGTATCATCCATAAAACTATACTCAAAATCAGATTCAGGATACAACTCTTTCCATATATTTTCTATACTAGAAATTGTATTTGGCCAATTACTAGTATCCATACTATTCATTTTAAAATGGATGGTTCTAAACTGCGTCCATTTTCCAGTATAAGTACCTCCTGTAAATGCCATTGGTGACACACCGTATTTTAAAGAGTGTTGGTTAAAATCCTCCATTACCCCAACTATTGGTAGTTTTTCATTATTTTCTTTTAAATGCTTACCTACTACATCTGCCGGGTTATTGATTCCCAACACCTTTAAATACGATTTATTTACCACGTATTCCCGAATAGTGTCATTAAGAGGCATTCGGCCAGCTACCAACTTTAAATTGTACAAATCAAAATAATGAGCATTCCCATACATTAATTGCAAATCTGAATTCACTTCTTTGTCCCCGTCTACAAACAATGCGTTCATAAACATAGTTGAAAATGACGCAGGCGGATTTCCAGATAAAACAACATCGGAAATACCTGGTAATTCTTCCATTTGGCGCACAAATCTTACTCGCTTTACAGCCGAAGTATCTCGCCAAGGAGTTCGTAAATACGCAATGGCTTCTGTATTAAAGCCCATGTCTTTTTTCATAATGTAATTCAACTGCTTCCCTACCATTAGTGTAGCAATAATAAATAGCTGGGCAATTACGAATTGAAATACAGTTAAATATTTTCTTAGTGTACCTTTATCTGAACTAGGGGAAACTTGTTGTTTTAATACTGCTGCTGGTCTATATTGAGACATTATCAAAGCGGGATAAAATCCTGATAAAATAGTAATTACTAAAAGAAGCAATACAATACCTAACAACATCCACGGATTCCAGAAAAACTCAAAAGTGAGACCTGATGGAATAAAATCAGCAAACAATAGTAGAAGCCATTTAGAAAGAAAAAATGAAAGAACGGCCGCTGCTAAGGTTAATAATAATGTTTCCCCTAAATATTGAATAATTAATTGTGACCTTGAACTCCCCAAAGTCTTTCTAATTCCAATTTCCTTAGCTCGTTTAATAGCCTGCGCAGTATTTAAATTTATGAAATTGATACAGCCCAATATCAATAAAATAGAAGCCAATAATAACAAACTTTTTAAGGCGGATAAGGTTGTGCGACTATCATCAAAATCGAATGTGCCGTAATCTGGGTTTAAATGAATATCTGACAAAGGTTGTAACGTGTAGGTATTACTTCTACCAATTGCTATCATTTCTTCATCATCATGCTCTTTTGCAATTTGAGTAAGTGTCTCCTGAACCTTTGTAGAATTTGTTCTTTGTGTTAGTTTAATGAATAATTGAGACGCGGAGTTTGTATTATTCCAACTTGCTTCATTTACAGCATTTGTCATATCTTGGGTAGCAGCTGTTTTTAGTGAAATAAACTCTTCGAAAACAATATCCGTGCGGTCATCGAAACCAGCAACGACACCTGAAATGGTTGTTAGTATGGTATCGTTATACGCCACCGATTTACCTATAATTTGGTCTAACTTTTGGTTAGGAAAGTACTTTCTTGCTCTATTTTCTGATAGTACTACATTGTTCGGTTCATCTAAAGCACTATTTAAATCGCCAGCTAGCCAATCATATTTAAATGTTTTGAAATATGATGATTCTGTATAGACTACGAATTCTGGATTTTTAAACCGTTCACCTGTTTCTTTGTTTTCCACATGGATAGGGTACGTTGTAAAAAAAGGAGCTACTGTTTCCAATTCTTGCATGTTTAAATCTTTGAGAGCTTGTGCTAAAGGAACAGTTACTCCGGCATTATAAAAATTACCTTCAGGACTTTTAAAAGAAGTAGTAACCCTGTAAATTCTATCACGATCGGGATGAAACTTATCAAAAGAAAGATCATAAAAAACCATTGCACCTATTACAAAAGCTGCGCTAAGGCCTATAGACAATCCTAAAATGTTTATTAATGAAAACATTTTATTCTTTAATAAATTTCTAAAGGCAATTTTTAAATAGTTATACAACATATGAAGATAATTTTACTCCGTTCTTAAACTCTTAACCGGATTAGCCCTTGCTGCCCTAAAGGTTCTTGTACCTATCGTTAAAAAAGCAATTATTAAGGCAAGAGTACCTGAAGCAACAAAATGCCAAATACTTAAATCAATTCTATAGGCATAATTCTGTAGCCATTTGCTCATTGCCCACCATGCAATCGGCGAAGCTATAAAAAAGGCTACCAAAACTAATTTTAAGAAATCTTTGGTCAAAATATACGTAATCGAGGTTACCCCTGCCCCCACCACTTTTCTAATTCCTATTTCTTTGGTCCGTTGTGAAACTATTAAAAGAGACATTGCAAAAAGCCCCATACAACTAAGTATAATAGCCAAAATAGAACCACTGGTGATCATTTTGGCCGTAGTCTTTTCACTTCTAAATGTTCTATCTATATTTTCATCTAAAAACGACCCTAAAAATTCAGCATTTGGTTCTAGTTTTTTATAGGTATTCTCCAATGCTGTAAATGAGTTTGCCATATTGTTTGGAGCTACTTTGGCATAGCCGTATGTTATACCCCATTCCCTGCTAATATAAAATGTAATTGGTTCAATAGCCCTATCCAAATCTGTAAAATTATAGTCTTTAACTACCCCTAAAACAGGGTAATGCACCCCATCATTTATTTCTAATTGGGCAGCCAAAGGGTCCTCAACACCCAATTCTTTTGCCATGGCTTCATTAATAACTACTCCTAAACTATCTGCTGCACTTTCAAAATTTCTACCAGCAACTAAATTGATACCCAACGTCTGAACAAATTCATGATCTACTACCAAAAAATTAGTAGTTACTGCACGCCCCTCAAATTCAAACCCTATTTTGCTTGAAGACCTACTACCATCTATTCCCAGACCTAGATTATTATCTGCCCCACTAATTGAAATAATATCTGGATTACCCTTCAGTTCATCTTTTAGTAAATCTACCAGATTATTGCTATTTCGTTTGCCGTTCAATGGAAATGATATTACCTGTTCTTTATCATACCCTAAATCTTTATTTCGCATGTAGTCGATTTGACCCCAGAGCACCAATGTTCCCGTAATTAATAAAATGGCAATACCAAATTGAAATACCATAAGAACATCTCGTAACCTATTTTTACCAGTAGATTCTAATTTTCCTTTTAAAGATTGAATTGTACCCAAACGACTCATTAATAAGGCCGGATAACCCCCAACAAAAATTGTAATAAGTAGCACTATCCCCATTAGCCCTAGTAAAAATGTTGGCTTCAATACCATTTCAATATTTACATTAGTATTGAATATGGTTTTAAAATTATTTACCAATGCAAAACTTAAAATAACCCCTATACAAATTGATACGAGAAAAACGAAAAGACTTTCGCTCCAAAATTGAAAAAACAACTGCTTTTTTTGTGCTCCTAGCGTTTTACGCATTCCAATTTCTTTCAATCGTTTTGCAGATTTGGCAATACTCATATTTATATAGTTAACACAAGCAATAAACAGTATTAAAAATGCTACACCAAGAATTAAATACGGTAGACTTCTACTAATTTCAACAAAACCACTTTTTAGGGTGGTAAAGTGAACATCGGTCAATGGTACTAAATCCAAATTTATTAATCGGCCAGCTGAATCTGCAGATGCACCGTCTCTTAACAACATTTCAATATTGCTCTTGTAATGAATGTCAACATACGACCAAGTACTCTTTTCAAAACTATCTGGCGTTACCCCATCTTCCAATTCTACATATACATCATGATATTGAGAATCCCATTGATCCTTTAAATCCAAATAATCGCGGTGGCTTTCAAAATGCGCAGCTATCTCAAAATCTAAATTACTTTTTGGAACAACATCTTCTGCAATGGCACTGACGGAAAATGGTTTTTCTTCACCATTTATTAAAAGGCTAAACGCTTTACCAACTACATCAGTAGTACCAAACAAATTATTTGCCGCTTTCTTTGTTAATACCACCGAAGACAAATTATTTAATGGCGTATTCTCATCACCGGAAATAATAGGAAAACTAAACATAGAAAAGAAATCTTGGTCTACCCAAACGATATCCATATCAATTTCTTTATCGGCATATAAGGCCAATGAACCATCTTGTAGATATCTTGTAATTCTCTTAACTCCTGGTACTTCTGTGGCTAATGAAGGTGCGAATGGAGCTGGATGAACAGTTCCTGCTTGCGGACCTTTAGGTGTTTGTTGGGTTTTAACAATTTTATAAATTGAGGCTCCATTGGTATGAAAATTATCAAATGACAGTTGATACATTGCTGCCATTCCCAATAAAATAGCGACGGCAAAGGCTACCGATAATCCAGTAATATTTAAACCGGTATTCACCTTATCCTTAATCAAGTTTCGCCAAGCAATTTTTATGTAATTCTTTATCATGATTGGTATTTTTGATTGATTGATGATTTAAAATCTATTCCGTTCTTAAACTCTTAACAGGGTTTACCATTGCCGATTTTACCGCTTGTATACCCAATGTAAATGCTGTTATTAAAAAGGCTATTACCGCCGCCAAAACAAACATCCACCATTGTATTGAGATACTATAGGCAAAACTTCCCAACCATGCATTCATTACATACCAAGAAATTGGGAAAGCGATTAGAGCACCTATACCAACTAACAGAACATAATCTTTGGAGAGAAGCACTACTATTTTAAGCACACCGGCACCTAATACTTTTCGTATCCCAATTTCTTTTATTCTCCTTTTTGCCATAAAAGAGATAAGGCCAAACATACCCAAGCATGATATAAAAATTGTCATCATTGCAACCACGTTTACCGTCTTTAACATCCCTTCTATAAGCCGATATTGTCCGCTCACTTTTTGACTTAACAATTCTAGGGAGAAATTTTTTCGAGAATTTATTTTAGAAAAAGCAGTATTCATTAAATTCTGTATTTCCTTTTCTTTTCCTTCTATTACACGTACGGTTAAATACCTGTGATGTGCCAAATCTTTCTCATCATTGTAATAATGTACCAAAGGTTCAACCGAGTTTTGTAAATCTTGATAGTTGAAATCTTCCATAACACCTACAATAGCGTATCCGTCGGAATCATCATTTCTAAACATTAAACGCTTACCTTCAATTGATGTCCACCCAAATGCTTTCATAGCACTTCTGTTAATGATTACAGATTTACTTTCTTCAGTATCTAAAATGTTATCAAAATCTCGACCCATAGCCATTGGTATTTTCAATGTTTTCAGATAACCATCATCAACATATGAACGACGTATGCGAACATCTACATCGGTATTTGGGTCGTAAAACGTACTATAATTAAAATAGTAATCTGAAGGTACTGCCTGGCTAGTGCTTACACTCTCTACAAACGGATTGGCTTTTAACTCATCTAACAACGCATTAAAGCTTGAGTTCGCCGCGTTTATATTTTTATAATCTAAATCTATGTTCGCTGCAATCACATTTTCCCTATCAAAGCCCAAATCGGCATTTTTCATGAATCCTATTTGACTATTCAGAATAATTGCAACACTAATAAAGAGTATGGCGATGGTAAATTGTAAAATGACAAATGAGTTTCTAAGAATAAAATTGCCTTTAACAGCATCTATCTTACCTTTAATACCTTTTGAGATAGGCAAGGATATAAACCGCAATGTTGGTAGTACCCCTACAATTAAAGTCACTAATAAACCTAAGACTATAGCTCCTATTACTACAGGATAATCATTTGCAAAACTAAAATTAATGCTACCAAAATCCGCGCCATATACATCATTTAACTTTGGTAATAAAACACCTAAAAACAACACTCCAGAAATTAAAACCGAGGCAAATACTAATAGTCCGTTTTCTAAACAAAACTGCATAACCACCTCTTTTTTGCTACCTCCTAAAATCTTTCTTACCGCAATATCTTTGGTACGTCTAAACATGGTAGAGGTGTTTAAGTTTAGTAGATTGACAAGCACAATTAATAAAACGAAAAATGCTGCTGCAATTGAGCCTCCTATAATTGTTTCTACAATAGGTATAGAATCCATTCGGACTTCTGAATACAGTTTAATTTCAATTTTTGAAATTGTCTTAGGGTCTGCATAGTTTTCTACTACCAGTTGATTTACTATCTTTTCAAATTGTAAAATATCCGCTTTTTCATTAAGCTTTAAAAAGATTGGGGCAAAACTGTTCTCCCAATTTGTTTGTCTGATAAATATTGGATTATCTTCTAAAATCGTATTCGGTAACAACACCCCTAGCCTAAATGATGAATACGGACTTATAGGTTCTAATACACCAGTAATGGTAAGATTTAAAGTGTCTGCCGCAATCAAACTCTTACCTACCGGATTCTCTTCTCCAAACAATTGTTTACTCACCTTATCAGTCAAAACGATTGAATATTTCTCTTTTAAAGCATCTCTTTGATTTCCATATTTTAAAGGCAAACCAAATACTTCAAAAAACTCTGGATCCGCATAAGTCGTTGTCTTTTGATATTCTTTATTATCGCTTTCTAACCAAATATTGCCCCACCCGTGCATGTGTGTTCCAGCTTTTACTTCAGGAGAAGTACTTAGAATTTCATCTAATAAAGGATAAGTAACCTCATTGTAGCTATGACCATCTGTTAAGTGTGTTTTTAAATACACTATGTTTTCTTTATTAGGAATATTAGCATCTGCAACGTAATAGGCATACACTGAAAATAATAATGTCAACACGCTACCTATACCTATACTCAACCCTAATAAATTTAATAAGGAGAGTAATCTGTTTTTCCAGAGATTCCTAATAGATAATTTTAAGTGGTTCTTTAGCATGGTTGAAAATATTACTCGGTTCGTAAACTTTTAACAGGATTTGCTTTTGCTGCTTTTATAGCTTGGAAGCTTACGGTTAAAATTGTTACCAACATAGCACCCACCATAGCTATTGCGAAAATCCACCATTTTAGAATTACTCTATACGGATATTCTTGCAACCATCCGTTCATAACAAAATAGGCTATGGGCACTGCTATAAAACAAGAGATAATTACCAATTTCAAAAAGTCTTTAGATAGCATATTCCATACATTAAAAATTGAAGCTCCCAATACTTTTCTAACTCCAATTTCTTTCTTTCGCTGTTCTGCCACAAAAGAGGTTAAACCAAATAAGCCTAAACAACTAATTAAAATGGCAAGTGCTGTAAATACTCCTGAAAGAGTTCCTATACGTTCTTCGGATGCAAATTTTTCTCCATACTCTCCATCTATAAAATCATACTCAAAAGGTATATCTGGAAAATGCTCTTTAAATACATTTTCTATAGTTGTAATGTTTTGTGAAGCACTTTGGTTAGGGTTCAATCGTAAATTGTAATAGCTGGCATTATCTTGCCTGTCATATACATAGACCCCTTGCTTTACTGGCTCGTATGGAGATTGTGTAATCATATCTTGAACCACACCAATAATCTTCAAAGGCGGATTTGGGTCTTCCTCATCATCATCTCTTAATAATTGACCAACGGGGTTTTCCATTCCCAAATACTTTTTTGCCGTTTCATTAATGAGCACACCGAGAGAATCTGAAGCAAAATCTCTTGAAAAATCGCGACCTTCTACAATCTTAAGATTCAACGATTTTGCATACTCTGGAGAAACTTCTGTCCAAGCTAGATCTTCTTGAAATCCGTCTGGTTTTCCTTCCCAAGTGAAACCACCTCTATTAGACCATATTTGGGTTGTTGGACTACTAGATGTAGACATTTCTACCACTGCACCAGAACCCAAAAATTCAGTTCGCATTAAATCATATTTACCAACAAAATCTTGACTAAATGTTGGTACCTGAATTAAACCTTCTTTATCATACCCTACTGGACGATTTTTAGCAAAGTTTATTTGTTGCATTACAATTACAGTACCAATGATAAACGCCACAGAAACGGTAAACTGAACTACAACCAATATTTTTCTTGGCAAACCTGCATATTTCCCAGTCTTGAATGTGCCTTTTAAAACATCTACCGGCTTAAAAGATGAAAGATAAAGTGCCGGATAACTGCCTGCCAATAATGAGGTAAATAAAATAAATACTAACGAAACTCCCCAGAAAATTCCATTGTTCCAAGGAAATGCAATTTCTTTCCTTGAAAGTTCATTGAAGCCATTTAACGAAAGTAGCACTAGTAAAATAGCAACTACGAAAGCAAATAAAACTACTATAAAAGATTCGCTTAAAAACTGATAAATTAACTGCCCTCTCTGCGAACCTATTGATTTTCGTATACCTACTTCTTTACCTCGCTTCTCTGACCTTGCCGTACTTAAATTCATAAAATTTATACACGCCAACAGAAGTACAAAAGCTCCAATTACCCCAAAAAGCCATACATACTTAATACGACCACCTACTTGCTCTCCATTTTCAAAACTCCCCCGTAAATACCATTCCTCCATAGGAAAAAGAAATACCTGCGGGTTAAATTGAGCGGTATCTTCATTTAGGTCTTTCTTTACATTTTTAATGGCATTATTTACTTTATCAAAAGTTACATTATCTGCTAATTGCACAAACATTTGAAATGAGTTGTTGCCCCATTGGTCTTCTGCATTACGTATCCACTCATTATTTGCTAAATATTGCTCCCATGGAATCACAAAATCAGTATCGTTAAAAGAATTATTTACGGGTATATCGCTATACACAGCACTTACATTTAACTTATGCTCGTTACTTGCCGTTACTGTTTTGCCAATTGGGTCTTCAGTACCAAACAAAGCATCTGCCGTAGATTCAGAAAGCATAATAGAGTTAATTTCTCTTAACCCATCTTTTTCCCCTTTTATAATGTTTAAACCAAACATTTCTGGACCTTCTTGTTGCATATAATTGCCTGGTCTGGATATACTTTTATCACCATATTTTAAGTAATGGTCATTGGTCCAAGAACACATAATTAAATGCTTGAAATTGTCACCATAACCATCTCGCAACCCTTTTTCTAATGGTCTAGGTATTGCAGGACCCGTACCTGTTTCCCCATTAAAAGTTTGTGATTGAAATACTTGCGCTATACTATCCTTGTTCTTAAAATAGCTGTTATAGGCAAGCTCATCTTGTATCCATAATCCTATGATTAAGGTTACGGCCATACCTAGAGCAAGTCCGCCAACATTTATGAACGTATATCCTTTGTTCTTTAAAAGATTCCGCCAAGCTATTTTTAGATAGTTTTTAAACATGATTGTTCGTTTTTTGATTGATGATTAGCTTACGCCAAAAACTGATTGATGATTGTTGACCTAAAACTAAAAACTAATTTCGTGCCACACTACTAATATATTGTTTATCAGTTATTTACAGTTAAACACATAAATTGACGTGTAAAATAATTTGACAACAGATGTACAATATATTTACAAAGACTACTTAAAAATGAGAATGTTACACCGTTTAAACAATGAAAACGAGATTTAGTTTGTCATTTTCACACACTACTCCGATCGTAAACTTTTTACCGGGTTTACAATTGCCGCCTTTATACTTTGGTAACTTACCGTTACAATTGCAACTAGAATTGCCAAAACTGCTGCAAGAGCAAAAATGCCTATTCCAATTTCTATGCGGTACGAGAAATCTTCTAGCCATTTATTCATTGCAAACCAGCCTAAGGGCAGGGAGATTAAAATAGCGACCCCTACCAATTTTAGGAAATCTACCGTAAGTCGGTAAGAAATTTGACTTACAGTAGCTCCCAACACTTTTCTAACACCGATTTCTTTTGTTCGTTTTTCGGCATTAAAGGCAGCTAATCCAAATAATCCCAAACAAGCAATAAAAATGGACAGCATAGTAAAAATGAAAAATATCTGACTCAGTTTTTGTTCCGCTTCGTAGGTGGTATTAAAGGCTTCGTCCATAAATCGATAATCGAAAGGTTGACCTGGCGCCATGGTGTTCCATGTACTCTCAATAGCTGCAATATTGTTTGCATAATTTGCACCGCTCATTCTTACAGCCATATTTTGTGCATCTGAGTTTAGATGCATTCCTAGTGCACTAATATTGGTACGAAGCGTTCTATAATGAAAGTCTTTAACCACCCCAATTATAGTGTAGTAGGTAGGGTTTTCTTGATCTATTTCCTCAGATATTCGCATACCTAAAGCTTCTACTGCCGTTACATTTAAAATGGGCAACGTGGCTTCATTTATAATGATAGCGGTAGAATCCGATGCATATCCCGGATTAAAATCACGCCCGACAACTATTTCCATTTCCATAGTTTTTAGATAATCAGAATCTACCTCCCATTCTTGCATTTGAATGGCACTTTCTTGATCTCTTGCTCCTTCTTCAAAGAACGAACTATCTGATCGCCAAGAAGGAGTTGGGTAGTAATCGCTTAACGTAGCACTTTCTACAAAACCCATGTTAGCAATTTGTTCTTTAAAAGCTTTGGTCTTAGAACCCAATGCACCTATTTCGTTTATTAACAGCACTTGGTCTTTGGTATAGCCCAAATCCTTGTTCTGTATGTAATTTAATTGCTGAAATACCACCAAGGTACTTACGATTAAAAATACCGAGATTGAAAATTGAAAAATCACCAAGGCATTACGTACCCTACCATTGCCCACACTTTCTCCACTACTACCTTTTAAAGTTTTAACAGGAGTAAATCTTGACATGAAAAATGCAGGGTAGCTGCCTGAAAATAATCCAAGGAAAAAGGTTGCCCCCAATAACGCCAACCAAAATAAGGGCTGAGTAAACGGAATTGCAATTGATTTACCTGTGAAGCTATTGAAAAAAGGCAATGCAATCATTGAAATTAATAGTGCCGCTATTAAAGAAACAAATGCTATCAAACCTGATTCTGTCAAAAATTGAAATACTAAATTCAATTTATTGGAACCTAAGGTCTTTCGCACTCCTACTTCTTTCGCTCTTTTTAAGGAATGTGCAGTAGATAAATTCATAAAATTAACGCTTGCCAAAATAATTAAGAACAAGCCAATAAATGATAAAATGTAAATATTCTGAATACTACTTGTAGCACTTATTTCTGAGCTTTTATCTGAATGTAAATGAATATCGGTTAATGCTATGGTATGGTACCGAATATAATTCCCAGATGCCGCAAACGACTCTGCCGTCATACCCGGAAAATATTTCTGTGCCCATGGTAACATGTAACGCTCTAACATTTCTTGCAAGGGTCCTTGAAAATCGTTTACCGATACTCCCGGTATTAGTTTTATAAACGTAAAATAATTATTTCCGCCCCAATTATCTTCTCTAGATGCCACGTTGCCCGCCATTGCCAAAAAAACACTGTAATCATTGAAGTACGAATTCTTGGGCATGTCTTCTATTACTCCGGTTACCGTGTAGGTATCTGTATTATCCAATAGCAAATTTTGACCTATAACATCTGTAGAACCAAAATGTTTCTCTGCAGCAGTTTTGGTCAATACTAACGAGTTTGTACCCGTTAATGCTGTTTTAGCATTACCTGCGAGCAACTCTATCCCAAAGAAATCAAACATTGTAGAATCGGCATAGGTGATATGGTCTTCTTTGGCACTTCTATTTCCACCTTCTTTTTTCACATACCCACTGCCTATGGTTCTGAATCGAACAGTAGATTCTACTTGCGGATAATCCCTTTTTAAGGTTTCTGCCATTGGTGCGGCAGCTTCACCTGCCTTTATTTCAGCTCCACCAAATTTTATATCTGCATCTATACGATAAATTCTATCTGCATCGGCAAACATTTTATCATAACTAAGCTCGTCGTAGATGTACAGCGATATAATTAATGCCCCAGCCATACCAATGGCTAGTCCGAATGTATTTAGAAAAGTGAAAAAAGCTTGCTTTTTTAAGCTCCTCCAGGCGATTTTTAGATAGTTCTTAAACATGGTTCTCGTTTTTTGATGCTTTATTATTGATAAGCACTAGTTGATGATACTTGGTTACCGCTTATCAAATTCCATTTCCATGCCATTAATTCAATTTACTGATTTTCAGTTTATTACATGTTCCAGCAAAACACTAAGTGTCAAATATTTAGACAGATTATGTCTAATATATTTACAGCTAATATTACTCCGTACGCAAACTCTTAATAGGATTAGCCCTTGCAGATTTCACAGCGTGATAACTTACTGTAAGTACAGCCACTGTCACTGCAGTTAGACCCGCCAAAGCAAACACCCACCAACTAATATCAATTTTATAGGCATACACATTCAGCCATTTATTCATGGCGTACCACGCAAAAGGTGTGGCAATCAAAATGGATATCAATACTAATCTTATAAAATCTTTTGATAACAGTGTTACGATACTGGAAACCTCGGCACCCAATACTTTTCGTATTCCTATTTCTTTAGTGCGCAACATAGCACTATACGTAGCTAAACCAAACAAACCCAAACATGCTATTAAAATTGCTAAAAAAGAGAAGATGGTAAATAACTTTTTAAACCTAAAATCAGCTTGATACTGTTCATTAAAACTATCATCTAAAAAACTATATAAAAATGGTCTATGCGGTGCTAACTCCGCCCATTTTTGTTCAATACTGGCTATAGCCTGTTGCATATTATCAGAATTTACTTTTAAAGATATATACCTCCCGAATCGTGAGTATCGCATGGACAATGGTGCTACTTCTTGATGAAGTGATAAATAATTAAAATCTTTTACAACGCCTACGACAGTACCCTCTCTACCCCATTGCTGAAACTTTTTTCCAATGATATCTGCTGGGTCAGCATAGCCAAATGCTTTGACGGCAGCTTCATTTACAATCATTGCCTGTACCGAATCTGTCACAAATTCTCTTGAGTAAGGTCTACCTGCCACTACTTCTATTTCATAATGGGGAATAAAATCAAAATCAATTTCATAAAGAAAAGGTTCGAAGTGCTCCATACTTCCTTCAAAAGTTTCAATCTCTGTACCCGCTGCCGGAAAATGACTGCCAGGTACTGTTCGGGATCCCGCTACCGATATTACTTCGGGTAGACTTTTAAATTCGCTTTTTACAGTTTCTATATTGTCTAAAACTTGACCATCCCAATTAAAATCTATGACCAGCTGTTGCTCATTATCAAAGCCTAAATTTTTGTTTAGCATAAATCCTAATTGAAAATAAACGATAACCGTACTAGCTATTAAAGCAATAGACAAACTAAACTGAAAAATTACCAAACCCTTTCTAAGGTTTACCCCTTGTGGCGATGAGCTTACCAATCCTTTTAAAACACTAACCGGTTTAAAGCTAGATAAAATAAATGCGGGATAACTACCTGCAAACAAACCAGTAAAAATTGCGGTACCGAAATACAATGGCAACATAAAGGAGTTAAAAACTTCATTGATATTAAATTGTTTTCCTGTAATGTTAGACAACCAAGGTATGCAGACAAAAACCACTACCAATCCAATTATAGCGGATATTAGAACCATGATTAATGACTCACCTAAGAATTGGTAAACAAGCCCCTTTTTATCTGCACCAATAACTTTTCTTACCCCCACTTCTTTTGCCCGCTCCATGGATCTTGCAGTAGCCAAATTCATAAAATTGATACTTGCTATTACAAGAATAAAAAGTCCAATAATTGCAAAAATGTAAATGTTTGGCAGGCTACCTACAATACCCGGTTGGCGAACAGCACTAGATTTTAAGTACGCATCTTTTAGTGGTTCAAAATTAAGATTGTAGAAATATTGTTTTTCTTCTTCTGTTTGGCGCTTATCTAAAAATTCAGGCATTTTTAATTGAAAAGCATTGACATCAAAATTATCAGCTACCAAGAAGTAAGTATAAAAATCTACATAACCCCAAGAATCAAATATGCCAGGTCTAGATTGATAAAACGAACTCATGGACAGCAATACATCAAAACTAAAATGTGAATTTTGAGGCACGTCTCTCATAATACCTGTAACAGTATACTGCCCATCATTTGCTCTTCCACCAACACCTTCAACAACTTTGCCCATTGGGTCTTCATTACCAAAATATTTTTTTGCAGTGCTCTCAGTTAACACAATAGAATATGGTGCTTCTAAGGCAGTTTTTGGATTCCCTGAAACCAAGGGCCATGTAAATACATCAAAAACTGAAGCATCTACATAAAAGCAATCACTTTCTTGAAAAGAATTGGAATTATACTCTAACAATACATCTGACCTACCCGAAAATTGTACTTTCTCAACAACCTCTGAGAAATCTTCTTTAAGTGCGGAACCAACTGGAGCATTACCCCAAATCCATTTGTCCTTTACTTCACCAGAACCCATATGGTGTACAACCCTATAGATATTATCTCCCTTTTCGTGATAGCTATCATATGAAAGTTCGTTGTTTATGAACATCATAATCATTAGAAAACAAGCCATGCCAATTGCTAGTCCGCCAATATTAATAATTGAATAGCCTTTATTCTTAATTAAGTTACGCCAGGCGATTTTTAGATAGTTTTTAAACATGATTCTCGTTTTTTAGTCATCCCCTAACTCCCTCCAAAAGAAGGGGAATGGATTGGAATTTCTTTTATTTAACTCCCTTCCCTTCGCGAAGAGTTGGGAGTGGGATTTTACTCCGTACGCAAGCTTTTTACTGGGTTTACAACAGCAGCTTTTATCGCTTGAAACCCCATCGTTATCATTGCAATGACTAAAGCCATACAACCAGATACTATAAACACCCACCAAGGAATGTCAATTTTATATGCAAAATCTTGCAGCCATTTATCCATAAAATACCATGCAACAGGTGACGCAATCAACATGGCAATTACAATTACCTTAACAAAATCACTAGCAAGCAATTGTACTATTTCGGCAATGCTTGCACCCAAAACTTTTCTTATTCCAATTTCCTTTGTTTTTTGCTGGGCGGTGAATGCTATTAAACCTAATAAGCCCATACAAGCAATAAATATGGTCAAGAATGAAAAAACACCAAACAAATTTGCTTGTCTTTTGTCTGATATATAAGCGGTGTTTAAATCATCGTCTAGAAAAGAATATTCAAAAGGAACATTAGGTTGATAGGCATTCCATTTATTCTCAATGGCAGACATCAATTTCCCAATATTATCAGATTTTACTTTTAAGGTGATATATGAAACACCCGTATCATAACTTTCTGAAGTATTCGAGAATAGCGCAAATGGTGTTATGTGACTATGTAGCGATTCTAAATTAAAATCTTTTAAAACGCCTACAACCTTATACGTTTCCATTCTACCCCCAGGATACTGAATCATGCTTCCAATAGGGTTATCCCATCCTATTTGCTTTGCAGCGGCTTCATTAATTATTACGGATAAGGAATCATTAAAATTGGTATCAAAACCTCTACCTTCTATCAGCTTTAAGTCTAAGGTTGACATAAAATGCTCATCAACCAAAAAGGATTGTAATGAAATGTCTTTTGCAATATTCTCTTCGCTATTACTCGTTTCTGGGGTGTAAAAGTCGCCAAAATTGCCCCTTGTAATCATACCCGATGAAATGGCCGCACTTTTTACTTCAGATAATGCTTCTAGTTCTGCCCTAAATGTTTCTTCACTACTACTTAATTTTTCTGTGTTTTGTAGCACCAATAAGTTCTCTTTATCATATCCTAAATCACGATTCTGTGTATAGTTTAATTGCAAATACACAATACTAGTGGCAATAATCATAATTATAGCCACGGTAAACTGAAAAACCACCAAACCGTTTCTAATAAAACTATCTTTACTGTTAGATACTTTAGATATACCTTTTAACACATTTACCGCTTTGAACGAAGTCAAATAAAATGCTGGGTAGATGCCCGCCAAAAAAGCGGTAAGTAAACTAAGGCCAATAATAAATAGCCAAATACCATTTTCAAATATGGAATTGAAAGAGATTGTTTTACCTGCCAATTGGTTGAAAAATGGTAATAATATCCAAACCAATAACACCGCCAAAAGTGTAGAAACCGCGGTATAAATAATTGCTTCCGCCAAAAACTGTTTTATAAGCTGAATTCTAGGTGAACCCAATACTTTTCGAATGCCAATTTCTTTACTTCTTTTAGCCGCTTGCGCCGTAGCTAAATTGACAAAATTAACCGAGGCAAGTATTATAATAAAGAACGCAATTATCGCAAAAATATACAAGTTTTTGATACTGTTCTGCTCTGAGATAACAGATTCTATTTCACCAGAATGCAGATGAATATCGGTTAATGGCTGCAAATGTAAATCCCATTTATTTCCATTTTCTAAAAACTCTGCGTAAGGCTGACCTATTCTGTCAAAAGCATTTGCTGCATGTACTCTTATCAATTCTGGAAACTGGGATTCTAAATGAGCAATTGCATTGGGGTTCGAAGCTGCTTTATTGGTCAATTTTACATATGTTGCCATTTGTAGCCATACCCAGCTCCAATTAAAACGTTTAACATTTTCAAAATTAGAGACAGGTACTAACATATCAAATTTAACGGATGCATGTAGATTGCTCATGTCCTCTAATACACCGGTAACCTTCAATGGTTTTCTTTCCTTACCATAGAAAAGAATTTTACCTAACGGATCAACATCTCCAAAATATTTCTTCGCAATACTGTTAGTTACAACTACACTATTATCATCTTGAAGACTACTTTTTGGATCACCTTTTAACATTGGATAACTTAACACCTCTAAAAAGTTGGCATCTACCGCAAAAACATTTTCTTCATTAAAAATTTGTTTTTCTGTATTGTTAGAATACTCAAGAACATCTACGCCTGGTCTATAAATACGGGTATAACTTTCAATCTCCGGGAAATTGGCAACCAGTGTTTCGCCCGCTGGTGGGGGGGTGTAGCCAGCATAGAACTCACCATCGCCCATTTTACCATTTAAATTAACCCGATATACTTGGTCGGCATCATTAAAAAATTGGTCGTAACTTAATTCGTCGGTTACAAAAAGGGCTATTAAAATCACGCTGGTCAACCCTATTGCTAGTCCAGATATATTTATAACACTGTTACCTTTATATCTAAAGGCGTTTCTAAAAGCGATTTTTAAATAGTTCTTGAACATGATTCTCGTTTTTTTTGATTGATGTTTGTACGCAGTCTAGAACAATTGACCACTCGACTGCGCACGAGAAGTCGACAAACACGCTACTCTGACCGTAAACTTTTTACCGGGTTTACCCTTGCTGCATTAAAAGCTTGAAAACTAATGGTTAATAACGCTATAACAATGGCTACCGCCCCGGCAATTATGAACGCCCAAGCATTAATTGAAGTTCTGTATGCAAAACCCTCTAACCAATTCTGCATTAGCAACCATGCTATTGGCGTTGCAATGACTATTGCCATGAACACCAAGCGCATAAAATCTTTAGACAACAAGCCTACTATTCCTGTAATGCTAGAGCCTAATACTTTACGCACTCCTATTTCTTTTTTACGTTGGTCTGCCGTAAAGGCTGATAAGCCGAACAACCCTAAACAAGAAATTACTATGGCAAGCAATGCGAAAACCTGAGAAAGATTACCTATCAGCTTTTCACTTTTAAACTTCGCATCATAAGTGTCATCTACAAATTCATACTCAAAAGGAAATGCAGGATTAAACTTTTTCAATGATGCCTCCATTGTAGCCAATGCCGCTGTTGTTGCTACGCCCGGCTTAGCTTTTACATACATAAATCGTCCTTGGCTTGGGTCATTAAAAAATATGACCGGGTCACTAGAACCATACATGTCGTCATAGACATAATCTTTTACTACGCCAATTACAGGATAATCTTCTTCTATAGTTTTACCTACGGCACTACCGTTACCCATAAGTTTTGCAAAAGATTCACTTACAATAATATTGACACTGTCCTGTGCAGGATTGTTACTAAATCCTCGTCCTTCAATAATCTCCAATCCTGCAGTGTTGAAAAAATCTGCCGTAATATCACGTACAGAAACCAATACATCTTCCGTATCTACACCACCTTGCCAACTTAATCCTGAGGTATTATTTCCGCCGGATAAAATATCCGAATTTATGAGTCCTATGCTTTCTATCATCCCCGTAGCTTTCATGTCTGCTTCTATTGGGGTAAAGTTTTTAATCATATCTCCTGTAACGGGAATTTTCACTAGGTTTTCTTTATCATATCCTAAGTCACGCCCTTTTACATGTTGTACTTGTTGGTAGACGATAATAGTACATATGATAAATACGATGGATACTACAAATTGTGTGGCTACCAATCCTTTTCTAATAAATGATGCGCTGCCTTTTGCTCTTCGTGCTCCTTTCAATACTTCAACAGGTCTAAAAGAAGATAAATAAAACGCCGGATACCAACCAGCTACTAATCCGCAAATCAGGGTAATTCCCAATAGTACAGCTATATGAATAGGATTGAACAGACTAAAGTATAGCTGTTTATCTATCATCATATTAAACTGTGGCACCAGTAATTTTAACAACACCACACTAAGTACAGCAGATAATGTTGCAGTGATGACTGCTTCTGCCATAAACTGAGATATTAAGCCTTTTCTTCCTGAACCTAATACCTTTCGTACACCCACTTCATTTGCTCGTTTTTCACTTCTAGCGGTAGCCAAATTCATAAAGTTGATACAGGCAATTAATAAAATAATGATAGCAATTATGCTGAACAGTCTTACATAAGTTATTTGCCCTCCTATATTTTTACCTCCCTCAAATACCGACCTTAAATGCCAGTCTTTCATAGAAAATAAAAAGGCTATGGTTTCATCATCTTCCGTTTTCATGGGAAGTATGGCTTTTACTTTCTCATTGACAACATCAAAATTTGCCTCTGGAGAAAGCTCTACAAAAGTGTCTGAAAAATTTGCTCCATATTCTTTTACCCATTCATTATCTTTTGCAAACCGCTCAAAAGGGACAACCCAGTCAAAACTGTAGGTTACATTGTGTGGTAAATCTTCAAAAACTCCTGAAACGGTATAACTTATTTCGTTGTTTACTTTAATTACTTTATTAATTGCAGAGGTATTCTCTCCAAATAATTGGGTAGCCGTTTCTTGTGAGATGACAATGGCATCTACGTCATTAAAAGCGGTTTCTAAATTTCCCTCTAAGAATGAGAGACTGAACATGCTTAAAAAATTTGGATCTGCGTATCTCCCATTTTTATTAATGGATATTTCTCCTACTTGAAATAAAAAATCCTCTCCTTTTGTTCTTGCAGCCCCAACAATACCAGGTACTTCTTCTTTTAAAACTTCTGCCAACGGACCGGGAGTTGCCTGGAAAATTGTACGCCATTCCCCTTCGTATTGCTGATTGGTAGGCACATAATATACTACATCTTGCTTCTCAAAATTAGCATCATAACCAACCTCATCTTCTACCCATAGCAAAATCATAGCGGCACAGGTAATGCCTATTGCCAAACCAAAAATATTGAGCATGCTATACCCTTTATTCTTCCAAAGATTTCTCCAAGCGATTTTTATGTAGTTTTTGAACATGGTTCTCGTTTTTTGATGATGAATTATTCTTTTCTCAAGCTTTTTAACGGCTGAATCAATGCAGCTCCAATAGATTGATAGCTTATGGTTAAAATAGCTATGGTCAGTGCAATGAATCCCGCAGTAAAGAATATTCCCCAACCAATCGTAATGTGGTAGGCGAAATCTTCTAACCAACGGTTCATCATAAACCAACCCACAGGAATGGCAATTACGATGGACACCAAAATAAGCTTCATAAAATCTAAAGTGAGCAATTGATAAATGCTTTTGAAAGGCGCACCTAATACCAAGCGGATACTGATTTCCTTTTTGCGTTGTTCTACCATAAAGGCGGACAATGCAAACAAACCCAAACAAGCGACCAATATGGCGAATAGTGCAAAGCTGTTGAATATCTTCCCCATGCGTTCTACATCATCATGCATGCGACTGAATTCTTGGTCTAAAAAGCTATAGTTAATAGATTGACTAGGAACATTCTTATCCCAAACCGATGCTATAGATGCCAATGCCTCGTTCATATTTCCCTTCTCCAATTTAAGCGATATAGCTCCTAAATCTTTACCAATTACCAATGACAATGAGGAGATATCTTCTTTTAAAGATTTGAAATGAAAATCGTCAACTACGCCAATTACAGTGAACAGTTTCCCGTTATTATTTATTTCTTTTCCAACAGCATTATCCAAGCCAAGCTCTCGCTGCATGTTAGTATTTATAATGATGGAATTCAAAGAATCAGAAGCAAACTTTCTAGAAAAATCCCTACCCGATTTTACGGTAATTCCCAAGGTTTTAATGTAATCGTAATCTACTCTCCAAATTTGAGCAGGTATGCCTCTACCTTCCTGCCCTTCGTCTTTTCGTCTAAATGTATTACCATTTCTACTACCACCATCAACAGGTAAATAGTTAGATATGGTTGCCGATTTTACCTGTGGTAATTGCAGTAATTGTTCTTTAAAACTTTCTGCACTATTTCCTAAAACTCCGATTCCTTCTAAAACAACCACTTGTTCTTTATTGTACCCCAATTCCTTTTCAAGAATGAAATCCATCTGCTGGTAAATAATCAATGTTGCAATGATTAAAATTACCGATGTGGTAAATTGAAAAATAACGAGTCCGCTTCTTAATTTTCCGCTTTTACTACCAATACTTAAACTTCCTTTTAAAACGTTCACCGGTTTAAAGGCTGACAAATAAAATGCCGGATACAAGCCTGCCAATGACCCTACTAAAAGTGCGGCAACTAAAATAATAGGCATAAACCACCCTGCCGACCATGGCATTTCTATAGTTTTAAATGCGATGGTATTAAAAGAAGGCAACAATGCCCATGCTAGTAACACACCAAGTATAAATGACACAAAACTGAATAAGATAGATTCTGTCATGAACTGGGTTACCAAATTGCTCTTATACGCGCCAATGGTTTTTCTAAGCCCCACTTCTTTTGCCCTGTTGGCAGATTTTGCGGTAGAAAGATTTATAAAATTGATAACCGCCAATAGCAATACAAACCCGGCAACGGCTGCAAAAAGCCAAACGAAACGTATATCGCCATGCTTTAGACCATCTGCCATTTTAATGTCTGAATACAAATGAATATCTGTTATCGGCTGCAATTTATATTCCATGGTTCTTAGCACTTCGATAAAATCGGGGGCACGCCCTCGTTCTTTTTGTGCAGGAATGATATAATCTTCAACAATGGAAACCATTTTTTGCTCCAGTTGTTGAATATCGGTATTAGGGTCTACTAAAACATAAGTGAAGTAATTCTGGTTGGTCCAACTTGCATTGGTATCTTCAATAGGAAGTAGAAAATCATATGTTACATGTGAATTTTTTGGTGCGTCTTTCATAACACCAGTTACGGTATAGGGTGTACTCGCATCATTATCCAAAATAATGGTTTCCCCTATAATTTTCCCACCTTTAAAATACTTCGCTGCTTTTGATTCGGAGATTATAATTGTTTTCGGATTTGCTAATGCCGTTGCCGGATTACCCTGTAGCAACTTCACTTCTAAAATTTCAAAAGCCTCTTGGTCCGCTAAAAGAAATCCGTCTTCTAAATTGTTTTGGGTTTCTCCCGCCAAACGAATTCCACGTTTACCAGCTCCAAAAATACCCGTAGTATTAATTTTTCCTGCTTTCGTAATTTCTGGAAAATCACTTTGCAAAGCATCGGCAAAAGGCAATTGAAAGTGTGTACTTTTCATCACTTCGCCTTTGTACATTCCCTGCAACACTACACGATACAACTGTTCTTTTTTCTCGTAATGCTGATCATAACCCACCTCATTGCGAATGAACAAGGCAATTAAAAGACAAGCTGCTATACCTACTGCAAAACCACCAATTTTAATGGCGGCAAAGAGCTTATCCTTTTTTATACTTCTCCAAGCAATTTTAAGATGGTTTCTAAACATGATTTTTTGATTTTTCCTCCCCTAACCCCCTCCAATATTTCGGCTACGCTCAGCACAAATGGAGGGGGATTGGTTTGGTGATTGATTGATGATATTCTATTATCCGTGATTAAGGGATAAGTTTGGTTGGTTTGGTTTGATTGATTAGTAATCTTCACTTCGGCCCCGCTCAGTGAACGGAATTAATGATTGATTGATAAATAAACTCCCTTACATCATGGCACCTATAGCCCTATTCTGACTTTCAGTTACGATTTGACCGTCGAATAGGTTTACCACTCTATGCGAATAGTGCGAATCTCTATCTGAGTGCGTTACCATAACTATTGTGGTTCCCTCTTGGTTTAATTCGGTTAATAGGTTCATTACCTCTATTCCGTTTTTGGAATCTAAGTTACCTGTTGGCTCATCGGCTAATATTAATTTCGGATTGGTTACTACCGCTCTTGATATGGCTACACGTTGTTGTTGACCTCCTGATAATTGTTGCGGAAAGTGCTTTTCTCTATGTGCTATTTTCATGCGCTCAAGTACTTTCATTACTTTTTCCTTACGCTCTGCTTTGCCCATTTTTAAGTAGATTAATGGTAGCTCTACATTTTCAAAAACAGTAAGTTCATCTATAAGATTAAAGCTTTGGAATACAAACCCTAAATTCCCTTTGCGTAATTGTGTACGCTGACTTTCTTTTAATCCGCCTACTTCATTACCGGCAAAATTGTAACTGCCATCAGTAGGATTGTCTAGCATACCTATAATATTCAACAAGGTAGATTTACCACAACCAGACGGCCCCATGATGGCGACAAACTCACCATCTTCCACTTTTAGATTGACACTGTTCAGTGCCAAGGTTTCTACTTCTTCTGTTCTAAAACTTTTTTTAAGATTTGTAATGGTTATCATATTCCTGTTATTTTGATTGTTATAATGACGCTCAGATTACTCTGATGTGACAGTTGGTTCTCTATTTTAATACTATTCTCTCGGCTTCTCCGAAATTATCATAATTACTTGTAATTACTTTTTCACCAGGTTCCAAACCTTCTAATACTTCATAGAATCTAGAATTTTGTTTTCCAATTCTAATATTTCTTTTAATGGCTTCCCCTCCATCAGGATTCACGACAAAAATCCATTGCCCTCCAGTGCTTTGAAAGAAGCTTCCCTTTGGTAATAAAAGTGCATCGTTAGATTCTCCCAACTGCAACTTAATATTGTAGCTCTGACCTGAACGAATGGTTTCTGGCTTGCTATCGGTAAAAACTAAATCGACCTTAAATCTTCCATTTCTTACCTCTGGATATACTTTACGTAACCGTAATGGAAATTCGGTACCGTTACGTTCCAAAACTGCTACTAAATCTCTTTTTACACGATCTATATAGTGCTCATCAATATCTGCCTCAATCTTATAATCCGTCAATACATTTATCTGACCAATACGCTGCCCTTGAGCAATACTCTGTCCAATTTCTGCATCTAAAAATCCTAATTGACCATCTGCAGGAGCACGTACATTTAAATGGTCTAACCTTTGGTACACCATACCCAATGTTTTGTGCATACGTGCTAAATCGGTATCTAAACCTTTTAAGGATGTTTCACGCAATTCATCATCCTGCTCAGTCTGCAGCTTTACAATTTCATGCTGTTTCTGAGACAACTCATAGTTCTCTTTTGATAACTGAAATGCCTCTCTAGAAATTAATTCATCATCGAACAACGCTTTGTTTTGCTCATAATTTCTTTTTAAACGTTGTAAATCAGTACTTGCCGTAGCTAAAGACCGTCTGCCTTCAACCTGTCTTGAATCGAAACTCATTTTGGTTGACCTTAAATCATTTTGCTTTAATGCTAAATTACTTTCACTAGCTAAAATCTGCTCGTACAAGTTCATGTTTTCTAGTTTAAGAATAATGTCTCCTTGCTTCACCATTGCACCTTCTTCTATCAATTTCTCGCTTACACGTCCTCCTTCATAGGCATCCATATAAATAGTGGCTATTGGAGCTACATTACCGTTAATTGTTATGTAGTCATCAAATTTATTGGCTGTAACTTCGGCAATCGAAAGCTTATCTTTTTCTGTTCTAAACGTTGATACAGAACTTGCAAACAATAGTTGATACCCTACAAATAATAGTAATACACCCAATGCAATGTAGCCGAAGTGTTTTGGCTTAAGTCCTTTTTTCTTTTCTAATTTTATATCCATTGTAATATTAATTCGTTAATTCGTTTTTGATTGCTCGTTGTTTGTGCTAATCTATATTGAACACTGGTAATCCTCTGTAAAAATTCAATGTGCTTTTATTGATTTCTGAACGGAGCTTTACTTGCAAATTTTCATTTTGTGCACCGGCATATAAATTTTTGGCGGTAAAAAGTTCTAAGGCATTTATGAGTCCTTTTTCATATCGCTTTTGAGCTATTGTAAATGCCAGATTTTGCGCTTCTACCTTTTGGTTGCTCTGTACCAATTCTACCAGTAAAGAATTATAATCCTGAACTAATTTTTGTATGGCTTGGAAAAGCTCTTGCTCTTGCGTTTTTAAATTATTCTCAGCTCGAAGCTTTTCTATTTTAGATTGCTTTACTCTAGACCTTGCAGACCAACCATTACTAATTGGCATATTTAAATTTACCCCTATATATTGCGAAGTATTATCTCTAAATTGCTCTCTAAATGGTAAAGTATTGCCAAAGTCATCTTTAAAAGTTTCAAAGTACCCAGTGCCAATACCTGCAAAGAAAGAAAGCGAAGGATACAACCTACCTCGTGAAACAGCAACTTGTTTTTTAGCTGCTTTTGCTCTAAATTCTTGTGCTTTTATCATTGGCATAAACTCTTTTGCCTCAATATAAACAGAATCAGATTCCATCTCCTGAGTCTCAAACTCTGAAACTATTTCCTGTAAATCTTTCTGAATTTCTATTTCTGACGTATTCTCCAAATTCATTTCTTGAATTAAGGTCAATTTCGCTGCAGCCAACTGATTTTTACTTTGGGTAACGTTCAACTTATCAGTCAATAATAAAGATTCAGCCTCATATAAATCCGCACCAGCTTTCAATCCTAATTCTACCTGTTTTTCTACAAGATTATAATTAGACTGTGATACGGCTAACTGCTCTTTTGATATCTCAACCAATCCCTCAAAAAACTGAATATCATAAAAAGCTTGCATTACTCTAAATGCCAACAAATATTTTTGCTGTAACACTTCTTCTTGAGTTGCTTTGAACAACAATTTAGATGCTTTTATAGAATTAATTTTTTGAAATCCTTGAAACAAATCAATTGAGGATTCTAATGAATAATTGTTAGAGTAAAAATCTTGATTTACATATGTACCCGTATTTGGATCTTCCGCTCTACCATAATTAATACTATAATTACCGCTTGCATTAACAGATGGTAATAGGTTGCGAACCGACTGTCGGTACGTTTCTTTATTAGATTGGTTGGTATATTGAAAGTCATTCAACTGTAAGTTATGCTCCATAGCAAAAGCAACACATTCATCTAATGTCCAACTTTCTTGTGCAATTATTGACCCCCAAATAGAGAGTAGCAAAAGTGTCGTTATTTTAAATTTTTGATTCATTTCTTAATTGGTATGCCATTCTCTATACTATATGCGTGCCATAATTATAAATTATTGATTTACAGATATTTATACATAAATAAAAATCAGTATTTATTTGTCAGTGTAAAAATGTTGTACAGATAATGTCAAATATTTTTACAGTACTATGAAAATACGAACTTCTATGTGTAGATTTAAATGAGTAAATAGATTGTTACCATGATAGATGCTAAAATACTTGTAGTAGATGATACCAAAAGTGTATTGAGCGCTTTAGAGATATTATTACAGTTTGAATATAAAAGTGTACAAACAATATCTAATCCCAACCTACTAACCTCGTTTCCGAACCTACAAGAAATTGATATTATATTATTAGATATGAATTTTTCTGCAGGAGTGAATACAGGAAATGAAGGATTGTATTGGCTGCGAGAAATTAAGAAAAAGGCTCCTCACATATCGGTTATTATGATGACGGCTTATGGTGCTGTTGAACTTGCCGTTGAAGCAATTAAAGAAGGTGCTACCGATTTTGTACTGAAACCTTGGAACAATGAGCGACTATTAACTACTGTAAAATCTGCCTACGAGCTTAGAAAATCGCAAAAAGAGGTTCAGCACCTAAAACAAAAGGAAAGCAACCTTAAGCAGGTTATCAATCAGAATTCAAATTACATTATCGGTAATTCCAAGGCATTAAACAGTGTTTTAAGCCTGGTGCAAAAAGTTGCTAAAACAGATGTGAATATTTTAGTTACCGGAGAAAATGGAACGGGAAAAGAACTAATTGCACGGGAGCTTCATAAATCATCGGTTAGAAATAATGAGGTTTTTATTTCGGTGGATATGGGGTCTATTTCTGAAAATTTGTTCGAAAGCGAGCTTTTTGGACATGTGAAAGGGTCCTTTACCGATGCCAAAGATGATCGCGCTGGAAAGTTTGAAGCAGCCAACAGTGGAACGCTTTTTTTAGATGAAATTGGAAACCTTTCACTTCAAATGCAGGCGAAACTGCTATCTGTTATTCAAAACAGAGTAGTTGTACGCGTGGGTTCTAATAAACCTATACCTGTTGATATTAGATTAATTTGTGCCACCAATTGTAACCTAGACCAAATGGTGGCAGACGGTCTTTTTCGTGAAGACCTTTTATACAGAATAAATACAATTCAAGTACAGGTACCGGCATTGCGAGACAGAGATGGCGATGTGCTTGTTCTTTCCGATTTCTTTCTAAAAAAATTCGCCAATAAATATGGTAAGCCTAGTTTAAAAATAAATCAATCTGCGCAAGAGAAATTAATAAATTACCCTTGGCCAGGAAATATAAGAGAGTTACTACATACCATGGAACGTGCAGTTATATTATCTGAAGGCAATGTATTAAAACCAACTGATTTTCTATTAGATACCAAAACAACGGTTACTTTAGAAGGCGGGCCAAAAACCCTTGAGGAAATGGAATTGGTTATGATTACAAAAGCATTACATGACCACGACGGAAATTACAGCGCTGCAGCCGACCAATTGGGTATTTCTAGACAAACTTTATATAATAAACTTAAAAAATCTGGTAAATAATGGTCAGCAAAAGCATATACTACCAACTTGTTTTCAGGATTATTTTTATTGCTGCTTGCGCCATGCTAACGGCATTTCAATTCTTTAAAGAACAATATTTACTTAGTGCTATTTTAAGTATCGTTTTTGTTGGACAGACTTACGGACTCATACATTATGTAAACCAAACCAATAGAAAAATTGCCTATTTCTTTGATGCTATAAAAAATGAGGATTTCACCTTACGTTTTCCTGAAAAATTAAGTGTAAAATCTATTGAAGAACTAAACCATAGCTTAAATATGTTGAATAACATGATTCAAGATATTCATGTTAAAAAACAAGCTCAGGAGCAATACTACCAAGAAATTTTACGGCAAGCGGCTATTGGCATTTTCACCGTGAACGAAAAGGGACATATTTTATACGCTAACCCTACAGTACAAGATTTACTTAATTATAGACCACTAAATCATGTGAAGCAATTAAAGCAGATAGACCCAAACCTCTATACTATGTTTGAATCACTTGAACCTTTTGAAAGTACTTTATATGCTTTAGAAAATGAACGAGGTAAAAAGGAACTTACCCTAAAATGTACCCCAATTACCATTGAAGAAAAGAAATTACTATTGGTCATTGTTCATGATATTCAAAAAGAACTGGATGATAAAGAAACCGATTCTTGGGTAAAACTGATTAGAGTGCTAACTCACGAAATCATGAACACCATTACACCCATTACTTCTATATCCGAATCTATTTTAAAATACTTTAAGAAAGGAAATGTGCTTTCTACGCCCGAGGAATTTGGGGAACTACAGATAAAAAATTCTGCAAAGGGCCTAGAGGTAATTAAAGAACAGGGAAATGATTTAATGAGTTTTGTACAATCGTACCGAACATTTTTAAGTGTACCCGAACCTGACAGGGAATTGATACCTGCTACCAAAATTTTAGAAAGAGTACGTTTGTTATTACAAGAGTACACCAATGGTCAAAATATTACCTTAGAAGTTACTTCTGAACCTGAGGATTTGGAGCTTTATATTGACGAGAAACAGCTCACACAAATACTATTAAACCTAGGTAAAAATGCCCAACAAGCGCTTGAAGGACAAGATCAGGGTAGTATTGTCATAAAAGCCGGAGTAGAGCCACAGGGGAAAAAATTCATAACTGTTACTGATGATGGACCAGGGATTTCTCCTGAAATGCTTGATGAAGTATTTGTTCCTTTTTTCACTACCAAAAGTACAGGAACGGGCATTGGTCTAAGTCTAAGCAAGCAAATTATGAGAATGCATGGTGGATCTATTCGTGTAACATCAACCGAAACTACAACGTTTACACTTACTTTTCAATAGTATTATAATTCTGCCTTTAACTCCGTAAAAGGGTCCCAGAAATATTTTTCAAGCTGAACTATTTTCAATTCCTTTATTTCAACACCTTCATTTTCCAGCAGTTGTTGCATTAAATTTGTACCATCAAAATGATGCTTTCCAGTAAGTAATCCAGCTTTATTTACCACTCTGTGTGCGGGGATATCATCCATATTATGCGATGCGTTCATTGCCCAACCTACCATTCTTGCACTACGAGCTGCACCTAAATATTTGGCAATTGCTCCGTAGGATGTTACTCGTCCTACAGGAATTAACCGTACCACCTGATATACTCTTTCAAAGAAATTTTCATTTTCAGGTTTCATTTATTCATGCTTTAATTAAATAATCTAAAGCAAGTAATGATAAACAAAAGCACCATTAATCCACTTAAAATATAGTTGCTGTTTTTAGAGAACGATTTGGTTCTATGCTCCCACTTATTAAAATAAATAACATATAAATACATTGCAAAGAAAGTACCGCTACCAGTAGCCAAAATGAACAAAACCTCATCTATTATTCTATAGCTCATAAATCCTTGAGCATGAAATACGGTATTTAAACCGCTATAGTAAGGAATCGCTAATAGATTAATTAAAGCTAAAAATACACCTTTAGAAAAGCTATTTCTCTTCTTAGTTTCTGCTAGTACCAAAGGTTTATTGTCTTGCTTTCTACCTTTTATAAAGAAAACAATAGCCAAAATAAAAAATATGACCAATGCCAATTGAAGAAGGACTTCTATTACATGCTGGTTTCTAGAAATATATTTGGCAATACGCACAGCAATATATGTTTGCAACATAACCGCTACGGCCACACCAAGTGCAAAAATGATTCCGTTAGATTTCCCTTTCTCAACACTTGTTTTCGCCGCATTCAAATTCAACAAACCTGGCGGTAAAGAAGCAAAAAATGCTGCACCGAAAGTGAAGAAAAATAAAATAGGCAATTGTTGCATTGAATTAGTTTACCTTGAACCTAATAAAGGTAATAGGTTTTCCCTTTTCAAGATACTGATTTTCATAGAAAGTCTGTATTTCTAAGACTTCTTTAGGGCTACCTTCATTTTTATACACATTGTGGTTGGCATAAAGCACCTCTAAACCAAGTCCGTGCAGTAAGCCCAAAGTATACCCGTGCATGAACTCACTATCCGTTTTTAGGTTTACGGTTCCTTCAGGTTTTAAAACTTGTTTATAACGCTCTAAAAATGCCGTATTCGTCATACGGTGTTTGGTACGTTTATATTTTATTTGTGGGTCGGGGAATGTTATCCAAATTTCGGACACCTCTTCTTTTCCAAAAAGATGATCAACCAATTCTATTTGGGTTCGTATAAAACAAACATTAGGTAAATTTCCTTCAACAGCTTCTTTGGCACCTTTCCAAAAACGGGCACCCTTTATATCAATCCCTATAAAATTCTTATTTGGAAATTTCTTTGCCAACCCAACGGTATACTCCCCTTTTCCACAACCCAATTCTAATACTATAGGGTTATCGTTTTTAAAGTGTGTATTCCATTTTCCTTTCAAGGCAAAACCACTTACCACTTCTGTTCTTGTTGGTTGAATTACGTTTGAAAACGTCTCGTTTTCCTGAAATCTTTTTAATTTATTTTTACTTCCCACAATTATTACATATAAACTGCGGCAAAGCTAAGAAAAAAGAGAGGGTTAGCCTTTATTGCTGGTCCTCTAATTGTGTGCTACTTTTTTCTAGTGTAAATGAAAATTCAGAACCTACCTCAACTGCACTTTCTACATATATTTTTTCTCCATGTGCTTCTATAACATGTTTTACAATAGCAAGACCTAAGCCAGAACCCCCTTCACGACGACTACCACTTTGATCTACTCTATAAAAACGCTCAAAAAGTCGTGGAATATGAACGGCAGGTATGCCTTCTCCATTATCAGTGACCCTAACAATTACTTTATTTTTTACCAAGTTTTCTACACTTACCTCTGTAGTACCATTATCGTTACCATATTTGATAGAGTTAACTAATAAATTGGTTAGCACCTGCTGTATTTTTTCCTTATCCGCAAATACCAGTATGGGCTTTTTATATTTAATATCGAAAGTAAGGGTTATGTTCTTTTTGGCAGCCTTCATTTCTAATAAGTCGAAGACACTTTGTATTAATTCAATTATATTAAAAGTCTTCTTTTCTAAATTAAGATCGCCAACTTCTAATTTTGTTATTAAGTCTAAATCTTTTACAATATAAATTAAACGGTCAACTGCTTTATTTGCCCGAATTAGATATTTTTTTCTAACATTTTTATCGTCAATAGCACCATCTAACAAGGTTTCTATATAGCCTTGCACTGTAAATAGTGGTGTTTTTAACTCGTGTGAAACATTACCTAAAAAGTCTTTTCTATATTCTTCCCTAATTTTTAGGGTATCTATTTCTATTTTTTTGTCTTTGGCAAACTTTTCTATTTCAGCTGTTAAAGTTCGCATATCCGTAGTAATTGGGTAGGTAGAAAGAGAAGTTGACTCTAACAACGCAACATCGTCATATATTTTCTTAATCTTTTTGTAAATGAATTTATCTATTCTAATTTGTAGTGTAACAAAAGAAATCGTAAAGAAAAGTATTCCAGATAAAAGTAATAGAAGCCAATTAAATATACTAAATGACCAAAACAAAAGTGTCAAGAATATTGTCCCTATTATAGCAATATACATAGATGAGCGAAAGGCAAATCGGTACGATTTCTTTGAACGTAAGGGTACAGACATCTATAATACAAACTTATATCCTACACCCTTTACTGTCTTAAAGTGATCTTCCCCAATTTTTTCACGAAGCTTACGTATATGTACATCAATAGTTCTACCACCAACTACAACTTCATTTCCCCAAACTTTATCTAAAATGACTTCTCTTTTAAAAACCTTGCTGGGTTTAGAAGTTAAAAGTGCTAATAACTCAAATTCTTTCCTAGGTAAAATAATCTCTTTTCCTTTTTGAATAATCTTATATTCTTCTCTATTAATGACGATATCGCCCACTTTAGTAATATCTTCTTGAGCATTTTCTTCATTTTTAATTCTTCTAAGAAGGGCATTTACCTTACTCACCAATACTTTTGGCTTAATAGGTTTTGTAATATAGTCATCTGCACCGGCATCAAAACCAGCTACTTGGGAGTAATCTTCACCACGTGCAGTTAAAAAGGTAATTATGGTATTCTCCATACCAGGAGTTCTTCTTAATATTTCACAGGCCTCAATACCATCCATCTCTGGCATCATTACATCTAATACAATAAGGTGGGGCAATTTCTTTTTTGCTTTTGCCACACCGTCCGCACCATTTTTTGCCGTATACACATCATAACCTTCAGCAGATAAATTATAGGCTACTATCTCTAGAATGTCTGGTTCATCATCTACTAAAAGTATCCTAATGTCTTTCTTTTTCATGGTATTTATATTGGATTGATTTGCTCAAAAGTAAAGATAATACTATTACAGAAACACTAGTTAACATTGATTTAATCTAGTAACGTTTAGATAACATTATAAAAATAAAGGTTTAACATGCACCTAACTCGACCTTTACAACATGTTGTTTTCTTTGTTGCGCAATAAAATTGTACGTGTTTAGAACACAATTACCAACCTAATTACATTAATAAATTTAAAAAGAAAAGATGAAAAAAATTATTTGGTCACTTGCTACAGTAACCGCTATTATAACTGCAGCATCTTGTGAAAAAGAAACAGTTGTAGAAATTGAAAAAGAAGTAATTGTTAAAGACACTGTAACTGTAGATCCAGTTGAAACTTCTATAACAGTTTCTGAGGATATTATAACTGACGTTACTTGGACTGCTGACAAGATAGTAACCTTAGATGGTAGAGTTTTCGTTACCGAAGGAGCTACACTTACAATTGAGCCAGGAACTATTATTAAAGCAAATGCAGGGTCGGGTGTTAATGCTTCGGTATTAATCGTTACAAGAGGAAGCAAAATTGATGCTGAAGGTACTGCTGCCGCTCCAATTATTTTTACATCGGCTGCCGATAACATAGTATTAGGACAAACTGCTGGTACCAACCTTGATCAAAATGATCGTGGTCTTTGGGGTGGTTTAATTATATTAGGAAACGCTCCTGCATCTTTTGATGGTGATGCTGTATCTGCTCAAATAGAAGGAGTTCCTACTGATACTGATGGTGATAAAGGATTATATGGTGGTACTGACGCTGCTGACAATTCAGGGACACTAAAATACATATCAATTCGTCATGGTGGTGCTTTAATTGGTGAAGGAAACGAAATTAACGGCCTTACTTTAGGTGCTGTTGGTTCTGGAACAACAGTTGACAACATTGAAGTTGTAGGGAATGTTGATGATGGTATAGAATTCTTTGGTGGTACTGTAAACACAACAAACCTTTTTGTATGGGCACAAGGTGATGATGGTCTTGATATTGACCAAGCTTATTCCGGCACTATTGACAATGCAATGGTGATACAAGGTGGAATTTCTGACCATGCTTTAGAAATTGACGGACCAGAAGGTTCTCTTCAAGGTGCATATACTTTAACAAATGCGACTTTAATTGGTCTTGATGATAATGCTACTGCTGGTGAAATAGCTGATTTCCGCTCAAATGCGCAAGGCACTAACAGTAATATATTAGTAACAGGTTTTACTGGAGCCGGTACTGATTTAGTACTTTCAGATGTTGAAATTGATAACGCAGGTGTTGCTGCTAACTACACAGCAGGAACTTTAGTATTCACTAATTGGGAAATTGTATTACCTACCGGTGTTACCACTTCTTCTGAGGTATTTAATGATACAACGGATAGTACAACTTTTGAAGCTGACGCGGCAACTTTTTCTTCTGCAGTAACAGAAGGTACGGTTGGTGCTGATTCATCTGTATTTGCTTGGACTTATGCGAACGGTAAAGCAAGTTTAGGTTTTTAATTTATACACTAATTAATTATTACACATAATAATTGCTCGTCTTAAGATAATCTCTAGGCGAGCAATTTATTTCTTTTTAACATATTCAACTAATTACTTATGAAACTCAAGTTATTATTAATTTTACTGATCACCTTTTCCGCTCAAATTATATCTGCACAAGAGGGTATTATATCAGGAACTGTGATGGACGGTGAATTTAATGACGTCTTACCATTTGCAAATATTCTTATTAAAGGAACCACTAAAGGTACCACATCCGATTTTGATGGAAAATATGTTCTAGATGTAGAACCAGGTACTTACACAGTTACTTTTTCGTACTTAGGTTATGAAACCAAAGAAGTATCTGAAGTTATTGTTAACCCTGGTGCTGAACAAATAATAGATATTACTTTAAATCCGCTTGCCAATGCATTAGATGAAGTTGTTGTTACTACCACTGTTAGTAAAAACACAGAAGCGTCTGTATTAAATCTACAAAAGAATTCGGTAGCACTATTAGATGGTTTATCTATTCAAAGCATTAAAAAATCTGGTGCTAGCGATATTGCAAGTGCTATTAAATCGGTACCTGGGGTATCTGTACAAGGAGGTAAATTTGTTTATGTTCGTGGTTTAGGTGATCGTTACACCAAATCAATTTTAAATGGTGTAGATGTGCCCGGTCTTGACCCAGATAGAAACACATTGCAATTAGATATTTTCCCAACAAATATTCTTGACAATATTATTGTTGTTAAATCTGCAACCGCAGATCAACCTGCAGATTTTACAGGTGGTGTTGTTGATATTGTAACTAAAGATTTCCCATCAAGAGCAGAGTACAGTTTTTCTGCCGGCTTGGGTTATAATTCTAGCATGCATTTTAAAAGCAACTATTTAAAATATGATGGCAGCCCAACAGATGCATTAGGTTTTGATAATGGTCAGAGAGATTTGGCAATACCACAACATATTGAAACCCCTTTACCTGTTACCGATGGCAAAAGATCTGCCGCGTTGACTAGATTATTAGAACCAAATTTAAAAGCACTTGAAGAGCAAAGTGGTATGGATTTCAATTTAGGGTTTACCGCAGGAAATCAATACAACATTAATGAGGACGGAAGCAAAAAAATAGGCTATTTAGCTTCTCTTACTTATAAAAATAGTACAGAATTTTACGAAGATATTGTTAGCGGACAGGTTTTTAGAAAACAAGATCAAGATAAATCTGTTCTTGAACTAACTGATGACAGAACACAGTCTGGAAATTTAGGTGTAAATAATGTACTTATTAGCGGACTTGCTGGAATTTCATTAAAAAGTTTACAATCTAAATACAAGTTAAATGTATTACATATTCAAAATGGTGAATCAAGTGCATCTTACCTTAGACAAGACAACTTTAATGTCAATTCTAATACAATTTTCAAGGACGTATTAACCTATACACAACGTTCTATCACCAATATTTTATTAAATGGTGAACACACAAATGAAGATGGATCTTGGAAAGTATCTTGGAAAGTATCACCTACTTTCTCTAAAATCTACGACAAGGATCTTAGAACAACACCGTTCAGATTTGACCCTGAAACTGGTAATTATACAATTTCGCCTAGTGAATCTGGTGACCCAAGTAGAATTTGGAGAGACTTAGAAGAATACAATATAGCTAGTAAATTAGACCTTACAAGAAAGCATCAATTATTTGGTAGAGAAGCCAAATTAAAATTTGGTGGTGCTTACACTATTAAAGAAAGAGATTTTGTTGTGAATCAATTCTCAACTCCAATACAATCACAATCTGGAAACTATAGCCTAAATTTTGGTGGCGATGCAGATTTAATTTTAGCTCCTGAAAACATATATAATCCAGAAACAAGAGAAGGTACTTATGTAAGACGAGATTCTAACATATCAGATTCCTTTAATTCTCAAATTACTGTAGGAGCTGGTTATGTGGGTGACGAATTCAAATTATCTGATCGCTTTAACTCTATTGTTGGGGTAAGATTTGAAAAATTTGATCTTCGTTATACTGGAGTAAATCAAGATGGTGAAGTTTTTGACAATGCTACTATTTTAGATAAGACTGATTTTTTCCCTTCGGCAAACTTTATATACGAGTTAAACGAAAATGGGAATAAGAAAATAAGAGCATCTTTTTCCAGTACAACCGCCAGGCCTTCGTTTAAAGAAGCATCTAACGCCCAAATTTTTGACCCTGTTTCAAGTACATTTTTTATAGGAAATATCAATATTCAACCTACTTACATTAATAACTATGATGTAAGATTTGAAGCTTATGGTGATGGTACAAACTTCTTTGCTTTTAGTGGTTTCGCAAAGACTTTTAACGACCCTATTGAACTAACGTTTATTAGAGAAGCTAGAGGGCAATTCATTCCTTTAAACTTAGGTGATGCCAAAGTATTTGGAGCTGAATTGGAGTACAGAAGAAATATGGGCTTTATACCAGGATGGGAAGACTTTTCTTTTAATGCGAACATTTCTGTTATTGAATCTCAACAATCTTACAGCGCTGATGAAGAAGCTGCAAGACGTGACAACTTAAGAACAGGTGAAACACTGGATGATTACAGACAATTACAAGGGCAATCTCCATTATTATTGAATGCCGGTATTAGCTATGATAATGATGACAACGGCTGGCAAGGAGGTCTTGTTTATAATGTACAGGGTAAAACTTTAGAAATTGTTGGAAATGGCGATATTCCAGATGTTTATACAATGCCCTTCAACAATTTAAAATTTAACCTTAGCAAAGAATTTGGAAAAGAGAACAGCAGTAAAATCACTCTAAAATTTGAAAATATCTTGAATGACAAGTATGAAAGTGTTTATCAATCTTTTGGTGCAGAAGACCAACTATTCTCATCAAGACACCCCGGACAAGCAATTTCATTAGGATATAGCTACCAGTTTTAAAACATATTAATTTCAAAAATTTAAAAGCCCGCAAATTGCGGGCTTTTGTATTTAGAATAATTCTTACAATTATAGACTACACACTATGTATAGCCTCAATGGAATAGGTAGTTAATGTCATAAATAGTGCATTTCATCGATTATTTTGCATTTCATCGATCTTTTCACAATATCCCGTCTTACAAAAACAGAAAAGGCCGTTTAATACCTATATTTGTGGCATAGCATTTGTAACCAGCTATATATGAAGAAACTTTACGCAATTATCTTCTTTTTGTTTATTTCCTTTAGCTATGGGCAAAGCTCACAAAGCAATGGAGATATTGACGGTTTTAGCATGTACCCAAATCCGGTTACTACAGGTAAAGTATATATCTCTACAAACTTAAATGCACCTAAAGAAATTTTCATCTACGATGTTTTTGGAACGCTTTTGCTAAAGACTACCATTTTAGGTAAAGAATTAAATCTATCTGATTTAGATGCAGGTGTCTATGTACTACGTGTTTTAGAAAAAGATAAAATGGCTACCCGTAAATTGATTGTCAAATAGCACATCTTTCAAATTTAATCTCTTATAACCTCTATTGTCGTCATCGATTAAATACATGTTTTTCCGATGAATTACCTACCCTAGTTTGTTGACCTACATAATCTTAGCTTTCACAACATTTTTAGACTGCTAGCTAAGCTAATAAGTACCTTTACTTCGTTGATCCCAAATCAATTTTAAAATGAAGAAAATCTACTTTATCCTATTAATGGTATTTTCATATGGCCTTTATGCTCAAGATACCATAGATGTAAATAACCTACAAAACGACGAAATTACCGGTTTTAAGTTGTACCCTAACCCCGCCTTGGCCGATGTAGTTTATGTAACAACAGAACAAAACACGCAAAAAGAAGTTAGAATTTATGATGTTTTTGGTGAATTGGTTCTAACAGATAGGTTGACTACAAAAGCCTTAAATATTTCTAGATTATCCCCTGGCGTTTACGTTGTTCAAGTAACTGAAAATGATAAATCAATTACTAGAAAATTAATAGTGAAATAATACCTACTACTAAATTCAACTACCAAACCATTAAAATAATTACGTTCAGTACCTTTGCTTCAACCTGAAAATATTCATGGAGCAAAACACAATTTTTGACATAAAAACAGAAAGGGAATTTCTATCCCACGCATTGCGCATTTTTAATTTTCAGTATAAAAACAATACTGTATATAAAGCCTTCTGCAACTATTTAAATGTGGAGCCAAAAAAGGTAAAAACATTAGAGCAAATTCCATTTCTACCTATAGAATTTTTTAAATCTAAAAATGTAGTCAGTACTAACCAAAAAGCTGAAATTATCTTTACTAGTAGCGGAACTACTGGTAGCGAAACCAGTAAACATTATGTTACTGATTTGAGCCTTTATGAAGACAGTTATTTAAACGCTTTTAAGCATTTTTACGGCCCTATAGGGGACTATTGTATCATTGCCTTATTACCTTCGTATTTAGAACGTACCGGCTCCTCGCTCATTTATATGGCCCAAGATTTAATTAAGAAGTCTAAACACCCTAATAGCGGCTTCTTTTTAAATGAATACGAAAAATTATACCAACTATTAATTGAATTACAAAAATCTGAAACAAAAATATTAATCATTGGTGTTTCTTTTGCTCTTTTGGAGTTTATTGAGCAATATCAACTTTCTCTAGAGAATACCATAATAATGGAAACCGGTGGAATGAAAGGTCGTAGAAAAGAAATTGTACGGCAAGAATTACACCAACTACTTACCAATGGTTTTGGAGTTTCAGAAATACATTCAGAATATGGAATGACAGAGCTTTTATCACAAGCTTATTCTAAAGGAAACGGTGTTTTTGACTGCCCTGCATGGATGAAAATTTTGGTAAGAGATACAGAAGACCCACTTAGTTATTTAAATGCAGGAAAATCTGGCGGAATTAATGTAATTGACTTGGCAAATATCAACTCCTGCTCCTTTATTGCAACGCAAGATTTAGGAAAAATTAATGAAGTGGGTTCCTTTGAAATAATTGGTAGGTTTGACAATTCTGACATTAGAGGTTGTAATTTAATGGTGCTTTAGAATTCTCATTTTTAAAAAACCTTTATACGTTTTGCGAATACAAAACGTTGTTTACTTAAGCTATTTATTACTTCAATTTATATTGACCGTAAACAACCATTAATGCGAACACATTTACTATTTGCTCTTTTCTTAATCGCTAGTATTTCAATAAATGCACAGGAAGCAAAAAAATCAAAAACTCCTAATTGGGTAACTTCTCTAGAAATTAATACAGAAGATACATCTAACGAAGAGGGTGCTTTTAAATACCTATTGCTAGATTATCAAGACAACTTAATTGAAAAAGAACAATTTGCGCATTATGCATTTAAAATACTAAACACGGATGGCATACAAGAAATGTCTGACATAAGTGCATCATATGACCCTGCTTATCAAAAAATAGAATTTCATAAAGCACAAGTAATCCGTAATGGCACTCTCATAGATAAACTAGAAAATGCTTTCATTAATACGTTTCAAAGAGAAACTAATTTAGAACGATCTTTATATGATGGGTCTTTAACTTCTGTCATTAATTTAACCGATATTAGAGTTGGTGATATTATTGAATACTCTTACACAATCAAAGGATTTAACCCTATTAACAACGGCAACTATTCTAACCTTATTTATGAAGAGTATACACTACCGGTAGACAGAATTTTTAGTAGAATTCTTACCGATGCTAAAAATTCAATTTCATATAAGTTATTAAATGGCGCCACGGAACCTGCTACAAAAACAACAACGCTTGGCAAAGAATACATTTGGAATAGCGAAAGTAACGACCATGTAATTTATGAAAGCAACGTCCCCTATTGGCTTAATACACAAAAACGAATATCTGTTTCTACTTTTAACAATTGGGACAGTGTTGTAAAGCTTTTAACACCCTATTATAAAATAACAGATGAGCAGCTAAAAAACCCTATTGCAATAGATGAAAAGCTAGATTCTAAACAAGATGTTATTATAAAACTTATTCGTTTTGTGCAAGATGAAATTAGATATTTAGGGTTTGAGTCTGGCGTTGGTGCATTTAAACCTAATGATCCTAAAACTGTTCTTAATAGAAGATATGGAGATTGTAAAGACAAGTCCTTACTACTTTCCACATTATTGCAAAACCAAGGAGTTACCTCTTTCCCTATTTTAGTTAACTCACAATCTAATAGAGATTTAGATAAGTTTTTACCTAGCCACGAAATTTTTGACCATTGTATTGTTTATCTAGAATATGACGGCAAAGAATACTTTATAGACCCTACAATATCTAACCAAGGTGGTAACCTTTACCATATTAATACCCCAAATTATACTAATGGGCTTATTTTAAAAGATGGTTCTACAAAACTGAAAAAGATACCAAACTCATCTATATCTAAAGTAAGAATTGTTGAGGATATTACTATAGACTCTATAGGTGGCAACGCAGAATTTGAGGTGAAAACCGAATATTTTGCAAGTAAGGCCGATTTTATGAGGTCTTATTTTAAAAGTAATACCGAAGAAAGTATAAATAAAGAGTATTTAAATTTTTACAGTAATCTATACCCAACAATTACATCTGCCAATAAAATTACCCATATTGACGACTCTAGACCTTGGGAAAATATATTTACCACAACTGAATTCTACGACGTTGAAAATATTTGGCACACTACAGAAAATGACGAAACCTTATATCTAGACACCAATGCTTTAGTACTCGACGGTTTAATTAACTACACCAATTCTTTAAAAAGAGAAATGCCTTATAGTGCTGGTGCTCCTTTTAGCTTTTCACAAACTACTCGTATTTTACTGCCTGAACCTTGGAACATATTCTTAGAAGATATTGATATAGATAATGAATTCTATAGCTTTTCCAAAAGTATTAACCTAACTGGTAATATGGTTACTTTAAATTATGCATATGAACTTAAAAAGGAGGTTATACCGGCAACTGATACTCCTGCATTCTTAAAAGAGCATGAAGAAATTAGAGATAACTTAGGGATTCTACTTACGTATGATGGTAGCGCCACATCTGAAACAGGAATTAGTTGGTTATCAATTTTTATTACATTATTATCCATATCAATAAGTGTTTTCTTTGCTTTAAAAATCTATAAAACTTACAACCCTAAAAAGAAAGAAAATACCGAATTACCTGGGCAAGCAATTGGAGGGTGGTTGGTATTGCCAATAATAGGTTTATCAATAACTCCCTTTGTTATTCTATATCAAATTTATTTAAATGAATATTTTGATGCTAATATTTGGAACGGGTTTAGATTAGGAGGTTATGAAAATGCAGGTATGCTTAATGTATATCTTGGTTTTGAGTTATTCTACAATTTTGCTTTTCTAACTTTTACCATATTAACTTTGTTTATGCTATTTAACAAGCGCACAGGCACACCTACAATGATGATAATTTTCTATACTAGTAATTTACTCGTAATTATTCTTGAAAGTTTTTTCATGAACCAAGTAGGAATTCCTGACCCAACAGCTACTAGTGATATTATTAAGGTTGCAATAGCGTCAGCAATTTGGATTCCTTATTTTTTAAATTCTAATAGAGTAAAATCTACTTTCGTAAATACATATAACTCAAATAACGACGTACCTGTTAAAAGCTTTGAATTAACCGAATAAAATGGTAAACAAACTAAAGGCCAGCCGCACTAGGCATAGAAAAATTATTAATTATGCAACGCATGCCAAAGTTACATTCTTAGTGATGGTTAGGTTTTAAATTGTTTTATCTAGAAAAAGATTACTTCATTAATTCATAATCCAACCCAGGACCATCACAGGCCATCCATAGGCTAGAAATCATAGTAGAATTTCTGTACATTAAAAGTTCTTTATCATCTCCCGTACAATTACCTACCAATGCAATTCCGGTTTTGAAAGTAAGTTCTAAATAATGATTGAGGTCATTATCATATTCTTCAACCTCAAAAGTACCTGTAGCCTCGGTAACTTCTTCGTCAACAGTTCTAGATTTTACAAAAGTACCTTCCGGTGAAAAAATGTAATATTCTTGCCATTCCATTTCTTCTCCTGTAGTTTCGTAATTAGCTCGACTACCGCTCATTTTAGTTAATTCCCATTTCTGCTCTGAAAATACAAATTGAGTTGACGCTAACCCAAAATCATCATCGTTAGCACAAGAAGTAGTAAAAAGTATAAATAATAACAGGACTGCGTACGTTCTCATAGCTTTAAATTATTTCATCTATGAATAAGATGAAGAGTGGACCATAAAGTTGCGCCAGCTGTATAACTATATTTAAAGTCCTAATATCTTAGCATCTACAAAAAATGTAGAATTCACCTCAAGCTCATGATCTGTGCTCATCAACTCATCTGTAACCGTATTTAAACGAAGACTGAATTCATCTTTTTTAATGTATTCCTTTAGGTCAGTATCTGAAGTGTTTAAGGTAATTACACTACCTGCATTGTCTGGTACTTCTTCTAAATATGCAATTCTAATTTCCTCCAAACCTTCCGCAGAAATATAAACCTCAATTGAATTTAAAAAGCTAAAATCTGCACCATCTGGTGAAATCATCACTAATTCTAATTCTGTTAGTGTAATTTCTTCAATGAGGTCTTTTCGAGTATCGTTTACCGCAAACGTAGATTCTGAATTGGTTTCCATTTCTGGCGTAAAAACATCAAAAGGTAAATCTATTCCAGCAGAAGAAGGTATAGTAGCACGCTGGCTATATTCCATATCAAATTTTGTTAACTCATCAAGTTTATCGCAACTAGAAAATAATGCGATTATGCAAATAATAGAAATACACTTTTTTAACATAACTGGGGGTTTATGCTATGTTAACGCTTTAAGTATATATTTATTTTAAAAAGTTTACCTAGAAAATTTAGAAACAAATCTTATCTCTTGAAGACATAGGTAACCTCATCATCTGCTATTTGAGGATTATCCTGTAAGGTCAATGTCAACAACGAGCCTTCAACTTCAAAACGATAAACCGTATCATCACTAAATCCAATACGGTCTCCTTGCCCACCATAAAAATACTCACCAGCTTCTCTAAAAAAAGTATATTGACCGTCATGAGTAACAGTGATTTTACTACTATCCGTATCAAAATTTATTATAGTTAAAGAGAAATCCGTATCTGGTTCAAAACCACAATAACAAATAACATTAGACAATTGCCATTCTCCTTCTAACCCTGCATCTGCAATAGCCGGTTCATCATCAATGTTACACGCAAAAAACAATACCGATAACACAATTAAAAATCTTATTTTCATTTTCTATCTTTTTAATAAGATGATTAGTTGTGCCAAGGGTTGCTTGTATTAATTAAATGCCAGTACAAAATAATTCTTCTTACCTCTTTGTAAAAGCACAAATTTATTATTGATTAAATCATCTTCAGTAATTAAAAAATCTTCCTTTACCTTCTCTTTATTTACCGAAATAGAATTTTGTTTCAACTCTCTTCTTGCCTCGCCATTAGAACCTAAAAAATTTGTCTTGGCAGCAAGTGCTCCAATCATATCCAATCCGTCAGTTAATTCAGATTTAGATAATTCAGCTTGTGGTACTCCTTCAAAAATTTCTAAGAATGTTTTTTCCTTTAAATCCTTTAAATCTGATGCTGTAGACTTACCAAATAAAATATCGCTTGCACGTTCTGCGTTGTCCAAATCTTCTTGTGAGTGGACCATTACCGTAATTTCATCTGCCAGTCTTTTTTGAAGCTGTCTTAAATGTGGTGCATCTTTATGTTGTTTTATTAATTCTTCTATTTCTTGCTGACCCAAGAATGTAAATATTTTAATATGTTTTTCTGCATCCTCATCTGATGTATTCAACCAATATTGGTAAAATTTATAAGGGGATGTTCTTTCTGCATCTAACCAAACATTACCGCCTTCAGTCTTACCAAATTTGGTTCCATCCGCTTTTGTAATTAATGGGCAGGTTAATGCATACCCCTTACCACCAGCTATTCTTCTAATTAATTCAGTTCCCGTAGTAATATTACCCCATTGGTCACTTCCACCCATTTGAAGGCTACAATTATTTTCACGGTATAAATGAAGAAAATCGTACCCTTGCACTAATTGATACGTAAATTCCGTAAAAGACATACCTTCTTTTGCTTCTGACGAAAGACGTTTTTTTACTGAGTCTTTAGACATCATATAATTTACCGTAATATGCTTACCAACATCTCTTATAAATTCTAAGAAAGAGAAGTCTTTCATCCAGTCATAATTATTGACTAAAACCGCGGCATTGTCGTCGTTTCCTGAAAAATCTAAAAACCTAGATAACTGCTCTTTCAATGCATTTTGATTGTGTCTAAGCGTTTTCTCATCTAGCAAATTACGCTCTGTAGATTTGCCCGATGGATCACCGATCATACCCGTTGCGCCACCAATTAACGCATAAGGTTTGTGCCCTGCCAATTGAAAATGGCGAAGCATCATTACCCCTACCAAGTGACCTATATGTAAAGAATCTGCTGTTGGGTCTATACCGACATAAGCAGATTGCATACCTTCTAATAAATGTTCT
>TARA_R110002051_G_scaffold173090_9_pt1 | contig 51173 bp, 46 predicted proteins | sample TARA_R110002051 | Tara Oceans TARA_R110002051 (sample SAMEA4397023) | marine metagenome | biome: Polar Biome; feature: [MES] marine water layer (ENVO:01000295) within the mesopelagic zone...; material: water (ENVO:00002006), including particulate matter (ENVO:01000060) such... | reverse complement strand
CCGCCGCCAGCCGGTCACTCCGCGCTCCCGCGGGGTGTTCTTTCAGATGAACAATCAAATGCTTGAGTAAAACGGGGACCGTGACAACGCTGCAACGCGCTGGAATAGGGATCTCCGGCTCATCCGGCCGGGCCTTGCGGATATAGAGCGAGACGAAATCCGCATCGCTGATCGCCCGGACCCGGTGCGGCACCCGGGCGGGAACCCAGACAGCCATGCCGGACGGTACAGACCATTGCCCCTCCTCGGTCCAGACCTGGAGCAGCCCGCGCTCGGCATGAACGAACTGAGCCCGGTCATGGTGATGCTCGCCCGTGTCATGGCCCTGGGCAAAGAAGGTCCCGAAGGCCATGATCTGCGGTGCCGTCGCGCCGAGGGCGGCGACCGCGTCCCGGATCGGCGAACCATGTCCGTTTGTCGATAGTTTTTGGCTTTTCATCGCAAGACAGACGATACGGCACATGCCATCCTGTGACCAGAACTTTGGGAGGCTCACCATGAATCCGCGCCGCTTGCTGCTGCTCAATCTGGGCCATGCGCTCGATCATCTCTTCATGCTGCTGTTTCCGGCCGTGGCCGCTCTTGCCGCCGCCGATATCGGGGACAGTTACGGGGCGGTGCTGGTGCTTGCCACCGGCAGCTTCATCGCTTTCGGCGCCTGCTCGCTTCCGGCGGGCTGGCTCGGGGATCGCTGGGGCCGGGAGCGGATGATGCTGATTTTCTTCACCGGGATCGGCGGCGCCAGCATCCTGACCGGGTTTGCCACCTCATTCTGGCATCTGGCGGCCAGCCTCACGCTGATCGGCGTGTTCGCGGCGATCTATCACCCGGTCGGCATCGCCATGGTGGCCAAGGGTGGCGGTAATCTGGGCCGCCGGCTTGGCGTGAACGGTGTGTGGGGGAATATGGGTGTCGCCGCGTCGGCACTGGCCATCGGCGCCTTTGTCGATTTCGCCGGCTGGCGCGCGGCCTTTTTCCTGCTCGGCGGACTTTCCATCCTGGCCGGTGTCTACTGGTCCCGGCTGCATCCCGAGATGGCCCCGCAGACCGCACAGGCACGCAGCGCCGATCATGGCCCGCCCGCGCCCGGCTGGCAGCGGGTCCTGCTCGTCATCGGCATCTCGGCGGCGATCGGCGGCTTTATCTTCAACTCGATGACCGTTGCGCTACCGAAAGTACTGGATGACCGGCTCGCTGCTTTCTCTTATTCCGCGACCGAGGTCGGTGCCATCGCAAGCGCTGTCTACGCCCTCGCCGCCTTCTCCCAGATCGTCGTCGGCCGGGCCATCGATAAATATTCGATCAAGCCGATCTTCCTTGCCGTCACGGCCGGTCAGGCCATCGCTCTTTTCATCGCGGTAAATCTCGATGGCTGGGCCATGGTCGTCGCCTCCATGGCCGTCATGGTTCTGGTGTTCGGACAAATTCCGATCAACGACACGCTGGTCGCGCGCTACACGCCGGACCATTGGCGCGGCCGGGTCTATGCCGTGAAATATGTTCTGACCTTCACGGTGTCGGCTGCCGTGGTCCCCGGCCTCTCCTGGCTCTATGACGCGGGTGGAGGGTTCCCGGCCATGTTCCTCGGAGCAGCCGTGGCCGCGGCAATCATCACCGCGACGGTGACGCTTCTGCCCCGCGCCCCGTCCGCTGCCGTTGCGGCAGCGGAATAGGGCACGGAAAGCCGGTCAGACCTGGCGCATTTCCGCCAGGAATCGCTGCACCACCTGGCTCAGGTCGCCGGATTTCGCCGAGACCTTCTCCGAGGCGCTCAACACCTCTCCCGAGATCGCCGTGGTCTCGCGCGTCGCCTCGCTGACCCCGCCAATATTCTCGTTGGCGGACCCGGTACTGGCGGCGGCATCGCTCACATTGCGGGCAATCTCCTGGGTTGCCGCGCTTTGCTCTTCCACAGCCGTTGCCACACCGGCCGAGATCCGGTTGATTTCCTCGATCCGCTCGGCAATGTGCTGGATGGACGAAACGGTGTGCTGCGTATCGTCCTGGATGGTCTGGATCTGGGTCGAGATCTCCTCTGTCGCCTGGGCCGTCTGGGTGGCCAGGTTTTTCACCTCGGAGGCAACCACGGCAAAGCCCTTGCCGGCCTCACCGGCACGGGCCGCTTCGATGGTGGCGTTCAGGGCCAGCAGGTTGGTCTGCTCGGCGATATCGGTGATCAGTTTCACCACTTCGCCGATCTTGGCGGAATTGTCGGCAAGCCGGTGAACCAGCACGCGGCTCTGCTCCGCATCCTCCACCGCCTGATCGGCCACCTGGGTCGATCGCGAGACCTGCTGTGAGATCTCCGTGATCGAGGCGGAGAGTTCTTCGGCGGCGCTGGCCACCGTCTGCACATTCTCCGTCGCCTGGTTCGAGGCCGAGGACGCCATGCCGGCCATGTTGCTGGACCGGTCCGCCGTCTGGGTCAGGCTGTTGGCCGAGCCACGCAGGTTTTCGGCCGCCTCGGAAACGGATTTCAGGGTCTCCGTCGCCGTGCTGTCGAAATCCCGGGTCAACTCCTCGATGCGCTTCGTCCGCTTCTCCCGCCGCTCCTGGTCCATCCGCGAGGCTTCCTGCAATTCCTCCGCCTTCAGCATGCTTTCACGGAACACCATGACCGCCTTGGCCATCTCGCCCATCTCGTCACCGCGCTCCGTCATCGGCACCTCGGTGCTGGACTCGCCAGCGGCAAGCCGCCCCATCACATCGGTCAGGGCCTTCACCGGCCGGGAAATACCGCGCGCGATCAGAAAGGCCGCCGCCAGGCCGATCACGACACAGATCAGTGTCGCCACGACCGAGAGGATCTCCGTCTTTACAATCCCGTCCCTGGCTTCCGAGCCAATCATGGTCTGCTCGTCCCGGATCGCCTCATAGGCACCGGCCGCGTCCACAAGGATGGCCGCAGCCACGGGCCTCAGCTCTTCATCGAGAATACCGTTGAGGGAAACGACAAGATCGCGGACAGACAGCAATCCTTCCTGATAGGCGGCGACGCTCGACTTGAGGGCCTCGGTCAGTTCGTCATCCTGGCCAAACTGAAGATTGGCGACCAAATCCTCAAAGCTGGTTTCCAGCGGCCCGCGCTCGGCATCGACCAGAGCAAAGGTTTCCGCCTGCTGATCCAGCAGATAGCGGTTCAGCTCAGCGCGCTGAATCAGCAAGCTGCGCAGCACCTGGCCGGCCTTGTAAGCCAGCTCCGCGTCATAAGCCTCGTTGGCTTCCGCCATGATCGCCGTCAGCTTCTTTTCCAGATCGGAGCCCAGCTTGTTGATCTCCGCACTCGCGACGTCGCGCCGCTCGCGGCTCGCGACAACGGTTTCGAAAGCCGCCCCGTAACCGGTGAGTTTGGTCTGGATGTTTGCCAGACGTGCGCGTGCACTGTCGGTCGCGGCACCGGCCTCTGCAATCTCGAGGTCCTTGCGCACGGCCGAGACGCCCTCTTTCGCCTTCTCGGCGGACTCGGCACTGCCATCGACGAGAAACTGCTGCACTCCAGCCGCGGTCTTAAGGAGATCCGCGCGGGCGGCAGACACCTGCGCGGCCTGGTCGGTCAGTTGCTGATAACGGGTCAGGGCACCGCCAGCCTGCAGCAGGCCAAAAAACGATGCGGCGCTGTTGAGCACCAGAAGGATCAGGATCCCGCCGATGCCGATCAACAATTTCACGCCAAACTTCATGTCGTTCAACCTTGAGAACATTTGCTCTCATCCCCCCTTCGTTTCCATATCTGGCGTCGGCCATCTTTTGTGGCGGTATCGTCAGACTTTAGCTAAAGCTCGGTTAAAATTTTCTTTCAATTGTCTAAATCTCTGATTTTCAACATAAAAGTGACTTGTTCCATATTTTTCCATAGCTGGCAATGCTATGGCATATTACGCCACCAAAGATAGTTCGGCTAAGAAACGACTTCAGCAAGGGGGAATCACATGGGCAACGGACATACTTACGAAGTCTTCGCGGTGCGGTATGCACATAACGGCAAGCGCATGCGGAACGAGAACTTCGTGTTTCCGGACGCTCACGATGTGGCCATGCCATTGGATTACTTCGTCTGGGTCATCCGGAACGAGGAGCGGACCTTTGTCGTCGATACCGGTTTCGGCGAGGTTGCCTCGCTGAAACGGGGCTCCCCGCTCTTGCGGTCGACGACCGAGGGACTGGCCCTGCTCGGGATCGACGCCGCCGAGGTCGAGGACGTCATCATTACGCATATGCATTATGACCATGCGGGCGGGATCGGGGAGTTCCCGAAGGCGACCTTCCATATCCAGGATTCCGAAATGGCCTATGCCACCGGCCGCTGCATGTGTTTCGAGGCGGTGAAGAAGCCCTTCGAGGTCGAGGATGTCGTCGCCATGGTGCGCAAGGTCTATGGCGGACAGGCGAAATTCCACGATGGCGATACGGAGCTCGCGCCCGGCCTCAGCATTCACAAGATCGGCGGGCACTCGGCCGGGCTGATGTGCGTGCGCGTGCGCACCGAGCGCGGCTGGATCGTGCTGGCTTCAGACTGCGCGCATTTCTACGAGAACATCCGCGAGCGCAAACCGTTCGTGATCTGTTACGATCTCGGCGCCATGATGAACGGCTTCAATACGCTGGAACTGCTGGCGGACAGCCCGGACCATATCGTGCCCGGGCATGACCCTCTGGTGATGGATTACTATCCGGCCCCGTCGCCGGATCTGGAAGGCGCCGTTGTGCGGCTCGACGTGATGCCGAAAACAGGCTGAGGCGCCTTTCGCAGGTGTCTGCTCAGACCTCTTTCAGAAAGTCGTCAACCTCGACCTGATAGCCCTCGATCAGCTTGTTTGTCTGGTTGAACATGCCGATCACGGCCATCAGCTCGCCGTACATTTCCTCGGTCATGCCATGGCCGCGCGCCTGCCTGGTGTGCGAACGGGTGCAATATTCGCAGCCGTTCGTCGCCGAGACCGCGACCGCGATCATTTCCTTCGTCCGGGCGTCGAGCGCACCGGGCGCCATGACTTCTTTCAACCCGTACCAGACCCGCGCCAGGGTCGGCGGATGGGACGCCAGCGTGCGCCATACATTCGGTATGAAATCGATGTTCCGGGACGACATGATGTCGTCATAGACCGCGCGGACCTCGTCCGATGCGTCCTCGTAAGCAACCGGCATGACCGTGGCGCTCATGAACCTCTCCTCTATCTCGGCTGACAGTAGGTGATGCGGGCCGGAAACCGGCCCGCATCGGGTCAATACATGTGCTGGCCACCATTGATCGACATGGTCGATCCGGTAACGAAGCCTGCATCGTCGGCGCAGAGGAAAACCACCCCGCGGGCAATCTCGTCCGCATGGCCGAGGCGGCCGACCGGAACCCGGGCGACGATCTTCTCCAGCACGTTGGCCGGCACGGCCGCGACCATATCGGTATCGATATAACCCGGCGCGATGGCGTTCACCGTGATGTTGGAACGGGCACCTTCCTGGGCCAGCGCCTTGGTGAAACCGTGGATACCGGATTTCGCGGCGGCATAATTCACCTGGCCGTACTGCCCGGCCTGGCCGTTGATCGAGCCGATATTGACGATCCGGCCGAATTTCCGGGCGCGCATGCCGTCGATCACGTTGCGGCACATGTTGAAGCAACCGCCGAGATTAGTGTCGATCACTTCCTGCCACATCTTGTGATCCATCTTGTGGATCGTGCCGTCCCGGGTGATGCCCGCGTTATTGACGACGATATCGACCGGGCCGAGATCGGCCTCGACCTGTTTCACGCCCGCAGCGCAGGCCTCAAAATCGGAAACATCCCACTTGTAGGAAGCAATGCCCGTGCGTTCCGTGAAAGCCCGCGCCCGCTCCTCGTTCCCTGCATAATTCGCTGCCACCGTGCAACCGGCATCCTTGAGGGCGAGGCTGATCGCCTCCCCGATACCACGGGTCCCACCCGTTACGATTGCGACACGCCCCATTATTCCCTCCAGTTTTTTGATTGAGCCCATATGTATTAGAGGAATTCGGAACCGGCCCCTCCGGTTCCGTCACCGGCTTTTTTATTTACCGGATTCAGTCTCGCTCGACACAGAGAGCGACGCCCATGCCACCGCCGATGCAAAGCGTTGCCAGCCCCTTTTTGGCATCCCGCTTCTGCATTTCGTGCAGCAGCGTGATCAGGACGCGGCAGCCGGACGCGCCGATCGGATGCCCGAGCGCGATAGCACCGCCATTGACGTTCACGATCGCGGGATCCCAGCCGAGATCCTTGTTCACGGCACAGGCCTGCGCCGCGAAGGCTTCATTCGCCTCGACAAGATCGAGATCGCTTGCCGCCCAGCCGGCCTTCGCGAGCGCGGCCCGGCTCGCCGGGATCGGCCCGGAGCCCATGATCGCGGGATCGACGCCGCGGGTAGCGAAGGAGACGATGCGGGCAAGCGGCGCAATGCCCCGCTTTGCCGCTTCGTCTCCGGTCATCAGGATGGCAATGGCCGCGCCGTCATTGATACCGGAGGCGTTGCCTGCCGTGACGCTGCCCTCTTTGGTGAAGGCCGGACGGAGCTTGCCGAGCGTTTCGATCGTGGTGCCGTGGCGCGGATGCTCGTCCGTGTCGACCACCGTGTCGCCCTTCCGACCGGAAATCGTTACGGGAACGATCTCATCCTTGAACTTGCCGGCTTTCTGGGCCGCCTCGGCCTTGTTCTGGGACGCCGCCGCGAAAGCGTCCTGCTCGTCCCGGGTAATCTGCCACTTGGCCGCGACGTTTTCCGCCGTATTCCCCATGTGGTAGCCGTTGAAATGATCCCAGAGCCCGTCCTTGATCATCGTGTCGATGAACTGAACATCGCCCATCTTGTAGCCGTTGCGCAGGTTCTGGGCATGCGGCGCGTTGCTCATGCTTTCCTGACCGCCGCAGACCACGATCTTGCTGTCACCGGCACGGATCGCCTGATCGCCAAGGGCGACGGCACGCAGGCCGGAGCCGCAGACCTGGTTGATCGTGATCGCCGTGCGTTCCTGCGGAATACCGGCACCGATGGCCGCCTGGCGGGCCGGGTTCATGCCCGCGGCCGCGGTCAGCACCTGACCAAGAATGGCCTCGTCGACCTCGCCTGCCTCGACCTTCGCCCGGCGCAGCGCTTCCTTGATGGCGATGACACCCAGATCCGCTCCCGACAGGGAACTCAAACCGCCGCCGAACGCACCGATCGGGGTCCGCGCAGCCCCGGCAATTACCACATCGGTCATAGTCTCTCTCCCTCGGCGCCGCTCCTGACGCCCTTTGCCAATCCGGAGGCATCGCGTGGCGATACCCCTTGCGGAGCACCGTCACACAATAGACCCCTACACGCAAATTGTGACCTGCGCTTTGCGCCAGATCAAAACCCGGATCAAACTATGAAGGATAAAGCCCGATCAGCGGAAACGCGCTGAAGACATCCGGCTCCGCGACCGGACTGGCCGCATGCACGTGGCGCGCGCCAACCTCGGAAAGGCTGTTCACGCCAAGCAGGGCGACAGCCGTCCGCACCTCATCCCGCAACAGGGAGAGCGTACGCACGACACCGGCATCACCGGCAGCCGCCAGACCGCAGCAGAACAGACGCCCCATGCCAACGGCATTGGCCCCGAGCGCGATGGCCTTGACCAGATCCGTGCCACGCTGGATCGAGCCGTCGACAACGATCTCGGCCCGCCCGGCGACCGCATCCACCACCTCCGGCAGAACATCCAGAGATCCGCGCCCGTGATCGAGCTGGCGGCCGCCATGATTGGAGACATAGACCACGTCCACGCCCCGCTCGACCGCCATCACCGCATCCTCGGCCGTGGCGATGCCTTTCAGGATCAGCGGGATGTCGTACTTCTCCTTGAAACGCTCCACATCCTTCCAGTTCAGCGCCGCCTGCCAGTCCGCGCCGGAACCGGCACGCCACGGCTTGACGAAACGCGCCGCGATATCCCTCTCGCGCCGGCTGTAATAGGCACTGTCGACCGTCAGCGAGACCGCGAAACATTTGGCATCTTTCGCCCGCTGCACCTGCTCGTCGAGCCAGCCATCGTCGCCGCGTTTGTAAAGCGCCGAGATCAACAACCCTTCGGCCTCGGCCGCGACGTCCTCGATCGGGATGGTGCCGACATTGCTCAGCATCAGGGCATTGCCGAATTCGGCCGCCGCCCGCATCGCCGTCTTTCCGCCGCCCGGCTCGAAGCTCTCCAGCGAGCCGACCGGTGCCAGCAGGACCGGCAAAGCCAGATCCTTGCCGAGCAGACGCCCGCCAACCGCAACCTCGCGCATATCGTTCAGGACCCGGGGCCGGAAGGCCACGCTGTCCAGCGCCTGCCGGTTCCGCTTCATCGTCGTCTCGGTCTCGGTCGCGCCGCGCAAATAGTTCCAGATATTCTCGCTCAGCGCCTGCTCCGCCGCCTCGACGATCTCATGCAGACATAAGAACCGTTCCGAGGGATCTGTATTGTCCGCCTCATTCATGCCGGACGTTGCATTACTCATCTGCGCTACTCACCTGATTGTTTCCTCCATCCATGCCCCGAGCGGTTCCCAGACCGCTTTCTCGGCATTTGAACTTGCCATCATGCCTACATGACCGAGCGGCACACGCAAAGTTTCGGCATGCGGTAAAGCCGCCGCCAGCGCTTCGGCCGATGGCGGCGGAACGATCCTGTCCCGCGACGGTATGACAATGGATGTCGGCAGGGTGATTTCGGCGGGATCAACGATGCGGCCGGCGATTTTCCACTGCAATCGCGCCGGCGTGTTCTCCCCGTACCAGTCAAGGAACGCCTCTGCCGCGACCGGTCCCATCAACGGCACCCCGTCATTCAGCCAGTCCTCGAGCGCGACAAAATCGATCGCTTCGGCGCCATCCGCGTCGAGCGACCGGAAGCGCAGGAATTTCTTTATGACAAGCATCGGGTCCAGCATGTGGAACAGTGCCTGCAGCAAGTCTGTGCCGACTTCATGCCCCCGGTCCGAGGCCGTTGTCAGGAACGGCCGTAGAAGCGGCAGGAACGCGGCAACGGGCGGCGCACCGGCGCTAAAGTCCCACGGGGTGGCCAACAGCCCAAGCGCCCGGATATCCGCCTGGCGCCGGGCTGCCAGTGCAAGTGCCAGCAGCCCGCCCATACAATAGCCGAGCACGATCGGCGGCTTTCCGGTAATGGCGCGGACGGCATCGAGGGCCTGATCCAGACGGCCAGCGACATAATCGGTCAGGCTGAACCGTGCTTCGCCCGGTCCGGGACGGTCCCAGTCCACAACGAACGGGCGGAAGCCGAGGCTTTCCAGATAGCGGAGCAGCGAGCGGCCGGGCCTGAGATCAAGGATGTAATAGCGGTTGATCAGCGACGGCACCACGAGCACCGGCGGGCCGTCGAGGTTCCGTGTCCCGTAATCCAGCAATGCCGTACTGCCAGACCGCCAGGCGACGGGCGCCGGTTCCGTTTCACGAACATAAGGATGCCGCCGGTACATCAGGACTGCGTCGAGCAAATCCTGGCTGCGCTCCAGAATGGCCTGGTCGACGGCAGCGACAAAGGCGTTCCAGGTTTCTGTCTCTATTCCACTTGCAAAAGCTCCCGGTCCACTTGCGGAAGGATCAGGAGTGCCGCTTCCGGCTGTCTCCCCGGCGCTGTCGCGCAGCTGCCGTTCCAGATCCCGTTGCAGTGTCGCGAGGCCGGGATTCAAGAGAGGCAAGCCGTTCCTCAAGCTCTCTGACGCGAGCCGCGAGCCGCTCCAGTTCAGCATCGCGGTCGTCAGGTACAGCGGCAAGGGGCGCGGCCCCAGCCTCGGCGGGCGCTCCGGATTCTCTGGCTTCGGGTCCGTCATCGACACCGCGTTTCTCTCCTATTGCGCCGGACCCGGCTCTTGCCGTTTCATCCGCGCCATGCGCCCGGCTGGCACCGCCAGCCCGGTAATCCGGCGCGAAGCCGTCATGCTCCCTTCCGGCAGCGTCGCCGGGTTCCGCCGGGGCCTGGGCGAACGGCATGAAGAGGGCCATCCATTGCTCGGCAAATGTCCGCATTTCCGGATCGCGCGCCATTCGGGTCGCCTGATCCTGCCACAGATCAAGAAAGCCGCGCGCCAGTGCATCATAGTCGGCCTGTTTCGACATCGTTCCTTGAGCACCAATTTTCCGCCGGTTTTTTAGGCGCCTTCGCCACCCGCCAAATCCTGAACGGGACAGGTGATTTCCGCAATATCTGTGAGAAAATTTCAATGACCGGAAAGATCATCGCAATATTTCGCATTGCAACGAAGGATTTTCCGAATACGCTTTTCGCTGTGCGATGCAATATGTCGGACACCGTGAACCCTGAACAGGGCACGGTCACAAGGGTGGAAACAAGGGGAAACCGGCATGGCAACTCAACGGAAACGGGCGGCCCAGAGCACCCCGGAGAATGGCGCGGAGGGTGCCGCGGATGCGGGCGCCAGCGTCATCACGATCAAAAAATACGCAAATCGCCGCCTCTACAACACGGCGACGAGCAGCTATGTGACGCTCGATCATCTCTGCCAGATGGTCAAGGACGGCCAGGATTTTGTGGTTTACGACGCCAAGACCGGCGAGGACATCACCCGGCCAGTTCTGACCCAGATTATTGTCGAGGAAGAGAGCAAGGGGCAAAACATGTTGCCTATCAGCTTCTTACGCCAACTCATCGGCTTCTACGGCGACAATCTGCAAATGGTTGTCCCGCGCTATCTCGAATTTGCCATGACGGCGTTCAGCAAGGATCAGGACCGCACCCGCGACTATATGCAGGAAGCGCTTGGCGGCATGTTCCCGTTTTCCAATTTCGAGGAAATGGGGAAACAGAACATGGCCATGCTCGAGAAGACCATGAGCATGTTCAATCCGTACCGCCCGCAGGACAATGAAGGCAACGAGGCCCCGCAGAGCACTCCGGCCGGCAGCGCCGGAAAACCGGCGGTCGATCCGGCTCAAGGCGCTGTGGATGCCCTGCAAACACTCCAGGAGCAGGTTGTGCAGTTGCAGCAGCAGCTCACCGCACTCAGTACCGCGAACACTCCCACGCAATCGTCCAAGAAAGACGACAAGGACGGCAATTAAGCCGTCCGGCTCCTATTTTTGCAGGATATTGGTGATTTCCCGCAGCTGCGTTCTGGCCCGGAGCAGGTAGAAGCCCTGCACCGAAAGGTGGCTCGGGAAGATCAGCCCGTCTGGTGCGCCGTTCATGATCACCAGGGGGTCGAGGGCGGCCGCGGAACGCATGGAGTCCAGCATCTGGCTCCAGGCCGATCCCAGCTCGCGATCCTTGATCACCCGGTCGAAATCGACGCCCAGCTCCCTCAGCAGCATGTAGTAGCCGTAGAGACGGCCTTTCACATTGTAGAAAATATCATCGACCTTCGTGTCCATGCCCCAGCCGCCGGCATGCGCCAGATGCTGATCAATGATGGCCGAGGAAGAGCCGAGGTCGGCCGTCATCCGCTCCAGCGTTGCCTGCAGATTGTCGGAGCGCTTCTCGAAGGTGGCGTCTCCCGCTGCCAGCCGGGCGTTATAGGCCAGCAATGCGCGGCGGGCGGCAGCATATTGCTTTTCCGCCGGGGTGGTCGGAGCCCAGGAGGTTTCGAAGTCGAACAGCCAGATCGTGCCCGGGAATTTCAGCTTGCCCGCGGCATCTTCCAGATCCTTGTCCACCTCGCTGGACGCGCGCGTCCGGCCAAGCTGGTCTGACATTTCGATAGCGAAACGGCTGATCGCGTTGATAACGCCCTGCTGGAAATTCGGCATGTTGTCGAGCATGTAGCCGGGCAGGAAGAACGGGTTGTTCGCGACCCAGCTGTTCTGCTCCGTCTCCCGATAGATCAGGTCCGCCGCCATCTGGACGGAGCGGCTGGCGCCCGGCGGGGTGTCGCTCACGGCCAGATCGACATCGTCGGAGATCCGGTGCGTCAGCGCCATGCCGATGAGATAATAGGCGACAATGGCGACGATCAGGAGGCCGATACCATATCCGCCAGCGCGCGCGACCCAGGGGGCAATCGCCCGCCGCCGCGCCGGTGTATCGTCATCCCAATTCAGGTCGTGCTTTTGCGCCATCACTCATTTCCGTCGGTCAGAAGTCCTGTCTAACATGGGAATGTTACCAGGAGAGCGCAATCGAATTGAGGAACGCAGCGCCGCTGAACCTGCCTAGCGGCGGCCAAGGAAACGCTTGGCGGCAACAGGTATCAGGGCCAGCAGGCCAAGCCCGACCATGGCCATGATGATCTCCGGAGTCATGATATCGCCAAGGCCGATTTTGCCTTGCTGATCGAAGATACTGCCGAGGCCCGCGCCGACGGTCGCGAACACGAACCCGCCCGGAATGATCCCGATCACGGTTGCCAGCACATAGGTCCGGGTGGAGACGCCAAGAAAAGCAGGCACCAGATTCACGACGAAGAACGGAAAAGCAGGTACCAGACGCAGGAACAGCAGATAGTTGAAAGCGTCCCGGCGGAAGCCCTCCCGCATCATCCCGATCGCCTTGCCGGCGCGGGCACGCAGCGCGTCGCCAAAAGCCGTCCGCGCGGCCCAGAACACAGCCGTCGCCCCGATCGTCGCCCCGGTCACCGCATAGGCCGTGCCGCCGAAAGCGCCGAAAAGGAAGCCGCCACTCAGCGTCAGCACGGCCGCCCCCGGCACGGACAGCCCCGTCACCACGGCATAGAGAACAACGAAGGCAAGCGCGGCCAGCAGGTAATGGTCGGCGACGAAACCGGTCAGTACCTCGCGGTTATCCCGCAGCAGCTCAAGGCTGACATAGCGGTCCAGGCCAAGTCCGAAGAACAGTGCCATGGCGAGCACGAGACCGAGAGCCGGGACCAGACGCGACGTCCAGCCACGCTTGCCTGCACTGGCCTGTGGCCCGTCATCATTCTCCACACCGCTCACCCCGGTTTCCTCGACCACCTGAAGCCACTCCATGTCTGCCTGTTCGCTCAGCTTGGAGGTAGTCCATGCAGCATGATCCCGCACATGAAAGGATTTCACACCAGCGTGACCGATGCGCGATCCGGATCAGATCTGACGCAGGCGGCTCTCGGGGAAGCGCAATGTCACAAGCGTCCCCTTGCCGATTTCACTGTTGATGCTCAGGCTTCCGTCATGCAGGCCAATCAGGCGGGAAACGATAGACAGGCCAAGACCGGACCCTTCCTGCGCCACCAGGCGTCCCCGGCCGACCTGCCCGAATGGCGTCAGCGCGACCTCGATATCCTCCGGAGCCATGCCGATCCCGGTATCTCCGACGCGGAATTCCAGATAGCCGTCGACAATCTCTCCGCCCTCGACCCAGACTTTTCCGCCTTCGTTGGTGAACTTCACGGCGTTGGAGAGCAGGTTGAGCAAAATCTGGCGGAACATCCGCTGATCCGCCGCGACGGCAAGCCGCTTGGCCTCGATGGAGACGGTAATTTCGATCTGTTTACGAGCCGCGCGCTCGCTCATGAAACGGACACAGCGCCCGACCGCCGAAATGGCGTCGAACAGATCGTCAGAGACAATGAACTCGTTCGCCTCGATCTTCGCCATGTCGAGGATATCGTTGATCAGCTCGAGAAGATGAACGGCGCTGCTGTGGATATCGCCCGCATATTCCTTGTACCGGTCGTTGGAGAGCGCTCCGAACATCTCCGCTGCAATCGTCTGGGAAAATCCGAGGATCGCGTTCAGCGGTGTGCGCAGCTCGTGGCTCATGTTCGCGAGAAATTCTGATTTGGCCCGGTTCGCCAGTTCGGCCTGCTCCTTGGCCGCGCGCAACTCGTCTTCATGCTTCTTGCGCGCCGTGACCTCGGTGACCGAGCCTGCCATGCGGGCGACCCGCCCTGCCTCGTCACGCACCACCCGAATATGATTGGAAACCCAGACGGGCTCGCCGTCCCGGTCCCTGATCCGGTATTCAAGCGAGAAATTGTCGGCGCCCCCGCGCAGCTTCCGCATCATGGCCCGGCGCGCGGCCTTCCGGTGCTCCGGGTGGATGTAGGCAACGGATTCACGGGCCGGCATGGTGCGGGAATCCTCTCCCCACCCGACCGTCCGGCACATCTGCGCCGACGCAAAGAACTCGTTACCGGCCAGATTCCAGTCCCATAACCCGTCGCGCGCACCCTCGACCGCGAGCTCGTACCGCTCCTGTGCCTTCCGGAGCTGGTCCTCGATCTCCTTCCGGTCGGTAATGTCCTCCACCGTCTGCAGCACCCAGCCCCAGTTCTCCTCGAAGCCGGGCATGATGCTGGTGCTGGTCCGCAGATAGACAGCGCGGCCGTCGAATGTCGTATCCCAGCCCTCGACGACGGCCTTGGTCTCGCCGGAGAAGAAACGTGCGAGCAACTCGACGAAAATATCCGAGAGACCGGTTTCCGGATTGTAGGAAGACAGATCCGGCACCTTGTTGAAATGCTCGATCAGGGTCCGCTTGTCGGGGGCATTGTAGGTCTTTACCGCCGCCTCGTTGAGATCGACGATCCGCGCGCCGTCGGCGAGATCCACCAGAATCCCCGGATTTTCCCTGACATAGGCCGGGATATCGGTGTGCCCCTCCCGCTTGAGCCGCTCGAGCACCCGCCGCGCACCCGTCCAGTCCTCGTCCGTGGTGCCGACCGGGTAATCGTCGAACCTGGAGCGTTCCAGCTCCAGATTTCGCAAAATAGCGTTCTCCCGGCGCGCCGAGGGGGCGTTGTCCGTCACCACGACCGACACCCCGGATATGCCGCCCTCCGGGCTCTTGCTCGGATAAACATCAATGCGCAGAAAACGCGGGCTGTCGCCTGCATTCGCCCGGAGGTTCCGGCTGCGGGTCTCGCCGCCGGTCATCACCGATTTCAACAGGGAAAAATAGCCCGGATCGATCTCTTCGAGACCGGCGATATCAAGGCTCAGAAGAACGGCCTCGAATCCCTCTGTACGGTGCACGATTTCGAGATCGGACCCACGAAATTCCGACGGAATAGCAGCAGAAAATCCGCCATTCCGCATCAACGTGACCGTTTCAGCCGCATCGGCGATCGAGCGGTTTTTGGTGTTCGCTACCAAATCAAGCTGCCAGTCACAGGTCTCAGACTAAATCATTGAAACAAGAGAGTGACGTATTCCCGGGCCGAATGAAATCCGTGGATCGATGATTTTTTCAGTCCTACCGCAGGCTGTTACGCAAATTTCTCCGCGTTACCCGGAACGGTTCGCAGGCCTAAATGTTAACACTTTGTAAAGACACTTTATTTTCGAAAAAAATGAGGCTTCCCATTCTTCTCAATGTCTTACTCGCCCGCTCCCGGGCGACGGCACAGGGCAGAAGGCCTTCGCGCATAGATAATCATCGGGCGTGGAAAGCCAAGCCCGAAACAGACGCGAATCGCCATTATCCTTCAGTTTTCAGGGGTATTCACCCCTGGTCAGCGACCCTTGCCGGCAGCTCTGCCGAGCATTTGCTCCGCCATCCCTTCATAGCTGTCCGCGCGGGTCAGACGTTTCATCAGATCCGGCGATGCCAGAGGCGTTTTGATTTCGGACGGATGGCAGCCATCGCGCAGCGCCCGCAGCGTCGCCTCGACGGCGGCAACGGCAGCCGCTATCGGCTGATGTCCTTGCAGGGCAATACGGACGCCGCGCGCCGAGAGATAATCCCAGTCATCCAGCTCCGGAGGCACCCCGCCAATGATCAGCGGCCGGCTCACCGCCCCGGAGACCGCATCGAGATCCGCCCGGGTCTTGATGCCGATCAGAAAGATCGCATCGACGCCAACCTCTTCATACGCCTTCGCCCGCTCAATGGCATCGGCAACGCCGTTGACGCTGGCGGCACTGGTGCGGCCGGCAATGACGAGGTCCGGGTCCTGCCGCCCGGCAAGCGCGGCGCGCATCTTGCCGACGCCTTCCTCAAGACTGAGCAGCCGGGCCTGCCCATCGCTCCCGTAAGGTTCAGGCAGGTCCGTATCCTCGATCGAAAGCCCGGCAGCGCCCGCAATCTCTAGCTCCTCCACCGTGCGGCGGACATTCAGCGCATTGCCGAAACCGTGATCCGCATCGACCATCAGCGGCAGATTACCGGCCCGGTTTATCCGCAGGACCAGCCCGGCCAGCTCACTCAGAGTGAGAACCATGACGTCCGGCGCGCCCAGGACCGCGAGCGAGGCGACGGAGCCGCCAAGCATCCCGGCCTCGAAACCGAGATCCTCGGCGATCCTGGCGGACAGCGCGTCATGCACGGAGCCTGGTCTGATACACCGCCCGCCCTCAATGACGCCGCGAAACCGCCGGCGGCGATCTTTCCAGTCCATGCCTAATCCTCCCCTTGTAGTCCGGCCGTTACAGCCGCGCCCGGCGGTTACCCCGCTCTAGCGAAAATCGAATCCAAGCTCCTTCAGCCGCTCGCGCAGGTCATCGCGGAGAGGCGGAGCGAATTTCTTGTCCATGTCATCGGACCAGGAAGCGTCCGTGGTCTCCCGGCCCTGGCTCCGGTAATGCTCCGCGAGAGCACCATCGTAGCTGTCTACGATTGCCGTCGCGTCAGCGCCGCTCCGGTTTTTACCATACTGCTCGAAATGCACCAGACCGTCGTAATCCATGCGCGGCTTCTGCGCCGGTGCTTCCGCCGGCCAGCCGAGGCACATGCCGAAAACGCAGAAGACCCTCGGCGGCAAGCCGAGAATCCGGGCGACTTCGACCGGTTTGTTCCGGGCACCGCCGATCATCACGCCCTTGAGTCCCAGGCTATCCGCGACCAGATAGGCGGACATGCCGACCAGCCCGGCATCGAGAGCGGACACCAGGCCGGTTTCCAGGTTGTTGCTGTCAATATTGTGTCCGTTACGGACCAGCGCGTCCTCGATCCGGGTCAGATCCGCGCAGAAAGCCAGGAACACCGGCGCCGTACCGATATGTTTCTGATTACCGCACGCCGCCATAAGGGCGTCGCGCCGCTCCTGGTCCCGCACCACAACGACGCTGTAGGTCTGGATATTGGAGGATGTCGGCGCCCGGAAGGCGGTCTTGAGGATGGTGTCGAGCATCTCCTCGCTGACCGGCTGGTCGGTGTATTTACGAACACTGACCCTGTTCAGAAGAGTTTCGATGACATCGTTCGACGGGGTGGGCATTGGCTATGATTCTCCGGTTCCGGGTGCGCAATCTTTCCTGCGCCTGTTTGCGGCAACTCTACGCGGTCGTGGTCAGCCTGCAAGCGGCCCTGCCACAATGCGGGGTAAAAACACCGGAATTCCAGCGGTTCCCCCACGGCAAGAATGAGAGCGGCGCACCCCGGTGCGTATTTGCTAAAGTCGGTAAATGAGCAAATCACTTCTCATCGTTTCACATGCGCCCTCGGACAATACCCGGACCCTGCTGGATGCGGTACGCGGCGGCGCCCTGGACGCCACGGATGACGGCGCCGTTGCGGTAACGTCTCTTTCTCCGTTCGAGGCCGGGCCGGATGCGGTGCTCTCCGCCGATGCCGTCATTCTCGGGACAACGGAAAATCTCGGCTATATGAGCGGCGCCCTGAAAGATTTCTTCGACCGGATATTCTATCCCTGCCAGGAGAAGACCGAAGGCCTGCCCTATGCGCTTTTCGTCCGCGCCGGGCATGACGGCACCGGCACCTGCCGGGCGGTCGAGACCATCACCACCGGCCTGCGCTGGCGGGCCGTTCAGGAACCGCTGGTCTGCCGCGGCAGTTTCGAGCCGGATTTCATCGAGAAATGCCGCGATCTCGGTGCCGGTATGGCGGCGGGTCTTGAGGCCGGAATTTTCTAGGAATTACTTCCGGCGCACGGTGCGCAGGGCGCGCGAGCGGAATTCCCGGCGGTGCAGGACAGCGACGACCCAGAGCGAGGCCGCGATGAAGGCGAACGGATGCACGAACCAGGTGCAGACCGCGAGGCCGAAATAATAGGAATGAACGCCGCCGTTATAATGCCGTGCGGCCAGACTTGCGAGCTCGGCCGCAACTCCGCCACGCTCGCGCCCAACCTCGCGCAAATCCTCGAATTCCGGTTGCGGGATCGCCCCCAGCACCACCGCCGCGTTGTTGTGCAGCCTGATCGACCAGGCCAGCCGGAAGAAAGCGTTGGTGAAGATGAAGATCAGCAGGGCGATCTTCAGACCGAACCTGTCCTGACTTGTTTCGGCCAGGAAGCGAAAGCGGTTCAGCACCGCGACGGCCTGCTCCGACGCCCCGAACACGGCGGCGAGACCACCAACCACGAAGATGCTGGTCGAGGCCATGAAGGCGGAATTTCCGGCAAGGGACCGGAGAATCTGGATATCGATGATCCGGTTTTCCCGGGAAGCGGAGGCTTCGAACCAGTCCCTCCGCCACGCCTGCATGGCCGCCGGCAGACCATGCCCACGCTTGATCCTGACCGCCACGAAGGTCTCGTATCCGAGCCAGCAGGCAATAAAGACCGCCAGCGCAACCAGATCGTCGCGCCGCAGCATGTCCAACAGTGAACCCATTCCAACCTCCCCGTCCCCGGTACCAGTCTATCCTGTCGGTACCGGGACACCAAGCAGCCCGGAAGCTCCGGGAGACAGGGGTCAGCTGACCTGGTTAAGAACCCGCGCGCGGATCGTACCTTCAAGCGAGCGCACGGCGCGGATTACCTTGTCCGCCTCGGGGACATGTCCCTCCGCATCGAGCACGACATACCCGATCTCGCCGTCCGTCTGATAATGCTGGGCCGCGATGTTGATATTGTGAGCCGCAAAGACATCGTTGAGACGGCCAAGCTGGCCCGGCAGATTGCGTTGCACCTGGATGAAACGGGTCCCGGCCGGGCGCGGCGGAAGCTGCACTTCCGGAAAATTCACGGCGCCCGCGGTTGATCCAACATCGGAATATTCGATCAGCTTGCGGATCACTTCCTCACCGATACGCTCTTGCGCTTCCTCGGTCGAGCCGCCGACATGCGGCGTCAGGATCACGTTGTCGAGGCCCTGCAAGGAGGACTGAAACGGGTCCGCGTTCGATTTCGGCTCTGTCGGGAACACATCCACCGCCGCACCGGCGAGATGACCACTCTTCAGGGCCGCCGCCAGTGCGTCCACATCCAGGATAGTGCCCCGGGCATTGTTGATGAGATAGGCGCCCGGCTTCATCTTGCCGATCTCGCGCGCACCGATCATGTCCCTTGTTTCGGGCGTTTCCGGCAGATGCAGGGACACCACGTCGGAGGCTTCCAGCAGCTCGTCGAGGGTCGCGGCCGGTTCCACATTGCCGTGGCTGAGCTTGTCGCTCCGGTCGAAATAGATCACCCGCATGCCCATCGCTTCGGCGAGGTTCGCCAGCTGGGTGCCGATATTGCCGTAGCCGACGATACCAAGGGTCTTGCCCCGTATCTCGCGGCTGCCGATCGCCGATTTTTCCCACCGGCTCTCATGCGCCCCGACCGACCGCGGGAAGGTCCGCCGGAACAGCATGACGATTTCCGCAATCGTCAGCTCCGCGACACTGCGTGTGTTCGAGAACGGCGCGTTGAAAACGGGGATGCCCTTCCGCTTTGCCGCCTCCAGGTCAACCTGGTTGGTGCCAACCGAAAAGCAGCCGAGCGCAATCAGCTTGTCGGTCGCGGCGAAAACACTTTCCGTCATTTTCGTCCGGGACCGAATGCCAAGCAGCCTGACGTCTTTCAAGGCAGCTTTCAGCGCATCTTCCTCAAGCGCCTTTGCCTGCCTCTCGACGCAGGGATATCCGGCAATCTCAAGCTGTCGTATCGCGGTCTCGGAAATCCCCTCAAGCAACAGGAACTTGATTTTGTCTTTTGGCAGGGACGGATTCTGGATCTTGCTCATTCTGGAACGGGTCCGGATGGGTTTCAGATGCCTCTCGCGTGCTGGCGCGCTGATGGCGCGGCCTTATTACGAAGGCGGCCGTAGAGATATAGGGAGCCCGATCGAATCGCAAGGCACCGCCTTAATCCATGCCGAATCACGCCTCAAAAAGAACATCGATTGAGCACTTGTTTACTATTTAGAAAGCCTTCGAACCGAGAGTAGCCGGACTGCGAGTGTCTAATGCTGTCGGGGGACGGTGCCGGGCTACGCAAAAGGGAGGGTGATATATGTCGCGCTGGATTTCGCGCAAACCCGACTATCACGCAGATATCACAGTTGCGATTCCGCATTTCGTGACGCGCAGCTGCACACTTCTCGCAACGGGATACGCCAAACTCCTGCAAGACAGCGGAAACACGATCCCGACCAAGAACGGACTGGATATTTCCAGCTTCGCACCAATCATGACCGATCTTGCCATCGCGGCCATAACGCTCGATTCCGCCTGTGTTTTTCGCATTGCCGGAGAAGGAATACGGCAACGGTTCGCTCATAAACTGGTCGGTACGGACTATTACAATCTTGTCGATCCGGCGCGCCGCAGCAGTGCCATAGAGGCGATGGACATGATTGTCAGAACGCCCTGTGCGTTTCGCGTGGAATTGCTCCAGCAGTACGAGAATGGCGAGGAGCGCCGCGCTGAAGCCTGTGTCTTTCCCCTCCGGTCCGACGAGCCGAATATTGACGGTTTCGCATTGTTCGCCAATAGCGAGATCGATCCTCCCCGGAGCCCGGCGGCCATGCATCCCATTCTAAGCGAATTCCAGGTTGTCCGCCGCGATCTGATCGATATCGGGTTCGGGCTCGACGAAGGGTTCACGGATCTGGTGCCCAGGCACCACGCGTCCCTGCTCTAGTCAATCAGCACCGACCCTCCGTCCGCCCTGGTAATTTCAGCGGCTATCCCTGCCTCGCCTGCCTCTATCCGGACCATCCCCCGGACACCAAGCGCGGACAGCCATCCATCCAGCCGGGCCGGCTCGGGATGACGCAAGATTAGCTGTGTGATCGAAAGGCCGAGATCCGGCATCCGGGTTGCCGGATGCGACCCCTCCGGCCATTGGATGAAGACCGGCAGGGTTCCGCCCTCCGGCAGATCGCCATCGTCACGGACCGCAATCCGCCAGGTCAGGTCGCCCCGGCTGACCTGGACCGGCACGCCCAGATCAAGGCCAAGCCCCCGGGCCGTGGTCAGCACGGCATCAAGATCATCCGTCGCGACGATCCAGGAAAGCGGCTTCGGGGCTGCTTTCGTCGCCGCCTGTACAGCCGGATCGTCCATCCGGTACCAGCGAACCCGCTCCGGAGCGGCCTGTTCCGGGTCAATCGCGATGATCTCAAGGAAATTATCCGCCCCGGTCCGGGTCAACCTGTTGTGCGTGCCCATTTTCGGGTGCGCACCACCAATCGTCATATCCGCGCCGAGCCGCTCCCTGGCCCAATCCGCCCCCGTTTCAAGGTCCGTGGCGACAATGGCAAGATGATCAAAAACAAGCTTCATGAAGGTCCCTCCGGCGGAAGGCGCTGCCAGATATGGCGGCTGACAGGCCATGACATGAAAACGTCATCGAACCGACGTCAAGACGACACGGACCCAACATCACAGGGATACACGCCGCCGCTAGGCTCGAACGTTCTGACAAACGGGCAGTGACCCGACATTTGGAGGCGTTTCCGATGCTGCGCAAGTTCTTTGCGGCCGCTCTCATGGCCATTTCCCTTCCGGCCCTCGCCCAGGCGGCAGAGCCGATCCGTTTCGCCGTCACCGACATCGAGGGCCTGGAAGCCCTGCAGCAGGAGTTCGGACAGTTCGAAGCGGCGATCGAGAAAAGCACCGGCCTGGAGCTTGAGCTCTTCCCGGTCGGCAGCCGGACCGCCGCCGTCGAGGCGATGAATGCCGGCCAGGCCGACTTCGTGCTGACCGGGCCTGCCGAATATGTCGTGCTGAAGGAGCTGACCAAGCCGGAGATCGTTGTCGCCTGGCAGCGTCCCGATTATTTCGCCCAGATCGTCACGCTGGCGACCGGCCCCGTGAAACAGGTCAGCGACCTGAAGGGCAAGGTGATTTCCTTCGGTTCCGTCGGATCGACCTCCCAGCATCTCGGCCCGGCACAGGCGCTGGCCGATCTCGGTCTCGATTACGGCCGGGACTATGAGCCGAAAATCATCTCCCGCAACATCGCCGTCGAGGCCTTGATCCGTGGCGACATCAGCGCCATCGGGATGAATTTCGGCCATCTGCAGAAAGCCCGGGAAGCCTATCCGGATGTCGCCTTCACCGTGATCGCACGCGGCCGCGACCTGCCGAACGACATCCTCGTCGCCCGCAACGGCCTCGACAAGAGCATCGTGGCGAAAGTCCGCAAGGCCTTCGAAGAGGACGGACAGGCCTTGCTGGCCGCCGTGCTTAAAGGGGATGACAACCAGAAATACCGTGGCGGCTTCTTCCTCTCGTCGGTCGATGACACCGACTACGATTATGTCCGCTCCATGTACAAAACCATCGGCGTCGAGCGCTTCACCAGCTTCGTCGGCGACTGACCGGAGCAGCCGCTGCACGGGCCCCGGGAGCATCTGTCTCCGGCGCCCGTGCGCGGCGCCCCCGTCAACGGCATCAGTGCATGAGCTCATCCATCATCGAGGTTCGCCGGGCACAGAAAAGCTTCGCGCCCGGGCTGCCGATCCTGAACGGCGTCAGCCTTGAGGTCCGGCAGGGCGAGCGTGTCGCCCTGATCGGCGCGAACGGCGCCGGCAAATCCACCCTGTTGCGGTGCCTCGCCGGCCTCATCCCGCTTAGCGGCGGCGATGTCGAGATCCTGGGCGAGACATTTTCCGGCAACCCCAGCCTGCGCCAGCGGAAGGCCCTGCGCCGACAGCTCGGCTTTGTCTTCCAGTTCCATGGCCTGGTGCGCCGTACCAGTGCGCTGTCGAATGTGGTGAATGGCTATCTCGGCCAGGGCCACGGCATCCGGGCCTGGCACCAGATGCTTGCCCCCCGCGTCCTCCGCGAAGACGCCCGGGCCGCGCTGGATGCCGTTGGTCTCGGGGAGAAATGGAATGCCCGCGCGGACACGCTTTCCGGCGGTCAGTCCCAGCGCGTCGCCATCGCCCGCGCCATTGTGCACAAGCCCGCCCTGATCATCGCGGACGAGCCGGCGGCCAGCCTCGACCCCGCCGCCGGGAACGACATCATGACGCTGTTCCACCGGCTTGCCGGAGCACGGGGCTGCACTCTTCTCTTCACCACCCATGACATGAACCACGCCCTTTCCTACGCGGACCGGGTCATCGCGCTGAAAGCCGGCACGATCATGCTGAATGCGGCCAGCGCAGACCTGGCACCCGCGGATCTGGAGCCCGTCTTCCATGGCAACTGATATCCGCACCGAATATCCGGAGCGCCCCGTCATGCCGCGCATTGCCCGGCTCGACCCATTGCGCTTCGCCCTCATGGTTGCACTGGGCGCGCTTCTGGTTGCCTCCATCGGCGAAGTCACGCCATCGCCGGAGCGGATGGCCGGGGCCCTGCCCCGCATGGGCTCCCTGCTTGGCCGGATGCTGCCGCCGGCGACCGATCCGGCCTTTCTCGGCCGCATGGCATTACGGCTGCTGGAGACCGTTCAGATCGCCCTTGCCGGAACGTTTTTCGGCATTCTTGTCAGCTTTCCCCTGGCCTGGTGCGGCGCCATGGGCCTGACCCCGCTTGGCCCCTTCCGCTGGATCGCCCGGATGCTGGTGTCCCTGTTCCGCACGGTGCCGGATCTGGTCTGGGCGCTGTTCTTCGTCTCCGCCGTCGGTCTCGGCGCCGTTGCCGGGACATTGACCATCATCGTCGACACCGCCGGTTTCTGCGGCCGCTTCTTCGCCGAGGCCATGGAGGATTCCGACCGGCAATCCCGCGAGGCCCTCGACGCCGCCGGCGCCCGCAAAATCGACATCCTGTTCGCCGCCGTGGTGCCGGACTGCATGCCGTCCTTCATCAATACCAGCCTGTTCAGCCTGGAACTTGCGGTGCGGTCATCGGTGGTACTCGGGATCGTCGGGGCCGGCGGCATCGGCCAGGAACTGAAAAGCGCCTTCGAGCTATTCCAGTACCCGAAAGCCGCCACCATCATCCTGGCTATTTTCGTGATCGTTCTGGGAATGGAGCAATTGACTGACTGGCTGAGGCGCCGTCTCGGGTGACGCGCCAAACGTGGCTGTCAGCCACATTCGTGCCGCTTGCAATATTCCTTATATCCAACATGGCAATTTGAACTTTCCGCTCCCGGGTGCATTCTTAACCATAACCGGACCGTGTTATTCAAATTGAGCGTGGGTCGGATTGGTTGACCGCGAATGTCCACGCCATCGTCTTAGAGCGAATTGGGGGCGGACAGATGCTGTTTGCGAGTCTCCTGTCCCGGATCATCAAGACCGGGACCATCACAATCCTTGGCCCAGATAATCAGAGCCGGACCGTCGGTTCTGGCGCTCCACATGTCACGATCCGGGTGAAAGACCGGATCGCCGACATGCAACTGGCGCTCTACCCTCAGCTAAAGCTCGGCGAAGCCTATATGGACGGGCGGCTGAGCATCGAAGAAGGGCAGCTATATGATCTGATCGAGATCGGCATGGTGAATTACCAGCGCCTCGAAGATCAGCCACTGCAACGCATTCTCGGCTCCGTCGGGCGCATCGCCAGAAGATTGCAGCAATCAAATCCCATTCACCGGGCCCGGGAAAACGTTGCCCATCACTACGATCTCTCCGGCGCTCTCTATGACAGCTTCCTCGACCCCCAGCGGCAATATTCCTGCGGCTATTTTCCGCAAGCCGACACCGGTCTCGATGCCGCACAGGAAGCGAAGATCCGGCATATCGCCGCAAAACTCCTGTTGAAGCCGGGGCAGCGCGTCCTCGATATTGGCTGCGGCTGGGGCGGGCTCGCCATCGCCCTGGCCCGGATGGCGGATGTCGAAGTGCTCGGCGTTACCCTTTCCGAAGAGCAGTACAAGAGCGCCGTCGCCCGTGCCAAGGCGTCCGGCGTGTCGGATCGCGTCCGGTTCGAGCTGATGGATTACCGCCTGATCGAGGATACATTCGACCGCGTCGTCTCGGTCGGCATGTTCGAGCATGTCGGCATCAACAATTACCGCGACTTCTTCTCGAAGGTGCGCGAAACCCTGACCGAGGACGGCGTCGCGCTGCTGCATTCCATCGGACGGCAGGACGGACCCGGCGTCACCAATCCGTGGATCCGCCGCTATATCTTCCCCGGAGGCTATTCGCCTGCGCTTTCCGAAGTCCTGCCCGAGATAGAGCGGCAGCAGCTCTGGGTCACCGATATCGAAGTGCTGCGGCTGCATTATGCGAAAACCATCCGGCACTGGCGCAATCGCTTCATGGCCAGCTGGGATGCCATGGCCTCGCTTTATGACGAGCGCTTCTGCCGGATGTGGGAGTTCTATCTGATCAGCGCGGAGCTGTCTTTCCGGCGCTTCGGCCACATGGTGTTTCAGGTACAGATGGCACGCGATCAGAAAGCCGTTCCGCTGACCCGCGACTACATAACGGACTATGACCGCGACATGCCGACGGCCCTGCGCGCGGTTCCGGACAGGGCGGCCCGATAAAGCGGCAGAGAATCTCCGTCCGGGATTATCCGGCTCGCCGGCTCTCGATGCTCAGGAACGCCATCCGCGCGACGGATACGGCACCGCCTGTCCGATAAGCAGCACGCCCATGGTCTTGTCCACCGTCTGCCCATCGGAGGCCAGTGGCGCATGGACCGACCTGAAAGCCCGCCAGCTCCTGTCCGGCGCCCAGGTGACATGCCCCGCGCGCAAGACCGGGCCGCGCGCCTCGACAACCTCCCGAAACTCCCTGATCACAGCGGCTCTGGGAACCTCGTAGGTGCATTCCGTCATCCGCCGTCCGGTATAATCCCGGCCCAGCGCCCGCGCGATCTCCACCCCGACCAGCCGGTAGCGAAAATCCGCGCCTCCCTCAATGACATCGAGGAGCAGAACATGGCCGAACCATTCGCGCAGATCTTCCGGCACGAAAGCACTCCGGGACGGCATCGGCCGCCCGGCCCGGCGCTCGGTCCAGAGATCGATGAAACGCTGGATCGCAGGCTCGTCACTTTTGACGATGGTATCGTATTGCCAGCTCACGCCAGTTTCCCTCGGGGTAGGGTCCTGATTCCGATCATTCTACCTGAAATTGTAACAAGCAGGCCGGTTCATGTGGAAGACGCCGGAGCATGAATGCCGCGCGGCAGCGCCTTACCCAGCCAGCAGACTCCCATACCCTGCAATCTTCACCTGTACACCCGCCAGTCGCAGGCAATGCCACAGGCTTGCCTGATTGGCCGAAATCACCGGGCGCCGCAGGTCCTGCTCCAATGTCTCGATAAGCCCGACACAGCGGAAACCGGTGCCGAGGATCAGCACTCCGTCGGCCTCATTCGGGCAGGCCGCCTTGATCTGGGTATAAAGCGGCTCGATCTGCTGCTCGAAACCAAGGCCCAGTGGATACATCTCGCCCGTCGGCACATCGCGCCAGCCGGGGCCCGGATCGTAGCGCAGCATGCCCGCGGGCTCGATGCCGTGATCGCGGAAATAGCCGAGAGCAACGGCCAGCGTGGCGTCGTTGAACCAGGGCGGCAGCACCAGAAACGGGCTTTTGACGTCCGATACCTTGAGAGCCGCGAAGCAGTCGAGCGCATTGGTGGTGACCGGGATGCCGGACCCGAGGATATCCGAGAGGCTTTGCACCACTGCCTCGTCCCAGCCCTTGCCGCCGACCAGACTGCTGGAACTGTGGCCGAGCACCACCGCCGACAGGCGCATCGAGGCGAACTGCCGTGCCCCGCGCGCCAGATCTTCCGACAGGCTGACATGCGTCCTGTCCGCGTCCCATGCGGCCCAGGGCGCGGGGGCGGAGACCCGGGCGGCATGGACAGAGGTATGGGGCGGCATCATGGCCCACCATTCCGCTTCCGGAACGGCTTCGCTGCCGACGATGAACATGCCGATGCGGGCCTTCCAGCCCCAATTATCCGGTGCTGTCATCCACCGCCCCCTTGGATTTTTATCCTGCGAATGCCGCTTTCGCGGCTGCAAGTGCAGCCTCTTTATCGGCGCTGGCACCAAGATCGGCAAGGGCAGCGGAGATCTGCTCCAGGTCGGTCAGGATTTCCGCCTCGCTGACCCAGCCCATGGTGCCGATCCGGACCAGACGGTCTTTCAGGTCCTCGAACCGGGTACCCGCAATCATGCAGTTATAGCGCTCCGCCAGATGATCGATCAGCACCGGAGCGGACACTCCCTCCGGTGTTTTCACCACAACCAGCGTCGGGCTTGGCGTGCCAGTCGGGAAGACCGAGAAGCCGAGCACATCAAGTCCGGCAGTGAGCGCACAATTGAGCCGCAGATGACGCGCCAGTGTCGCGTCCAGCCCCTCTTCGCCAATCATGCTCAAGGCCGCGTCGAGTGCGTTCAGCATGGCGACCGGTGCCGTATAGGTCGGCTCACCCTTCTCCGCCATCGGCCGGAAGCGGCGATAGTCGAAATAGCCGCGCGGGCCGCGGTCATCGCGATCGATGATGCCCCAGGCCTTCTCGCTGATGCTGGCAATGCCGAGGCCCGGCGGGCACATCAGGCATTTCTGCGAGGCGGAAACCACGACATCCACACCCCATTCATCGGCGCACAGCTCCGCGCCGCCAAGGCCGCTGACACTGTCGCAGACCAGAACCGAGTCCGTTTCCGCAACGATTTCGCCGAGGGCTTTCAGATCGGTCAGCGCACCGGTTGAACTCTCGCTATGCACCGTGACGACCGCCGCATAACTCTTCTCACCAAGCGCCCGGCGCACTCCGTCGAGATCAACCGGATCACCAAGACCGGAGACCACTTCGTCGACTTCCGCACCGATACCCTCCGCCAGGCGCCGGAAGACCGGTCCCCACTGGCCATTGGTCGCGATCAGCACCCGCTGACCCGGCCCGGCAACATTGATGATGCCGGATTCCATGGCCCCAATGCCCGTCGAGGCGAACAGGAAGGGCGGCACACCGGAGCGGCCGAGGATCGGTTGCAGCCGGTCCTGGATCGCCTTGAAGCGGGCCAGGAATTCCGGCCCGCGATGGGCGATCATCGGCTGAGCGGCGGCTTGAAGGACACGATCGGGAACAGCGGTCGGGCCAGGCAGGCGAAGACGGTAGGGCAAGGAAGCCCCGGTGCTGGAAGCGGACATGGCTTTGCTCGTGAAATGGGTCTTTGAAAGAAGAGGCACGAGCATGGAACCAGCGCAGGCATGTCAGCGCAAGGGGGCAGTCAGGAAAGAAAATCCGGCGGTGATGGCACGGACCGCACTCAAAGCATCAGGAAATCGTCGGCGCTCTGGATCAGGGGCTGGCCGGATACGAGGGGTTGGCCAAACCGGAGCAGACCAGCTTCTGCCGTGGCAGAAGTGGTGTCAGCCTCAAGATCCGTGACCCGGCGATGCAGACCCGCCTCTACAAGGCCGTCTTCCGGAGCGGCCCGGGACGCGTCCATACCGCGCATCGCGGCATACATGGGCGAGCCCTCGAGCCCGGCACGCCGGGCAGCGCCGGCGACTGTATCGACCAGCTCGATCCCGTACAGATCCGCCCCATGACTCTCCGTACGCGCAGGCTGGACCAGGGCATCACCATCGATCCGGTCCAGGAGAGTATCCTCGCCATACGCCGCAACCAGCCGCCCGACGGCGGCAATGGTCTCCTCCGAGGCCTGAGCGGGAACAAGACGTCCTGTCTCAACCACGATCTCGTCCGGCAGCACTTCTGTTGTTTCGGGTAAATACGGGCTGGTATCGCGCAGACAGGACGGATCGGAGGCCCGCCGGTAACCCTTGAAATCCTCGCCCTCCAGATTGCGGGCGATGACTTCATGCGACCAGTCACCCGGCGCAACGCCCTGCTGCCAGAACCCGAAACTGTGCATCTGAAGACCGCCCGCGCCGGACGGTGCGGAGGTCCCGGTTTCAAGCATCCGGGGCTCATCCGGAAAACCGGAATCCATTCTTTCGGCAAATGCCATCGGCAACAGCTTCCATCACGTGTTCAGACCCGCCCGGGGGCGTGGCTTTGTCGAAGAGTGAGGTAAGCAAGAAGCAAGCCAAACCTGGGGTTCATTGTGAAAGACGTCCCCGGCGCCCCTCATGAACCCGGGGCCTAGTCTTCCCCGCGCGGGATGTCCCTCGGGTCTCCATAGCCGAAATACCCGGCATAGGGTGCAAGCGTGTCCAGATAAGGCGCCATCTGGTCCCGGTACCGGGACCACCGGCCAACGGCGCGGGTATAGATCGGCTCCGACACCTGGCGGAAACTGGGGGTCCGGATCATACCCCGCGCCTTGGCATGCGCCGTGTGATCGAGAACCGCGTCCGTCCAGTCGAGGCCGAGGAAATCAACTACCCGCCGGGCCACGCCTTCCGTATCGGCAACCAGATCCTCGTACCGCACGGTAATATGGTCGGGCGACAATACCCGCTCGATCTCCTGCCACAGAGCCATGACCCGCGCATAGAAACCGGCGGCCCCCTCCATCGAGGTGAAACTGGCCATCGCCGAGTTGAGCCGGATCGACTGCATGAAACAGCTCAGGCAACAGTCGCACGGATGGCGCAGGGACAGGATCACCTTGGCATTCGGATAGAGCCTGAGGGCAAGCGGCAGATAGATGATGTTGAGCGGCATCTTGTCGATCACCACGCGCGGGCTTTTATCACCGGCCCAGCGCACCAGCTTGGCCCGATATTCCGCGCGCAGCCGGTCGGCTTCATCCTCGTCCAAGGCGGCAAGCCGTTCGGCCAGCGTTTCCTTGCCCGCCGCAATGAACCCGGCCCCGACGCTGGAAAGCACGGGCTGCTCCTCGATCACCCGGGCATCCGGATGGGCGTCCAGAATCTGGTCCAGCAATGTCGTCCCGGAGCGCGGAAAACCGACCATGAACACGGCGGGCGGTGACGCCTCCGGAAGCCGCGCCCAGCGCGCCGGCCAACCGTCCGAAATCGCGCCCGCGAAAGCATCAAGCGTGCTCAGGAAAGGACGCGGATCGGCAGCGCCCGACGGCGCACGCTGAACCGCGATCCGGTTGCCCCGCTCGAAACGGGTCCAGGCTTCGTCATACTGCCCGAGCCGGTCGAGAACGGTCCCCAGCTCGAACTCGACGGCATCCCGCCCCGCCTCGCCATCCATCGCCTCGGGCAAGGCCTGCAAGCGGTGCAGCGCGCCGTCAAGATCGCCCTGGCGGCGCTCGACAATCGAGAGAAACAGCGCGCTGACATGATCCTGCGCATCAATGACCAGAGCCCGCCGTGCCGCCGTGCCTGCGCGCTCGAGCTTCGACAGGGTCTCGGCGAGGGCCGCCATCCGGCGCCAGGCCAGATTACCGTCCGGGCCGGCAATCACGGCCCGGCGCAGCTCCGTCTCCGCTTTCCCCTCGCGGCCGGATTCACGCAGGATCACGGCAAGATTGACCCGCACCCAGTCGAGATACGGATCGGCATGCAGGGCATCCCGCGCCACCCGCTCCGCCTGCTCGGCCCGGCCAAGATCCTGGTAACTGCTTGCAAGCGCCCCCAGAGCTTCCGCCTTGCCCGGATGCAGGATCGCCCAGAGCGCCGTTGCTCTGTGACGGCTGACCAGGGGTTCGGCCGTGGAGGCGGCCGTCAACAGAGCCGCCGCCGCTGGCGCGCTCGGATCCAGAAGCACCGACCGCCGCGCCGCTTTCAGGGCAAGCGCGACCACCCCGGCCCGCAATCCGGCCGCTGCCGCCTGAACCCAGCCCCCCACCGCCGCCGGATGGCGCCGGGCAACAAGCACGAACCCGTCCGCCGACCCCGCCAGATCCCCGCGCTCAAACGCCGCCTGTGCCTGGGCCATCAGGCGGCGGGTTTCGGTCAGATAGTCTGGATCGGCGGCAAAAGCGGACATCAAGGCAAACTCTTCGGTGATTCAGCGCGAGAGTAATCGATCATGATCAACGCGCGATAGTCATCGCGTTCCGGCCGCGTTGAAAATGGAAAAGGAGAAGTAGAGCTTGATGCCGGATATCGTTAACGTCATTTTCATCGCACGGGCCCATTCGGCGACCCTGAAAAATAAAAAATACATAGGGAGTATACTAATGAACTTTCGTCCATCACGCGTGATCACGGCTGGTGCCGTGGCTCTTGGGATTACGTTGAGTGCCGGAATGGCCTCTGCCCAGGAAGCGAAGAACTACATCCTGTCGACCGCGTCGACCGGCGGCACCTACTACCCGGTTGGCGTCGCGCTCGCCACCCTGACCAAGGTCAAGCTGGAGCCGAAGACGAAGATCGGCATGTCCGCCATTTCCTCCGCCGGATCGGGCGAGAATGTGAAACTGCTCCGCGACGGCGAGGCCCAGTTCGCCATTCTTCAGGGACTTTTCGGCTATTATGCCGCAACCGGCACCGGCCCGGTCGCCGCCGACGGCCCGCAGACCAAACTGCGTTCCATCAGCATGCTGTGGCAGAATGTCGAGCATTACATCATTGCCGCCGACAAGGCGAAAACCGGCACCATGGCCGACTTCGTCGCCCTGAAGGGCCAGGCCGTTGCGATGGGCGCCAAGAATTCCGGCACCATCGGATCCAACCGCACCATCCTGTCCGGGTTTGGCCTGGATATGGACAAGGATTTTGAGCTGATGTACGGCGGATATGGCCCATCGGTCTCCGCCTTGCAGGACGGCAAGATTGCCGGCGTCGGGGTGCCGGGTGGCGTTCCCGTCGGCGCGCTGGTTCAGCTGATGTCGACCGCTGGCGACAGCGTGAAGATGCTGAGCATGACCGAAGACGAAGTGAAGAAGGCCGATAACGGCCGCGGTCTGTGGGTTCCCTACACCATCCCCGCCAACTCCTATCCCGGCCAGACAACGGACATCCAGACCGTTGCCCAGCCGAACTTCCTGGCCACCACGGCGGATATTCCGGAAGAAGATGTCTATCAGATCACCAAGACGATCTTTGAAAATCTCGGCTTCCTGAACGCCATCCACGCCGCCACGAAGGCGATGGCCATCGACAAGGCGATTGGCGGTCTTCCGGTACCGCTGCATCCCGGTGCGGCGCGGTACTACAAGGAAGTCGGGATCACCATCCCCGATCACCTGATCGCCAAATAAGAACCAGATAACGTTTGGCTAACGTTAGACAGGTTGACCGGAGGCCGAAATGCGCGGCCTCCGGTTTTTCGAATCCGGCATCAAGCCGGTGCGAGAAAAAACACCACGGGCAGGGATACAAATGAGTTTCGAGAGCGCCGAAGATATTGACGTCAGGAAAAGGTCGAAAACCGAGGTCGCCATCCTTTTTCTGGCTGTTGGCATAGCCCTTTTCCATATCTGGATGAACACGCTGGGAACTCTTCCCACCCTGTTTCAGAATGGCTTCCATTTCGCCGGATTCGCGCTGCTCTGCGGCCTCGTGACGTCGGTCTCAAGGAAGCCCTGGGCACAACGCCCGCTGATCCGGGCACTCGATATCGGCTTCGGGATCCTTGTCGCCATCGCCGCGCTTTATATCGTGAATGCCGAAAGCGCGATCTATGATCGCGGCGTCCGGCTCTCGTCCCTGGACTGGGTCATGGGGTCCCTCTGTATCATCGGGGCGATCGAGTTTACCCGCCGCACAACCGGGATGATCATTCCTGTCCTGATCGTCACGGCACTCGCCTATATTTCATGGTTCGGGGCCTATGTGCCGGGCGTGTTCCGGTTTGCCGGCCTGCAACCCGAGACCCTGATGTTCCGGTCGATGTATGGCGACGATGCGCTGTTCGGCAGTATCGCCGGGATCTCCTCGACCTTTGTTTTCATGTTTATCCTTTTTGGTGCCTTCCTTCTGAAATCGGGGGCGGGGAACTTCATCGTCAATATTTCCAGAACGGTTGCCGGCAATCTTGTCGGCGGGCCGGGCCTGGTCGCGGTGATCGCCAGCGGCCTGACGGGCACGATTTCGGGGTCCGCCGTCGCCAATACGGCATCGACCGGCGTCATCACCATCCCGCTGATGAAAAAGGCCGGGTTCAAACCGCAATTCGCAGGGGGCGTGGAAGCCGCCGCCTCCACCGGCGGGCAACTGATGCCGCCGATCATGGGCGCCGGTGCCTTTGTCATGGCCTCCATCACCCAGCTTCCCTACACCACCATCGTGGTGGTCAGCATCCTGCCCGCCATCCTGTATTTCCTGACCGTTGCCTTCTTCGTCCGGATCGAGGCGCGCAAGGTCAACGCCATCCTGCCGCCGGAAGAGAATTCGCCGACCGTCTGGCAGGTCTTCAAGGAAGGCGGCCCGCCCTTCATCATCCCGGTCGCCCTGCTGATCGGCATGCTGGTCATCGGCTATACGCCGACATATGCCGCCGGTTTCGCCATTCTGACCTGTATCGGCGCGTCCTGGCTGACCCCGAACCGGATGGGCCTGAAACAGATCATCGCCGCCCTTGAGCTCGGGTCGCGGAACATGATCATGACCGCCATCCTGCTGTGCTCCGTCGGCCTCATCGTCAATGTCATTTCGACAACCGGGCTCGGCAACACCTTCTCGCTGATGATCACCAACTGGGCCGGCGGCTCCCTCTCCATCGCCATCATCCTGGTGGCGCTGGCCTCCCTCGTTCTGGGCATGGGCCTGCCGGTAACCGCCGCCTATATCGTGCTCGGCACCCTTTCCGCCCCCGCGCTCAACCAGCTTATCCTGCAGGACCAGCTGATCGAGCAGCTGGTGAGCGGCACCCTGCCGGACGCCGCCAAGGCGATCTTCATGCTGACCGCCCCTGAATCGATCGCAGCCCTCGCCGGCCCGATGCCATTCGACCAGGCCCATACGCTGATCAAGGGCATGCCGTTTGAAAGCCTGTCCCTGCTGTATGACACGGCCTTCACCGCCCCGGTCCTGGCAACCGCCCTGCTGTCGGCGCATATGATCGTGTTCTGGCTGTCCCAGGACAGCAACGTGACCCCGCCCGTCTGCCTGGCATCCTTCACCGCCGCCGCCATCGCCAAATCGCCGCCGATGCTGACCGGGTTCTATTCCTGGAAAATTGCGAAAGGGCTGTATTTCGTCCCCTTCCTGATCGCCTTCACGCCGCTCATGAGCGGTAACTGGGGGGAGATGCTGGAAGTGTTCGGCTTCGCCGTTTTCGGCTTCTGGGCGCTCTGCGCGGCCCTGGAAGGGCATTGGGAAAACAAAATGAACCTGCTTGAACGCGCGGTGATCGGCGCGGTCGGCTTCGCCCTGATGTGGCCGGCCCACCTCTATGTCAACATCGCTGCCCTTGCCGTGTTTGCCGTGGTTTTTTATCTCAACAAGCGGAAACCGTGGCCGCATGCCACTGCGGAAGTGGGCGCGACGGGCACGTAACGTTCGCTGTCCGCCGCCTGAGCCATCAGGCGGCGGGTTTCGGGCAGATAATGTAGGTCGGAGGCAAAGCGGGGATCGAGGCAAACCCTTCGGTGATTCACAGTGAAAGTAATCGGTCAGTATTGGCCTGCTATAGCCAATGCTTATGGTAAAAATATAACAAATAGTAGAAAACAATTTAGAAATCTACTACTGAGGTAAATTTAAAAATTATCCATATATAGCAATATTATTTATTCTGTGAATTTATTAAATTAGAAATAATTATTAAATTTTATCATAAACCCTGATCATCTCGATAATTTGAAATCTCGCCATCAAGGACTTCGATTTCTTCAATCAGGCGTATGGTTTCGAGTGCTTCTGTATATGGATCAGTTTCTCGCAGTAATGTTTCTGTCGGTGCTTTATGAGCATAATCACCGCGTTTTTGCCCAAATGCATCCAAACTACCTATTATAGCTTCACAAGCTCCTGATGGAGAAAAACCAATATTCATAAAAAGTTTTGATATATTATTTTTACGTATGCCGTGGTTTGCGTCAATACGGCTTTTACATTGAATAAATGAATGCGTAACAATCGTCCTAAGTTCTCTTTTGCTTGAAATATCAAAAACATCATCTGAGAATCCGACATCTCCCCCTTCTCGTCGACACATCATAGCTAACAACGGTAAGCTAATATAGCCTACATCTTTCCATTTTCTATGAGATTCTTCTGCAATAAACCGAACTTCATTTTCTATATATTCTTCAATTGTTGCATGAGTAAGCACTGAAAAAGAATAGATCCTCTCCTTTGTACTATTTCTATAAATACCGCTCACATTCTGCGTTTTTGGAGCAAAGAGCTTCTTTAATTTTAAAGCCCGGTTCTTCATTTCAAGATAACGGTCTGTAGCCATCAGTCGAACGGGGACTTTATATCTGTTCCAAGCTCACGGTTTAGAGCTTCGGCCCACATTGAAAAACGAATCCGATTTGCAACTAAAGATTTAGTTGTGGTTTCCAAAGAGGATATAAAATCTTTGTTCTCACACAGCTTTATGAATGCATTGATAATTTTTTCTGATTCGATGCTTGCTTTCGAAGCAATATTAGAATCAGAAAAGTAGTACATCATAATGTCGAATACAGCACGATTTATCCTCGGCTCAAATGAATTCCCATTCCATTTTCTTAAGTACTTTTTCTCACCAAAAATTTGACGCGTCAGAATCAGAGTTTGATTGAACGTTTCAAACTGCCTGAGGGCCTTTATATTCTCAGAATCCCATTGGCTATTAAAATATCGATGAGTCGAATCAAGAAATTTTTTCAAGTTTCCCTGATAGCTTGATGCAAAATTTTGATACGCAAAATACCGGAGTAAAAGCTCAGCGTCGCGCATTCGAAAATCCGGGCGGTCTAAACCAAGAGCAGCGCGCAACGGCTCGCTGGACCCAGAGCGCTCGTCAACGAATTCCGAAAACTCGCCTGGGTCAATCGCTTGACGCAGCTCTTGTGAAGAGAGAGGAACACTGTTTTGGTTTATTCGAAGAAATACTGAATATAAATACTCTTCATTCTTCCAATTTCGTATAACTACAGTTCTTATTGTTTGATTATCAAAAGAGTCTATATACTGCCTATAATCTTCATTAAGTTTCATATCGTGATATGATTTTCCCTCAAAAATTGATTTCTTATTTTTATTCGGCTCCAATCCCTTTAAAATCAGCTTATCAAAAGATTCATTTTCTTCAGCGGCAAATTGCCTAATTGCAAGAAGCCTTTGCTTTCCATCTATTACAATAAATCTTCCCTTTTTTCTCTTATCCTCTGCCAATATGATTTGAGGAATCGGCACCCCGTAAATTAATGACTCTATGAAAAGGCTTTTTCTCTTATCAGTCCAAGCGCTTCTTCTTTGAAAACGTGGATTTAGGTCGATATTACCACGCCGCAACTGAGAAAGAATCGTTTCAGTTGTCCAGTCTGTCGACCACAACACCGCATCACTAATCCAATTCCCGCCGACATCATCGATGTCTTCCTGCTGGTCTAGCGGAGCGAATTCCTCTTGGTTGCTCAAATTACCCTCAATGGTATGTGGAGAATGAAACTTGACCGAAATTTAGAGAGGTTGAGGCAAATTGACAATCGAGGATTGCAATGAGCTTCATCATCTGACGTCAAAACAGCACCGCATACTATCAGCGCTTGGCTCAATGTCAGATCAAAAATGAGTAAGATACTCGGAGCGATCAATTTGATCAGGGATCATTAGCCTTGGCGCCCCCCCTCTGACAAACGCAACAAATCGTAATGCGCGGTTATCACACCTATATATTCCGGTATACGGGCACTTTTTAGCGTATAAAATTCTCTGACAAACTGATTATGGCCTAGCGCACCAAAGTAGCGGTTATAACTCGCTAACATAGACGTGTGAGAACCATAAACGATTTCAAAAGGAGGGTCTGGCGGAGAGAGAGGGATTCGAACCCTCGGAACACTTGCGCGCTCAACGGTTTTCGAGACCGTCCCGTTCAACCACTCCGGCACCTCTCCGAACAGGGGCCGGAACATAGCGGGGCGGGTGGCGGGATTCAATACCGGAATTGCATGCCTGGCGTTCCGGCTTTCACACTGGCCCGTGCCCCCTATCTTGCCCGGCTATTTCAGATGGTAGGTCAGGGCGCTGCGGACGAGCAGCCGCAACGGCTCCAGCGGCAGTGCGGCGCCTTCCTTGAAATGCACCGCGCGATTGCCTTCATAGTCGAATTCATCCGGGAACAGGCTGCGGAAGTCCGGGATGAGTGTCGTCTGGCAATGGGCGTAGAGGGCGAAGCCGCCCTGTTTTGGCAGGCCAAGCCGGATGGTCGAGCCTGATCTGGTTTTTGGCGTCAGGTAAGCGGGCTGGCCCCATTTCAGGGTTTCTTCAAGCGTGCCGACCCCTGGCGTCTCCGCCGCCGTCTCGAAGATCAGCGTGCGCAATTTAAGCAAGCCTTCCCGCTGCGGCGCAGGGAAGGACTCATATGCGGCCGCGACGGCCGGGTTTTCGAAAGCTGGTCTTGCCTGCGCCATGACACCGGTCCCCGTCACCCGATCCGATCGTATCCCGCCGCATATTGGCCGTCAAAAGCATGCTGGAAACGCAATAGGCAGACAGGCACGTCTGGTTCGGTTTCCCCAGCCTTTGCGCCTCCCCTCTCCAGACACTATATATAGGGGGCTGCTGCGGTGACGGAGCGGACATCCGGGGGTGGCAGACCGGCCCCGCAGATTCTCTCAAAAACCGGGCACTCCGCTGTTGACTTGAACGTCGCCAGGAGTATAGTCCGCCGCTCTGACGCGGAAGTAAGTGTCCGCGCGCCCTTTTCATTGCCAGAGTATTGACAATGTTCGCAGTCGTTAAAACCGGCGGTAAACAGTACAAAGTCGCCCCGAACGACGTTATCAAGGTCGAGAAGCTTTCCGGCGACGCCGGTTCTTCCGTTGATCTTGCCGACGTTCTGATGCTGGGTGAAGGCGAAGACCTCACAGTTGGTGCGCCGACTGTTGAAGGTGCTGTTGTACGCGCCGAAGTGCTTGAGCAGACTAAAGGCGACAAGGTCGTCGTCTTTAAAAAGAAGCGCCGTCAGGGCTATCGCCGGACCCGCGGACATCGTCAGGAACTGACGGTGCTGCGCGTGACCGACATCCTGGCCGACGGTAAGAAGAAAGCCGCGCCGAAGAAGGCCGCTGCCAAGAAAGCTCCGGCGAAAGCCGAAGCTCCGGCAGAGGTTTCGGCCGAAGCCGAGACGAAGGAGTAATCCATGGCCCATAAAAAGGCAGGCGGTAGTTCCCGTAACGGTCGCGATTCCGCCGGACGCCGTCTTGGCGTCAAGAAGTTCGGTGGCGAAGCCGTCATCGCTGGCAACATCATCATCCGGCAGCGGGGCACCAAGTTCCACCCGGGCGAGAATGTCGGCATGGGACGTGACCACACCCTGTTCGCGCTGACCGAAGGCAAGGTTGCTTTCCGTCGGAGGAGCAACGGCCGCACCTTCGTGGAAGTGGCGCTGGCTGAAGCAGCAGAATAACGCCGCATCCGCCTTCGGGCGGGTCACGGCTGCGGATGAGGGAACGGTCCTTTGGCTGTTCCCTTTTTTCGTGCCCGAATTCCGGCCCCACTTTCGGATTGCCGGCCGGGCGCTCAGTGGATGACATGAGATGAAGTTCCTCGATCAGGCCAAGGTGTTTCTGAAGAGCGGTGACGGCGGCCCCGGCTCCGTCAGCTTCCGGCGCGAGGCTTTCATCGAATATGGCGGCCCGGATGGCGGCGATGGCGGCCGCGGCGGCGCCGTGGTGCTGGAATGCGTCGACGGCCTGAACACGCTCATCGATTACCGCTACCAGCAGCATTTCAAAGCCGCCAGCGGCCGTCCCGGTGCCGGCGGCAACCGCAGCGGCGCCAAGGGCGGCGACTCGGTACTGCGCCTGCCGGTCGGAACCCAGGTTCTGGATGACGATCGCGAGCATGTCATCGCCGATCTGACACGGGTCGGCCAGCGCATCGTCCTGATGAAGGGCGGCGATGGCGGTTTCGGTAACGCCCATTACAAGACATCGACCAACCAGTCCCCCCGCAAGTCCCTGCCCGGCTGGCCGGGCGAGGAAATGTGGGTCTGGCTGCGGCTGAAGCTGATCGCCGATGCCGGTCTGGTCGGCCTGCCCAATGCCGGGAAATCGACCTTTCTGTCCAGCGTTACCCGGGCCCGCCCGAAGATCGCGGACTATCCCTTCACCACCCTGCATCCCGGCCTCGGCGTCGCCACCGTGGGCAAGGACGAGTTCGTCATCGCCGATATTCCGGGCCTGATCGAGGGCGCGTCGGAAGGCGCCGGGCTTGGCCACCGCTTCCTCGGCCATGTCGAGCGCTGCGCCGTGCTGCTGCATCTGGTCGATGCCACCCAGGACGATCCGGCCGCCGCCTACCGCACCGTGCGCCAGGAGCTCGAGGATTACGGCGGGGGTCTCTCCAACAAGCGGGAGATCGTCGCACTGTCCAAGATCGACTCGGTGGCCGAGGAGGATATCCCGGTGCTGATCGACATGGTGCAGGAAGAAATCGGCCGCGATGTGATCACCATCTCCGCGATCTCCGGCGCGGGTCTCGACTCGGCGCTTTCGACCCTGATGGGTCCGGTTCAGGATGCCCGCCGCGCCCGCAAGGATGCCGCCGACAAGGCGAATGACGCGGAGTCTTTCGACGACGCGGATGACACGGACGAGGCAGCTGCATCGGCAGAAACCGGCGAAAGCGAGGCCGGCTGGTCTCCCGTATGAGCCCCGAGAGTGCCGATAGCGGAGAGCTGGTGACGGGCAGCGGTCTCGATACCGCCGAGCGGATCGTCGTCAAGATCGGCTCCGCCCTGCTGGTGGATGAAGAGGGCGGCGAGGTCCGGCGCGACTGGCTGAACAGTGTCGCCGACGATATCGCCAGCCTGAAAGCGCGCGGCAAGCAGGTGCTGGTCGTCTCCTCCGGCGCCATCGCCGTGGGCCGGCGCCATCTCGGCCTGCCGAAAGGCGCCCTGAAGCTCGAAGAAAAACAGGCCGCCGCCGCCACCGGTCAGGTCCGGCTTGCCCATGCCTATCAGGAAGCGCTGGCCCGGCACGACATGACGGTCGCACAGGTCCTGCTTTCCCCGTCCGACACGGAAGAACGGCGCCATCATCTGAACGCCCGCTCCACGCTGACGGCCCTGCTTGCGCTCGGCGCGGTGCCCGTGATCAACGAGAACGACACGGTCGCGACCGAGGAAATCCGGTTCGGCGACAATGACCGGCTCGGCGCCCGGGTGGCCCAGATGGTGAGCGCGGATACGCTGATCCTGCTGTCCGATATCGACGGCCTCTATACGGGCGATCCGCGCCGCAATCCGGACGCGGTCCACATTCCCTTTGTCGAACGGATCGACGCGGATATCGAGGCAATGGCCGGAACCGCCGGCAGCGACCACGCCTCCGGCGGCATGGTCACCAAGATCGCCGCCGGTAAAATCGCCACCGCCGCCGGATGCCGCATGGCCATCGCCAAGGGCTACGCCCCGCACCCGCTGCGCGCGATCGAGGACGGCGCCCCCGTCACCTGGTTCGCCGCCGCCGCCTCCCCGCGCCGGGCACGGAAGAACTGGATCGCCGGATCGCTCACGCCGAAAGGCACGATCACGCTGGATGACGGCGCCCTGAAGGCACTTGCCCGTGGCAAAAGCCTGCTGCCCGCCGGGGTGACGGCAGTCAGCGGCTCTTTCGATCGCGGCGACCTGGTGGAAATCCTCGACCCGGCAGGCCGCTCCGTCGCCCGTGGCCTCTCCGCCTACAGCGCGGCGGATGCCAGCCGGATCGCGGGATACAAATCCCGTGAAATAGAACAGGTCCTCGGCTACCGTGGCCGGGACGAGCTGGTACACAGGGACGATCTGGTGCTTGAGCGCTGACCGGCGCGCACCGGGAGACATTCGGGAGCAAGCGGACCCATGGCCATTCTTGAGATCGAGAGCGCGGATACAGACGATATCGCCGCGATGATGTCCGGCCTTGGCGCGGCGGCACGCGATGCCGCCACAGCGCTGGCCATTGCGACAACGGAACAAAAAAATGCGGCGCTGGAAGGCGCTGCCGGGGCGATCCGCGCCAGCCTGCCGAAAATCCTCGCCGCCAATGCGAAAGACCTTGAATTCGCAAGACAAAAAGGCGTTCGCGAGTCCCTGATGGACCGCCTGAAGCTGGATGCGGACCGGATTGAGGCGATCGCCCGGGGCATGGAAGAGGTCGCCGCCCTGCCCGACCCGATCGGCGGTGTCATGGCCGAGTGGGATCGCCCGAACGGTCTGAAAATCGCCCGGATCCGCGTGCCGCTCGGCGTCATCGGCATCATCTATGAAGCCCGCCCGAACGTGACCGCCGATGCAGGCAGCCTGTGCCTCAAATCCGGCAATGCGGCGATCCTGCGGGGCGGCTCGGAAAGCTTCCATTCCTCGAACGCGCTGGTCGAGTGCCTGCATCAGGGCCTGAAAGCGGCCGGTTTGCCGGAAGCCGCCGTGCAGCTGATCCCGACCCGCGACCGCGCGGCTGTCGGCGCCCTGCTGACCATGAGCGATACCGTGGATATCATCGTGCCGCGCGGCGGCAAGAGCCTGATCGAGCGGGTGCAGAAGGAAAGCCGCATTCCGGTGATCGCCCATCTCGACGGCGTCTGCCATGTCTATGTCGATGGCGCGGCCGACCCGGACATGGCCCGCGATATCACGGTGAACGCGAAAATGCGCCGCACCAGCGTCTGCGGCTCGGCCGAGACTCTGCTGATCGATGGAAAAGTCGCGGCCGCGCAGCTGCCCGCCATCGCAGCCGCGCTGAAAGAGGCGGGCTGCGCTCTGAAAGGCGATGACGCCGCGCGGAAAATCGTTCCGGATATGCAAGAAGCGACGGAAGCCGACTGGTCCACGGAATATCTGGACGCCATTCTCTCGATCCGGGTGGTCGATGGCGTGGATGCGGCAATCGACCATATCAACCGCTACGGCTCGCACCACACGGACAGTATCGTGACCAGGGATGCCGCCGCCGCCGCCCGTTTCGCCTCCCGGGTGGACAGCGCCATCGTGCTGCACAATGCCTCGACCCAGTTCGCCGATGGCGGCGAGTTCGGCATGGGCGCGGAGATCGGTATTTCCACCGGCAAGATGCATGCGCGGGGGCCGGTCGGTGCGGAACAGCTGACCAGCTTCAAATATGTCGTGACCGGGACTGGCCAGACGCGCCCGTGACCAGAGCTGCGCCTCACGCCGCTGAAGCGTCATGATCAGGAACCCGAAGGCCCGTCGTTTCCTGGCCGCCGCGCGCGGCAAGACCATTGCCGTCATGGGCGGGTCCTTCAATCCGGCGCATAAGGGCCATCTGGACGTCGCGCTCTACGCCTTGCGGAAGCTGCGGGCGGACGAGGTTTGGTGGATGGTCTCGCCGCAAAACCCGCTGAAGACCGCGGACGGGATGGCGCCGTTCGCCGAACGCATGGCCTCGGCCGAGCAACTCGCCCGGCATCATTCCAGAATCCGGGTGACGGATATCGAGGTCCTGCTCGGCACGCGGTTCACCGCCGACACGCTCTCCAGCCTTGTTGGCACTGTCCGGGGCGCCCGGTTCATTTGGGTCATGGGGGCGGATAATCTGGTCGGCTTTCACCGCTGGGCGGAATGGAAACAAATCTTCAACAGTGTCGCCGTTGCAGTTTTCGACCGTCCATCCTATTCTCTAAGGGCCTTGTCGGGCCCGGCGGCCCGCCGTTTTGCCAGGACGCGTATCCGGGAACGTTCGGGATCGCTGCTGCGCAATCGACGGGCACCGGCGTGGGTGTTCTTTCACACCCCGCTTAATCCGTTGTCTGCTACCCGAATCCGGTACAGGACAGACGGACGCTATTCCTGATATATGGCACGCATTGGCGCCGTTCGGATTGACGGTGCCTGAATATTTGATCGGCTCAGCGCCATTGGCGCGAAAGGAGACTGTCATACCGAAAAAAACCGCTCTCCCTTCAAGGGAAAGCCTCGTCGATCTGGCCTCTCGCTCGCTCGACGATATTAAGGCTGAGGATCTGGTCGTTATCGACCTCGAAGGCAAAACCTCGATCTGCGATCACATGGTCATCGCAAGCGGGCGATCCACCCGTCAGGTTGCCGCCATGGCACAACATCTCATCGAAGAACTGAAATCCGCCGGCGTGAAGGGAATCTCGGTAGAGGGTCTCTCGCAAGGCGATTGGGTTCTGGTCGATGCCGGTGACATCATCGTCCACCTGTTCCGCCCGGAAGTCCGTGAATTCTACGGGCTCGAGAAAATGTGGGGCAGCGAGCTCTCCGACAGCGGCAGGACCGTTCAGGTCGGCGGCATGGACGATGCCCGGGAACTTGCCCACGCCTGAGTAACTGATCGGATGGTGGCGCGGCGCCGACAAGACGAACCGGCGCCCGCCCTGATATCGCCCGATCCTGGAATGCATGCATGAAACTGACCCTGGCTGCGGTCGGCAAGGCCCGTCGTGACGTCCATTCGGACCTGTTCGCGCATTACAGCGGGCGCCTTTCCTGGCCTCTGGAGCTGCGCGAAGTCGATATCCGCCGCAAGCTTCCGCCCGAGCAGATGCAGGAGGAAGAGGCCAGCCAGCTCCTCGCCCTTGTGCCCGATGGCGCCATCGCCGTGGTGCTGGACGAGCGCGGCAAGGCACTTTCGAGTGCCGATTTCGCGAACAGGATCGGCACCTGGCGCGATGACGGCATCCGCGACATCATCTTCATGATCGGCGGTGCCGACGGGCACCACGAGCGCGTCCGCAACCGGGCGGATCTGCTGTTCTCCCTCGGCCGGGCAACCTGGCCGCACATGCTGGTGCGCGGGATGATCGCCGAACAGCTCTACCGGGCACAGCAAATCCTGGCCGGACACCCCTATCACCGGGAATGACCGCCCCATGAACATGCATGACCGAACTGACGGAACTCTGTATAAACCGGGACCATGACCGAGCAGCTGAACAAACCGCGTCCCGTCGTCCTGTGCATCATGGACGGCTGGGGACAGCGCAGCGAGCGTGACCACAACGCCGTCGCCCTCGCCAACACCCCGAATGTCGATCGCCTGACAGCTTCCGAGCCGAGCGGCTTCATGCGCGCCAGTGGCGCCGATGTCGGCCTGCCGGACGGGCAGATGGGCAATTCCGAAGTCGGGCACATGAATCTCGGTGCCGGGCGCGTGGTCATGCAGGACCTGCCCCGCATCAGCACGGCCGTTGCCGATGGCAGCCTCGCCGGCATTCCCGCGCTGAAGGAGCTGATCGAAAAAGCCAAAGCCGGAAGCGGCCGCTGCCATCTGCTCGGCCTCACCTCCCCCGGTGGCGTGCACGCACACCAGTCCCATATCGCCGCCCTCGCACGGGTGCTGACCGATGCCGGCGTCGAGGTCCTGATCCATGCCTTTCTCGATGGCCGGGACACGCCGCCAAAGAGCGCACGCGGCGATATCGAACGCCTGCTGGCGGATCTTCCGGACGGCGCGAAAATCGCCACCATTTCTGGCCGCTTCTACGCCATGGACCGGGACAATCGCTGGGAACGGGTGGAGCAGGCCTACAAGGTCATTGCGGAAGCGGAAGGAAATGCCGCCACCGATCCTCTGGCCGAGATTGATCGGGCCTATGCCGCCGGTGAGACCGACGAGTTCGTCACCCCGGCCGCAATGCCGGGCTATGACGGCGTGAAGGACGGCGATGTCCTGCTTTCCGCCAATTTCCGGGCCGACCGGATGCGGGAAATCCTGGCCTGCCTGCTCGATCCCGCATTCGACGGTTTTGTCCGGCCGCGCCCGCTGAATTTCGCCGCCGCAGCCGGGATGGTGAGCTATTCCAGTGCGCTTGATCCCTTCCTGTCCGTGCTGTTCCCGGCTCTGGACCTGACGAACACGCTCGGCGAGACCGTTGCGAAAGCGGGCCTGTCCCAGCTGCGCATGGCCGAGACCGAAAAATATCCGCACGTCACCTTCTTCCTGAATGGCGGCCACGAGGACGTGTTCGAGGGCGAGGACCGGATCATGGTGCCGTCACCGAAAGTCCGGACCTATGACCTGCAGCCGGAAATGTCCGCGCCGGAGCTGACCGAAAAGCTGGTCGGCGCCATCGAGAGCGGCAAATACGATCTGATCGTCTGCAATTTCGCCAACCCCGATATGGTCGGCCATACCGGCAGCCTGGAAGCGGCAATCAAAGCCGTGGAAACGGTCGATGGCGCTGTCGGCAAGGTCGAGGCGGCCCTGCGCAAGACAGGCGGCTGCATGTTCCTGACAGCCGATCACGGCAATTGCGAGATGATGCAGGACCCGGAGACCGGCGGGCCGCATACGGCGCACACCACCAATCTGGTGCCGACGATCCTGGTCAATGCGCCGGCCGGGATCGAAAGCCTGGCGACAGGCCGCCTCGCCGATGTCGCCCCGACCCTGCTGGACCTGCTCGGCGTGGCACAGCCCGCAGATATGACCGGCACCTCGATGTTGCGCACCAGCGCCGCCAGCGCGGCAGAGTAGCGGCGGCACGCCATGGCGAGCAAACGCGACATGGCCGGCCGGATGCCGATGCCCGTCGCGGTGCTCGCACTGGCGGCCGTCTTGCTCACCGGCACACTAGCCGCGCATGGCGCTGAATCCCTCCCTGACGCGGAAACCCTGGATCACAATCTCGATCAGGTGGAAAAGGCGCTGCGCAATGGCGCCACACGCAAACGCGATCTGGACGCGCTCGCCAACAGTGTCGAGCAGGAACTGCAGCGCCTGCGCCAGACCCTGGTTCAGGCCGCCGAGGCGACACAGGAACGGGAAGCCGAACTGACCGCCGTTGAAGACAAGCTCGCGGACCTCAAGGCAAGGCGGACCCTGAGCGCGGAATCATTCGCGGTGAAGAAACGGCAGCTTGCACGGGTCTCCGGAGCCCTCCGCCGCCTGGCGGCACGTCCCCCCGTCGCCATGATCGCCTCCCCCGCCAATCCGCTCGACACCGTGCACACGGCAATGCTGCTCAGCTCCATTGCCCCCAACCTGCGCCAGGAAGCTGTCAGACTCGCCGCCGAAATCGCACAGCATGAAACCGTCGAGCGCGGGATCATGGACGAACGGCGGCGGCTGGCTTCTGCAACCAGCGCGCTGAAGCGTGAGCGGCAAACCGTCGCCGTTCTTCTCGCGGAAAAGCAGGAAGCCAGACAATCGATGGTAAAAGAGCGTTCAGCCGTGGTCGACAAGCTGAACGCGCTCGCCGCCTCGGCGCGGGACCTGCGCGACCTGATGCAGAAAATCGAACGCCATCAGGCGGCGGAAGACAAGGCACGGTCCCGCCTGAATTCCATGGTCCAGAAAGGCGCTGTGCCGTCCGGTGAAAGCGCCGTCACTCCGGGCGCCACACCGGCGGATACTGCGGGCACGGCCCCGGGATCGAACACGATCTCTCCGGATTTCGTGGCGAACCTGCCGGCCGGCCCGGAGATAGATGCGAGCAAGGGCGGGTTGACCTATCCGGCAGCAGGAGAAATCAGCCAGCGATACGGCGTCGCGAACCGGTTGGGCCTGACCGAACAAGGAGTCGTGATCGCGACACGCGAAAACGCTCAAGTCGTTGCCCCTTTTGACGGAAAAGTCATTTATGCCGGACCGTTTCGCGGATATGGTCAGATTGTGATGATTGAACATGGTCAAGACTACCTTACCTTGATGGCAGGTATGTCTATGATCGATGTTCAGGTCGGGCAGGGCGTGCTTGCAGGCGAGCCTGTAGCCCGTATGGGAGATGCTGGGACTGGTGCGGATGGAACCGAGGGGCTCTATGTGGAGTTTCGCCACAATGGCGCCCCGATCGATCCGCTACCATGGTGGTCCGCGCGCACGAACAAGGTAAGGCGATGATGAAATCGATCCGTCAGACGAAATTCTGGACCAGAACCGCTCTGGTTGGTGCCGTAGCCGCGACAGCACTGTTTTTTGTGCCGCCATCGGAAGATGCCAGGGCGCAGCTGCAGCCGAGCCACGACACCTATGACCAGCTCAAGCTGTTTGCCGACGTGTTCGAGCGGGTTCGCTCCGAATATGTCGAGGAAGTCACCGATCAGGAGCTGATGGAAGCAGCCATTAACGGCATGCTGACCTCGCTCGACCCGCATTCGAGCTTCCTGAACTCCAAGAGCTTCCGCGACATGCGGGTGCAGACCAAGGGCGAGTTCGGAGGCCTCGGGATCGAGGTTTCCATGGAGAACGGCCTGGTCAAGGTGGTCTCTCCGATAGACGATACACCGGCGGCCAAAGCCGGGCTGGAGCCGGGTGACCTGATCACCCATCTCAATGGCGAGCAGGTCATGGGCCTGACGCTCGGCCAGGCGGTCGAGAAGATGCGTGGCCCGGTCGATTCAGATCTGACCATCTCCATCCGGCGCGGTTCCGAGGAGCCGTTCGACGTCACCCTGACCCGCGCGGTCATCAAGATCCGTTCCGTGCGCTCCCGGGTAATCGACAATGTCGGCTATATCCGTATCACCACCTTCAACGAGCAAACCACGACCGGCCTGGAAGCCGCGATCGAGAAGATCAAGGCCGAGAAGGGCGATCAGCTCACCGGTTACGTGATCGATCTGCGCAACAATCCGGGCGGATTGCTCGACGAGGCGATCTCGGTTTCCGATGCCTTCCTGGAGCAGGGAGAGATCGTGTCCACCCGTGGCCGCGACCCGGAGAACGCCTCCCGCGTTCACGCCAAGCCCGGCGACCTGACTGACGGCAAACCCCTCGTCGTGCTGATCAATGGCGGCTCGGCCTCGGCTTCCGAAATTGTCGCAGGCGCGCTGCAGGACCATCGCCGCGCCATCCTGCTCGGCACCCAGAGCTTCGGCAAGGGATCGGTCCAGACCATCATTCCGCTCTCCGGCCAGGTTGCCATGCGGCTGACCACGGCGCGCTATTACACCCCCTCCGGCCGCTCCATCCAGCAGACCGGGATCGCGCCGGATATCGATGTGCCGCTGGCCCGGATCGAAAAGCTCGGCAACGGGCGCGGACGACGCGAAGCCGATCTGCGCGGCGCCCTGAACAACCCGGCGGGCAACGGTGACGACACAACACCGGTGACCAACCCTGAGAGCAGCGACGATACGGCGGAGACAAAGCCCGAGCAGGAAGATTACCAGCTCGCACGGGCCATTGATCTGCTGCGGGGCATTGACCTTTACCAACAGCGCATCGTGAATTGAAGCTGCCCATACCAAAGATCAGCCTGAAACTGCCGGGACTTCCGTTTCGTAAACGGAACCCGGCAGCCGGCTTTGAAGACAATGAAGCGGATGCTGGCGATCCTCCGCGGAAAACCAGCCGAATTGGTAAAATCCTGCGTATGGCCGGGATGGCACTGCTTGGCGTCTCCGTGATCGGGGGGCTTGGTGCCGTCATTGGATGGCTGGTGGTGAACGGCCCCGAAACCGTCGCCGAACGCAAGGCCCGGCAACCAGAACTCACGGTGGCCGTCCTTGAGGATGGCGCCGTTCCGGAGCCGAACACCAGTCTCGACAACATGCCCGCGAAAGAACCCGGCAGCCATGACGACGCGCATGCATCCGCCGACGGTGCAACCAGCGAGCATGGGGAAAATCCAGGCTCTTCCGGGCAAGGCGAGCATGGCGGGGCAGACCCGGCGGCGCAAACGCCCGCACCGGCCCAGCAGGAGGGGCCCAGGTTCGAGCAGGCACTCGTCGAGGAGACCGAGAAGGGCATGCTCCCGATGGTGGCGCCGGACGGGCGCAAGGCCTGGGAGGTCTATGCCCGGCCCTTCGAGGGAGACACAAAACTCCCCCGGATCGCCATCATCATGACCCGGATGGGTATCTCCCGCTCCCTGACGGAAGCGGCGGCCCTCGCACTCAGTCCCGAGATCTCGTTCTCCTTCTCGCCCGCCGCGAGCAATCTCGACGACCAGGTCGCGATGGCACAGCGGGCGGGGCACGAAATTTTCCTCGATATCCCGATGGAGCCGTTCGGGTATCCGGCAAACGATCCGGGTCCCTATACGCTGCTGACCTCGCTCAGTGCCGTCGACAATCTCAACCGCCTGGAATCCATGCTCGGCCGAACCGTCGGATATGCCGGCGTGATCGGGGTGAAAGGCTCCCAGTTCACCACGGACGAGGAAGCGCTCACACCGGTGCTCTCTGTCCTGAAGGAGCGCGGGCTGATGTATGTGGACAGCGCCGCGACCTCGCGGACAATCGCGCTGGAGATCGCCGGCACCATTCAGCTTCCCCGCGCCGTTGCGAACGCAAATATCGACGACAATCCGGCCGTTGCCGAGATGCAGCGCCGGTTCGCCGCCCTGGAGCGCACGGCCCAGCGCACAGGATATGCACTCGGTGTCATCCCGCCTCTTCCGCTCACAATAGACCTTCTTGTCGCCTGGTCCGCGACCCTTGCCGAACGCGGGTTCGTGCTGGTGCCGGCAACGGCTATCGCGAACAAGCAAAGCCTGCGCTAACGCCGCCGGGCATGCATGAAATGGAGAATGCCGCCATGGCTGCCAAGCCAGCCGCCCTTCCCTATCGGCCTTGCGTCGGGATTGTCCTGATCAATGGGTCGGGCGAAATCTTCATTGGCAGACGCGCCGACACAGCACCCGCAGCCTGGCAGATGCCGCAGGGTGGTATCGACAGTGGTGAGGGTCCTCTGGTTGCGGGCCTGCGCGAACTTGCCGAGGAAACCGGTGTGACTGCCTGTGAGGTCATTGACGTCACCCCGGACTGGCTGACCTACGATTTTCCGCCCGAAGCCGTTCGCAAGGGCATCAAGTCCCGTTTCCGGGGGCAAAAACAGAAATGGGTCCTGGCCCGCTTTACCGGCGCCGATACCGATATCCATCTTTCCGGTCATGATGTCGAGTTCGACGCCTGGCGCTGGGCCGGCAGCGATGAGGTTCTTCGTCTGATCGTGGACTTCAAGCGGCCCGTCTATCAGGCCGTGCTCAACCAGTTCGCGGGATTCCTGTCGCGCTAGTCTTCTTGCCTTCGACGACGGGACTGATAGGGTTAAGTCTGACCGGCAGCCGGCACCATACATCTCCCTTACGGCTGCCGACCGCCGGTCGGGCAAAACATAAGGCCAATTACAAGATGGCTGGGGCCTACAGTAACCTTCCACAAACATTCGAACGTCGCGGAACATGCGTCCCGCTGATGTCAGTGCCGGCCTTCAATCATATACGTGTGCGCGAATATCTCGGTGGACGCGGGCGTTTGCTGGAAGCGACGATCCCGAATTTCTCCGGCACCCGCCGTGGCGAATTTGCCGTTGTCGACTGGAAGCAGCTCCCGGGCATGGGGGTGTTGTCCGAACGCGACGAAGAAGTTCATGGCAGAATTCTCGGCACACGCAATGCGCTGGATCTGGACCCGGTCAATATCCGCTCCATCCTGCAACAAGCCGATGCGGCCTATAACCCGGACGAGGAGCGCCGCCGTATCGCCCGTGAACAGGCCCAACGAGACCTTGAGGAAAAAGAGATCGTCCGGATGTCCTGCATCGCCCAGATGACGCGCGAGTGCGGCGTGGCACAGGGCGACGCCTTCATGGCCCGGGCAAGCACGCAGACCCTGCTCAACCTGATGACCGGCAAAAGTGCCGTCGCCGAGTTCCGCATGGATGAGCTGGTCGCGAAAGTTATGTCCCACACGGCCTTGCGGGCCGGCTGTACCGTTGACGAGGTCAGGGACTGGCTTGAGCCGTTGGTCGGTCTCATCGCACCGTTTGGATCGGTTGCCTCCGACAAGGAAAAGAAGACCGACGGCTTCCTTTTCCGGCAGCATCTCCGGTTGCTGGAACTCCGGGGCTCGCTGCAGATCTATGCGGCTGAATCCCGTCCCGAAGTCGCTGATTCGGTCAATCTTGTGCTCAAGGTGACGGATCAGACGATCGGCTATGTGAGTGAGCGGATCGTCACTCTGGATACTTTGCTGGCCAGCATCGCCGGCATGTTCAAGACGGTCGATAACTCAGTCATCAAGCTGCAGAAACTACGGCGGGAAGTCGCCTACGGGCTGGATGGCTGGGACGATCTTGTGTCCATCTGGCTGGACGCGTTCGAGAACAGGCATCTGATCGGCGGCGAAGCGGGCCTGGAGCGCGCGATCATGCATATTCTGTGGCACCTGCCCGTTCTTCCCTACAAGGAGTTGCACGGCGATGCGTTCGACGCCCAGTCCTCGGTCGAGCGGGCCCGGGTCAGGATCGTCAGCCAGATGCATTCCTGGCAGACCGACGAGATGGACCACGAATTGAAAGAGCGGGTCGAAAAGGGCAAGGAAAAAGCCAACCAGGAAAAGACAAA
>TARA_R110002051_G_scaffold301924_5_pt1 | contig 51271 bp, 42 predicted proteins | sample TARA_R110002051 | Tara Oceans TARA_R110002051 (sample SAMEA4397023) | marine metagenome | biome: Polar Biome; feature: [MES] marine water layer (ENVO:01000295) within the mesopelagic zone...; material: water (ENVO:00002006), including particulate matter (ENVO:01000060) such... | reverse complement strand
CCCGGAGACGGGGGACAGCCATGCGGCGGCGTCCGACGGGCCAATCACCCGCCGGGCACGGCGTTCGGGTAAAAAAGGGTTGGAGCTGACATGAGCCCGGACGGCCCAGGAGACAGGCTGGATTTCGTTCTCGAACCGGATCTGCCGCTTTCGACCATGCAGCTTGGCATTCTGGCCGAGCAATGGATGGCCCCGGAGAGCACCCGGTACAATGTTCCGGTGGCGTTCCGCTTTACGGGCCGGATCGATGCCGGCGCCTTGCGCGCGGCCTTGCGCTGGCTGGTCGACCGGCATGAAGTGCTGCGCACGGTCTATCGCGACGAGCCGGACGGACCGGTGCAGGCGATTACCGAGACGGCGCCGGACCTGCTGACGCTGTCATCCGTCACGGACCCGTCCGGGCTGGAAGCCGTCGCACGGTCGATCTCCGGGCATGTCTTCAACCTGAAGGCCGATCTGCCATTGCATCCCGTTCTGATCTCCGCCGGGCAGGATGCGGGGGCGATCGTACTGGTGTTCCATCACATCGCGGTCGATGGCTGGACTGTCCGGTTGCTGCTGGACGAACTCGCCAAGGCCTATGCGGCTTACAGCACGGGCCGCGTGCCGGACTTGCCGGAGCCGGACCTGCAGTATGCGGACTGGGGCGCCTGGCAGCAGGAGCAGCTTGAAAAGCCGGAAGCGGAAGCGCTGCGAAATGCCGCCATTCACCGTCTGGCGGCTCTCGGTGATGGTCTTGGTTTGCCGCCGCGCCCCGGATTGCTGCCTGAAGGAGAGGGGGATAACGGTGCCGAGATGGTGCCCTTCATGCTCGATGGCCCAACGGTGGCCCGGGCGGAAGAGGCGGCACGGGTGGCCGGGGTCAGCCTCTATGCCTTGCTGGCAGGAGCCTATGCCCTCGTGATCGGCCGTCTGGCGGATCGTGACCGTCTGGCTCTTGGCACGCCCGTCGCCCTTCGGGACCGGAGCGAGTTGCACGGCACGGCCGGTTGTTTCGTGAATACGGTGACGATTGCGGCGGACCTTTCCCCGGCGAAGAGCCGCACGGATTACCTTGGCGCGATCAGGCACGCGGTCGTGGATGCGCTGGATGCCCGGGACATTCCGTTCGAACAGATCATGCGCGGCCTCGCCGAGAGCTGGAGCGAGGAGCTTCCGGCGGTGCGCTGCTTCTTCAATTTCGACGATGCGGGGATTGCCCCGCCGGGTCTGCCCGGACTGACGCTGGAAATTCTCGAGTGCGACCGGGGCACGGCCAAGTTCGATCTGATGATGTCCATGGTGCGGGACGGGGACGGCATTCGGGCCGGGTTTGATTATGCAATCGGCGTCTTGCCGGATGCGGTTGCCCGCGCCATGCCGGACCGGTTCCGCCGGGCACTGGAATGGCTGTGCACCGGAAATGACCAGGCGCTGTCGGGTTTTGCCTTGCTTGACGAGCCCGAGACAGAGGCGCTGAAAACGCTCGGCACCGGACCCGTTATGCCAGTCCGGGAGGAAACGGTCGACGCGGCGGTCTTTGCGGCAGCGGCCGGGGTTCCGGACGCGCTGGCGGTCAGTGCATCCGATGGCAGCCTGACTTTTTCCGAACTCACCAGCGCGGCCTCGGTGCTGGCCGGACAGCTTGCCGCTGCCGGGATCGGGCGCGGCGGCCGGGTGCTGATCCTGCTGCCGCGCTCAATCGGTTTGCCGGTGGCGATGCTCGGCAGTCTGCGGGCAGCGGCGGCCTATGTGCCGGTCGAGGTCGGATTGCCGGAACGGCGGCTGCGGGAGATCGTCGAGGATGCGGCGCCGGCGGCAATCCTCTTCGCGCCGGCCTCCCGGCAGCTCGCCGAGGCGGTGGCATTGCCGGACACCGCATTGTTCGAAGCGAAGGGCGCCGGGTTCAGCAAGATCAAGGGCGGCGGTAACGCCAAGGCAGAGGAAGCGCCCCGGCCCGGCGATCTTGCCTACATGATCTACACCTCGGGCTCCACCGGGCGGCCGAAGGGCGTGATGGTGCCGCATTGCGGTGTCATGAATTACCTGTCCTGGGCCGGTGCCGCCTATGGAATCGAAAACGGTAACGGCACGGCGGTGGTTACCGCGACGGCCTTCGATGCGACGGTGCTCTCCTTCTGGCTGCCCCTGTTCGCCGGGAAGCCGGTCCATCTGATGCCGGAAGAAGGTGCGGTCGAGGCGCTGGCCGAAAAGTTGGCGGCGGGGGCCGATTATGGCTTCGTGAAAATGACCCCGGCCCATCTCGATCTGCTGGCGGAGCTGAAACCGGTGGCGGCGCAGGCCTCCGGCGCCCGCATGTTCGTGATCGGCGGGGAAGCGTTGTCGACGGCCTCGACGGCGGTCTGGCGGAACCAAGCGCCGAAGCTGCGTCTGGTCAACGAATATGGCCCGACCGAGACTGTTGTCGGCTGCATCTTCCATGAGGCCGATGGCCGGCCGGGTGTGGCGGAACCCATCGGCAAGGCGATCTGGAACACCCGGACCTATGTGCTGGACCGCGCACTTGATCCGGTGCCTGAAGGCATGCCGGGTGAGCTTTATATCGGTGGTGCCGGGGTGGCCTGGGGGTATTGGCGGCGCCCTGAACTGACGGCGGAGCGTTTCCTTGCGGATCCTTTCGCGGCCGAGCCCGGCGCGCGGATGTACCGGACCGGAGACCTCGTCCATTGGCGCGAGGACGGTACGCTCGAATATCTCGGCCGCTCCGACGATCAGGTGAAGGTGCGGGGCTTCCGCATCGAGCCGGGCGAGGTGGAAGCGGCGCTGCGCTCCGTCGATGGCGTGCAGGGTGCCGCCGTGATCGCGGCGGGGGAGGGAAGCGACAAACGGCTGATCGGCTTCGTCACGGGAACGATAGACGCGGCTCTCTGCAAAGAGGCTGTCGCCGGATTGCTGCCGGGCCACATGGTGCCGGATCAGCTCCATAGGCTGGTCAGCCTGCCACTTACCCGGAGCGGAAAGATAGACCGCCGCGCGCTTGCCCTGATGCAGGGGGAAACACTCGGCGAAAAATCCCGGACACTGGCCGCGCCTGTGCAAGTGGACCCGGAAAAACTGGATGCTTTGCTGGATATCTGGCGCACGGTCCTGAAATCCGAAAGCGTGGATGCGGAGACGGATTTCTTTGCGGCCGGCGGAACCTCGCTTGCCGCGATCCGGCTTATCGCCCGGCTGAAGCGGGCATTTGGTGTCGGGCTTGCCTTCGCGGATCTGGCATCGGCGCCGACGCCCTCGGCATTGGCGTTGAAAGTATTCGGCGCCGTGGCTGACAGTCCAGAGGCCGGGCCCGCGCATCTGCAGGACGTGCTTGAGGTCGTGCGCACGGTGCTGAAGCAGCCGGAACTCGATGCCGGAGTGGATTTCTTTGCCGCAGGGGGCACGTCCCTTGCGGCGATCAGGATCGTCGCCCGGCTGAAAAGATCCCTAGGGATCGATGTTCCGAACGATATCGTGCATCGCGGCCGCACTGCCCGGGGCATGGCGGAGCTGCTTACCGGAACGGGTACGGGGGCGGGGGACAGCGGGCCTGCTCTCCGCCTGCCGGAGGGGGAGATACCGGTGGTCTCGCCCGGGGAGGCCCAGCTCTGGCTCGATCATCAACTCGGCGGTGAGGCGAGCGCCTATGTCATGCAGGCCGCGATCCGGCTTTCACTGGACGAGCCGGAGGCGGCTCTTGCCGCTGCCTTCGCGCGGCTGGCTGAACGGCATCCGGTGCTGCGATCAGCCTATCCGGATGCAGGGACTGGCCCGGGGGTGCGCATTGACGCGACGGCCCGGCCGGTGATCAAGGTTGTGGACGGGGGAAGCGGCATCGATGCCGCCGTGCAGAGCGCGGCCCGGGCGGACGCGGAACGGGCTTTCGATATCGAGATCGGCGAGGTGGCACGCCTGACTTATGTTTCCGGCGGATCAGGTGCCGGTGTGCTGGCTGTGTCGCTGCATCATATCGTCTCCGACGGAACGACTTTGGGGGTGCTGCTGGGGGATCTGCTGGCGCTTCTGACCGGGCGGGCACTCGGTCCGGAGCCGAAGGCGGACTATCGCGCCTATGCGAAATGGCGCCATGAGCGGGTTGCCGAGGCCGGGCAGGCCGAAACGGATTTCTGGGTCCGGAAACTTGCCGGAGCGCCGGGTCCGCTCGATCTGCCGGCGGACCGGCCGCGAGGGCTTGATCACCAGCCGAATGGTTCCTCGGTGACAGTACGCATCGGCAAGGATCTGACGGCGCAGGCGGAAGCGATCGCCCGTTCCGAAGGCGGGACATTGCAGGGCATGCTGGTCGCGGCCTATGCGCTTTTCCTGCACCGCCTGACGGGTACAGGCGACCTTGTGCTCGGCATCCCTGTCAGCGACAGGCCCGAGGGCTTCGAGAACGTCGCGGGATTGTTCCTGAACACGCTTCCCCTGCGGCTCGGTTTTGACGGAACGGAAACGGGTGCTGGCCTACTCGGGCGGGTAAGGGAGGGCATGGCCGAGCTTTTGAGCCACGCGGACCTGCCACTCTCCCGCATTGTCGAAGCGGTGAAGCCGGAGCGTCACCAGGGGCGCACACCGCTGCTGCATAGTGTGCTGGATTGGCGCGAGGCGGCGACCGGTGACGGTCTGCCGGTTGAGCTTTTCCCGTTGCCGGTGGCAACGGCGCCGTTCGATCTTGCGGCCAGTCTCGCGAAAGAAGCTGGCGGTGATATCGTCGGCGGCCTCATTTATGACAGCACGCTGCTGGATGAAGCGACGGTGGCTGCGTGGAGCCGTTCTTTCGTCCTGTTGTTCGAAGGGTTGGTCGAGGGACTGGAGCAGCCGGTCGGCGCTCTTGCGGCGGTGGGGGCAGAGGATCGCGACCGGTCCATTCTGGAAGGCCCGGCACCGGAGCCGCTTCCGGATCTGGCGGCATTGCTCGAAGACGCATTGGCGAAACATGCGGCCTTGCCCGCACTCGAGTATGGCGGGGACGTAATCACCTACGGTGCGCTGGCGGAGCAGGCACGTTGCGATGAAAGCGGCCCGGTGGCGATCATTGCGACGGATGATCCGGTGCGCCGGGTGATGGATGCTCTGGCGGCACTGCGCGCGGGCCACATTCTCGCTCTGATCGACCCGGCTCTGCCGGAGGCTCGCCAGGCCCGTATGCGGGGCATTCTGGATGCTGTGCCTGATGGAGCCGATGGCGCCTATGTTCAATTCACCAGTGGCTCTACCGGCACACCGAAAGCGGCATTGCTTGGCCGGGAAGGGCTGGCAAACCTGATCCGGACCATCGGCCGGGACCTCTCCATTCAACCGGGCAGCCGGGTGCTGCAACTGGCGGCACCGGCATTCGATGCCTGGGTCTGGGAAGTGTTCACCACGCTGGGCTCCGGCGGCACACTCGTGCTCGCGGATCGGGAAGACCTGCAAGCGGGACCGCCCCTTGCGGCGACCCTGCGGGACCGCCGCATCAGCCATGCGACCATCACGCCATCGGCGCTGTCGGCGCTTGGCTCCGCGGATTTCCCTGACCTGAAGACGGTGGTCGCGGCGGGTGAGCCGTTGCCCGCGTCGCTTGCCGGTCTCTGGGCACCGGGACGCCGCCTGTTCAATGCCTATGGTCCCTGCGAGACGACAGTCTGCGCCACGCATGGTCTCTGTGAGGCCGGTCGCTCGCCTGATATCGGGACGCCGATTGCCGGTCTCTCGGTAACGATTACGGACATATACGGCCAGCCCGCTATACCGGGGGCGGCCGGCGAAATCCTGATCGGCGGGGTTGGCGTGGGGCTTGGCTATATCGGTGATACAGAGCGCTCCTCCGAGCGCTTTATCGAAGGCTCGGATGGCGTGCGCTGCTACCGCACCGGAGATTTCGGCCGGGTCAACAGTGACGGCCGCATCCAGTTTGTCGGCCGGGATGACCGGCAGGTGAAAGTCCGGGGCGTGCGTATCGAACTTGACGAGGTCGAGCATGCGCTGCGTGCCGTGCCGGGTGTGGAGCAGGCGGCCGTGATCACGGCGCCCGATGCGGATGGCCGTCCGGCGCTGGCTGCCTGGATCACCGGCCCTGCCGCCACTGCCGCGGGATACGTGCGGGAGGCCTTGGCCGGGCGTTTGCCGGAAACCATGCTGCCCGCTTACCTCACCGTGCTAGATGCCATGCCGATGACGGCGACGGGCAAGATCGACCGGAACGCGTTGAGCCTGCCAAAGACAGCGGTCAGTGCGGCCGGAGACGCTCCCCGGTCTGGTCTGGAAGCGCAGATACTCGATGTTTTCCGTGAGGTTCTCTCATTGCCAGTCCTGCCCGGACGGGAGCAGAATTTTTTCACGCTCGGCGGTCATTCGCTTCTCGCGGTCCGCCTTGCGGCTCGTCTGGGTGACCAGACCGGCCGCCGTCTGCCTTTGCCGCAGGTCTTCGCAAACCCGACGGCGGCGGGGCTCGCCCGTCTCATCGAAGCCGGGACGGGGCTTGCTGCAAAATGCACGCTCCGGACCCTTCGCGAGGGGGCGAAACCGGCCGGGTTTCTGATTCATCCGGTCGATGGTTCGGGGCTGGTCTACAGTCTGGTCGCCGGCGAATGGCAGCAGGATCGCCGCCTTGTCGCGGTTGAACAGGGATGCGGGTTCTATAGCTTGGCGGAGCAGGCGGAGGTCTATGCCATGGCGATCGCCGGAGCGGGCGGCGGTACGGAGCCTGTCCATCTGGCGGGCTGGTCGCTCGGCGCCGTGCTTGCGGCCGCAATCGCGGAAAGGTTGCGTGAACGTGGCCGGGATGTGAGGCTGGTGCTGATCGATGCCGCCGCACCGGGGCACGAGGCCGACCGGGCGGAGATCGACGCGGCTGATATTGCCGCTGCCGCCGCCGAAGCCGGCGCGGATGAGGCAACTGTCGCCCGGGCACGTGATAATGTCCGCATTGCCGGGGCGCATCGTTTTGCATCCACGGCTGGTGCGGCGGCTCTGATAAGGGCTGCGGGCACCGAACGGGGCACGATGGATGATGCGTTGGGCTGGTCGTCAATATTTAACCAGGTGGCCGTCGAAACGGTCGCGGGGACGCATCAGACTTTGTTGCGGGAAGGCAATCTCGCGGCATTGGCACAATCGATAGAACGACTTTGGCACGAACAGGGGAGCAAGGGGCATGGCTGAGATCGACGGATCCGTCCGGCGGCTGTTTGACGGCGAGGATTTCGCCGTCATCGTGGAGCCGAACGGCGAGAGCGGCAGCGCGCCAGCATGGGTGTCCGGTAATCTGCCCGCGATCGAGGCGCTGGCGCGGGAACACCCCGTTGTCGTATTGCGCGGTATCGGAATTTCGGCGGAAGCGGATTTCCCCGCTGTCCGGGATCTGCTGGTGGGACGGCCGGCACATTATGTCTATCGCTCGACCCCGCGCACCGAAGTGCTCGAAGGCATCATGACGGCGACCGAATATCCGGCGACGGAAGAGATCCTGATGCATTGCGAGAATGCCTATCAGCGGGACTGGCCGCTGCGGCTGGTATTCTGCTGTATCAAACCTTCGGAGACCGGCGGGCAGACCCCGGTCGCGGACGTTCGCGCGGTGACCCGTGCCCTCGGTGACGAGGTTCTGGACGAGGTCGAGCGGCGCGGCGTGCGTTATGTCCGGAATTATCACGAAGGCTTCGACCTCGACTGGAAAACGGTGTTCCAGACCGAAGACCGGGGCGAGGTCGAGGCGTTCTGCCGGGCCAACGATATCGATTTCGAATGGACGCCGGAGGGGCATCTCCGCACCGCGCAGACCTGTCAGGGAACGGCCCGTCATCCGGTCACGGGGGAGCGGCTCTGGTTCAATCAGGCGCAGCTCTTTCACCCGTCGGCACTGGGCGAGGATGTGCTGGAAGACCTGATCGATATTTTCGGCGAGGACAGCCTGCCGCGTGACGCGCGCTACGGAGACGGCGCGCCGATTGAGCCGGAAATTCTCAGCCGGGTGCGCGATGCGTTCCAGGCGGAGGCCCGCCAGTTCGACTGGCAGGCGGGCGACGTGATGATCGTCGATAACATGCTGGCCTCGCATGCGAGGCGACCCTTCACCGGTTCGCGCCGGGTTCTCGTCAGTATGGGGCGGATGAACTCGGAACTGACTGACATTGCCGGAGCGGCAGAATAGCCGCGCAGAGGAGATCGCTTCATGCGTATCGCGCTCGTGAACATGCCTTTTTCGTCGCTGCAGATCCCGTCGATCGCGCTGCATCAGCTGGAAACCATCATCGCGGAGAAATTCTCCGGGGCGGAAACCAGCATTCATTATCTGAACCATGATTTCGGCGGACTGGTCGGCCCGGACCTTTATGCATGGATCTCGGAAAGCCTCGCCGGGCACACCTGCGGGTTTGGCGAATGGCTGTTCCGCCATGCCGCCTTCCCGGAGCATGGCGACAATACCGAAGCCTATTTCGCCCGCTACCTGCACCATTTCGGCGAAGCGCAGGTTGAGCGCTATCACCGCGAACTCGCTCCGGTCCGGGCCGATCTGCCGGGTATCATCGACGGGATGATCGAGCAGCACGGGCTGGCGGATGCGGATATCGTCGGCGTGACCTCGATGTTCTTCCAGAACATGCCGAGCTTCGCACTGGCCCGCCGCCTGAAGGAGATCGGCTCAAAGGCAACCGTGATCATGGGCGGCGCGAATTGCGAAGGCACTATGGGCATCGAGATCGTGAATAACGTGCCCTGGATCGATTACGTGTTTTCGGGGCATGCGCTGGTCAATTTCCCGAAATTCCTGAAGGCGGCCGAAGCTGGCGATACGGCTGCCATGTCGAAGCTGGACGGTATTTTCAGCAAGTCGAACAGCCGTTCTATTACCGCGATGGACCCGGCGGTGCGGCCGAAGCGGCCAAGCGATGCACGGGCGGAAGACCAGCTTGACGGGGTTGCCGTCAACGGCCCGGAGCGTTCGCTCAACAGTGACGTGCCGCTGGATTACGAGGTTTATCTGGAATCCTACGAGCGTCATTTCGGCGATCACCGCAAGGACGAGGTGGAGCTTCTGTTCGAGACGTCACGCGGCTGCTGGTGGGGGGAGAAGGCACACTGCACCTTCTGCGGCCTCAACGGCGCGACGATGAAATTCCGCGAGATGGGGGTCGAGCTGGCCCGCAAGACCATTCAGGAAATGGTCGACAAATATTCGGATCGGGTCACCCGGTTCGCCAGCGTCGACAATATCATCCCGAAATCCTACACCGAGCAGCTGTTGCCGGACCTGAAGGTGCCGGACCATGTCACCCTGTTCTACGAAGTGAAGGCGGACCTTTCCCGCGAGCAGCTCGACACGCTGGCCAAGGCGCGGGTGGTCGAGGTGCAGCCCGGTGTGGAATCCATCGCGACCGAGACCCTGAAGCTGATGCGCAAGGGCACGACGGCCTTCAACAATATCCGCTTCCTGTCGGATTGCGCGGCGGCCGGGGTGAAGCCTGTCTGGAACCTGCTGGTCGGCTTCCCGGGGGAGTCCGCCGAGACCTTCGAGATGTACCGGGAAAACCTGCCCCGACTGACGCATCTGCCGCCGCCTTCCGGCGTCTTTCCCGTGCGCTTCGACCGGTTCAGCCCGTATTTCACCCAGGCCGACAGTTTCGCGCTCGACCTGGAGCCGCTGGATTATCACGAGCTGAATTACCCGTTCGACGAGGATGTGGTCTGGAACATGGCCTATTATTTCCGCGACCGGAATATCGACGCACCCTATCAGGTCGATCTCGCGGAGCATCTTGCCCATCTGCGTGACGCGGTGGCGCGCTGGCGCACCCGCTGGGAATCCGCGGCCGGTGCGCCGCGTCTCCGGCTGGTTCAGGACGATTACGGCTGGCTGGTCGAGGATCAGCGGACCGGTCACAAGGTCGAACACGAGCTGGACGAGCCGGATGTCGCGCTGCTGCGTGCGCTGGAGACACCGCAGGCCATCGGCAAGATCCGGGAGAGCAATGCGGACAGTCTGGCCTATCTGCAGGAACTCGGACTGCTGTTCGAGGAGCGCGGACGGATCATGTCACTGGTCATGGAAGGCACACGCCACGAGCTTGATGTCGGGTTGCACAGCTTCGCCGGCTCCAAGGGGCGGGCGGAGAATGCGGCACTTGGTTTGACGTTCTAGAGCCGCCGGTTACAGCCGGAAAAGCACGGAAAAAGGGCCGCTGCGGTGACGCAGCGGCCCTTTTGTTTCCGGAGACGTAATGCGTGGCGTTACTTCTTCTTTTTCATTTCTTCGGAGAGCGACTCTTTCATTTCGTCGGTATCGACGTTGGAGAGGTCGCCACCGGCTTCGAAATGGTCGATGAAGAGATTGCCGATGGTGCGGGTCGCGAGGTTCGAGAGCGCGGCCATGCCGGCAAAGCCGACACCGATGCCAATGCCGGGCATTGACTTGAAGACCGTGCTGACGAGACCGGCGGTCAGGGCGCCGGGCGCAACGCCGCCGAGAATGGAGCTCAGGATGGTCCGGATCCAGGTCTTGGAGAACGGTACACCGTAATGCTTCGAGAGGGCTGCGATCATCGAGACCTGTGTCCCGGTGATGCCGACGGCATCGGCGATCGGAATTGGCAGAACACCGAAGGCGGTGGACCAGGCGGCATATTTCGAGACGATGGCTTTCGCCCCCTGACGAAGGGCGGCGGCATCGGCCACGACTGGGTCGGTCTCGGCGATTTCTGTATCAGTGGTCATGACTTCACCTGCTTTTGCTGTTGCGGAAGACGAAGAGGAAGCGGCCTTTGCGGACTGCTTGGTGCTGGCTGCGGGTTTAGCCGCCGTTGCCGGGGCTGCCCGTTTCGGAGCCGCCGTGCGTTTGGCTGCCGTGCGCTGGGCTGGCGTGCTGCGTGCGGCCGGTTTGGCGCTTGAAGCCGCAGCGGCTTTTTTCGCGGCAGGTTTCTTTGCCGCGGGCTTGGCTGCCGGTTTTGCGGCCGGCTTGGTGCCGGTCGCTCCGGTCGCCGTTCCTGATGCTGTACCGGGGCGTTCCGTGCGTTGCAATTCGGGGAGTTTCTTGCTCATACCGGCTCGCTCGCCTTTCTTGCCTTTTTGCGCCGCATCCCCAGCAGAGTGCCGGTTTCGGATGCGAAATCCGCGATCTCCCGGGCGGCGGCGCCGCGCGGCTGATAGTAACTCGGTGTCGTTCCTGCCAGCGCGGCTTCACCATAAGCCACCCTGGCGCTCAGTTCCACTTCCATGGGTTGTGCGTTTGCGGCTTCCATCTGGGCCCGCATGTGCCGGGCAATGACACTGCCCTTTGTCGTCTGGTTCAGCAGGAAGCGGACAGGTGCCGTCGTGAGATCCGCGATATGTTCCGCACTGTCGACGGCGACCTGGTAATCGATCGGTGACGGGCGCATCGGAATGATCAGCAGGTCGGCCCGGCGGATCGCGGCGTCGGTTGCCTCGGACTGGAAGCCCGGCGTGTCGATGATGATGCGGTCGAGGCCGCGCGCCAGGAAATCGTCGATCCCTGTATCGACGCTGTCGGGGCCTGCTGTAACGGCGGGTATCTCGGCAAGGTCGGTGCCGGCGGCGATCCAGCGTACCAGTGTGCCTGCGGGATCGGCATCGATCAGCCCGACTTTCATGCCGGATTTCTGCCAATATGCGCCAAGGCACATCGCGGACGTGCTTTTCCCGCTGCCGCCCTTCATGGTGACGAACGAGATGATTTTTGCTGGCACGCCGCCTCCTTCTGGACTGAGCACTTGCCCTGGAGTTTTTTACTCAAAACATAAGAATTGCAGAAGTTTAACAGGCAGAATGATGGCTTGCGAAGTTAAATTTTATGACGTGTTTTCAGGGAAAGTCTGTGTGAGGCAAAGGAGATGAGGTTGGAGCGCTCCGCCAAACCGGCATGGCCGTTCCCCGCGCTGGATATTCCGCTTTCCCTGGTCGAACGATCCTTCGATCCGGCGGCGGGTTTCAAAAGCGCATCTGCTGTTCCCGGTATCGCCTTGCCGGAGGATCTGTCGGCAGCGGTTCCGTCCCGGCAGGCGGCCTATCTGGCTGGGCGGCTATGTGCCGGTGATGCCCTGGCACATGCCGGATCAGCGGTGCGGCACGTCGCTCGCGACCGTGCCGGCATGCCGCTCTGGCCGGCTGGCTATTGTGGATCGATCACACATACAGGGACGCTGGCGGGTGCCGTTGTCGTTTCCGGGAAGAGCTGTCGCGGGGTTGGCCTCGATTTCGAGGACGTCGGAAACCCGGATGTCGCGGCCGAGATCGCCGAGCTGATTTTGACGGATCGGGATCGCCGGACAATCGCGGATAATCCGGCCCTTGATGCAGCCACCGCGACACTCCTCGTCTTCTCGTTAAAGGAGAGCCTGTACAAGGCAATCAGCCCGTTCCTGGAGGCGGATACGGGCTTTGAAGACGCGGAGATCGTTCGGGCGGAAGGCGGCCGTGCAGGTTTGCGCCTACGCCGCGCGCTTGGTCCCGCCCTGCCCGAAGGGCTTGAGCTTCCTGGCGTCTACACTCTCTCTGACGATCTGGTCAGGACGCTGGTGCTGCTGGATTAACCCTGCTGCTTAATGGACCAGCTTCGCCGTCAGCTTGTCGAGCATGACGAGGCACTGGTCGATCTGGTCGAGGGCGATGAATTCATCCGGCTTGTGCGCTTGCTCGATGGAGCCGGGGCCGCAGACCACGGTGGAGATGCCTAGTTTCTGGAACAGCCCGGCCTCGGTGCCGAATGCCACCAGGTCCGCACCATTGGCGCCGGTCAGCTCGGCGACGATCCTCAGGGCCTCGCTTTCCGGAACCGGCTCCAGTCCGTCGACCTCACCGATGATCTCGGTGCTGATATCCGCGTCTTTCGAGACGGCACGCATGGCGGGGAGCAATTCGTCATTTATGTAGGCAGCGATTTCCCGCTTCACGAAATCCGCGTCCCCGTTCTGCACCGGCCGCATTTCCCAGTCGAGCTGGGCCAGGCCGGGAATGACATTATGGGCGACGCCGCCGGACAGCCGGCCGATCTGCACGGTTGTCCAGGGCGGATCGAAGCGGGAGCCTTCCGGCGCCCGGCCTTTCAGAATTTCCCGCAACTCCATCAGCCGTGTGACGTAGCGCACCGCGTATTCAACGGCATTCACGCCGAGATCCGGTTGCGAGCCATGTCCCTCAAGGCCGCTGAAGGTCACGGTATATTCGCAGCAGCCCTTGTGGCCTTCGATGATCCGCATCTCCGTCGGCTCACCGATGATGCAGACGGAGGGCTTGTAGGGCAGGGCGGCGAGATCATTGACCAGCGACCGTGCGCCGAGACAGCCTACTTCCTCGTCATAGGTGAAGGCGAAATGCACCGGGCGTTTCAGCTCCGACGCCGCATAATGCGGCGCCATGGCGAGAGCGGCGGCGATGAAGCCTTTCATGTCGCAGGTACCGCGGCCGTAAACCCGTCCGTCCGCGGTGCGCATGTCAAACGGGTCGCTAGACCAGGCCTGATCGGTCACCGGGACCACATCGCTGTGTCCGGACAAGACGATGCCGCCATCCACTTCCGGGCCGATGGTGGCGAAGAGATTTGCCTTCGTCCCGTCCGGGTCCCGGAAGGTGTGCACGCTGGCGCCGAGCCTGCCGAGATAGTCCGCCGCATAGTCGATCAGCGCCAGATTGCTGTCGGCGGAAACGGTCGGAAAGCCGATCAGGTCGGACAGGATCTCAAGCGTTCTCTCGCGGCGCGGGTGCATTTTCGGCCTTATTCCTTCACGAACAGTTTGCGCTCGACATTCGCCAGGCACTCGGCCGGGCCATCCTCGGTGATGCGCAGGGTCTCGGTGATCTCCAGACCCCAGTCATCCATCCAGAGGGCTGGCATGAAGTGGAAGGTCATGTTCGGCTGCAGCACGGTATTGTCGCTCGGCCGGATGGACATGGTGCGCTCGCCCCAGTCCGGAGGATAGCTGAGCCCGATCGGATAGCCGCAGCGACCTTCGCGCTTGACCCCGTGCTTCTCCAGCACCGCATAGAAGGCGCGGGCAATGTCGCCCGCCGTGTTGCCCGCGCGGGCCGCCTCGATGCCGTCCGTGATGCCTTCCAGCACGACTTCCTCGGCCCGCAGCATGTCGATCGGCGGGGTGCCGAGATGGATCGTCCGGCACAGCGGGGCGTGATAGTGCCGGTAGCAACCGGCGATCTCGAAGAAGGTGGCCTGATCCGGCTCCAGCTCCGTGTCGTCCCAGGTCAGGTGCGCGGCGCTGGCATCCTTGCCGGTGGGCAGCAGCGGCACGATGGCCGGATAATCGCCGCCGAAGAAGCCATCCGCATCCTCGCCGCCCATCAGGCCGGTGCGGTAGATCTCCGCCACCAGCTCGTTCTTGCGCAGGCCGGGGCGCATCAGCTCGTAGATGGCCGCATGCATCTTCTCGACGATGTGGGCGGCCCGGCGCATGTATTTCAGCTCTGTCGCGGATTTTACGCCGCGCTGCCAGTTCACAAGGCCGGTGGCATCCTCGATAGGGCCTTCATGGTTCTTCGACAGCACGCTGTGGGCGCGGGCGGAGTAGTAGTAATTTTCCATCTCGACGCCGAGGGTATGGCTGCCCCAGCCGCGTTCGGCGATCACGGTGGCGAGATCCTCCATCGCGTGGCTGTCGGCGGCCATGACGTAATCGTCCGAATAGCCACGGATATTATCCACGGTCATGTAGCAGGTGCGCATGGCGCCCTTGGCGTCCATCCCCCGGCCCCAGAAAATCGGCTCACCCTCGGGGCCGACGATCACGCCCTGATGCACATAGAACGACCAGCCGTCATAACCGGTCAGCCAGGCCATGTTGGACGGATCGGAGATGAACAGGACCTCGACTTCGGCTTTCGCCATCGCCGTCCGGACCTTGGCCAGCCGCTCTGTATATTCTTCGCGGGAAAACGGGAGTTTGACGTCGGGCATGGGGCGAAGTCCACTGATCGGGTTATAGAATTCGGCGGGTCCGGCGATTGAGCATCAATCCGGGCGGTTTGACAATTCCTGTCACATGTGGCCGATGCTGAACCGGACAGAAAGAACAAACTCGCCTCAGACCGAAGGAAATTTGCCCGTGACGACATCGCCCGAAGAACTCTCTGTCGCGACCGTCGTAGCGGCGCGCAAGGCGATTGCGGGAACGGCGCTGGAAACGCCACTGGTGCCGTCGCCTTTTCTCTCGGCGCGGGCCGGCACGGAAATACTGCTCAAACTGGAGATCGCCCAGCCCGTCGGCGCCTTCAAGATCCGGGGCGCGGCCAATGCGATCTCCGTTCTGCCGGAGGATTGCCCCGGCGTGACCTGCTGCTCGACCGGCAATCACGGGCGCGGCGTTGCCTATGCCGCCAAAGCGCGCGGGTTGCGGGCGGTGGTCTGCATGTCGGCGCTGGTGCCGGACGCCAAGGTCGAGGGCATTCGCGCGCTCGGTGCGGAAGTCCGGATCATCGGACGTTCGCAGGATGAGGCAGCGGAAGAAAGCCGGCGTCTGGTTGCCGAGGAGGGGCTGGCTGAAATCCCGCCCTTCGACGATCCGCTGGTGATCGCGGGCCAGGGCACCATCGGACTGGAGCTGCTGGACAGCCGCCCGGATCTGGAGACCCTGCTGATCCCGCTTTCGGGCGGTGGCCTTGCCGCCGGGATTGCGCTGGCGGCGAAGGCGCGCAAGCCGGGCATCCGGATTATCGGTATCTCCATGGACCGGGGGGCGGCGATGTATGAGTCGCTCCGGGCGGGCCGGAATATCGCGGTGGAGGAGGTGCCCAGTCTCGCCGATTCTCTCGGCGGCGGCCTCGGGGCGGACAACCGGCTGACCCTGCCGCTGTGCCGGGATCTGATCGACGGGACGGTTCTGGTCACCGAAGCGGAAATCTATCGGGCCATGCAGTGTCATTATTACGAGGACCGGATCGTCTGCGAGGGTGGCTCCGCCGTTGGTGCCGCGGCCCTTCTTGCGGGTAAGGTGCCGGACCTGAAGGGGCCTGCGGCGACGATCATCACCGGCCGTAATCTCGATATGAGAATGCATGCGGATATCATGGCCGGGCGCTCCGTCCGCCTTGGAGACATCACCGTCGAAGGACAAACCTACAATGCCTGATATCAGTATTCTGACTGAAGCGGATCTCCGCGCCCTGGTGAAACTCGATCTTGAGGCGGTGGATGTGGTGGAAAGTGCGTTCCGGGCGCTGGCGTCAGGCGAGGTGATCATGCCGCCGATCCTGTCGATGGACATCCCGGCGGCGAATGGTGAGGTCGATGTGAAGACCGCCTATATTCCGGGCTTCGACGGCTTCGCCATCAAAGTCAGCCCCGGCTTCTTCGACAACCCGAAGCTCGGCCTGCCCAGCCTGAACGGGCTGATGATCCTGTTCTCCGCGAAAACCGGTCTGGTCGAGGCGCTGTTGCTGGACAATGGCTATCTGACGGATGTGCGCACCGCCGCCGCTGGGGCCGTCGCCGCCCGGCATCTGGCGCCGGAGAGTGTGACGACCGCCGGTGTGATCGGTACGGGCGTGCAGGCCCGGTTGCAGATCGAGGCGGCCCATCTTGTCCGCCCGTTCGAGCGGGTGCTGGTCTGGGGGCGGGATGCGGGCAACGCGAAAAAGTGCGCCGCCGACCTCGCGGAAAGCCTCGGCATTGAAGCCCGCGTCGAGACGGATCCGGCCCGGCTTGTTGGCGAAAGTCAGCTTGTCGTGACCACCACGCCGTCACGCGCACCGGTGATACGGGCGGACTGGCTGCATTCAGGACTGCATATCACCGCCATGGGCTCGGACCAGCCGGGCAAGGTGGAGATCGATCCGGCAGTGTTCGGCCGGGTCGATGCCTATGTGCCGGACCGGCTCAGCCAGTGCCGAACCCAGGGCGAACTTCGGGCTGCAATCGAGGCCGGTCAGGTCGAGGTGGGCACGGTCTTCCCGGAGTTGGGAGAGGTGATCGCGGGACAGGCACAGGGCCGGAAATTTGCCTCCGACATCACCTTCGCGGATCTGACCGGTACTGGCGCACAGGACACGGCGATTGCCACCCATGCGGTCGCCCTTGCCGTCACGGCCGGGGCCGGCAGCCGGATTGCTTCCTGACATGGCGCTGAAGCTCGATGCCCGCGATGTGAAGATTCTTGCCATTCTTCAGGAAGAGGGGCGGATCTCGAAATCCGATCTGGCCCGGCGGGTAAACCTGTCCAACACGCCCTGCTGGGAGCGGCTGCAACGGCTTGAAGCGGCTGGCATCGTGCGCGGGTATGGCGCACGGATCGCGCTGGAGCTGTTCGCCGAGCATGTGACGGTCTTCGTGACGGCGGAGCTGGAGAACCACCGGAGCGAGGATTTCGGCCGGTTCGAGGATGTTGTCGGAAAAGAGCCGGAAATTATCGGCTGCTGGGCGCTTGGCGGCGGGCTCGACTACCTGTTTCAGGTCGTGACAAGCAACGTCACCACCTATCAGCGCCTGATCGACCGGTTGCTGGAGAGCGAGGCCGGGCTGAAGCGCTATTACAGCTATATCGTCACCAAGGAAGTGAAGGCGGGCGGCGCGATCCCGGTGGAGCTGTTCACGGGCGGGTGACCGGCAGGAAAACCCGGCACTGCCCGGGGGCTCCATCCGAAAAATCCTCTGCCAAAGCTGGCCAGTTCAGTCAGACCCTCTGCGTTCTCCGGCACTAGGCTCCCCGTTGAGCCGCCCGGAGCCCATCCGGCTCCAACCGGCGCGCAGACGAAAGGAATGACAATGCTTACCAACGACCAGCTCGGTCAGTGGGACCGGGAGAATTTCTTCCATCCCTCGACCCATCTTGCCCAGCATGCCCGTGGTGAAACCCCGACGCGGGTGATCACCGGCGGCTCCGGTGTCTATATCGAGGACCGGGACGGCAAGAAGATGCTGGACGGGTTCGCGGGGCTCTATTGCGTCAATGTCGGTTACGGCCGTCCGGAGATTTCCGAAGCCATCGCGGCGCAGGCGAAAGAGCTGGCCTACTACCATTCCTATGTCGGGCACGGCACCGAGGCCTCGATCACGCTGTCCAAGATGGTGCTCGACCGGGCGCCGTCGAACATGTCCAAGGTCTATTTCGGCCTCGGCGGCTCGGACGCGAACGAAACCAACGTCAAGCTGGTCTGGTACTACAACAACGTGCTCGGCCGTCCGGAGAAGAAGAAGATCATCTCGCGTTGGCGCGGCTATCACGGCTCCGGGCTGGTGACCGGCTCGCTGACCGGGCTCGAGCTGTTCCACAAGAAGTTCGACCTGCCGCTGTCCCAGGTTATCCACACCGATGCCCCGTATTATTTCCGCCGCCCGGATCTCGGTCAGAGTGAAGCGGAGTTTACCGCCCATTGCGCCTCCGAGCTGGAAGCGCTGATCGAGCGTGAGGGCGCGGACACCATCGCCGCCTTCATCGGCGAGCCGGTACTCGGCACTGGCGGTATCGTGCCGCCACCGGCCGGATACTGGGCCGCCATCCAGGCGGTCCTGAAGAAGCACGATATCCTGCTGATTGCCGACGAGGTGGTCACCGGCTTCGGGCGGCTTGGCTCGATGATGGGCTGTGACCATTACGGCATCGAGGCGGACATCATCACCATCGCCAAAGGCCTGACCTCGGCCTATGCGCCGCTGTCCGGCTCGATCATTTCGGACAAGGTCTGGAAGGTGCTGGAGCAGGGCACGGACGAGCTTGGCCCGATCGGCCATGGCTGGACCTATTCGGCGCACCCGATCGGAGCCGCCGCCGGTGTTGCGAACCTCGATCTGATCGACCGGCTTGGCTTGGTCGGCAATGCGAAGGAGATGGGGGCCTATTTCAACAAGGCACTGACCGACGCGCTCGGCTCCCACGCCCATGTCGGCGATGTCCGGGGGGAGGGCCTGCTGGCCGCCGTCGAATTCGTCGAGGACAAGGAGAAGCGCACCTTCTTCGATCCGTCCCGCAAGATCGGCCCGGCCATGGCGTCGGCTCTGCTGGAGCAGGGCGTGATCGCCCGGGCCATGCCGCAGGGCGACATCCTCGGCTTCGCGCCGCCGCTCTGCCTGACCCGTGAAGAGGCGGACATCATAGTCGGTGCCACGGTCAAGGCGGCGGAGCAGGTATTCGGCGCCGCCTGATTACACAATTTCGGTGTGGCCGCTCCGGCGGCCGCACCGTGCTCATCATCCCCGCCCCGAAGCCGGTGGCCTCGAAGCCGGATCTGGCGACGAGAGCGACCCCAGGCAATGGCCCGCGTGCTTTCCGGAATACTGCCCAGAATGCGGCGAGCCGGCGGATAAAGGCGCTCCCGAAGGGTATTTCATCTACGCGGCGCTTGCGTCGGCAATGGCCCCCATCGCCGGCCATTGCTGGTGCCATTCCGTTGCCTGCTCATAGGCTTGCCCGGCCCGGAACACGGTGGCCTCGTCGAAATATTTTCCGACGATCTGCATCGACAGCGGCAGTCCCGATTTGCTGAAGCCGACCGGGATCGACATGGCTGGATTACCGGTCACGTTGAAGGGCAGGGTCTGCATCGGCCAGGAAACCGGGAAGCTCTTCTGCGGCGCGTCGATCAGCGGTGCCGGAGAGAGTGAGCTTGGTGCCAGCAGGATATCGTAGCGCGAGAACAGCCCGGTATTGACCTCCTCGCAGAGCTCCCGCCGCTGACGCTGGGCCTGCATCAGATCGGCGGCCGTCAGGTAGCCGCCGAGGACGATCCGTTCCATCGTCAGGCGGCCGTAATCCAACGGCCGGGTCTGCAGGTCCTGCTCGTGAATGGCATAAGCTTCGGCGAGAAGGATGACACGGCCGCAATTGTTGTAATCCGCGTAGGGCGAGACGGCGGCGACTTCCTCGACCTCGGCCCCGAGGCTGCGGAAGGTGGCGGCAGCGGCCTCTATGGCGGCGGCGGACTCGTCCGACAGGCCTTCGGCCCCCTTATAGAACGAGCTGAGAATACCGACCCTGAGGCCCGCGACGCCCTTGCCGAGATCTGCCCGATAATCAGGCACCGGCTGGTTCGCGGAGGCCGGGTCCAGCGGATCGTACCCGGCGATGCATTGCAGGGTGATGGCCGCGTCTTCCACATTTTTCGACAGCGGGCCGCAATGGTCCAGCGTGTAAGACAGCGGAAAGACTCCGCGCCGGCTGACCCGGCCATAGGTCGGCTTCATGCCGATGATGCCGCAATAGGCCGCCGGTCCCCGGATCGAGCCGCCGGTGTCCGAACCCATGGCCATGCGCAGGAAACCCGCCGCGACCGCTGCGCCGGAGCCGCTGGAAGAGCCTCCGGGGCCGTGATTGCGGTTCCATGGGTTGCGTGCGGGCGGGAAAGGCAGATCGAAGGACGGGCCACCGAAGGCGAATTCGTGGGTTGCCAGCTTGCCGATCAGCACGCCACCGGCCTCGCGCAGTTTCACCGCGCAGACGCTGTCCGCCTCGGGAACATTGTCCAGCCGGAGCTTGGAGTGACAGGTGGTGGTGATGCCCGCCGTGTCATAGATATCCTTCAGGCCGTAGGGGATACCGTGCATCGGTCCCTTGTCCACGCCGCTGGCGCGCTCCTTGTCTGCCTTGGCCGCGTCGGCAAGCGCACGTTCCCTGGTAACGAGGATGAAGCTGTCGATCTGGCCGTCCTGCCGGTCGATCCGGTCCAGGGTTTCCTCTGTCAGGGCAACCGAGGTCAGGGAGCCGTCACGCAGGGCCGCGCCAAGCTCGGCAATGGATTTGCCGCCCGCCACGCCGGTCATTGTTCCGCTCCCCGGCCAATCGTTGTCGGGTCGAACGTGCCCGCCGGCTCGGACGCTGCCGTTCGCGGGCGGCGCAGGCCATCGGCCATGGTGCGCAGTCCGGCATAGCCTTCGTAAATCGCCTGTTCGCGGTCTGCCGGCAGTGTAAGTCCCAGTATTTGCGTCAATTTCTGGAACATTAGCCGGTCTGTTTTTTCATCCTGAAACGTGGTCATGAGAGGCTCCTGGCGGGCCGCGATACGGTGATCTGTGTGATGGCTGTGTGCGGCGTTTTCTGTTGTCTTTCAAATTGTATCCAAAAATGATGGAAGGAGAGCAAGAAAATTGTGCGATGCACAAAAAATGACCTGAATCTTTGAGATTGATATGTATAAATATTGTTTATTATCAGTTAATTGCGAATTTTTGGAAAAATGAGTGACCGAAATGGTCCTGTAATTTGGTGGTGATTCTGATCAAGGATTGTGCACATTTTTTGATTTCATGGTGCTGGATGCAAGAGGTGTGAGGCGGATCGTGAAATTGAATCAAAGTCTTTTATTAATTGGAAAAATTTAATTTCAGGCGACGATATCGCCGTTGATTCAACGACATGCTTTGTCGCGCTTTGGTCGTGTTAAGCGGCTTAACGTAAAAATTGGATACAATTATATTCTCATGGCACGGCAATTGCTGTGCGGTAGCGGGGTGCAGAGCATGCTCGTCGTCCTGCCATTCGGGGTCTCCGTCCTGGAGAGTGTGGCGCGGACAGCATTGAGGCGGGCTGCTTTGTTCAAAAAACAGGAGGCTTCTCAATGAAATTATTCAAAAGGCTCGCCGCGGCCGTTTCGGTCACCGCCGGACTGGCGGTATCGGGACATGCGGCGTCCGCGGAATCGGTTCTGCGCGTCGCCATGACGGCCGGCGACATTCCGATCGTTCTCGGACAGCCCGATCAGGGGTTCGAGGGCTATCGTTTCGTCGGTTACAATCTCTATGACACGCTCGTGCTGTGGGATCTGTCCCAGGGCGAGACCGCGGCGGATATCAAGCCGGGTCTGGCGACAGCCTGGGAGATCGATCCCGAGAACAACAAGCGCTGGCTCGTCACGCTGCGCGAGGGCGTGAAATGGCATGACGGGTGCGATTTCGGACCGGAGGACGTGGTCTGGAATTTTGAGCGCATTTCCAAGGAAGACGCGCCGCAGTTCAACGTGAAGCAGTTCGGTTTGATCCGTGACCGGACCGGCAATATCGACAGTGTTGATATCGTTGGGGACCATCAGGTTGCCTTCAACATGAAGACGCCGGACGCGCTGTTCCCCTACCAGCTCAGCTACTGGTTCATGATCAGCAAATGCCGTCTGACCGAGCTGAAGAATGATTACCTGGCCTATGCCGAGGCTCCGTCCGGGACGGGCCCTTACAAATTCTCAAGCATCGTTCCGCAGGAGCGTCTCGAGCTGGTGAAGAATGCGGAATACTGGGACAAGACCCGGATCCCGAAGCATGACCGGCTGGTTCTGATCCCGATGCCGGAAGCGACCACCCGCGCTGCTGCCCTGCTGTCCGGGGAAGTGGATTTCATCGAGGCGCCGTCTCCCGATACCATCCCGCGGCTTGAATCCTCGGGCATGCAGATTGTCACGGCATCCTACCCGCACAACTGGTCCTACCAGCTGAACCATGTCGACGGTAACTTCAAGTACAAGGAAGTCCGTCAGGCCGCGAACTACGCTCTGAACCGTCCGGAAATCAAGGCGCTGCTGAACGGTTACATGGAAGAAGGCTATACCAACGTGCCGCCTTCCACGCCGTATCACGGCACGCCGTCGGTGAAGTACGAATTCAACCCGGAAAAAGCGACCGAGCTGCTCAAGAGCGTCGATTGCTATCCCTGCAAGATCAAGCTGGCGATCTCGACCTCCGGGTCCGGCCAGATGCAGCCGCTGCCGATGAACGAGCTGATCAAGTCCCAGCTCGACGCAGCCGGTTTCGACACTGAGCTGAAGGTCATGGACTGGAATGCCCTGCTGGATGTCGGCCGCCCGGGCCGGGAAAAGAACCCGGACATCGACGGCATCAACATCAGCCGCGCCCTGCAGGATCCGTTCAGCGCCCTGATCCGGCACGTCTATTCCAAGCAGCACGCGCCGAAGGGCTCGAACTGGGGGCACTACACAAGCCCCGAAGTCGATGCCCTGATCGACGAGATCTATCTCTCGTTCGATCCGAAGGAGCGGATGGAAAAGCTCACAAAGCTGCATGAGATGATGGTCGAGGACGCGGTGATGCTGTGGGTCGCCCATGACGTCAACCCGCGGGCTATCGCTCCGAACATCAAGGGCTTCGTGCAGGCGCAGAGCTGGTTTCAGGACCTGACGCCGATCGTCGTCGAATAACTCTTAACCCACCACTCCGGGCCTTCCGCCGCTCTTCCCTTTCTTTGGCGGCAGGCCCGGAGACCCTGGAGTTTTTGACTGCCTGTCAGGAGGGATAATCCCGTGACCGCCTACATTATCCGGCGTCTGCTTTATGCTCTTCCCATCGCCCTTGGCGTCAGCATCGTCTGCTTCGCGCTGGTCTATATCGCTCCGGGTGATCCGTTGCAGACCCTGCTTCCGGAGGATGCCAGCGAAGAGACCATCATGATGGTCAAGAAAGCCTACGGTTTCGACAAGCCGATCCCGGTCCAGTATTTCATCTGGCTCGGCAAGGTCGTGACCGGCGACTTCGGATTTTCCATCGCGACCGGCAGGCCGGTATCCGACGAGATCTTCAAGGCGCTCGGGAACACCATCATGCTGGCGGCCGGTGCCGTCCTTGTCGCCTTCACGCTCGCCTTCGCGCTTGGAACCGTTGCCGGCTACCATATCGGCACCTTCATTGACCGTATCGTGACAGGGATCGCGGTGATCGGCGTCAGTGTGCCGAACTACTGGCTCGGCATCGTGCTGGTGATCATCTTTGCGGTCGAGCTGAATGTCCTGCCGGCCACCGGCATGGGGCCGCGCGGATCCGAGACGTTCAATATCTTCGAATGGAGCAATTTCCGGCATGTGGTGATGCCGATCATCACCCTTTCCCTGATCCCGATCGGGATCATTACCCGGACCACCCGCTCGGCTGTTGCCGAAGTGCTGAACCAGGACTTCGTCGAAACGCTGCGGGCTAAAGGGCTGATGGGAGGGGAAATCCTCCGGCATGTGATCAAGAATGCCCTGCCGCAGGTGCTGGCCGTCATGGGGCTGCAATTCGGCTATCTGATGGGCGGCTCGATCCTGGTGGAGACGATCTTCACCTGGCCGGGGACCGGTTTCCTTCTGAACAAGGCCATTCTGACCCGTGATCTGCCGGTTCTGCAGGGCACGATCCTTGTTCTGGCCATCATATTCGTTGCCACAAATCTCGTCATCGACCTGATGCAGACCGCGGTCGACCCGCGTCTGAAACGCGGTTGAACGGAAGAGGGCTGTTGAAATGACCTATATCGCAGTGACACCGGGCGAGGCTCCGGCTGCCAGTCAGTCGGCACCGGCGCTCAAGGTGCGAAGCTACTGGCAAAGCGTGGGCTACCGTTTGCGCTATGACTACATGACGCTGTTCTTCGGGAGCGTTGTGATCCTGATTTTGCTTTCCGCCATCTTCGCGCCCTTGCTGGCGCCGATGGATCCCTATGAAAGCAGCCTGATCAACCGGCTGAAGCCCATTGGCTACAAGGATTTCATCTTCGGCACGGACAAGCTGGGCCGGGATATCCTGTCCCGTCTGCTCTATGGCGGCCGGATCTCGCTCGCCATGGGGATCATACCCGTCCTGATCGCCACGATTGTCGGCGGAAGCCTGGGAGTCCTCGCCGGATTTCTCGGCGGCCGGACCAACATGGCGATCATGCGGACGGTGGACGTGTTCTATGCCTTCCCGTCGATCCTGCTGGCGGTGGCCATCTCCGGCGCGCTCGGCGGAGGGGTTTTCAACGGCATGGCGTCCCTGACGCTGGTCTTCATCCCGCCGCTGTGCCGGGTGGCCGAAACGGCGACCTCACAGGTCCGGAACCTGGACTTCGTCGAGGCGGCCCGGGCCACGGGAGCCGGGACCTTCAGCATTATCCGGGTGCATATCCTGGGCAACGTGCTGGGGCCGATCACGATTTACGCTTCCAGCCTGGTCAGCGTCAGCATCCTGCTGGCATCCGGCCTTTCCTTCCTCGGCCTTGGCGTAACCCCGCCGGAGCCGGACTGGGGCCTGATGCTGAACACCCTGCGCGGTGCGATCTACATCAACCCGATGGTCTGTGCCCTGCCGGGCGTTGCGATCCTGATCACCTCGGTCTGTTTCAATCTGGTCAGCGACGGTTTGCGCTCGGCCATGGACGTCAGAATGTGAGGAGCGGACTTATGAGCACTACAGAAATGGCACCTGCCCCCAGTCCCGCTCTAAGCGAAGTGGATGTCCGGGACGCGCGGGACCGTGGCGGTGAAGCGCAGCCGATGCTTATCGCACGCCAGTTGCAGAAGCATTTCCCGATCACCGGCGGCGTGCTGAACCGGGCAATCGGCCATGTCCGTGCCGTCGATGGCGTCAGTTTCTCCGTCATGAAAGGGGAGACGCTCGGCGTTGTTGGCGAGTCCGGGTGCGGGAAGTCCACGCTTGCCCGGTTGCTGATGCATCTCATCGTGCCGGATTCAGGCGAGCTGATCTTCGACGGCGAGGCGGTCGGCCAGAAAGACGGGCTGCTGGTCCGGGACATGCGGCGCCTGATGCAGATGGTCTTCCAGGATTCCTATTCCTCGCTGAACCCGAGGATGCCGATCGAGGATTCCATTGCCTACGGAAAGACCGTCCATGGTGCTTCTTCCGGGGAGGCCAAGGATGCGGCGCGCGAGCTGATGAAGAAGGTCGGTCTCGACCCGAACCTGTTCGGCCCGCGTTATCCGCATGAACTATCTGGCGGACAGAAGCAGCGGGTGAACATCGCCCGTGCCCTGGTTCTCGAGCCGCGCGTGGTCATTCTGGACGAAGCGGTCTCCGCGCTGGACAAGTCGGTGGAGGCACAGGTCCTGAACCTGCTGCGCTACCTGAAAGACCATTTCAACCTGACCTATGTCTTCATCTCCCATGATCTGAACGTGGTTCAGTATGTCAGCGACCGGGTACTGGTGATGTATCTGGGCGAGGTGGTGGAGATCGGTCCGGTCGACGAGATCTACGCGAACCCGAAGCATCCCTACACCACGGCCCTGCTGGCCTCGCGCCTCTCCATGGATCCGGACGACCGGGTGGAGGAGCCGCCTCTGGTCGGTGATCCGCCGAACCCGATCAACCCGCCCTCGGGCTGCCGCTTCCGTACCCGGTGCCAGTTCGCGGAGAAGATCTGCGAAGTCGAGAAGCCCGTTTTGCCCGGTTACGCCACGGCAATGGAGCATGTCTCCGCCTGCCACATGTATGTCCCGCAATCGGGGCATTCGAGGGCGGCAAGCCTGGCTGGAAAAAAACCGCAAGCAGCCGTAAGGAGCGCGTCATGAGTACCGGATCTTCCGCGCCTCTGGTTTCCGTGCCCCTGGTTTCCGTGAAGGATCTCAACGTCAAGTTTGTCAGCCGGGAGTCGACGGTGAATGCCGTCAATGACGTCAATCTGACGCTCGATCCCGGCGAGGTGCTTTGCATCATCGGTGAGTCCGGCTCCGGCAAGAGCGTCAGCATGCGGGCGCTGATGCGCTTGCTGCCGGAGCGGCGGACCAAAATCACCGGCGCGCTGGAAGTCGACGGCAAGGATGTTCTGGCATTGAAGGGGAAGGAGCTCTCGGCGTTTCGCGGCGGGCTTGCCTCGATGATTTTTCAGGAGCCGATGACCGCGCTCGACCCGGTTTATTCCATCGGTCATCAGATCGCGGAGACCGTGCGCCGGCACGAAGGCTGTACCATGCAAAAGGGGCTCGAGCGGGCGCTGGAGCTGCTGGAGCTGGTCAAGGTGCCGTCGGCCGAGCGCCGTCTGAAAGCCTTCCCGCATGAGCTTTCCGGCGGTTTGCGGCAGCGGGCGATGATCGCTCTGGCATTGTCCTGCCGGCCGAAGCTGCTGCTGGCGGACGAGCCGACCACCGCGCTTGATGCGACGGTGCAGATCCAGGTCCTGATCCTGCTGCGCAAGCTGCAGGAGGAGATGGGCATGGGGATGATCTTCGTCACCCATGATCTCGGCGTTGCCGCCGAAATCGCCGACCGGGTGGCGGTGATGTATGCCGGCCGCATCGTCGAGACCGGCACGGTGCAGGAAGTGCTGAACAGCCCGCGCCATCCCTACACGCGGGGCATGCTGTCCTCGACGGTGCACGGCAACATGCGCGGCAAGGATATCGAAGCCATTCCCGGCAGCCCGCCGGATCTCAGATCCCTGCCGACCGGATGCAGTTTCGCGCCGCGCTGCCGGATGGCGGACGATGGCTGCCGCGCGGAAGTTCCGGCCGAGGTCACGCTCGGACCCGGCCGTATCGCCCGCTGTTTCAAGCTGGATGAAACCGCCGCACCGAAAATCAGGGAACCGATGCCGGCCTAAACCGGGGATCAGGAAAGGGAGAAACAAGATGCATGAAATTGCCATACCCGAGCGTGTTACCCAGTCCGTCATTCAGCGTCGGGGCACGGCGCATCCCTTCGCCGATCTCGATCCGGCCAAAACCGCTCTGATCGTCATCGACCTGCAGAACGGTTTCATGATGGACGATGTGGCGCATGCGCTCTGCACGATGGCGCGGGAGATCGTGCCGAACGTGAACCGTCTGGCCGGGACAGTCCGGGAGACCGGCGGGCATGTGTTCTGGATCCAGAACACCCATGACGATGCCTGCCTTGAAAGCTGGTCCAACCTGCATGCCATGACGCCGCCGGAAAAGACCGCCAAGCGCATTGAGTCGATGAGCGAGGGAACGCTGGGGCATCAGCTCTGGGCGGACCTCGATGTCCGGGACGAGGACAGCAGGGTTCTGAAATACCGTTATTCGGCTTTCCTGCCGGGCTATTCCGACCTGCCGGATATTCTGAAGGCGCGCGGGTTTGATACTGTTTTGATCACGGGTACCGTGACGAATGTGTGCTGTGAATCCTCCGCCCGCGACGCCATGATGATGAACTTCAAGACCATCATGGTCACTGATGGAAATGCCGCGACCACCGATGAGGAGCACAACAGTTCTCTCGTGAATTTCTACCTTACTTTCGGTGACATCATGAGCACCGACGAGCTGATCGACTGCCTGAACAAGAACGCCGGTGGAGCCAGGTCCGCCGCGGAATAACTCCTTCCTTCTCCAACTCCGGATAGGACCATCATGAGCAAGCCCAAGGTCGCGGTCATCGGAACCGGCGGCACCATCGCCTCTATCGGCAAGACCCCTCTCGATATTCTCGATTATGGCGCCAACAAGACCATGATCCCCGTCGACGAGATCATTGCCATGTTCCCGATCGTGCATGAGGTCGCCGAGGTGGTGCCGGTGCCGTATCGGGCGATCCCGAGCCCGTCCGTCGGCTTCGCCGAGTGGCGCGATCTGGTGCTGAAGATCGACGAGCTGGCACAGGACCCGGATCTGGATGGTATCGTCGTCACCCACGGCACCGCCTCTCTGGAAGAGACCGCCTATGCGCTGCATCTGACGGTGAAAGCGGATATCCCGGTGGTCGTGGTCGGCTCCCAGCGGCCGTCCAGTGCGCTCTCGACCGATGCCGGTTTCAATCTGCTGAACGGCATCCGCACGGCAGGTTCTCCGGATGCCAGGGGCATGGGCGTGATGACCCTGCTGAATGACGAGATCCAGTGTGCCCGCGAGGTGACGAAAACCTCGACCTACCGGATGCAGACCTTCCGCAGCCCCGATTTCGGCTGCCTCGGCCATGCCGATGGCGACACGGTTGCCTTCTACCGCAAGCCTCTGCGCAAGCATGCGCCGGATACCGAGTTCGATATCCGCAAAGCCGATACCATGCCGCGCGTCGATATCGTCTATGCCTATGCGGGCTCGGACGGCACGGCGGCACGGGCGTTCCTCGAAGCCGGAGCCGAAGGCATCGTTTCGGCCGGTTTCGCACCGGGTTTCTGTGGCCCGGGTGATGAAGCGGTGTTGTGCGAGGCCGTGAAGAAGGGCGTGACGGTGGTGCAATCCACGCGGGCCGGAAGCGGGCGCACTTTCAAGAGCACGAAACTTGAGGAAAACGGCTTCCTGATTGCGGACAATCTCAATCCGCAAAAAGCGCGTATCCTGCTGTCCTTGGCGCTCAGCGTTACCAAGGACCCGGCCGAGATCGAGCGGATCTTCCGAACCTATTGAGGTAACATCCCGATCATGTCGTCCGACCCTGCTCTTGCGCATCCTTCAACGTCCGTCGTCGCGGACCCGCGCAAGGGCATTCTTCTGACGCTGTTCGGTCTGGTCCTTTTCTCGGTTCTTAACGGCGTGGTCAAGGCGCAGACCGAGCTGTTCCCGATCCTGCAAATCATGTTTTTCCGCAACGCTTTCGCGTTGCCGCCGCTTGTCCTTTTCATTGTGATGACGACTGGATGGTCCTCGATCAGAACGGATCGGCCCGCCTTGCATCTCGCGCACACGATTATGGTCACGGCTGCAATCGGTCTGATCTTCGCTGGGTATCGGGCCCTGCCGCTCGCCGATGCGACGGCGATCAACTTTGCTGCACCTCTGATTGTCTGCGCGTTGTCGGCACCGCTGCTGAAAGAGCCGGTTGGCCGCCTGAAATGGTTTGCCGTACTGGTCGGCTTTGCCGGGGTGATGATCATGGTGCGGCCGGGCGGAGATGTAGTGCGTGAAGGGGCGCTTTATGCCCTTTCAGGGACGGCGCTCAGTGCGGGCGGCCTGTTACTCGCGCGTTATCTCAGCCGCTATGACTCGACGACGACGATCGTGTTTCTCTTCATGGCGATTTCCTCGGCCATGATCCTGCCTGTTCTGCCCTTTATCTGGGTGACGCCGACGCCGCTGCAGCTTGCCGGATTGGTGGCGATGGGGGCAGCCTCTGGAGTGGCGCAATACATGACAATGCGTGCGCTGTTCCATGCGTCTGCTTCGACCATTGCCCCGATGGGCTACACCAAGATGATCTGGGCGCTCTTGATCGGGTATTTTGCTTTCGGGGACTGGCCGGCGCCGGTGGTGCTTGCCGGCGCCGGCCTGGTTCTGCTCAGCACCTGGGTGGTCTACCGCAAGGAAAGCGCGGCGGCCCGCAAAGGTGCGGCAGGGTAGGGCGTTTCCTGTTCTTTTGTTCTATTCCGCGGCCAGTACGTCTCCACCGGCCAGAAGCGGCCGCTGGCTGCGCCAGTCCGTTGCCCGCTCGTATGCTGCGCCAACCTGAAACACGCCGGCCTCGTCAAACGGTCTGCCGACGATCTGCATGGAAATCGGCAGTCCCTCGCTGGTGTAACCGCAGCAGACGGACATGGCCGGGCTGCCGGTCACGTTGAACGGCACGGTCAGGTAGCCGCCAAGGGCCAGCGGGTTGTTCGGCTCGGCATCGAACCTGCCTGCGGGTAGGGATGTGGCAGGGGCGATCACCATGTCGTATTTGCCGAGGATTTCGGCATTGAACCAGTGCGTCATCTCCCGCCGCATGCGCAGGGCCTCGACATAGTCCGAGCCCCGGACGAAGGCGCCGGCCATCAGCCGTTCCCGCGTCGGTCTGCCGTAAAGCTCCGGCCGCTCCATCAGATCCTTTTCATGAATCGCATAACATTCCGCCAGGATGATCATCCGGCCGCAGGCGTGATAGACATCATGCGCGGGCAGGGTGACCGGCTCGACAATGGCGCCTTCGGCCCGCAGGGCATTCTTGGCTTCGGTAATCGCCGCCCGGATTTCCGGGTTGGTGTTCTCGTCCTCGTCCAGCCAGTTGGCGACATAGCCGATCTTCATGCCTTTCACGCCACTGTTCAGTTGGGCGGTGTAATCGGATACCGGCACGTTCGCCGAAGCCGGGTCGAGCGGATCGAACCCCGCCATCTCATTTAGCGCGATGGCCGCATCCTCGACGCTCCAGCTCAGCGGGCCGCAATGATCCATGGTGAAGGACAGCGGGAAGACACCGCGCCGGCTGACCCTGCCATAGGTCGACTTCATGCCGACGGTGCCGCAATAGGCCGCCGGGCCACGGATCGAGCCGCCGGTGTCGGAGCCGAGCGCCATCCGGGTCATGCCGGAAGCGACGGCCGCGCCGGAGCCGGAGGAGGAGCCGCCGGGCACATGGTCGGTGTTCCAGGGGTTGCGGGCCGGAGGAAACAGGGTTTCCTGACTGGGGCCGCCGGTGGCGAATTCGATGGTCGCGCATTTGCCGAGCAGAACGGCGCCGCCATCCAGGATCTTCTGCACCGAATGGGCATTGCTGTCCGGGATCACGTCCGGGCGCAGTTTCGACTGGCAGGAGGTCAGGATGCCAGCCGTGTCGTAGATATCCTTGGCGCCGAACGGAATGCCGTGCAGCGGGCCGAGATCCTGCCCGGACATCAGTTCCTGCTCTGCCCTGGCGGCGCGCTCCAGGGCGATTTCCGGGACGACCGTATTGAATGCGCACAGGCTTTCATTATGGGCGGATATGGTTGCCAGCGCGTCCCTGGTTGCTTCGACGGGAGACAGCGAGCGATCGCGATAGGCCTTGCCGAGTTCGGCGATGGAGAGATCCCTGATGTCAGACATCGGACTTCTCCCCCGATGACGGGATCACACGGGTGATCGTTTCCAGGAAGTAGCCGTTGGACGGCTCCAGCGTTGCCGGGCGCGGGCGGTTCCGGACGATGCCGGCCCAGCTCACCACGTTCTTGTAGGTCTCGAACATGGTCTCTTCCCGGTCCTTCGGGATCGTGAGACCAGCCCTCTCAACCACGGCGTCGTACTGCCGCTTCAGTGCCGCATCATCCATTTTTGAAAGCCCCCATCCATCTTGATTTTATCGGATCAGGCTATCAAAGCGATAAATTGGATACAATTTGCGAGTCATCATAAATATGCATCCAAAAATGCATAAGAGACGGTTACTGAGGCGGCTTGGAGGCTTGCTTCTTGGTGGTTGCGGCGCGTTTTTCCGCTCTGACTGTGTACAGCGATGTGGCGATGATGATGACGGCGCCAATCGTGGTCTCGAGATCCGGAATTTCCGCGAAAATGAGGAAGCCGATAAGTGTCGCGAAGACCAGCCGGATATAGTCCATCGGCGCGACGGCGGAGGCTTCGCCCTCCTTGAAGCCCTGGATGTTTGACAGCTGGCCGCAAACGGAGAACAGGCCGATGGCGCCCATGACGAACCATTCGTGCAGGCTGGGGGTGACCCAGAAGTAGATCGCCGGGGGCACCATCAGGAAGCCAACCAGAATGGCCTGATAGCTGAGGATGGTGACGGAGCGATCGAACTGGGAAACCTTGCGGATGATGACCATGACGGCAGCCGCGGCAGCCGCGGCGACAACGGCGAGGACGGAGTAGAAGTTCAGCCCGTCCGGGCCGGGTTGCACCATTACAAGCACGCCGGCAAAGCCGATCAGGACGGCGAACCAGCGCCGGGGTCCGGCGACCTCCGACAGCACGACCATGGCGAAAATGGTGACGAACAGGCTCTTGGCGAAACCGAGCGCGGTGGCTTCCGCCAATGGCAGGTGGACCACGGCTGTAAAGCCGCAGGTCATGGCGATCAGGGCCAGCACGACGCGGGTCAGATGCAGCCCGAGATGGCGGGTTTTCAGAATGTCGGGAAAGCCGGAGACCAGAATGGGCATTACCGTGCAGGTCATCACGATTTGCCGGAACAGCAGAACCTGCACGACCGGGATTGTATCACCGATTGATTTGATCAGCGCGACCATCACGGTGAAGAACAGAGCGGCGATGGCGACCCAGATGGCGCCCCGCGCATTTCCGGGCAGTGCCCTGAACGGGACTGTGACCGGTTGTCCCAGAACGCCGATATAGGAAGAAAATCTGTTGAAAACGGACGGTGTAGGCTGTAGGGGCTGCGGTTCTTGCGGAGTAGTCCGATCGGGTTCGGTGACCACTTTGTGGGTCCTTCGAAGGCTGCGCGGAAATTGGCGAGGCGCGCGAAGCGGATCGCGTTTTGATTTATGCGGGCTGAATTGGATTCAATCTTCGCAGAAAGACCCTTTGGCTGTCTACCTCCGGTACGTTGATTGTGTTATGCTGAACAACGCGAACCGAGATATCGGCGCATGGGGGAAATGCTGAGAGCTGGCCGGAGAACGGCCCGTCTTAAGTGCTGAGGCCGGCGGCAAATGCCGGAACGGCCGCGCAAAATATGATTGGGTGATTTCATATGTCGACACGCGGACAATCTGTAGTGCGTGCCCTCCGGGAAAAGATACTGGATGGCGACTACGCGCCTGGAGCGCGCCTGAACGAAATCGATATATCCAACGCATTGAACGTTTCCCGGACGCCGGTTCGTGCGGGGCTTGCGATTCTTGCCGCCGAGGGATTGCTCGAATACGTGCCGAACAGCGGTTACGTCGTGCGCAGCTATTCGGCACAGGATATCGAAGGCGTCTACGCCGCGCGCGCCGTCCTTGAGGGCCTTGCTGCACGAACCCTTGCCGAAAAGGGTTTGTCCGACAGTGCCCGGGGAACGTTGCACAAGAACCTCTCGGAGACCGAGGCGTTGCTGGATTCGGGCGACTGGACGGATGAGATCCGCGATGCCTGGGGCCGGCTTAACGAGGAATTCCACGCGGCGATCTTCGAGGCGGCGGGTAACCGGCACCTGAGCGAGCTGATCGGCAAATCCCGGTCGATCCCGCTGCTGAAAGCGGTCAAATTCCGCTGGCATGATCTGGATACCCTGGCGGTGTCCCTGAACGATCATGCGGAACTGTTCGATGCCATTGTGAACGGGCAGGGCTCGCGGGCCGACTCACTGGCGCGGGAGCATGTCTATCAGGCGGGCAGGCGTCTGATTGCCAGCTGGCGCCGGGCCGGTGCCGATACGGTGTCCGTGCGACGGTCGGGACGCAGGGTGTCGCGCGCCGCCTGAGCCGGCTTGCAGTAAAATTTCAATTCATCGTAAGCGGCTCGCAAAATCATGGCGGGCCGTTTTCTTGTTCAGTTTTTAGTCAAAAGCTTCCGGGTTTTTGCAAATTATATAGGCACACTAACGTTGTGTGCCCGGAAATACCGAGACATGGTGCGGGGCGTGCCGTGGCATATATATTGCTGTTCTCTTGCGGAAATGTTGCGTTGCAGCAAATATGTTCGCGGCAAACATGTGCTTCATGGGGGAAAGTATCGTGCGCTCAGGTGCTGGGATCGAACTTGTCGGCCTGACGAAAAGATATGGCGCCGTCGAAGCCGTGAAGGAAATCGACGTCAAGATTCCCGAAGGTACTTATTGCTGTCTGCTCGGCCCGTCCGGCTGCGGCAAGACCACGACGCTGCGGATGATTGCCGGACATGAAAATGTTTCCGACGGCGATATCATTATCGGCGGCGAGAATGTCTCCGAGCTTGAGCCGGCCCGGCGCGGCACAGCGATGATGTTCCAGAGCTATGCCCTTTTCCCCCATCTGAACTGCCTCGATAATGTCGCCTTCAGCCTGAAGATGCGCGGCGTCCCGAAGGGCGAGCGGCGAGCATCCGCGCTTGAATATCTTGCCCTCGTCGAGATGGAGCAGCACGCCCAAAGGCTCCCTTCACAGCTTTCCGGCGGCCAGCAGCAGCGGGTTGCACTGGCCCGCGCGCTGGTGACGAAACCGGGTGTCTTGTTGCTGGATGAGCCGCTTTCGGCGCTTGATCCGTTCCTGCGTATTCGTATGCGGGAGGAGCTGAAGCGGCTGCAGTCGGAGCTGGGCATCAGTTTCATTCATGTCACTCACAGCCAGGAAGAGGCGATGGCGCTGGCCGATCTGGTGGTGGTGATGAATGACGGCCGGATCGAGCAGGCCGCCGCGCCGCGTGACGTTTTCGAGCGTCCGGCCAGCGTGTTCGTCGCCCGCTTCATCGGCGGCCATAACGTGATGAGCGGTGCGGTGGTGGGCGAAGATCCGGGCAGCGCCGTGGCCATACGGGCAGACCGGGTCCGGCTTGCCCGTGCCGGGCAGGCTGCTGGCGATGAGGCTGGCGGTGATATTCATGACATCACCGCGAAGATCGCGGCGGTCGAATATCTCGGGCTTTGGGCGAAACTGCGTCTCGATGCACCCGAATTGCAGGATTTTACCGTTGCCCTGCCGGATTCCCAGTTCTTCGAAAAGGGCTTCACGGTGGGCGAAAGCGTGACCGCGTCTTGGCGTTCTTCCGATCTGCACCGGCTTGGGGCCGATCGGTAGAACATCGAAAGAGGAGGCTTCAGATGTCGAATAATAAAAACCAGACTACGCCGCAAACAACGGTCTCGCGCCGTGGGGTTCTGAAGGGCATGGCCGCGGGGGCGGTCGCCGGTGGTGCGATGATCAAGGGGGCGCCCTTCGTTCATGCGTCCGAGCCGATCACGCTGCGGATCGCCGGTACCGGCGTGAACCAGTTCAAGGAGTTGGCGGACAAGGCCAAGGAAGATCTCGGTTTCACCATCCAGTACACCTCGCTCACCTCGGATGACGTGGTGAAGCGGGCGGTGACCCAGTCCTCGTCCTTCGACATGCTCGATGCAGAATACTGGATGCTGAAGAAGATCGTGCCCAGCGGCAAGATGAAGGGCATGGATGTCTCGAAGATCAAATATTACGACAAGATCGTGCCGATCTTCACCAAGGGCGAGCTGCCGGACGGCACCAAGATGTCCCGCCAGGGCATCGCGCCGATCAAGGTGAGCTATCTCGCGGGCGAAGAGTCGAGCGAGTTCGCGGCCGATCCAAGCGGCTACATGACGCTGATCCCGACGGTCTATAACGCCGACACGCTCGGCATCCGGCCGGATCTGATCAATCGGCCGATCAACAGTTGGGCCGAGCTGCTGAATTCAGAATTCAAGGGCAAGGCCTCGATCCTGAACATCCCGTCCATCGGCATCATGGATGCGGCCATGGTCTGCGAAGCGTCCGGGCTCGCCACTTACGGCGACAAGGGCAACATGACCAAGGCCGAGATCGACACCACCATGAAGGTGCTGACGGAGGCCAAGAAGGACGGTCAGTTCCGCGCTTTCTGGAAAGAATTCAACGAGAGCGTCAACCTGATGGCGTCCGGCGAGGTGGTTATCCAGTCCATGTGGTCGCCGGCGGTGACCAAGGTGCGCTCCATGGGCGTTGCCTGCAAATACCAGCCGCTGAAGGAAGGCTATCGTGCCTGGGCCGGTGGCCTCGGTCTGCCGTCCCATCTGGAAGGCAGGCAGCTCGATGCGGCCTATGAGTTCATCAACTGGTACATGTCCGGCTGGGCTGGCGCGTTCCTGAACCGTCAGGGCTACTACACCGCCGTGCTGGAGACCGCGAAGCCGTTCATGTCCGAGGACGAGTGGGGCTTCTGGATGGAAGGCAAGAAAGCCGCGACCGACATCATGAGCCCGACCGGCCAGAAGATTGAAAGTGCCGGCTCCGTGCGCGACGGCGGCTCCTTCTGGGACCGGATGGGCAACGTGACGGTCTGGAACACGGTGATGGACGAGGACCGCTACATGGTCCGCAAGTGGAACGAGTTCATCGCCACCTGATGCAACACCATCCGGGGGCTGGCTGTCCGGCCCCCGGATATCTTTAACCGGGATCGGGACGTCTGACATGGAGTGGTTGAGATCCAGGAGCGTTTACCTTCAGGCTGCGCCCCTCAGCCTGATCTTCTTTCTCTTCTTCGCGCTGCCCATCGCCCTGGTGGTCGTGGTCAGCTTCTTCGATTATCAGGCCTACCAGATCCTGATCCCGGATTTCGTGCTGTTCAATTATCAGGACGTGTTCTCGTCCGAGGTCACCTACAGGACCTATTTCATTACCTTCCGGTTCTGCCTGATGGTCTGGGCGATCACGCTTGTCCTCGGCTTTGCCATCGCCTATTTCCTGGCTTTCCATATCCGCACGATCACCATGCAGATTGTGCTGTTCCTGCTTTGCACGATCCCGTTCTGGACCTCTATCGTCATCCGGATGATCGCCTGGATCCCGCTGCTCGGGCGCAATGGGCTGGTGAACAATGCTCTGGTTGCGTCGGGCTTCACCGACGCACCGGTGGAGTGGCTGCTCTATAGCGAATTCGCCGTGGTGATCGGCTATGTCCACCTCTACACGCTGTTCATGATCGTCCCGATTTTCAATTCCATGATGCGGATCGACCGCAGCCTGCTGGAGGCGGCGACCGATGCCGGGGCGAGCGGATGGCAGACTGTGTGGAACGTCATCGTGCCGCTCTGCAAGCCGGGCATCGCCATCGGTTCGATCTTCGTGGTTGCCATGGTTATGGGGGATTTTGTCACCGTGAACGTGCTCGGTGGCGGTCAGGTGGCCTCCGTTGGCAAGGCCATCGCGGCGGAGCTGTCCTATCTGCAATTCCCGCCGGCGGCGGCGAACTCCATGGTGCTGCTCGGTGTGGTGATCCTGCTGATCATGCTGCTGATGCGCTTCGCCGATATCCGGAAGGAGCTCTGACATGGTGCATGGCCGCCGTTCCCGCAGCTTCTATGCACTGGCGATCCTGTTCGGCGCCTTCGTGCTGTTCCTTTACGGCCCGATGGTCACCGTCATCCTGCTGGCTTTCCAGGGTCCCGACGGTGGGTTGACCTTCCCGATGAACGGCGTCTCCCTGCACTGGTTCGCGGATATCTTCCAGCCGCAATCCATCGGCGACATCTGGGGCTCGTTCGATCGTTCCATCAAGCTCGGCCTGATGGTGATGCTGGCGACGGTCGTGGTCTCGTTTCTGACCGGGCTTGCCTACAGGAAAAAATTCAAGGGCAGCTCCGTGCTGTTCTATGTAGTGATCGCCAGCCTGATCATGCCGTCCATCGTGGTCAGTCTCGGCATCGGTTCCATGTTCGAGCTGCTGGGGATCGAGCGATCCTGGTGGAGTTCGGCCTTCGGTGCGCATCTGACCTGGACGCTGCCTTTCGGCCTGTTGATCATGTTCGCGGTCTTCAACCGGTTCGACCCGGCTTATGAGGAGGCGGCGCGGGATCTCGGGGCGACCGACTGGCAGACCATCCGGCATGTCGTGCTGCCCATCGTTGCTCCCAGCCTGATCGGCGTGGCTCTGTTCGGCTTCACCCTGTCCTATGACGAGATTGCCCGGACGTCACAGTCCGTCGGCGCGCTGAACACCCTGCCGATGGAACTGCAGGCCATGCAGACCAACGTGACGACGCCCGTGATCTATGCTCTAGGCGCCTACACGACCGCGTTGTCGCTGGTGGTGATCGGGCTTAGCCTCATGCTGGTGCTGGCTTTCCGCTGGCGGCAGAAAAGATTCGGCTCCGATGCCGACAAGGGTATGGTTTAATCAGTGTCATGAAAATCCTCGTTATCAATCCGAACACAACCGCTTCCATGACGGACAAGATCCGTGAGACCGCGCGCGCCGTTGCCGCGCCGGGCACGGAGATCGTTGCCGTCAATCCGCCGGACGGGCCCGTCAGTATCGAAGGCCACTACGATGAGGCCTATTGCCTGCCCGGCTTGCTGGAGGAGGCCCGCAAGGGTGCCGCGGATGGTGTCGATGCTCTGGTCATCGCCTGTTTCGACGATCCGGGCCTGGAAGCCTGCCGCGAGCTGCTGGATATTCCGGTGATTGGCATCTGCGAGGCGGCCATGGCGGCGGCCTCCATGGTCGGGCACGGGTTCTCCGTGGTCACGACGCTGCCACGCGCAGTGCCGATCATCGAGGCGCTGGCCTTCAAATACGGGTTCGAGCGGCAGTGCCGAAAGGTCCGGTCCGCCGAGATCCCGGTGCTGGCACTGGAAGAAGAGGGCGGCGGTGCTGCTGCCAAGGTGCGCGCCGAAGTGATCGCCGCCATCGAGCAGGATCATGCCGAAGCCATTCTGCTGGGCTGTGCGGGCATGACCGATCTCGCAGATGCGCTGACGAAAGAGACCGGGGTGCCGGTGATCGATGGCGTCGCGGCGGCCGTGAAATTCGCCGAAGCCCTGGTCGGGCTTGGCCTGAAGACCTGCAAACGTCTGGCTTATGAGAGCCCCCGGCCGAAATCTTATACGGGTGCCTTCGCCCACGCGGCGCCGGTAGCAAAGCAGGCGGCGGAATGAGCGAAAGTTACAAGATCCGGTCGATGAGTGCGGCCGAAGTGGACGACGCGGTGGCCTGGGCCGCGGCCGAAGGCTGGAACCCGGGCGACCGGGATGCCCAGTGCTTCGCGACAGTGGACCCGGCGGGCTTTCTCGGCGGCTTTGTCGACGGGCGCATGACGTCTTCGATCTCGGTGGTGAATTACGACGACAGCTTCGCTTTCCTCGGTTTTTATATCGTCGCGCCGGAACAGCGCGGCAAAGGCTATGGCTACGCGCTCTGGGAAGCAGGCATGGAGCATGCGGGGAACCGCGTGGTCGGGCTTGATGGCGTGGTGGATCAGCAGGAGAATTACAAACGCTCCGGCTTCGATTTCGCCTACAACAATATCCGTTATGGTGGCTTTCCAAAGCCGCTGGAGGTAACCGCCAGCTCGGAGATCCGGCGCATCGGTGAGCCGGATGCCGAACTGCTCGCTTTCGATGCCGCGGTTTTCCCCGTACCCCGCACCGCTTTTCTCACGGCCTGGCTCGGCACCGAGAAACATGCCGCCTTCGCGTCCTATGATGGCGGCACACTGACGGGCTACGCGGTGGCGCGGCCCTGTGTTTCCGGCACCAAGATCGGCCCGCTTTTCGCGTCGGATGCGGGCACCGCTCGCGCACTCGCCGCCGAATGCGTCCGCGCGGCGGGGCCGGGTGATGTTTTCCTCGACGTTCCGGAGCCGAACGGTGCCGCCGTGGCGCTGGCCGTGGAACTGGGGCTCGCGCCGGTCTTCGAGACCGCGCGCATGTATCGGGGACCCGCTCCCCAAATCGACCTCGACCGGATCTTCGGGGTCACGTCTTTCGAGTTGGGTTAGGGGCAGGCCGGGGAGGGCACTCAGCCTCTCCCCGGGTAATCGCGGCTATCAGATGCGCGAGCTCGGCTTGTAGAAAGGCTCGTGCCGTGCCGGGTCGAAATAGTTCTCGTAGAATTTCTTCACGTGCGGCAGCAGGGCCTTGGAGAGCTGACGACGTTCCACCTCGTCATTGGACAGCGCGGATTGCAGATCGTCGTGCAGCGCTTTCAGGGCGCCTTCCTTGTCGACTTTGGTAAACACGCCGTCGCGATAGATGATCTCGCCGTCGCACATCACCATCCGGACCCCTTCGGTCTTGGCGCGCTGTATAACGGCATCAAGCAACGGCATTTCCTCGTCAAGATAGGGGTAGGAGACCTGCTTCCAGTCGATCAGGGACAGATCGGCTTTCTTGCCGACTTCCAGCGTGCCGATGCTGTCCGCGAAGGGTGTGGTTTTCGCCCCGCCGGACGTCGCCATGCGCAGCACCTGCGGTGCGGTCGGGACCACGTCGTCCATGCCGGGAACCCTGTGTGCCCGCAGGACCATGCGCATTTCCTGCAGCATGTCCCGGTCATCGTTTATGCCCGCCTCGTCGAGGCCAATGGCGGTGTTCACGCCCTTGATCTCGAACACGTTCAGCGCCGCCAGACCCGAGCGCAGGCGGAAGTTCGACGAGCAATTGTGGCAGATGCAGACGCCGGTCTCGGCGATCCGGTCGATGTCGCTCTCGTTCAGCCAGACGCCATGCCCGAGCGTCAGGCGCGGGCTCAGCATGTCGAACCGGTCGAGATATTCCAGTGCGGTGCAGCCCCCCCGGCGGCGGGCATATTCCTTCTGGTAGGCGGTTTCCACCAGATGCATGTGCATTGGCGCATCGTATTTTTTCGAGGTGTCTGAAAGCGCCGTCAGGGCCTCATCCGAACACCAGTGCAGATTGGCAGGGGCGAGCTGGATCTTGGTGCGCGACTTGCTCTGATGCTTGCCATGCAGGCTCTCGAACATCGCCATGGAATCATCAAGGCCCATCTCGAAACGGTCGAACCAGCGCTTCATCGGGTCCTGCAGGGCTTTCGGCAGCGATGCAACGAACTCCTCGTCCGCCTGATAGACGAGACGGTTCTGGTCACGCACGGCGAAGCAGTAGGAAGCGCGCATGCCGATATCGTCATAAGCCTTCAGCACCTCTTCGGAATAGCCTTCGACCTGCTTGGCCTTTCCGGGCATCCAGCCATGGATGTGCTGCACTGTGGTGATGCCGGAGGCGATCATCTCGAAAGCAGAATAGAGCGTGTCGAGATAGACATTCACGCTCCGGCAGATCATCCGGGTGATGAACCAGAGCTCCAGCGGCATGTCAGGCGAGCCGAGCTGAACCGGTGTCAGGCCGACATGGTGGTGGCCGTTGACGAAGCCAGGAAGCATGATCTCCTGGCCCGTGCCGACAACGGGCACGTTCGGGTTCTTTCGAGACAGGTCGGCATAAGTGCCGATCTGGGTGATGATACCGTCTTCCTGGAGAACGGCTCCATCTTCGATTATCTCTGCGGTTTCGCGGTCAATGGTGCGCGCGATCATCGCGCGGCTTCTGATCAGGCAACTGGTCATGGAGTCGCTCCATTAATAAAACTGGGATGTCGGATGAGGCGCGGCGCGGGGTGCCGCCGGTCAGACGGCTTCGGCCATGCCTTCCTGTTCCGCGAAGGCGCGATCCACTTCATCCTTGAGGAGTTGCGTCAGGCGTTTCCGCAACGCCTCGCATTCCGGTGAGAACGGATCTCTTGGACGCGGCAGGTCCACCTTCACGGTTTCCTTGATCCGCCCCGGCCGGGAGGTGAAGACACAGACCCGGTCAGCGAGCGCAACCGCCTCGTCGATATGGTGGGTGACGAAAACGACTGAGGCGCCGCTATCCCGCCAGACATCGATCAGGAAATCCTGCATCTTCTGCCGTGTCTGGACGTCCAGCGCGGCGAACGGCTCGTCCATCAGCAAAACCCGGGGCCGCATCGCCAGTGCACGGGCAACAGCTACGCGCTGCCGCATGCCGCCGGAGAGTTCGTCCGGGCGCTTCGATCCGGCCTCCGCCAGGCCGACACGCTTCAGCACATCCTTTGCCGCAGCCCGGCGATCGGGCTCGCTTTCGCCCCGAATTTGCAAACCGAAGCTGACATTTTCCCAGACGCTGAGCCACGGGAAGAGCGAGGTTTCCTGAAAGATCAGGCTGCGGTCCGGTGACGGGGCTTCCACCCGCTCGCCAAAATAAGTGAGCGCGCCGCCGGTTTGCTGTTCCAGGCCGGCGATGAGGTAAAGCAGGGTGCTCTTGCCGCATCCTGACGGGCCGAGCAGGACGACGAATTCACCGGGCTCGATATCGAGGTTGATATCGGCCAGCGCCTCGTGCGCACGGGACGTGCCGGCCGCCCAGATCTTGCCGACATCGCGGCAGGACACAGCGGGACCGGCGGGTTGAGTGTTGTTATCAGAGACCACGAAGCACCCCCGATGGGTCGTTGACCCAGTAAAGCACCCGCTTCTGTGTCATCCGCATCGCCCAGTCGGTGGCAAAACCGAGAAAGCCGATGAGCGCGATGCAGAAGAAAACGAGCGACGGGTTGAATGTGTTGCGGGCCAGCATGATGACCTGGCCGAGGCCATAGCCGACGCCGGTGGATTCGGCGATCAGCACCACCATCCAGGCACCAAACAGATTGAGCCGCAGGATGACGAACACACCCGGCAGGATGGCCGGGATGATCACGCGGCGATAGATCTGGGCCTTCGTCGCGCCCATCGTGCGGGCGACATTGATCAGGTTCCGGTTCACGCCGTCGATATGGTTGATGGTTGCGATCGTCATATGGAAGAAGAGCGCGATCACGACCATGAAAATGGCCGGTGCATTGCCGATGCCGAACAGGAAGATCGCGACCGGCAGCCAGGCAATGGGAGATACCGGAGACAGCAGCGTGACGGTCGGCAGGGTAAGGCGCTCGACCACGATCCAGTAGCGAATGGCGACACCGAGCGAAAGAGCGAGGATTGCGGCGAGAGTGATGCCGATGAACACCCGCATTGCCGAGGAGACGACGGTGATCAACACCGCCTGCCATGGCGTCGGCCCGGCATTGGCGGAGACTCCGATCGCCCAGCGTTGCGCAGTGTTGAAGAACTTGGCCTGGTCCGCGAAAGCGCCAAGGAACACATGGGGCGGCGGCAACAGTTTGGGGTCGGCCCAGCCTATGGCCCAGAGAAATTCCCAGATCGCGGCGAATGTGCCGACGGAGACGAGAGTCCAGCCGATTTTCGGCAGAAGCTCCCGTAGCGGCTCCGGCAGCGTATAGCCGGCAAGCGCCGGCGGACTGTCTTGTCCGCCGGCGGCTGTGCCGGTCCCGCTGACCGGAGTCCGGTCAGTTGAGACTGAGGCCATGATCAGGCCGCCTTCAGCTTGAGCTTACCGTAAAGCTCGGGATTCTCCGCGATGACTTCTTCAAGTGGAGTCCAGTCGATCGCGGCGCGGTCGGGCTTGTTCTTGATGTAGCCCATCTCCACCAGACTGTCGGTCCGGTCGAGAATGAAGTCGGTCTGGGACCGGGCATCGACCACGGCCGGCTGCTTGGCCATGGCGATCTTCGCGTTCTCCATCGAGGTCTTGTAATAAGTGCCGACCAGTTTCTCGAGTGTGCCCGCCGGGTCGCTTTCCGCCATGATCTGGGCTTTCATCATGCCCTTGATCAGGGCCTTCAGGCCTTCCCGGTTTTCCTCGATCAGCGGTGACCGGGCAGCCAGCACGCAGTCCGTATAGCCCTTGCCATAGATGTCCGTGCCATCGGACAGCATCACAGCCCCGGGCACGTCGTTCACGAGCGCAGTCCCGTAAGGCTCGATGGTGCAGATCCAGTCGACCGCGCCGGCCTTGAAGGCTTCGACGGCTTCCGGGGTGGAGCCCATGTAACGGACATTGATGTCCTTGAAATCGACACCGTGCTTCTTCAGCCAGTCGTAGGGCATGACCTCAAGGGTATCGAGCTGGAAGGTTGCCAGGGTCTTGCCCTTAAGTTTCTCGGCACTGTCGAGGCCCGGTCGGGCGACGATCACGCAGCCTTCGATGCCGCCGCCGGCAACCACCTTCACCGGTGCGCCCGCATCGTAGAGCGCCATGAAGCTGGTATAGGGCATCAGGCCGACATCGACCTGGCCGATCCCGAGAAAGGTGACCTGTTCGGCAAAGGTCGGTGTGTTGACGAATTCCAGCGTCAGACCGTCTTCCTTCGCGGTCTGCACGGCGTGGGTCAGGAACATGTTCAGATTGCAGAACCCGGTCCCGTGCGTGGACTGGATGGTGCTTTCCGCAGCCATCGCAGCGGACCCGAACATGCCGGGTCCTACTCCCATGGTGATGACACCGGCGGCACCGGCCGCCGTCGATTTCAGGAATTTACGCCGGTCCATTCTGATGGCCTCGAAATCAGGTAAATCGAGGCGTCCGTGACGTTCACACATTTTAGCACTCCCTGTGGCTGGACGCTGGCCGCCGATTTTTCGGTTCGGGTCAACGCTGCAGAGAGGGCGCATAAGCCCCCTCGCGCCCCGGGATCCGGGGCGATGTTGCGGGAGCGGCTTGCATTCAAGTGGCGGGCACGGGTTAAAGGGAAGGATCCCGTGTGCCCTGAAGAGACATCAAGTAGCGCCTACCGGCACTATCGAGGAATGCATTTGCATCGCCGCAACAGTGGGTGGCACGCCAACCAATAAGCTATCGTCGAAACGATGCTGCGCTACAGCAAGCATCGCAATTCCCATACCAAACAAAATGAATCCTATAGTTCAGTGTGTTGGTTCTTGTGTCGTCATTAAATACTCAAAATTCATGTTAAATTTTGTGCATCGCAACCGGGTCGGTGCTGTTTTTATGGGCAGTCCTTGCCTCGCGGTCATGATGCTTGCAGTCTGTTGTGCGGGGCCTGGATGGATTCTTTGAGCCAGGATGGCTGATCTTGCTGGTTGTTCCGGCATGTTTCCGGCAGGCTACCCGGGTACGGTCTGCATCTTGCAGGCCCTGGACGAACTCCTCCCACGCGAACCAGTCCGGAGCGCGACCATGCGAAATATAACCGTTGCCGCCGCCCAGATGGGGCCGGTGAGCCGTGCCGACAGCCGGTCCGTTGTGATGGACAGGTTGATCGCGATGATGGAGATCGCCTCCCGGCGCGGTGCCGGTCTGGTGGTTTATCCCGAACTGGCCCTGACCACGTTCTTCCCGCGCTGGTATATCGAGGATGATGCGGAACTGAACGCCTTTTACGAGCGCGAGATGCCGGGGCCGGACACCGCGTCTCTGTTCGAGAAGGCAAAGCAGCTCGGCATCGGGTTCAGCATCGGTTATGCGGAGCTGACGCCGAAGGGGGAGCGGTTCAACACCTCGATCCTGGTCGGCCCGGACGGCACGCTGCTCGGCAAATACCGCAAGATTCATCTGCCGGGGCATCCGGAGCACGAGCCATGGCGGGCTTTCCAGCATCTGGAGAAGCGCTATTTCCAGCCGGGCAATCTGGGCTTCCGGGTATTCGACGGTTTCGGCGGCCGGATCGGCATGTGCATCTGCAACGACCGGCGCTGGCCGGAGACCTACCGGGTCATGGGCTTGCAGGGCGCCGAGATGGTCCTGCTCGGCTTCAACACGCCGATCCACAATCCCCCGGCACCGGAGCATGACCGATTGTCCTGGCATCACAACACGCTGGTGATGCAGTCCGGCGCCTACCAGAATGCCTGTTTCGTCGTTGGTGTCTCCAAGGCCGGGATGGAAGAGGGCGTGCATCATATGGGCGGCACCCAGATCATCGCCCCGACGGGCGAGACCATCGCCGTGGTGACGGGTGAGGGAGACGAGGTGATCGCCGCCGATTGCGATCTCGATCTCTGCCGCTCCTACCGGGAAAGCGTGTTCGCTTTCGAACGGCACCGGGAGCCGGACAGCTACAAGCTGATCACCGGCACAAAAGGCTGCGTCACGCCGGAAGAGGCGAAGCGCATCGATCCCGCCCTCGCACGGGAAGACTAGGACAGTTTCCCTCTGATATTTTTTCCAACCCCCGAGATAACACATGACCTATGACCACAAGCTTCTCCTGATCAACCCGAATGCCACGGTGAGTGTGACCGAGCGCATGGCCGTCGCCGCCCGCGAGGTGCTGGGCCCGCGCTGGTATGTCGAGGAAATGACCAATGTCGGCGCGCCGCCGATCATCACCGACGATGCCGGGCTGAAGCTGGCGACGGACCTGATGGTGGAAGCCTTCGACAAAGGGCGTGATCCTCTGGACGGGGTGATGGTCGCCGCCTTCGGTGATCCTGCCCTGCAGGAGCTGAAAGCCAAGCTGCCGGTGCCGGTGGCCGGTATCGCCGAAAGTGGCATGCTGGAAGCGGCGACATACGGCAATTTCGCCATTGTGGCGCCGACGCCGGACCTGTTCGATGCCATCACGGCTCTGTCCGTGCGGTACGGCGTGCGGGACAGGATGTCGGCCCTGCTGACCACGACGACCGATATCTACGTGCTGATGAACGAGCCCCAGGCGCTTGTCGAAACCCTGCGCGGGATGATCGACGAAGCGGTTGCGCGCGGCGATGTCGACGCGGTGGTGATAGGTGGCGGTCCGCTGGCCGATGCGGCGAAGACGCTTGCCGCCAGCAATCCGCCCTGTCCGGTCATCGGCCCGGTTCCGGCTGCGGCCCGGCGGCTGCGGACACTCATTCTGGGTGAGGATGCCTGAGGTGAGCGGGCGCGACTTTCTCGGCTACGGTAACAATCCTCCGAACCCCGAGTGGCCCGGCGGAGCGCGGCTAGCCGTGTCTCTGGTCGTGAATGTCGAGGAGGGGGCGGAATATTCCGTCAGCCTCGGCGACGAACGGAACGAGCCGGTCTACGAGATTGTCGAGGAAGTCGAGGGCGCCCCCGATCCCTGCAAGGATACCCATTTCGAGTACGGCACCCGCGCCGGCTACTGGCGCATCATGGAGCTGCTCGACCGCTATGGCATGAAAGCCTACATGAACTGCTGCGCCCGGGCCCTGACGCTGTCGCCCTGGATGGCGCGGGACATGGTGGAGCGCGGTCACGAGATCGGCTGTCATTCCTATCTCTGGGAGCGCCATGCCGGGATGAGCGAGCAGCAGGAGCGGGAGATCATTGCCCGCTGCGTGACCGAGATTGAAGCCGCCGCAGGCGTCCGCCCGGTCGGCTGGCACACCCGGTCAGCTCCCAGTCCGAACACCCGCCGCCTGCTGGTCGAGGAGGGCGGCTTTCTGTACGACAGCGACGCCTATAACGACGATCTGCCCTTCGTGCGGGAAGTCGGCGGGCACGCGCATGTGGTGCTGCCCTACGCCTTCGATACCAACGACATGCGCTTCCAGCGTGGCGGCGGTTTCACCTATGGCGACGATTTCGCGAAATACTGCATCGATGCCATCGACTGGCTCTGGGCGGAAGGCGCCACGGCGCCGAAAATGATGACCATAGGCCTGCATCTCAGAATCATCGGCCGTCCGGGCCGGATCGGCGGGCTGGACACGGTGCTGAAGCATCTGAGCGGACTGGATGGTGTCTGGATTGCAAGGCGGGACGAGATCGCGCACCACTGGCGGGCACGCACCGGGTTGCCTGAATGGCGGGGCAGGGAAGCCGGGTAACAAAAAGCCTGCCCTGTTAGCGATCATATTTGTATGCTGGATGCATAGAAACTAAGCAAAATAGCGGATGGAGACAGGGGGAAGAAACCCAAACCATCTGAATTAAAAGAATAAAGACGGCGTCCGATCTGGACTCCTTCTTGCAAGCTTGGGGCAGGCGCAGAATTGCGTGGCCTCTCCCGGGGAGATGGCTCGCCAAGCGCTTTCTTCCTTCACGGGCGATGTTCTGTCGTCCGAAATAAAGAACACACGAACAGGAGTGGCAAATGGGTAAAATGAAGACACTGTTGGCTTCCGCCGCGATGGGCGCCGGAATGCTGGCGACCGCGGGCAGCGCCCAGGCGGTGGAATGGATCATGGCGTCCGGCTATCCGGACAGCAACTTCCTGACCAAGAACGTGAAGCTGTTCGTCGAGGATGTGAAGGCCAATACCTCGGTCGATATCCAGCTGAATTCCAATGACAGCCTGATCAAGCTGGATGCAATCAAGACCGCCGTGCAGCGCGGCCAGATTCCGATCGGCGAAATCCGCCTCGGCGTCTATGGCAACGAGGACCCGATGTATGTCCTCGCCGGCCTGCCGTTCATCGCGTCGGATTATGCCGACGCATGGCTGCTGAAGGACCTGCAGAAAGAATATTTCGACGCCATCTTCAAGAAGGCCGGCATGCGGGTGCTGTTCTATCAACCGTGGCCGGGCCAGGGCTTCTACACCAAGTTCCCGGTGACCAAGGTCGATGATTTCAAGGGCAAGAAGCTGCGGATCTATTCCACGGCGACCCAGAAGATGGGTGAAATGCTCGGCTTCGACGCCACCATCCTGCCGTTCGCCGAAATCCCGCAGGCCTTCTCCACCGGCCTGATCGAGGCGCTGTTCACCTCGCCGCAGACCGGTATCGACATCCAGGCATGGGACAACACCTCCAACTTCACCTATGCCGGTGCGATCTTTTCCAAGAACGCCGTCATCGTGAGCGAGAAGTATTTCGCCGCCCTGTCCGCTGAAGATCAGGCGGGCATCCTCGCCGCTGCCGAGAAAGCCGAACTGCGGGCCTGGGAAATGAGCGCGGAAACCACCGCCGCCCAGATCAAGGTGCTGACGGATAACGGCATGTCCGCCGGCAAGGCGCCGGAAGAAGTCACCGCCAAGATGAAGACCATCGGTCTTGAGATGATGAAAGGCTGGCGCGAAGGCGCGAGCCCGGAAGCGAACGCGATTCTCGATCGCTATCTCGCCCTGCAATAAGCAATACCGGCGGCCGCCTCCTTTGGGGGCGGCCGTTGCCTTTTCCGGATCCTGACCGAACTCCGAAAGACATTCCCCCCGAGAGGCATCAATGGCGGTAAGACGACTACTGGACAGGCTTTATCTCTGGAGCGGCTATCTTGCGGCTTTTTTCCTCGTCGCGATCGCGCTCTCCATCGTGGCGCAGATCATCGGGCGGTTCTTCGGGGTGGCCATCGATTCGACCGAAAGCGCCGGCTTTTGCCTGGCCGCGTCGACCTTCTTCGGTCTGGCCTATACCTTCCGCTATGACGGCCATATCCGGGTCACTCTGCTGATCCGTTTGGCGAAGGGGCCGATGTCGAAACTGACCGAGCTCTGGGGCGTCGGTTTCTGCGTTCTGGCCATGGGTTACATGACCTACTGGGCCGGCGATCTGATTTATTTCTCTTACATCTTCGGCGATATGAGCAAGGGGCTGCTGGCCATCCCGCTATGGGTTCCGCAATCGGCCATGGGGCTCGGTTTGCTGATCCTGACAATCGCTCTGGTGGATGAATTCATCGGTATTCTGCGCGGCCAGACACCGAGCTATGTCGAGAACTCGACTGCCTTGTTCTCGGGGGAGGACGACTGATGGATGCCGGAACGATCTCTGCCATTCTTTTCATCCTGATGCTCGGCCTGCTGGCCTCGGGCATCTGGGTCGCACCGGCCCTGCTCGCGGTTGGGTATTTCGCTCTCGAGTTCTTCTCTCCGGCACCGGCCGGATCCCTGCTTGCGGGCGCGGTCTGGGAGGCGAGCTGGAACTGGGCGCTGACCGCGCTGCCGCTGTTCGTCTGGATGGGGGAAATCCTGTTCCGGACCCGGCTTTCGTCGGACATGTTCAACGGGCTCGCACCCTGGCTGGCCCGGCTGCCGGGCGGCTTGCTGCACGTCAATATCGTCGGCTGCGGCGTCATGGCGGCAGTCGCGGGTTCCAGCGCGGTGACCTGCGCCACGGTCGGCCGGATGAGCATCCCGGAGCTGAAGAAGCGCGGTTATGACGAGAAACTGTCCATCGGCACGCTCGCCGGGTCGGGCACGCTCGGCCTGCTGATCCCGCCCTCCATCATGCTGATCGTCTATGGCGTCATCGCCCAGCAATCGATCTCGCGCATGTTCATCGCCGGTGTCGTGCCGGGCATCCTGATCATCTCGATCTTCATGGCCTATGTCGCGATCCGCGCACTGCTGAACCCGGAACTGGCCCCGCGGCAGGAAGAGCGTCTCAGCTTTCTTGAGAAGGTAAAGGCATCGCGTCTGCTGTTCCCGGTGGTGCTGCTGATTTTCTGCGTGATCGGCTCGATCTATGGCGGTTTCGCCACGCCGACGGAAGCGGCGACCATCGGTGTGCTTGGCGCTTTGGGGCTGGCCTGGTGGTCGAAGACGCTGAACTGGGCCTCCTTCATGGACAGCCTGATGGGCGCCGTCCGCACGTCCTGCATGATTGCCTTCATTCTCGCAGGTGCGGCCTTCCTTTCCATCGCCATGGGCTTCACCGGCGTGCCGCGCGTTCTGGCCAGCTATGTCGATGCCTGGAACCTGTCGCCCGGCATGCTGCTGGTGCTGCTGACCGTGCTCTACATCTTCCTCGGCTGTTTCCTGGATGGTGTCTCGATGATGGTGCTGACCGCCGCCGTGGTCCTGCCAATGGTGGAAAGCGCGGGGATCGATCTGATCTGGTTCGGTATCTTCACCGTCATCGTGGTCGAGATGGCGCAGATCACCCCGCCGGTCGGCTTCAACCTGTTTGTGCTGCAAGGCATGACGGGACGGGACCTTATTCAGGTCACGAAGGCCTCGGTGCCGTTCTTCTTCCTGATGCTGCTCGGCATCCTGATCATCGCCCTGTTCCCGGAGCTCGTGACCTGGCCGGTCGAATATATGGTCCGGAAAAACTGACCTTCAGGCTGTCATGCCTGATGCATGGAAACCCGGCGGTCTCCTGACCGCCGGGTTTTGTTTTGGTCCCTACCAGCGGAAACGCAGGCCGGCATAGACGGATCGTCCGATGCCCGGCTCGTAGAGCGCGGACGAGGAGGTGGCGACCGCCGCAACGCTGGCGCTGGCGATATATTTCTCGTCCGTCAGGTTGCGGGCATCGATGAAGAACGAGAAATTCTCCGTGATGTCGTAACCGGCCCGGAAGCCGAGCAGGGCGTAATCTTCTGTCTTCTGGGTGTTGGCATTGTCGACGTAATAGGCCTCCGGCACCCATTCCACGTTCGGCCCGGCATAGAAGCCAAGCGGGCTCTTGTAGAGCAGTTCGGCCCGCAGGAAGTGACGCGGCGCGCCGGGCAACTCGTTGTCACCCCAGGCCGAGTCTCCGTCGAAGCGGAAATCGCTGAAGGTGTAGGCGGTGTTGATCCAGAGCTTGTCTTCCGCGCTGCCTGTCGTGAACAGTCCCTTGACCGGAGCCCAGCCAAAGGCGGCTTCAACACCCTGATGGATCGTCTTGTCGGCATTGGTGACGCTGTACTGGCCGCCACCAAGATCGAAATACTGGAACTCGTTCTCGATATGCGCCCGGTAGATGGCGAAGTCCCAAGTAAGGTCCTCCCGCGCGCCACGGGTGCCGATTTCCAGCGTGGTTGCATATTGCGCATCGGTGTCGGAAAGCGCCGCGTTGGTGAAGTTCAGCTCACCAAAAGTCGGGGCTTCG
>TARA_R110002051_G_scaffold1008_1_pt1 | contig 51440 bp, 56 predicted proteins | sample TARA_R110002051 | Tara Oceans TARA_R110002051 (sample SAMEA4397023) | marine metagenome | biome: Polar Biome; feature: [MES] marine water layer (ENVO:01000295) within the mesopelagic zone...; material: water (ENVO:00002006), including particulate matter (ENVO:01000060) such as...... | reverse complement strand
CGGGCAGAAGGGGCGTATTTTGCGCGGGGCTTGGAAGAGCGGAAGTGTGGTGTGGCGGTCGCTTTAGGTGGGGGGCGAGCCCCGTCTTGCAATCGCTCCAGTGGAGCGATTGAGGGGCGAACGGGCGGAGCCCCGAGGAGGCGGTGAGGGGTTTGGGTGACGTAATCACTTGCAGATGCACCTCACAGGGTTGGCAGGATGTGCGCAACATGAGGGCCGCGGCCGAGCTGGGCGGATCAGTGAATTTTTAGTTTATCATCGGGAAATTTCATTCCCCAAGTTTCAATTAGGAAAAGGCTTAAGCTTGATGCGCTATTGACCGCTAATCTCGCAATCCTGGGGTCGACCCTTGTGAAGCCTTTTTGCCTTCCATGGGCTGTTCCAGCATGAGTTCGTAGCGCGCCGATGCCAAGAAGAACGGTTCCAAGGCCTGACAAAACACTTCGGATGTCGCCTTCAATTTCTGAAGTTTTGAGTTCTTTCTTTGGGTTTAGGTCAAGTAAATCCCTAACAACTTTGTAGAGTGAAGAAATGTCCATATCTTTTGGTAGGTCCGCCCCACGCGCCAAAATTATGGAGCGGCAAAGGCTTTCGACTAAGGAGCTTGCTGCGGTTATTGCCGCTTCGGGGTCTTTTTCGGTGTTTTCTAACGCCCGTCTTAAATCTAAATCAACAGTATCAAGGGTCCATTCCGAACTAAGCCGCCGTAGATGAGGCGTGGATGTATGGCTTGGCAACTCTGCCAATTCGACTATCAAGTGCTTGAATTCGTCGTCTTCCTGAGCGGCAAATTCACTTAGCCAGTTTGAATGCTCTTGGCTGCCTGTGCTCCAATCACTCTCAGCATGTCGGAAGGCTTGATAGATTTCGTCGTCCCGTTGGGAATTGCGGTTCTTCCAGAGGTTGTTTAGGAGTTCGACAACGACATGAGGAGGAGCGGTCGTAATAAATGCCCGCAACCTATTCCATTTGGATGTGCCAAATTCGCTAAAGGTATCAGCGTATATATTAACTTCGAAGTGATCTTCAAAAAATTGAGCGAAGGTTTTGCTTGTGAAATCCAGAACGTAACCAGCTTCAGGGCAGAACCATTTGCGTAGTTTGTCCCATTGGTAGTGTTTGAGTTTCGCCACTTACTTCTTCCCCCCATACCTGCTCTTCCCACCTCTTTGCCCTGGCCTGCCACCCGTGCTTCGCCCTGATTTTACGCGGCTTTCATCAACCGCTTTGTCGACGGCGTATTGGCGGGCGAGGGGGTCGTCGGCGATGGTGAGTTCGACGGCTTCGAGCCGTTTGACTTCGTCGCGCAGGCGGGCGGCTTCTTCGAATTCGAGGTTTTCGGCGGCTTTGCGCATGTCTGTGCGCAGGCCTTCGAGCACGGTTTGGATATTGCCGCCTGCCATGCCTTTGCCGATTTTGGCGGTGACGCGGGATTGGTCGGTGTCGCCTTTGTAGAGGCCGGCGAGGATGTCTTCGACGTTTTTCTTGACGGTGGCCGGCGTGATGCCGTGTTCGATGTTATAGGCGTGTTGTTTTTCGCGACGGCGGTTGGTTTCGCCTATCGCACGTTCCATCGATCCGGTGATCCGGTCGGCATACATGATGACGCGGCCTTCGGCGTTTCTAGCGGCCCGACCGATGGTTTGCACGAGGGAGGTTTCCGAGCGCAGGAAGCCTTCTTTATCCGCGTCAAGAATGGCCACGAGGCCGCATTCGGGGATATCTAACCCCTCGCGCAGCAGGTTGATCCCGATGAGCACATCAAAGGCCCCAAGGCGCAGGTCGCGCAGGATCTCGATCCGTTCAATCGTGTCGATGTCGGAGTGCATGTAGCGCACGCGGATGCCCTGTTCGTGCATGTATTCGGTCAGATCCTCGGCCATGCGTTTGGTCAGCGTGGTGCACAGCGTGCGCATGCCCATGGCGTTCATTTTGCGCACTTCGTCGAGCAGGTCGTCGACTTGCGTGGTGACGGGGCGAATTTCCACTGGTGGGTCGAGCAGGCCTGTGGGGCGGATGACCTGTTCAGTGAACACGCCGCCGGTTTGCTCCATTTCCCATGCCGCAGGAGTGGCAGAGACAAAGACGGTTTGCGGGCGCATGGCGTCCCATTCTTCGAATTTCAAAGGCCGGTTATCCATGCACGATGGCAAGCGGAACCCGTGTTCGGCGAGCGTCATTTTGCGCCTAAAGTCACCCTTATACATGCCGCCGATTTGCGGGACGGAGACGTGGGATTCATCCGCAAAAACGATGGCGTTGTCGGGGATGAATTCGAAAAGTGTGGGGGGTGGCTCGCCCGGCGCGCGCCCCGTGAGGTAGCGAGAGTAGTTTTCGATGCCGTTGCAGACACCTGTGGCCTCGAGCATTTCGAGATCAAAGTTGCAGCGTTGCTCGAGCCGCTGGGCCTCTAGGAGTTTGCCTTCGTTCACCAATTGGTCGAGCCGTATTTTGAGTTCTTTTTTGATGCCGATGATGGCTTGTTTCATCGTGGGCTTGGGGGTGACGTAGTGCGAGTTGGCGTAGATGCGGACCTTGTCGAATGTGCCGGTTTTACGGCCCGTGAGCGGGTCGACTTCGGTGATGCTCTCAAGCTCTTCGCCGAAGAACGACATCGACCATGCGCGGTCGTCGAGGTGGGCGGGCCAGACCTCGAGATTATCGCCGCGCACACGAAAACAGCCGCGTTGGAAGCCCGCGTCGTTGCGCTTGTATTGCTGGGCCACAAGATCAGCGATGACTTTGCGTTGATCGTAGGATTGGCCAACATGGATGTCTTGGGTCATGGCGCCGTAGGTTTCCACCGAGCCGATGCCGTAGATGCACGACACAGAGGCCACGATGATCACGTCATCGCGTTCGAGTAGGGCGCGGGTGGCGGAGTGCCGCATCCGGTCAATCTGTTCGTTGATCTGGGATTCCTTCTCGATGAAGGTGTCGGAGCGGGCGACGTAGGCCTCTGGCTGGTAGTAGTCGTAGTAGGACACGAAGTATTCGACGGCGTTTTCGGGGAAGAACCCTTTGAATTCGCCGTAAAGTTGGGCCGCCAAAGTTTTGTTGGGTGCAAGGATGATCGCGGGGCGTTGGGTTTCCTCGATCATTTTGGCCATGGTGAAGGTTTTGCCGGTGCCTGTGGCGCCCAAGAGGACTTGGTCGCGGTCGCCGTCGCGCAGGCCTTGCGAGAGTTCTGCGATGGCGGTTGGCTGGTCGCCTGCGGGCTCAAATTCGGTGTGCAGGATGAATTTCTTGCCGCCCTCGAGTTTTTCGCGGGTTTTCACATCGGGCGCGGGGTTGGACAGGTATTGTGCTGTCTCGATATCGCGTTTGTCGGAGTGAGCGTAGGCCATGCGGGAATCCTTTGGGGGGGTTGCCCTATAGTTGATGTCTATGGCGCGATGTTCAAGGGTTGCTGCGGTCTGACACAGGCTGCAATGACGCTAGAGCTACCCCTTGTACACAAAGATTGCGCCCACAAGCCGATCAGCACAAAGCCAGCGCCGTGATTGATTGTGAGGGTTTCGCTTAAATAGAGCGTCGCGTAGATGGCAAAAATGGAGAGCGTGATGACATCTTGCATGGTTCTCAACTCAGCCGCCGAATAGACCTGTTGGCGGGCAGGGCAGGCAATATTCAAAGAACGCGATGCCCTAACTGATGATGGTCAGGCGGAGGGGCTTGTCCTCGAACTTCAGATTCCCGTACCACGCGAAGGTCCTGAAGACGTTTGAAGCGATGAGTAGCAAAACGGTTGCTATGGCGGGCGAGAGTGTGAGTATGAAGGCAGTTACAGATGGAAACACTACGTTTCGGAACATCCATTATCCTTTGGACGTGCAATTGAGTACGCTCATTTTGGAAATTTGATTTGATCGGACGTATTTATGAAGAGAATAGTTGTTGTCGTTGCTTTTGCGGCGCTATCGGCCTGTGGTGGGGCATCGCAATCTGTTGAAACTGTCACGCCACGGGAAAACTTTGCCACTGCTCAAATCGCAAACAGTGAGTTGGCAAATACGGTTGAAAATTTTGCCTATACAACCGGTCGGAATATGCCGACCACGGGGGGCGCGACGTTTAACGGAACGGCAAGCATTAACGTTTCGAGCGGCCGTGGTGATCGATCGTTTGCTTTGCTTGGTGACGCAGAACTGACTGCGAATTTTGCGGGCGGGTCGATCACTGGCAACCTAGACAACTTTGTTGCAAGTGAGAAAAATAGAAACGGTGTGACGACATATTACGATGCAACTGGTGGGATCGACATTGGTGGGCGTCGCTCTGAATTTGGCGGGGATGGTGAGCCGCAGTTCTTTACCGCAGATTATCGCGGTACCGTGGTTGTTGGGAATACCAACCTTGCGTTCAACGGAGACTTGGGCGGAGCATTGGTCGGGAACCGCGTGGGGCAGCCCGCGAGTGAAACGGCTGTGCGTGGCTTGCGGGCTTCGTCTTATGGCGACACCGTACCTGTTGGAAATGGTGAGCGCCGTGTAGAAATGGATATCTATACGCTGGTGAACAACTAGGCTCTTATATTGTCCGATGAAAATCCTCTGCGAGAGTTGACGCGGCCTGCCAAGGGCGTAGGGTCGCGGCAATTCTAACAGGAGTTTTCCATGACGATTGATCCCGTAAAGTTGGACCGTTTGGCAGAGGTCGCGGTCCGCACTGGTGTGAATTTGGCGCAGGGTCAGGAGTTGGTGATTACCGCGCCGATTGAGGCCTTGCCGTTGGTGCGCCGTATTGTGGTGCATGCGTATAAAGCGGGGGCATCTTTGGTGACACCGATTTTTAGCGATGGCGAGATTGCGAAGGCGCGTTATGAGCATGGCGCGGATGCCAGTTTTGATAAAGCGCCTGCGTGGTTGTTTGAGGGCATGGGAGCCGCGTTCAAGAGCGGGGCCGCACGGATGGCGATTACCGGCGATGATCCGATGTTGTTGGCAGATGCCGATCCCGAGAAGGTTGCCCGCGTCAGCAAGGCCACGTCGATTGCAGCCAAGCCTGCGATGGGTCCGATCGTGGGGTTTGAGGTGAACTGGAATATCGTGGCCTATCCGGGTGCGGGCTGGGCGGCCAAGGTGTTTCCTGATCTGGATGTTGAAGAGGCGCAGGCCAAGTTGATGGATGCGATTTATGACGCGTCCCGCATTGGCGGCGATGATCCTGTGCAGAACTGGGCCGAGCATACGTTGGAGCTGAAAAGGAGGGTGAAGTGGCTCAATGAGCAAAAATTTGATGCGTTGCAGTATACCGGGCCGGGCACCGATCTGCGGCTAGGCTTGGCCGAGGGGCATATTTGGAAGGGCGGGGCGTCGCCTGCGCTGAACGGGATTATCTGTCAGCCGAATATTCCGACCGAAGAGGTGTTTACCTGTCCGCACGCCTACAAGGTGGATGGCACAGTTGCGGCGACCAAGCCGCTGGCACATCAGGGCAGCGTGATCGAGGATATCGCGGTGCGGTTCGAGGCGGGCCGGATTGTCGAGGCCACAGCGAGCAAGGGCCAAGATGTGTTGCGCGCGCTGTTGCAGACTGATGATGGCGCGAGCCGGATTGGCGAGGTGGCGCTGGTGCCGCATTCTAGTCCGATCAGTCAGTCGGGGGTGTTGTTTTACAATACGTTGTTTGACGAGAATGCGTCGTGTCACATCGCATTGGGTCAGTGCTATGCCGATACGATTGCGGGTGGATCAGAGTTTTCACCCGAGGAGTTGCAGCAAAAAGGCGGCAATCAGTCGCTGATCCATGTGGACTGGATGATGGGATCGGATGCGGTGGACATCGACGGGATCACGCTAACGGGCGAGGTCGTGCCTGTGATGCGCGGCGGGGAGTGGGCGTTTGATTGATGTGTGGCGAGCCATGGGAATTTAACTGGAGACGTTCGGATGCGCCAAGATAAGATGTTGTTTCAGGCGCTTGAATTGCCGTGTGGTGCGGTTTTGAAGAATAGAATTGCAAAATCTGCAATGTCGGATTCTGTGGGTGACGGGACCGGTCACCCGACAACCGAGCGGGCGGTACCAACGATGGGCCGCAGGTGGGGTGGCGATATCGATTATTGGCAAGGTGCAGGCGACATCTGACGCAAATCGGTGCTGATAAAGAGACAGACGAAATAGGCGACCTTGATCATGCGATCGGGGCGTATGAAGCGCGTGATGAAGCGCGAACGGACATCTGGTCGCGCCACTTTGGCGGATAGCGGCGCGCATGGTCGCGGCGACGGCGGCGACGGATCTCTGCCATCTTGCACTGTGCCGCAGATTTGCCGATAAGGGCTGTATCAAACCGGAGATGACCCATGCGTGCACGAATCTATAAGCCTGCAAAGACAGCCATGTCGTCTGGCACTGCAAAGACCCGTGGGTGGGTTTTGGAGTATGTAGCCGAGACCGCGAGGTCGGTTGATCCGTTGATGGGCTGGACGTCCTCGACAGATACGCAAGCGCAGGTGACGCTGACGTTTGAGAGCAAAGAGGCGGCGCTGGAGTATGCGGCGGCCAAAGGTATTGATGTTTCGGTACAAGAGCCCAAAGAGCGCAAGCCGGTTATCCGCCCTGGTGGATATGGCGAGAATTTCGCGACCAATCGCCGTGGTGCCTGGACGCATTAGTCGGTGTTGTGATCGCGGCTGTGATCAGATTGCATTGAGCATGAATTGGGCCCCGATGGGTCTTGTGGCAGCGCCGATTGCGCGCGCTTTACCGCCGATACTGCCGCTTTCGATACGTGGTTGGATGAGCCCGCGGGTGTCTTGTGTGGTCACGTAGCGCCGCACCCGGCGGACCAGATCTTCGCGCACGCTGGCGGGAAATGACCCGTCGATCAGGATCGCCTCGAAGTCGATAACCGCGCAGGTCGAGAGCAGGGCCTTTGCCAGTTCTTGTGCGGTTTGCCCAAGCCAAGGGTCCACATAGCGCGACAACGCATGCCAGCTGTCGGGATCAATCCAGAGCTGCCGCGGGTCGAGGTCGACCTCTTGCAGGCGCAGTTCGAGCTGGTGGATAGAGCCCATATCGACCAATTGCATGCTTTCGCCGTTGGGGCCGATACTGCGTAGCGATCCAAGTGCGCCGGCGTTGCCTTGTCGTCCTTCAAAGACGGAATTGTTCAGAACGATTCCCCCCCCGATAAAGGCACTAACGAAGAAATAGGCGTAGTCGCGAAATTCTTTGCCGCGCCCGTAGGTGTGTTCGGCCTGACAGGCGGCGGTCGCATCATTCATCAGCGAGACGGATAATCCGGTGCGGGTTTGAGCAATAGATTTGATGTCGGTGTGCTGCCATGCCCCGAAGGCGGGGTCGGGGTCGGCGGGGTTATTAGGCCAGTTCCACATCTCGAATGGCGCGGCGATACCGAGCCCGCAAATCCGCGCTGCGAGGGCTGCACCCATGTCTTGGGTGATTTGCCGCACGCCCGTATCGACAAAGTTGAAAATGTCATCCGGCAACGGGGTTTCGTAGTTAAGGTGTTGTTCTTGTTGGAGTTCGCCATTAAAATTGATTAAGACCAGATCAGCGGACCTGCGCCCGATTTTAAGCCCAAAGGAGAAGGCACCATTTGAGGCAAGGCGCATCGGCACCGAGGGTTTACCCACCTTGCCCCGCACCGGATCGCCGCGTTCTAAGAGGCCTTCGGATTCCAATCGTCGCAAGATCCCCGACACGGTCGGGGGTGACAGGCCCGCAAGGCGCGACAGGTCGCTGCCCGGAGTAGGCCCGTTGCGTTGCAGCAACGACAGCAGCAAGCGTTCGTTATGGTCACGAACACCTTTCTGGCTAAGCCCAGCACTTATTGATCTGACCAACCCGTCATCCATGCATGCAACCTATCTCCTTCCGGACTTATAAAGTATAGCCCCAATTAATTAATAAAGAAAGTTAACTAATTAATTGACAGGTGAGAGAGAATCGCATTCCTTAGGGGCAAGTGGCGGGAGGGACTTTTCGCTGCGTGAGGGGTGAATACCCCGGAATTCTGATTGTCTGGGAGGACACAATGAAGAAATTACTCATCGGAACTGCACTTTTGGCGATCACGACAGCGGGTGGGGCGATGGCGCAAAGTCATGCCACATCTGCGTGCTTGATCACGAAAACAGATACCAACCCGTTCTTTGTGAAAATGCGTGAAGGTGCCGAGGCTGCGGCGGATGCGGCGGGCATCACGCTGCGGTCCTACGCGGGCAAAGTGGATGGCGATCATGAAACACAAGTGGCTGCAATCGAGACATGTATCGCGGATGGCGCGTCGGGTATTTTAATCACAGCCTCTGACACCTCGTCCATCGTGGGTGCCGTGACCCAAGCGCGTGACGCTGGCCTGTTGGTTATCGCGCTAGATACGCCATTGGAGCCGATTGATGCGGCGGATGCCACATTCGCGACGGACAACTTTCTTGCGGGTGAGTTGATCGGCAAGTGGGCTGCCGCGTCGTTGGGTGCGGAGGCCGCAAATGCCAAAATCGCGATGCTTGATCTTGCTGTCAGCCAGCCAAGTGTTGGGGTGTTGCGTGACCAAGGTTTCTTGCAGGGCTTTGGCATTGATCTTGCTGATCCAAAGGTGAACGGCGACGAAACTGATCCACGTATTGTGGGCAACGACGTGACGTTGGGCAACGAAGAGGGTGGCCGCAAGGCGATGGAAAACCTTCTTGCGGTCGATCCGGAGATCAATGTTGTTTACACGATCAACGAGCCTGCGGCCGCGGGTGCCTATGAGGCGCTCAAGTCCATTGGCCGTGAAAATGACGTGCTGATTGTGTCGGTTGATGGCGGCTGCCCCGGTATCCAGAATATTGCGGATGGCGTGATTGGTGCGACATCCCAGCAGTACCCATTGCTGATGGCGTCCAAGGGCATCGAGGCAATTGTCGCCTATGCTGCGGATGGGTCATTGCCACAAAACACACCGGGCAAAGATTTCTTTGACACGGGCGTGGCATTGGTGACCGACCAAGCCGTCGATGGTGTTGAGAGCATCTCTGTCGCGCAAGGCACGGATTTGTGCTGGGGTTAAGCTGACTTCGTGCAATAGTTGATTGGGGCGGGTTTTCCCGCCCCTTTCCAAATTGGGGCAGTGCCCTTCAACGCTATTTATTTCCGAAAAGGGGTCACCCGATGTCTGGCAATGCCGATGACTTTGAAGCCGTCGTGAAATCATCTACATCCGAAGCGGTCGCTGCATTCACCGAACGCAAGGGTGTGTTGGCGCGCGTGCAACATGCGCTGCACGTCAACCCCGCGTTGGTGCCGCTCTTTGTGCTGGTTGCCTCGATTGTGATATTTGGTCTTTTGCTTGGATCGAAATTCTTTTCGCCCTTCGCACTGACGTTGATTTTGCAGCAGGTCCAGATTGTCGGTATCGTTGCAGCCGCCCAGAGCCTTGTGATCCTGACCGCAGGCATTGATTTGAGTGTTGGCGCGATTGCGGTTCTGTCCAGCGTCATCATGGGTCAGTTCACATTCCGCTACGGAATGCCTGTTGAGGTTGCAGTGATCTTTGGGCTGGCGTTTGGCACGGCGGTCGGGTCGATCAACGGCTGGCTGATTGCGGTAATGAAACTGCCGCCGTTTATTGTGACCTTGGGCATGTGGCAGATCGTGCTGGCCGCGAATTTCCTATATTCGGCCAATGAGACGATCCGCAGTCAGGATATCGAGGCGCAGGCCCCGATGCTGCAACTGCTTGGCACGACGTTCAAGATTGGTGCCGATGCCGACGGACGTGGTGGCGCAACCTTTACCTACGGTGTGATCGCGATGGTGCTGATTTTTGCAATTCTGTCGTATGTGTTGAGCCAGACCGCATGGGGGCGCCATATCTATGCTGTTGGTGATGACCCCGAGGCCGCGCAATTGTCGGGCGTGAACGTCAAGCGCACGCTGATTTCGGTATACGCGGTGACGGGTTTCATTTGTGCGATTGCGGGTTGGGCGTTGATTGGCCGTATCGGCAGCGTAAGCCCGACATCGGGTCAGTTGTTGAATATCGAAAGTATCACGGCTGTGGTGATCGGGGGGATATCATTGTTTGGTGGTAGGGGGTCCATTTTGGGCCCGTTGTTTGGTGCTTTGATTGTGGGGGTGTTTACCCTTGGGTTGCGCCTTGCAGGTGCTGACGCGCAGTGGACGTTTTTGTTGATCGGCGCCTTGATTATCGGCGCGGTTGCTGTCGACCAATGGATTAGGAAGGTGTCATCATGACCGGTATTGATTACGCGATGGAGCCGATTTTGAAGGGCCGGGGTCTTGTGAAGCGATACGGTAAGGTGACCGCGCTGGACCACTGTGATTTTGACCTTTATCCGGGTGAAATTCTGGCGGTGATCGGTGACAATGGCGCAGGTAAATCGACGCTGATTAAGGCCGTGTCAGGTGCTGTGATCCCTGACGAAGGCGAGGTGTTTCTGGAGGGGAGACAGATCCGGTTCCACTCGCCGACCGATGCCCGCAAAGAGGGGATCGAGACGGTTTACCAGACCCTAGCGATGTCGCCGGCATTGTCGATTGCTGACAACATGTTCATGGGGCGAGAGCTGCGCAAACCCGGGTTTCGAGGGAAGGTGTTGCGCCAATTGGACCGGTCAAGAATGGAGCAGATTTCCCGCGATAAATTGACCGAGTTGGGGTTGATGACGATTCAGAATATCAATCAAGCGGTCGAGACATTGTCGGGAGGTCAGCGCCAAGGTGTGGCAGTTGCGCGTGCTGCGGCGTTTGGCTCGAAGGTGATTATTCTGGATGAGCCCACGGCCGCACTTGGTGTCAAGGAGTCCCGCCGCGTGTTGGAGTTGATCCTTGATGTGCGTTCGCGCGGTATCCCGATTATCTTGATCAGCCATAACATGCCCCATGTTTTCGAGGTAGCCGACCGCATTCATGTGCACCGGCTTGGCAAACGGCTATGTGTGATCGATCCGAAGGATTATACGATGTCGGATGCGGTGGCGTTTATGACGGGTGCCAAGGAGGCGCCGGTCCAAGCTGTTTAGCTGCGGGTTTGGTGCTAGCTTTGCTGCACGTCATTGACGATGCGCCCTTCTTCGAGGGTGATGATCCGGTCGGCGAGTTCCAAAATACGGTTGTCGTGGGTTACCATGACGGTGGTTGTATTGCGGGTTTGACCGAGTGATTTTAGCATTTCGACGACCGTGCGCCCGCTGTCCTTGTCTAGGGCTGCGGTGGGCTCGTCTGCGAAGACCACGGAAGGGTTTGCGACCAATGCACGCGCCACGGCGACCCGTTGTTTTTGCCCACCTGACAAGTTGCCCGGAAGGTAGTCGATGCGGTCCGCCATGCCCAGAAGGCCAAGCATATGATGTGCGGCGCGCCGTTGTGCGGTGGCATTGCCCGTGCCGTGCACCTGTAGTCCCATCAGGACATTTTGGGTGGCGGTCAGGCTTTCGTGCAGGTTATGTGCCTGAAAGATAAAGCCGAGTTTGCGCCGCAATGCGACAAGCTGTGCCTCTGGCGCGCCGCGGATTTCGTGGTCAAGCAGGCGGACGCTGCCGGTTTGCACGTGGCGCAGGCATCCCATCAGGGTTAGCACGGTGGTCTTGCCGGAGCCTGATGGCCCCATAAGAATGGTCAGTTTGCCCGGTTCGATTTCAAGGTTTACGTCCCAGATCGCCTGTTTGCGCGCCTCGCCTATGCCAAAGAAATGGTCGAGCCCTTGCACGCTGATTGCGGGGTGTGACATTAGAATAAATCCGCAGGATCGGCGCCTGCAAGTCGACGTGTCGCGATTGCGCCCGAAATTGCGCAGGCGACGATGGTCCCGATAAAGACGATAATGATCCGCAGAAGGTCCATTTCGATGGGCAGTCCTGTGGCGTGGCTCATGCCTGCGTAAAGCGCTAGCGAGACAAGTAATCCCGGAATGAACCCGAAGACTGCGAGCACGATTGCTTCTTCGAAAACGATCCCGAGAAAGAAGCCTTGTGCGTATCCCATGGCCTTAAACGTCGCGTATTCACGCAGGTGATCGGCCACATCGGTGGACAGTACCTGGTAGACGATCACGATCCCCACAATGACCCCGATCAGCACCCCGAACCCGAAGATAATCCCTGTCGGGCGCTGGGTGGTTTGATAGGCTTGATCGGCGGTGGCGGCTTGGGCAAGTGTTTGCACCTTGACTGACGACGCGGGCAAGACGCTGCGCAACCGCGCCACAACCACATCGGCAGAAATGCCGTCGTCGATATTAAGCAGCACATGGTTGGGCGCCCCGCTGGAGCGGTTTGCAAAGAACCGCAAAAAAGTTTGATCAGAGACAAACATGGTTCCGTCGGTGAAAAAGCTACCGCCAAGTTCCAGAGTGCCCACTGCGGTGATGGTTTTATCGGAGATTTCAAATGCAAACGGGTCGCCAGCGGCAAGCCCTGCAAACACACTGGGTGCCACGCCGCGTGTTGCAGTGTCGATCAGAGCAGTATTTTCGGCCTGCAATAGCCCCAATTGATTGCGAATTTGCGCGCTGAGGAAGGACCCTGACGCGGTGTCGACCCCGAAGGTTTGCAATGTCGATGAGGTCCCGTCCGCCAGTTTAAATTCCATGGTCCCGATGAAAAGAGCCGCCCCGTCTGCCACGCCTGCTACGCTAAGTGCTTGGAAAAGCCGCGCGCGCGCAACATTGCTGCCGTCGGTTAGGGTATTTGTGTCGTCGGCCGAGATCACGATATCGGCCTCGAAGAATTCATAGGGCGCAACGATCGAGTGGTTGAGCGCGCCCAATATACCTAGCTGCATGAAGACCAACAGCGTGGCAAATGATACCCCGGCCACAGCGGCGGCAAAGCGGGTTTTGGAATGAACCAATTGCAGCCACCCGATGGGCAAGCGTCCGAAAGCCCATGTCAGCAGCCCGTTCACGGGGTTTTGCCTGCGTCTATTCGGACCACGGTTTCGAGGTTGGTGAACTTGGCAGCCTGTGCTGTGGATGTCGCATCCAACCAGATGATCACATCGACCACCCGCGCATCGGTGTTTGCCGCAGGATCGTCGGAGGTGATGGATTGTCGCCCGATTTCCAACCCGATTGCGTGCACGGTGCCAGACAAGGGGGTCGCCAGCGCATCTGCGCTCACAACGACCGGATCGCCGATCGAGACGCGCCCGATAAGCGTTTGATAGACTTCCGCTTCGACCACCATTTGGCTGGTGTCACCCAAATCGAGGATACCGCCGGTCGCGGGGCGTTCGCCCACCCGACTGTTGATTTTCAAGATCGTCCCGTCGGTCGGTGCGACAACGGATGCCTGCGACAGGTTCCGCGTCGTGCGCGTCACGTCAATGCGGGCGGCGGCAAGATTGGCTTGTGCCACCGCAATATCCGCCTGAATGGTTCCTAATGTCGGGTCATACCTCGACAATGTTGCGAGGTTACGGGTGACGTCGCGCTCTGCCTCGGTTGCGCGGGCCAATGTCTGGTCGAAGACCGCCCGTGTCGTCACGCCGCGTTCCAAAAGCGAGGTGATGCGCGCGAGTTCTGACTGGGCCTCGGTGGCGGTGGCTTGGGATCGCTCCACGGCGGCCTGTGCCTCTGCAAGGCTGGCGCTGATGGACTGTTGCGTCTGGAGCAGATTTGCTTGGCGGATTGTGACAGTGGCTTGCGCGGCTTCTACGGCGCTTTGCAATTGTGCACGGTTGTCGAGAACTGCCAAGGTGTCACCTTTGCGCACGATGTCCCCGACGGCCACGTCGAGGCTTGCGATGCGCGCGTCGCCCGCCCCAAAGGGAGGGGCAATGCTGATCACATCGCCACGCGGCATAATGCGCCCAAGGGCCACGATGTCGCCTTCACTGACAACCGCGACCTCTTGCAGGGTTTGCACTTGTTGTATCGCGGTTGCAATCGGGGTGCTGGTTCCGCCGCCCGGCTTTAGCCCTGTCACGCCAAAGAACGCCTTGAGCGCGGGGGGCTGGAAATACATCCCGATCACGGCGCCTGTGAACAAAGACACCATAACCAACGGCACCAAGCGAAGGCGCGAGCGGCGTTTGTGCGCGACGTGCGGCTGCACGGTTGTTCCATTTTCCACAAGCGGGAGTTTCTGGTCCGGTGAGTTTTGATCGGTTGTCATAACGCGGCCCTTTGCTGCATTGTCTTAATGACACATATGTCATTAACGGGTAGTAGGACAAGATGAGACCTGAACCACCCCCATTCAAACGGCAGCGCCGCAAGGAATTGCGGCCTGACGAGATCATTTCAGCGGCATTGATGGAGTTTCGGGAAAAGGGCTATGCCGCTACATCGATGGGCAGCATTGCCGCTCGCGCGAAAATCGCTAGATCGACGGTTTACCTATATTTTCCAGATAAAGAGGCGCTGGTACGGCAGGCATTCAAGGACCGGATAGCGGGAATTTTTGACCGCGTGCAGGTCGATTTCACGGTGCATGACGGCGATTTCGAGCAAATGTTTCGGGCGATGCTGACCCTGATTTATACCGAGATGGTTGGATCTGACGCAGTGGAACTATTGCGTATATTGATCGCGGAAGGTGCGCGGTTTCCAGCCTTGTTAAAATTCTACCATGAGACCGTGTTGTCACGCATTGATGCCATATTAGGCCTTATGGTTGCGAATGGAATTAAGTCCGGTGCGCTGCGCCCCGAGATAGCGCAGTTTGACCGAAAGATTATCGTTGCACCCGTGGTTGTTGCGGCTGTCTGGCAGTTGACGTTTGAAGCATTTGATCCGCTGGATATGCCAGGCTACATCGATGGCCACGTAGATCTGTTGACCAAGGGTTTATTGATGCGGTTCTAGCGTTAAATCCAAATTTGGGTGTTGACATTAGGGCTCAAAATTTCGTTGTTGGCCGTGGCTTGATAGTGGTCGTTGATCGCCGTTAAAAAATGGTCCCGTAGCTCAACTGGATAGAGCACCTGCCTTCTAAGCAGGGGGTTGGGGGTTCGATTCCTCCCGGGATCGCCATTTTTCCGCTGGTGCTGACGACGGGAACAATCCGTTCATTTCGACGCAGCGGACGAACATTGATAGGTGCAAGGCAATGGGCAGATATTTTGCGCACCGGCAGTCCAAGATGCGGGTTAAATGTTACATCTATCTGAAACATTACACGGAACTGTCGCGTTACGTTACGTTACTGTCCGATTGTCTTGTCATCGTGTTACGCGATTTCAAATTGATTAGATCCGGATAGCTTAACAAAAAACACATTGGACAGTGAAATCTGGACTCGGAAATGAGTAGTCTGTGGGCCGTTATTAGGGTCGCTTGCCAGTATCGGAGAAATAGTTGAAGTTTTTTACGAAGCCCTTACGCCACCGAGCAATATTAAACAGTCTGTGGATGTGGTCCATCCTGGGCATCGCGGTGCTTTTTATGTTGCTGACCGCTTACCGATTTGAACGCTTGTCGTACATGAATTACCTACAAAACGTGCGGGCTGACACCCATCTGGATATGGTGGACCTCAGAGAAGACATCGAGGCCGTCATCCATTCGCAGTCCCTTGTCCTGCATAACCTGGGGGCGTTCCTTAGCGAAAACCCCGATATGACCCAAGCCGAGTTTTCCTTGCGAGTCCAAAATATTAGCGGTCTGGATGCATCGGTCATCAACGTCGCCGCAGCGCCTGATTCGGTGGTGTCGCTGGTGCATCCTATTGAGGGGAACGAAGCTGCCATAGGATTGGATTATCGGGATAGCGCCGAACAATTCCTAGTTATTCAGGATATGATGGATGTAGGGGGCAGTACAATCACGGGGCCGGTCAAACTGGTACAGGGCGGATTGGGTTTGATCCTGCGCACGCCTTTTTATAGACCCTATGGCGATAATCCCGGCACCGTTCCGCGCCCCTTGGGGCTCGTTTCTATTGTCTTCGACTACCAGAAATTTCTTGACAAGGTCGGTGTTTCTGAGGCTGCGCTGTCTTATGATCTGCTGATGGATCGTGCGGGAGAGGGAGGCGGATCCGAGACCGTGATTTTTGGAGACAAGGCCGTGGAAGACAACGATCCGGTCACGCTGGAATTTGATTTTCCGTTTGGGAAATGGAATTTGCATGCCACGGCAAAGGGCGGCTGGCCCCAATCATCGCCGACGCAATGGCGTGAACGGATGATAATGGCGGAGATCGCCGTGGGTGTGTTATTGCTTTTGGGCTACATTGTTTGGTTGGCTGAATCGCGCAAACGCGCAAAGACCCTGCTGAACCAAGGGATCGAAGCGCTGGACGACGGGTTCGCGATGTTCGACTCAAACGACCGCCTGATACTGAGCAACGAAAAATACCGCGAGATGTTCGGTTTACCTAAAAACCTCATGGTGCCTGGCACGCCGTTCGGGGATCAACTCGACGTTGCCTTAAAACGGCAGCTATACACGGGCGACCCTGACAAGGAGCGGGACTGGAAAGCTGATCGGTTGTTACAACGGCTCAACGAAGAGCGCATTGATCTCGAGCTACATCTCTTGAACGGTCGGGTCATCAAGGGCTATGATCGGCGTATGCCGGACGGCAACCATGTCGCTCTGCGGGTAGATGTGACGGCGCTAAGCGAAGCAAAGGCTGCTGCTGAGGATGCCAGTAAGGCCAAAACTGATTTCATGGGTGTGCTGAGCCACGAATTGCGCACCCCTCTAACTGTGATCCTTGGTGTCGCGCGCCTTGCAAGCAACGCGCGGCTTTTGAAGTCATCCAAGACACTGTTGGCTGCGCTGGAAACCGGCGACAGATCACCCGCCGAAATCAGAAAGATGCTGGACGATATGTTTGGACAGCTTTCAGGCTTGATGGATCGGATGGTTCGGTCGGGCGATCACCTATTGCACCTGATCAACGAAATGCTGGATTTTACCAAGATCGAATCCGGTAGCCTTTCGATCACCTGCGCGACTTGCGATATCAAGGACATCGTGGACCCGATCGCTGAACAGTTAAGCACGCTTTCACGTGAAAAAGGCTTGGCGTTTGAAGTCACTCAAGCCCCTGGCACCGTGTGTGCCGACATGGTCAGAGCGCGACAGATACTGCTTAACCTCGTGGGCAATGCAATCAAATTTACTGAATGCGGATATGTCCGGCTCGTGGTCAAGGTAGACGCGGGTGAGGTGGCTTTTGAAGTGCACGACAACGGTCCAGGCATCGCCGAGACAGAATTCGACAATATCTTTGACGCATTCTATCAGATCGATTCCACTGCGGCGCGGCGTGCGAACGGCACCGGTATGGGTTTGGCGATTTCGCGCAATCTGGCTGAACTGCAAGGCGGTAGCCTGACGGTGACCAGTACCTTGGGAGAGGGCAGTTGTTTCGTGCTGACGTTGCCATCGGTAGAGTTGATGCGGGGAGCGGAAACAGTCGCCGCAGCATGAGACTTTCTTTTGTTAACCGTTCCATCCCGGATCACCAAATAGGCCCTCGCCTGCCAGTGGTATTCTTGATATTTGTTATTTAGAGGGCTTTTCCTGAAGCCTATTATTTAATAATTAGGGCAGCAATTAGCTGATCAGAATAGCACTTAAACTTTACAATACAATATTTTGTTTGACGACGTGCCTTCCAGATAATCTCTGGGGGCGCGCCGCTCTAGAGCTAATTAGGTGGTCGTGTTATTGGTACGCGGATAAACGGCTGCACGGAGGTACCGGCGCTGCGCGACGCCGGATTTATTACATGTGATTGCAGCAACAGCACGGAGATAAGTCGATATGACGACCCAAATGGTGATTTTCCGAATTGGCCTAATCATATTTTTGGTGGAAGCCACCATCAAGACGGTGTTTTCCGTCATGCCGAGCGGTTCGCGTTTGATGGAGCTTAGCTACTCTTGGTTTTTTCCAATTTTGGTTGGTTTATTGCTATCGGGTTTCGCAAGTCTGTTGATCTATTTCGGGGCTGTACGCCCCTAAGTGGTTGCACGGAACAAGGCCGAGGCGATGCTGCTTGAGAGAAACCGCCGTTTTGCAGAGGCGCAACGCGTAGGGCAGGTGGGATCGTGGAAATTTGACTCGGCATTGGGTCTGTTTGAACTTTCCGAAGAGGCCTGCCGGATTTTCGGTCTTCCGCCTTCGACACAGAGCATTCCATATCAGCACTATTTCGAAGCCATTATCCCAGAGGACCGGGAAGCCGCGCGTCAAGCCCGTACCGATCTTTTGGAGGGCGCTTCGGTTGCTTCAGTGGTGTACCGCGTCCTCGATCCCAAAGGCGACGTCAGGTGGGTCCGCGAGAGTGGCGAGACTGAAGAAACGTCGGGCGGCAAGCAGAACCGTTATCTCGGGACCTTTCAGGACATCACCAAAGAGCGAGAATTGGAGATCGCGAAGAACGGGGTTCTGAATGCGATGAACCATGAGATTAGAACCCCCCTGACATCGATCAAGGGGTCACTTGGTCTGATCGGGGCGGGGGCGACAGGCGAGTTGCCAGAAAAGGCTAAAGCGATGGTGGATGTTGCATTTCGGAACTGCAACCGCCTGATGCTGCTGATCAACGACATTCTCGATCTTGAAAAGGCCGAGAGTGGTATGATGGAATTTCATATGGCGGTGATCGACTTGGTGGTTTTGATCCGCGAGGCCTGCGAAGCCAATGCCGGTTATGGCCAGCAATATGGAGTAGCTTATGAATACCTAGTCCCCGACGCGGCGGTATGGGTAGAGGCGGACGCGGATCGCACGATGCAGGTCTTGAATAATTTGATGTCCAATGCTGCCAAGTTTTCAAGGGAAGGCGAGAAGGTCGAGATTTCCCTGACGCGCGACGGCGACGATATTCTGGTGTCTGTGCGAGATACTGGCATGGGGATCCCACAAGAAGCGAAAGCGACCATTTTCGACAAGTTTACGCAAGTGAGTTCGCGGGAAAATCGGAAGAAAGGCGGCACCGGACTTGGGTTGAGCATTGCAAAGGAAATCGTCGAGCGGCAGGGCGGCACCATCGATTTCACAAGCGAGGTCGGCAAAGGAACGGTCTTTACCGTCAGGCTGCGATCGCATCCGCCCCAGCCTACGATTGTCTTGGGTCAAAACGCTTTATAATTCCGGTTATGCAATGTTTGAGAGGGGCGCTCGATATCTGTGACGGTATTCTCGTCTTGGTTTTCCTAGGGTCCACTATCGTTGCGAACAGCTACTTTCTGATGGTGTAGCGAGGCAGCCAGTCCGTTGCGAATTCTCGCGAACGGGCATCTCCAAATCTGGAACAAACCAGCGTCGAGCACCCTAGTCGATCAGGACATTGCGCGGCGACTAAATTTAAGTGGCCGAATTCAGAAGAAGAAACTGCATATTTTAGGGACCGACATCACTAAGATGGGCATTGCGAGGATTGTGCGGTACTGAGCATATTGGCCATGATGCTGACAGTCATGACATGGGGGAAATGAGCTAATTCGTAGGCGGGAGGAATCATGGTATCTTTGCGCGCGTAATGCCAATTTCATCGCATGTCCTTCTATATCGGCCATTGCTCTGAGCTTGAAGATATACTTTCTTGATGAACTCGCTGCGTACCGCACGAATATTTTTGGGCATAATTTATGGCTCCTATTGCAAGCAATATAAACGCCAGTCTGTCTCGTGCAGTTGGGATACTTTATGCTAAACAAAATACGGCCTACTCGCTGCCGTTCTTTGTTACTCTGCCAAAAGCACATGTTTAGGATTTTTGCATGGCCGATACCCTTTCGTTCAAACTGACCAGCTATAATATACGCAAGGCAATAGGACGCGACGGAAAGCGGCGGCCCGAGCAAATTCTTAAAGTTCTAAACGAAACGCACGCAGACATCGTAGTTCTTCAAGAAGCGGATTTCAGGTTTAACGGGCGACAAGCGATTTTCTCCGCTGCTGATTTATTGGATCAAACAGGGTTCGCTGTGATCGATGTCGCGCCAGATGCACCCGGTTTAGGATGGCACGGGAATATGTTGTTGTTGCGGCCCCACTTTCGGGTCACTTCGGTCTCACCGATAACGTTATCGGGGCTTGAGCCTCGCGGCGCGGTTATTTCTCAAATCGAAATCGGGACTGTGCAGTTTAACTTGATCCAAGCTCATTTGGGATTGTTGCCATGGCATCGCAGACGTCAGGTGCAGGCTTTGGTTGACGAAATTGACCCCATGCAACCGACCATTTTAGCAGGCGATCTGAACGCTGTGGGCAAGGCACCATCCAGTCTAGCGCCATTGAATATACATCTGAACGAGGTTGAAATTGGGCCGAGTTTTCCGACACGCTGGCCTTGCATCCATTTTGATAGGATATTCCACACCAAGGCCTTGCGCGCGATCCATTCAAGTGTATCAGACACGCCACTGGCACGTCAGGCGTCCGACCATTTGCCCGTGAGTGCGCGCTTTACGTTCACCTAAAGAAGCGGAGCCGCCAGCCGCGCCAAGCTATCGCGAAACCGCAGCAATCGTCCGCGCGCTTGGTAAGCTGCGACATCAAAGACGACACAATCGGCAACGTCGATTTCAAAAGCCTTAACCAACTGTTTCGCAACATCCAAATCATAGATGACTGCGGTGAGTTCATAGTTGATGCTGAAAGAACGAATATCCCAATTTGCGGTTCCGATCGAGCTTACCTTGCCATCAATGCAGACTGTTTTGGCATGCAGAAATCCAGCATTGTAGTGCAGAACTTTGACCCCGGCACGAGCGACGTCAAGTGCATAGGTGTTTGCCGCCCAGTACGGCAAAAACTGACCTGGTCCAGTGGGTGAAATCATCACTTGGACATCGACGCCGGACAGTGCTTTGAGTTTGAGGGCTTCGCTCAGCGTCTCATCGAGGATGAAGAACGGGGTTTGAATAAGAACCTGTCTCTCTGCCGAGGCAATGAGTTCGAAATAGAGTTGCCGTATTGCCTCGTATTCGCTGTCTGGTCCAGACAAACAGATTTGTATCGGTAAGTTTGCGGCAAGATCTTCGTTTGAAAGCGCGGGAAAATAAGGAATTGGATCAAATATTTCGTCGGTCGCGTTGGCCCAATCAATCACGAAGATTGCTTGCAGAGACCAAACAACACTTCCGGTCAGCCTGATATGTGTGTCGCGCCACCGATCAAAACCTACTGGTGGGTCAAGGTGTTCATCGCCGATATTTAGGCCACCAGTAAAGCCGATCCTGCCATCGATCACCGCGATTTTTCTATGGTTGCGATATGAAATCGTTTGGATGTGCCAAAGTGATGAGAATGGGCGAATTTCAACCCCTGCATCGCGGGCCTTTCGCAAGTATTGTCGCCCTAGCCCTGTAAAACTACCTACCGGATCATAGAGAATCCGGACCTTGACGCCTTCGCTGACCTTGGCTGCCAATAAATTTAGTAGCTTTGTACCAAAGGTGTCGCCGTTCCAAATGTAGTAGTGCAAATGGATTGAGGACTTAGCCTCCTTAATCGCAGCAACCAATGCCGGATAAGTCGTGTCAGCGTCTTGCAAAACCGTAATACAATTTGATGTTGTGACCCTCGAGTTTGCGTTCGAATGCACCAGCGTTGCGATCCGAAGGGCCATTTCATCCTCAAGGGACATGACTCCGAGTGCGGCATTGTGCTCTTCCTTGGAAGCGTCAAGCAAGCCTTGCATCTGAACAGGCGCATCCTGTTCGGTCACGCGAAATCTGCGCACGAAGGCTTCGTGACCTCTCCCCAAGAACAGATAGACTGCTAGCCCCAACCCGGGCAGTACAATGAAAAGTAGCATCCAAGCAAAGGATGACTTTGGCGCCCTGTTCTCGGAGATCAAAAATATCGCCACGGAAACGGCATAAAAGCCAAACGAAATTTCCAGAATTTGAGATGTGGTCATGGCTTTCGTTTCCCCATTTAGATGTTCGAGCGCGCGTATGTATGTATCTCTGGACGAGGTTTTGCGTGTTTCAGTTGGCTTCGAACCGTCTGCTGTTCAAGTCGTGTCTCGGAGACGGTTTTGGCGCAATGTTTGGCAACCGACGTGATACCGACTTGGATTATTGATGAAGGTTTCCAGTGCGCTGCGCAATATCCTCAGACACCATCAGTTCTCGCAGGAGAATGCCTGAACTTGCGAATATAGGCCACCAGACAGTAACAGCGGTAACGCGACCCATCGATCTGATCGTAGTCGAAGTGCTTGTTGCTACTCTGGGGCGACACCCTGCATTGCCATGCCAACAATCTCAGCTAACACTGACACCGCGAGAGTTGTCGGATCTTTCACCGACGGAATCAATCCTACTGGTCCATGCAATCGCTCAAGCTGATCATCAGGGATGCCCATACTTCTCATGGTCGCGAGGCGGGTTTCACGTGCAGAAACGCTTCCTTGTGCGCCAATGTAAAACGCAGGAGTTTTTAAAGACCCTGATAGAATTTCGGGCTCCCAGTCATGGTCATGGAAAAATAAAATTATCGCCGAGCGGTCATCGACCGTCAGGTCATCAGGAAAAGACTTGGACACTAATTTCTTTTTTTTGCACCTCAGTGTTTCCGCACTCGCTATTGTCTCTTCGTCTGGTGACAACAGGACTGCCGCATATCCAGCAGATATGGCAAGTGCGACAAACGTGTTTACCTCTGGACCCTTCCCAAAAGCAAAAATACAAATTTCGGGTGTGATTTCGACACTAAGTTTTGAGCGAACCTGTTGGGTATAGCCAGGGGCGCCTAGTGCCATTGCCCCGCTATCAATATCGATATCAAGCGTACAACATTTACGCTGTCTCTCGTTCATATCTAGTTGGGCGAGAACGGCCAAGTCCGGATTGGGAAGTAAAATTATATCCAGACCGCCACCACAAGGCAGTTGAATATCGATAAACTGCGAGCCTCGTCCGTATCGCACAATAACGGGTTTTCCTTGACGCAGTGACGTCCGCGCGTGAAGTGCCAAATCGGCCTCGACACATCCCGAAGATAACGAGCCAGTAAAATCATTTTCCCCGAAAATGGTCATCATTGCGCCAACCGGCCGGTAAGACGGGCCATCAACGCCAACGATGACAGCAAGAACAGCCCCCTGCGGACGGCTTAAAAGTGCTCGAATGGCGTTGATGTCTTTCATGACTGAAACCGTATCCTTGATCGCGATGAGTGAACTTTATCCGATCACGAGCCAAGGGAATATGGCTACAAGTATCAGCACAATCAGCATTACCATGACATATGGTAAAGCGCCCACAAAGATTGATTCCAGCGACGTTTTATTGTCGCCTAGCGTCGAATGCACCGTGAATATCGAAATCCCAAAAGGCGGCGTCAAAAGACCGACCTCGACTGCAATTACCGTAATGATACCAAATTGGATTAGGTCAAACCCGAGGCCCTGGGCAATCGGTGCTGCAATCGGAACGACAATTAGCAAGATCGAACTACTATCCAGTATCATCCCAAGTAACAGCACCAGAACAACGTAGACTACCAAAAACCCGACGGGACCAAACCCGCTGTTCTGCACAAAACTTCCGATAGCCGAAGGAATGCCTGCTACCGCTAGCATCTGACTATAGAAACTTGCCGCGACAAGAAGTGCAAGAATTCCGACAGAGATCGTGCCGGTTTCCGTCAGAACCTGCCACCACTTGCGCAGATCGAGACTGCGCCGCAACAAAGCGACCACCAGTGCCGCGAAGGCTCCTACGCCACCGGCTTCGGTCGGCGTGAAAAAGCCACTATAAAGCCCACCCAATACAAATGAGACCAAGACGACAATTGGCGTTAGTTTTCGCAAAATCTCGGATACTGGAATGGCTGGCGGCAGATCGTGCTGTTCGTCTTTTTTGTCAAGATAATCTTGCGTGAACACTAAGCGCGGGGCAAATTTGGACACGAGTAGAATCCAGATGACGAACCCTGCCGCGAGCAACGCACCAGGAACGAGACCCGCGATAAACATACGCCCGATAGATTGTTCAGCAAGTACGCCATAAATAATCAAGAGTAAGCTTGGCGGAATTAACATGCCCAGCACCGAGCTGCCGGCCACGGTTCCCGCCGAGAAAGACGGGAGGTAACCATGCCGCGTCATCTCGGGAACAGCAACTTTGGTGAACACAGCCGCGGACGCGATCGAGACACCCGTGACCGCGGCAAACACCGTATTGGCTGCTACAGTGGCAATACCCAACCCGCCCAACAAACGGCGCAACAATGCTTCGGCCACATCGAACGTGTCTTTTCCGACGTTTGAGATGCTGACCAAATGCCCCATCAAGACAAAGAGAGGGATGGTCGCGAAAAGATAATTTGCAACACCGTTGTAGGTCGCAATCGACATCAGTCGCATAGACAGGTCGAAGTTGCCGCGAATTATCCAGACACCAGTAAATGCAACCACCATGAGTGCAACCGCGATGCGCATACCCATCAGGACCAACGCGAACAAGACACCGATCAGGATCAGGCCAATAGAAATGCTACTCATCTTGGAGACTCTTTTCAGACTTTATCAAAGCTGCGGATTCTACTGCGACGGATCCAAAGGCAAGGCTGGTCGCGCCTGAGCCCAAAACCACTAATAGGTGGAAGGGAAGCGTGGGTAGGGTCCAAACCCCACGCACGCCGAAAAACTCCGATGATACCCAAGCCTCGTAGGTATCCGGCCACGATGCGATTGCGACCAGCGCGAACAGGACGGTCCCGACGGCCGCGAACACAGCGTCCAGAAGGTGTACCGCGCGGCGCGAATAGCGTCGCAAACCGCGCAAAAGAAAATCGGCGCGGATCAACGATCCGTTTAGGGCTGCTGCGGGCAACATCAAAAAGACAATTGCCACCACACTTCGGGCGGCGATTTCAGAGACACCGGTGATTGGTGAAGCCAGAAAATTGCGGCCGACTACGTCGGCCACAATTAAGAGCATAATAGCGAAAATCCATATCGTTCCTATCGCGGCAGCGGCATTCAACACGACCTGCAAACTCCGCTTCAACGGCCCTGTGACCGGGTTGAGTGCCATATTGTGTTGCATGCTATTTCCCGTTTGCCAGAATGAAACTAAGTGGATCTAAGCCTTAAATTTCAGCGGACCAATCACGTGCCGGCGTGATTCCGCGGGCCTCCAATTCGCCGAAATAGGCCTTGAGCACAGTTGCTGCCGCTGGGCCGTTCGCATCCAGCCATGGCTTGGCAACGTTGGGCAATGTCGAGGCCCATCTTTCCCGCTCGACTTGCGCCATTTCCGAAACCTCAAGACCGGCAGCAACCATTTCAGTCATTGCATTGGTCGAGCGTTCGGTAACATAGTCTCCGTGACTGCGGGACGTGATCCGACCTGCTTCCTTAAGTGCCGTCTGAACTTCGGCGGGCAGGCGATCATGGAACCCCTTGTTCACCGCAATACCACCGAAATACATTGATCCAAAGCCAACGCGCGTCAGGTAGGGTGCAACCTCATAGACACGGGTCGGTTGGATGCCACTTGCAAATGAAAGCGCGCCTTCGGATACGCCAGTCTGAATATCGGTGTAATACGTCGTCAACGCACCGTTCACAGGTGTACTGCCGGTATCCAGCAACCAGTTTGCAGACGTACCAGGAGCGTTCAGGCGCCGATTTTTCACGTCATCCACAGACGTGATGGGGAAGTTCGAATAGACGTCATAGCTGTCGGTGACTAGCGACGACAAGTGAACCATGTTCTGGTCCGTCCAGCCAGCTCGAAGCTCTGGCAGTTCGTCGGTCAGCTTGTCGAAAATGTCGATGACGACATTATGATCAGGGTTCGCGAACGGTGTGAAATAAGTGACGTTCTGCAAAGGCATTGCAGAGCCTTCCCAGACCGTACCCACCATACCGATATCGACAATTCCATCCCGCACAGCGGCGCGTGTGTCTTTGAATTTATAAAGCGTGCCGCCGTAGTTTTCGGTCCAGTTCACCGCGTAATTTCCGCCAGCATCGGCCAGCAATTGCTCTAACGCCGGTTGCAGCGCATTTTGCATTGCGTATACCCAGATGTTGTTCGTGGGATGGCTAGATCCAATCTGAATATTGATCGTTTCAGCCGCGATCAAGCGGGTGTTCAAGAACGGCGTGGCAAGCGCAGCCGATGATGTCGCCAAAAAGGCTCTGCGTGATGGTCTCATGGTATCCTCCCTTGGAAATTCCGCGCCCTGCGCGGTCAGTTATTGGTCGTTTGGCGCGCTCAGGCGACCGTTGCTTCTTCGTCATCTGCAAGAGCGCTATTAAAGTTGGCGAAGAATTCGTCGGTAAGTTTTTGGGCCGTAGATTTGATCAATCGGTTGCCTAGTGCAGCCAGTTTACCCCCGATAGCAATGTCGGCTGTGTAGTTGAGCACCGTTAGGTCGCGGTCCGGCGTAAGCGTCACGCGCGCGGCGCCCTTGGCAAATCCGGCAATTCCCCCAGATCCTTTTCCTGAAAGAGTGCACGACTTACCCAAGACAATATCACTTAGCTCCACGTCGCCTTTGAAGCGCGCGGACACGGGACCGATCTTCAACTTAACCACCGCAGAGAAACTGGTCTCGCCGGTCTGCTTAAGGGATTCACAACCTGGAATTGCCTGTGCCAAGACGTCGCGGTCAAACAGAGCCAACCAGACCTCTTCTGGCCACGCAGCGAGAATTTGGCTACCTTCAAGATTCATCGAAATTTTCCTTTTGTAGGTCTGCGTCACACATGACTAAGGGCAGTCAAAATACGCAAGGGCGTCATTGGCGTTTGAGAAATTCGTGCGCCCATTGGACGCAATGCATCGTTTACGGCGTTCATTGCTGCGGCCCCTGCGGCTGCAGTTCCAGCTTCGCCAACGCCCTTGGCGCCAAGGATCGTATCCATAGTAGGTGTCTCAACATGGGCAATTTCAATGTCGGGCATTTCACCCGCCATCGGCACCAGATATTCGGCCAAAGTCGCGTTGGTCATTTGGCCGGTATCGTCATAAAGGCATTCTTCGAAGAACGCAGGCCCTAACCCTTGAACGACGCCGCCGCGTATCTGTTCGTCGACCAAAAGCGGGTTAATGATGCGCCCGCAATCTTCGACCACCCAATGCTTGAGCAAACGGGTAATTCCGGTTTCAATGTCAACCTCGACATAGCTAGCTTGGACGCCGTTGGTGAAATCAAACGGATAGCCCGATGGCGCAAAATGCTGCGCAGCGGTCAAGGAATTGTCACACCCGTCGGGTAAGGTATCGGGGCGGTAGGTCGCAATTCGGCCGATTTCAGCCAATGTTATCCGCTCTCGGTCTGTCGTGGCCTCGACGACTGCACCATTGGATAATTTCAAAAGTGCAGGGTCAGTCTGCAGAATTTCCCCTGCCAAGGTCAGTATCTGTGCCTGCAATTTTCGTCCGGCCCGTAGCGCTGTTTCTCCGCCAATGCCCGCGCCACGGCATGCCCAAGTTGCACCACCACTGGGCGTTGTATCAGTGTCGCCTGTGACCACTTTCACCTTGTCAGGGCTTACCCCCAACTGGTCTGCGACCACCTGTGCAATGATGGTTTCCGTGCCCTGACCTTGTTCGGTCACCGAGATCGCGCAATGCACGTCGCCTGCTGGTGTTAGCCGCACAATCGCACCGTCTTGGGCAGAAATACGCGCCCCGCCGACACCGTAAAAGGTTGCACCAGGATTAGTAATTTCCACGAATGGCGCTATACCAATGCCACGGTAAATACCCTGCTTGCGCAGTGTTGCCTGTTCGTCGCGCAGTGCATCATAGTCCATCAATTGGCGCAATTTCTTCAAGCTTGCCTGATGGGACAACTTTTCAAATTGATAACCCGTGGCCGAGACATGCGGATAGGCATCATCTGCTATGAGGTTACGCTGTCTGATTTCGAATGGATCAATGTCTAATGTTTCGGCCGCGTATTCAACCAGTGCTTCGGTGACAGCACATGCAATCGGGTGGCCTACCGCACGGTACTGGCTGGTTTGCACCTTGTTTTGAAACACAACCGAAAGTCGTCCACGATAATCCGGCATCTGATAGGGGGCGCCCATCAGGCGGATAACTTGGTTCCCTTCGGCGACGCTGGTACGTGGGTATGTCGAAAATGCCCCAATCTGGGTCATGTCATCAACATCCATCGCGAGAATAATGCCGTCTGCGTCCACTGCCATGCGCGCAACAACACGATGGTCTCGGGCATGAATATCAGTGACAAAGCTTTCAAGCCTATCCGCCACGAACCGCACCGGACGACCGAGGGTCAGACTGGCTGCTACTGTCGCCATTTCCTCGTTATAGACATGTAGTTTCATTCCGAAAGAACCGCCAACATCGGGTGCAATCACCCGCACCTTGCCTTCAGACAAGCCAAAGTGACGGGCATAGACGTCTTGGAATTGATAAGGCGTCTGTGTGCCGTGATGTACATTTAGCTGGCATGTTGAGGGGTCAAAGTCCGCGACTATCGCGCGTGGTTCCAGCGTGACGGCGGTGTGGCGACCAAAGGTAAACGAGCCTTCGACAACATGCGCGGCGCGCGCAAACGCATCTTCCACGTCTGGCGTTTCCAACACCGTCTGGAAACAAAGGTTGCTGGACACACCACTTGCTGCCAACGGGGAGCCTTCGGCCAAAGCCGCTTGGCCGTCAACAACCGCGGCTTCGTCCTCAATATCCAACATAACAAGTTCGCAGGCGTCTTCCGCCTCTGCACGACTGAGGGCGACGATCATCACGACCGGATGGCCTACCCATAAGACCTCGCGATCCGCCAATATATTCTGGGGGCCACTTTGCATGTTTGCGAAGTGGTCCAATGTGCCGACCCAAGGCTTACACTTTCCATTCAACGTTTCCGCAGTGAACACGCGAACTACGCCCGGCAATGCTGCGGCATCGTTAACGTCCAGATTTACAATTTTGCCTTTAGCCATTGGACTGCGCACAAAGGCCGCATGCAGCATGCGTGGTAGGACCAAGTCAGTTACAAACTGGCCGCGCCCTGATAAGTGGCGTAGGGCGTTCTCTCGGCGGTATGATTGACCAATGTGAGATTTTTGGGAAGTCATTGTACTTCCCCCAGTCGCGCCTTGCGCTGCTTTGCAGTGGCCGAAATCGCATCGACAATCGCTTCATATCCTGTGCAACGGCAATAGTTGCCCGAAAGAGCCTCGCGGATTTCATCGCGTGTCGGCGAGGGGTTATCTGACAAAAGAGATTGGGCCGACATCAACATACCATTAGTGCAGAACCCGCATTGTAAGGCGTTGCGCTCATAGAATTCCCGCTGAAGATCCGCGATCTCTTTGCGGGCATTCAACCCTTCGATTGTCTCTACGGTGTGGCCGGACGCCTGAACCGCCAAAACCAAACAAGCATGTACGGGTGCGCCGTCCAGCATCACGAGGCATGCTCCACAAGATCCCATTTCGCACCCCAAGTGCGTCCCCGTAAGTCGCAGGTCGTCGCGAAGCATGTCAGCGAGGGTGGTGCGTGGCGCAACGACTTCTTGTACTGGCTCGCCATTTACCGTCAATTTTATCTCGGCCTTCATGTAATTGCCTTCAGATTTGCCAAGACCCTACCCAGAAGAACGCGCGCCAGATGCACGCGCATATGTGCAGGGAACTGCGGATCATCAGTGGGTGATAGGTCTTGGGTTAAGGCTGCTTGGGCGTCAGCGATTGATGCTTTCCCCAATGCGCGCCCTTTCAATGCCTTTTCGGCACAAACCGCACGCGTCGGTCTGTCTCCAACTGAGAATAGAGCAATGCTCATATTGGCCACAATTCCGTCCGCAATTACCGCCTGGACAGCGGCGCCGACCATCGCATAATCACCGCGCCTCCGAGCGATCTCGTCGAAACCAATAACCTGCCCCGCTACCGGAACGGGAACATAGATTGCTTGCAGAATTTCTCCGGGTTCGATCGCTGTTTCATAAATATCGAGAAAGAACTCGTCCGCTGGCACACGTCGTGTTCCCGCAGCCGATACGATTTCAAGTTCAGCTTTGAGCGCCAAAGCAACAGCTGGAAACTCTGACGCTGGGTCCGCATGGGCCAAGCTCCCACCCAGCGTGCCGCGGTTGCGAATAGCTGGGTGGGCGACGAAAGGTGCCGCAGCGGTAAACAGCGGGGCATACTCATTGATAAGGGGGTTAGTAATTGCCTGAACGTGTCGCGTCATCGCACCAATACGCAGCCAGCCACCCTCAAGCGAAATGCCGGCAAGCGCGGCGATTTCTGACAGGTCAATCATCACAGCTGGAGCTTGCAAACGGAGTGCCAGTGAAGGGACAACGCTATGACCTCCCGACAGGTAAACGGCATCACCGTCCGCCTTGGCATATGCCGACATCGCATCTGCGATACTTGCAGCGCGCACGTAGTCAAAAGCCGGTGACTTCAAGTTAACCCTCCCCCCTTAGTCTTCCGCTGGCAACAAGTTGTAACCAGATGGTCACTTTTGATAAGCCTGCGGTCGATTGTACGTCAAGACAAAAGTGGCCACTTGGTTACTTAGGTTATTCGAGCTACTCTCTTCAGATATCACCTGAGAGACAAATCACCATGAAAGACGGCATTCAAAACGACACCACGCCGCGGCGAAAAAACATGCGCAGTGCTGACCGTGAAAAATTGATCGTCACTGAAGCAGTTCGGTTTTTTGCCGAATGTGGATTTGAAGGAAAGACACGGGACCTTGCAAAGCGGATGGGCGTCTCCCATGCAGTGATCTACAAGCATTTTGAAAGCAAGGATGCGTTGATCGAACGAGTTTATGAACATGTATATGTGAAGCGATGGAACCCAGAGTGGGAGCATATGGTATTGGACCGAAGGGTGAGCCTGCAAGACCGCATGATGCAGTTTTACATCGCATATGCCGACCGTGTTTTCGACTATGACTGGGTCAGGATATTTGTTTCTTCAGGTCTGAAGTCCTATGGTCTGACAGAGCGGTATCTTGATATCGTTCGCGCTAAAATAATTCGACCTGCTGCTATGGAATTACGTCATGAATTGAATAAGGGCGCTGACCTTGGTCCCGTGACCGAAGAAGAACTTGAGGTGTTTTGGGGACTACACGGAGCGGTATTTTATATCGCTATTCGTAAATTCGTTTATGGTGAACCCCTGAGTATCGACGTCGAATTGGCCGTTACTAACACAGTGAAAACCTTTTTCGCTGGAGTTGAACAAAACAAGCGCAAACAACTAGAATAAGAAGGCATCGATTTTCCCACTACGCAAAATTTGTTTCTAACGTGTGCGTTTTGAGTTGAATTTCTAAGGTCTGGTTTGGAAGAAGCAAACGAAAGTGGCTATGCGCCGCAGCGCGGTATTTCGGCGGCTAAAGGTGAATTTTCTGCGCGCCGCATGAACGATAGCTTACTGCTAAACGTGGGATGCCACGCTGTCCTGCAGACCCTCGCCAAAGGCCGCCCGAAGCTCGTCATCAAGGAAGACGCGCAGGCTCCGCCTAGTGCATTCCATAGCAAGCGTTGGTGCGGTGACTTCCTCTGACAAATGCACAAATTGCATCAAAAAACCATGATATCCAAAAGTTAACCATACAAGACATGCGCAACATTTCTCGGGAAGGTAGGTTATCTCAATAGTGCACGATGAGGCAGTCAAACCCGACAGTGTTTTTCGACAATACGCGATACTATTTGAGTATTAAAGAAGATATGAAGAAATACGACCCCGAGACTGCCCTAGATGAAAGCCCCACAAATGACAGACACGTCCGCTGAAATCATTCTGCACAATTACCCCCAATCCCCGGTTGCCGAAAAGGCGCGGATCGCATTCGGCATTAAGGGGATATCGTGGCGCTCGGTCGAGATACCGCGTCTGGCACCCAAGCCGATGCTAACGAAATTGACGGGAGGTTATAGACGAACGCCCGTTATGCAGATCGGGGCGGATATCTACTGCGACACACAATGCATCTTGCGCGAACTGGAACGGCGACACCCATCACCGACATTCTTTCCTACATCCGACGCCGGACTGATGTGGTGCCTAAGCCGATGGACCGATGGCGCATTCTTTGATTTGGCGGTTAAGGTTATTCTTGGCTCTGCTGGAGACGCACTTCCCGAAGATTTTGCACAAGACCGAGGGCGCCTTTATCTTGGCCAAGATTGGGCAGCGGGACTTCTGGCTGCAAATGCAGCACTGCCCCATCTTGCATCGCAAGTCCGCGCCCCGTTGCATTGGGCAAATGATCAGTTGTCGGATAATCGTAAATTCCTGATTGGCGCAGACCCCGCCGCGATCGATGCTCAATTATACCATCTGATCTGGTTTCTTCGTGGACGTTGGGACCGTGGGCCAGCATTCCTGTCCGAGTTTGCGCACCTTGAGCGTTGGGAGAAGAACGTGGCCGGTATCGGACACGGAGCCATGTCGGCAATGTCACCCGAGGACGCAGTCTTGCGGGCCAAGGAAAATGAACCGATCACAAAGCAGGCCACTGACGCGCGTGATCCCCAAGGGCTAAAACCCGGAATGCGCGTGACGGTTTCGCCTGACCTGGATGGTGGCGAACAGCCGGTCGAGGGCGAGGTCGTTGTGGCCAACAGCGATACGATTGTGCTTTGCAGGCAGGAACCTGACGTCGGATCGATCGGTGTGCATTTCCCCCGCGCAGGCTACCGCGTAGAAATTTTAGACGAAACACGCCAGACATGATTTGGATGGATTTTCGACGGAAAGAACATAAAAATCTTCTGTGTTGTCTAAAAATTCGTTTAGTCTCGCAGAATGCGTTCAATTGACCCCCTCTCGATAGACTTTGCGACCCTGTCCACGTTTTGCTTGGTTCACGGAAAGAAATCGTTTTCTTCTGCAGCCGAGGAGATGGGCACCAACCAATCAACGGTGAGCTACACGGTTGATCGGTTGCGCAAGGCCTTTGATGATCCGCTATTCGTGCGGCAGGGTGGCAAGATCGTGGCGACGCCGCGGTGTGACGAACTTGTCGTGGAAGCGCGGCTTATTCTTGAGCAATACAGCAAGATGGTGCGGTCCGAGGAATTTGACCCTTCGACTGCGAAAACGACGTTGCGCATTTCCAGCAACTATTACGAACGCGTTGTCATCTTGCCGCGCCTGATCCGTGAGTTACGCAAATCCGCACCTGGTATCCATCTGTTGATGATCCCCGCCCAACGCGAGGGAGCCGAACAATTGCAGCGCGGCGAAACCGATGTGCTGCTGTCACCCGCCAACATCAGCCTGAACGGCGTCTATGCAAAACAGCTTCTTAAAGATCGTTATGTTTGTCTTATGGATCGTAGCAATCCGGTTCTGGACAGTGAATTTACCGAAGAAAAGTTTCGCGCGGCCAATCATGCTTACGTGAGTTTTGCCGAGATATGGCGATCTGACTATGGTGTGGGAATTCGCCGCAAGGGGTTGGAAGTGAACCGCACCTTGAGCATCGCGGGGCCAGAAAACCTGCCGGGATTGCTGGAGGGCACGGACATGATTGCCGCTGTCCCGGGTCGTATTGCATTTAAGGCAGCGGATCGCATGGCATACGTTGAATGCCCGTTTCCGGCACCATTTCAGATTTCGATGTACTGGACGTCGCGCACGCACCGATCAAAAATGCACCTGTGGTTGCGGGACTTATTGGTGAAGGTTGCGACGGATGTTACCCACGATATCGAATAAATCGATAGTAAATATCGGATCAATCGAGTTGTCCGATTTCTTTTCCTGATCAATGATATCGCAGGCTTTCCTGGGAGGGGATGCCGGAAGATCGATTCTTAGCTGTCATTGTCTTTGTAAAAAGCTGGATCAAACCGGCAAACGAGGGGCTCGGACCCCAGTTTTGCATTGGCGGATAGATCAAATCCTTGGGAGGAAACATGACAAATACTCTGAACAGAAGAAAATTTCTGCGTGGTAGCGCGGTTGTGGGCGCGAGTGCGCTGGCAGCGCCTGCACTCGCGGAAAATCACACAACGACGCTTAAGATGCAGGCGGCGTGGGGTGGGGGCATTTTCCTAGAGAATGCCCAGTCTTATGTCGACCGTGTCCACGCAATGGCTGGCGACGCACTGCGGATTGACCTTCTTGCGGTCGATTCAGTTGTGAAGACAAGCCAGATGCAAGACGCCGTTCACCGCGGTGTTCTGGACGCTGCTCACTACGTACCAGCCTATTGGTATTCAAAATCCAAAACGGCATCGTTGTTTGGCACTGGTCCCTGCTTTGGCTGGTCGTCACAGGAAGTGTTGGGATGGGTCAACTACGGCGGCGGTCAGGAGCTTTTCGATGAGCTGATGGGCGATCTTGGCTTGAATATCGTATCGTTCTTCAACTCGCCAATGCCGGCACAGCCGCTTGGTTGGTTCAAAGAGCGCATTACGGATGTTGCCCAGATGCGAGGCCTAAAGTACCGCACAGTTGGCCTTGCTGCCGATGTTCTGCTTGAGATGGGTATGTCGGTTGTGCAGCTTCCTGGTGGCGAAATTCAGCCTGCGATGAAGTCAGGCCTGATTGACGCAGCCGAGTTCAACAACCCGACGTCTGATCGTGACTTTGGTATGCAGGATGTGTCCAAGGACTATCACCTTGCGTCGTTCCACCAGTCGCAGGAATTCTTCGAGGTCACGTTCAATGCGGACAAATTCAACGGCTTGCCAGCCGAGCTTCAGGCGATCCTGAAGTATGCGTCCGAAGCCGAGAATTCCAACTTCTATTGGAACAACACAAAGCGCTATGCAGATGATCTGAACACCCTGCGCGATGAGCAGGGCGTGAATGTCTGGCGCACACCTGACGACGTGATGGCGGCGCAGTTGGACGCTTGGGACGTTGTGGTTGATCGTATCTCGGGAGAAGACGCGTTCTTTGCCCGCGTCATTGAGAGCCAGAAAGCCTATGCCAAGAACGTCATGGGTTACCTGAACCTCAACCAGCCGGATTATCAATTGGCTTACGATCACTACTTCGCTTGATCTAACCACTTACGCTATGTCCGAGGGCCCATCAAGAAGGCCCTCGGACGATTGTTACGCCTTGGGGAGGGGCAGCCGTGATAAAATTCGTTCATACAATCGAGGGGCTTAGCATCTGGGTCGGACGCGCGTTTGGGTGGTGTATCCTGATCCTGACGCTGTCTGTGTCCTACGAAGTCTTTATGCGCTACGTGCTCAACTCGCCCACGGTTTGGGCCTTCGACATGATGGTACAAATGTATGGCGCATTGTTCTTGATGGCAGGGCCCTATGCGCTTGCACAAGATAGCCATGTGCGCGGCGATGTTTTGTACCGCTTGTTCACGGTCAAATGGCAGGCGCGCTTGGACTTTCTGCTTTACCTGCTCTTTTTCTTTCCCGGCATCCTTGCGTTGTTTTGGTATGGTTGGGAAATCGCGTCCGACAGTTGGCGCTACAAAGAAGTGAGCTGGAACAGCCCCGCACGCATTCAGATATATTTCTTCAAAACACTCATACCGCTCGCTGGTGCATTGTTGCTTTTGCAAGGTCTGGCCGAATTGGTCCGCTGTTGGCTGGCGATGCGCTCTGGTGTCTGGCTCGACCGTCTCGACGACGTGCGAGAGACCGAAGACATGTTGATGCACATGGGCGAGGCGGCGATTCCGACCATCGTTCCCAAAGATAAATAAGCGGCGTCGCTTCTTCAGAAAGACATTGAAATGAGTAATCCAGAAGTCGCAATTTTCATGCTAGGCCTGTTTATCATACTGGTTCTGCTTGGTTTTCCGATCGCCTTTACCCTGATCGCCATGGGCGTCGGTTTTGGCTATTACGCCTACTACCAAGGCCCGCCAGAGATGTTTTCGGACATCTTTAGCAACAATATTTTCTACCTGCTGAACCAGAACACTTATTCGGTCATGGAAAACGACACGCTGGTCGCCATCCCGCTATTCTTGTTCATGGGGTATGTGGTGGAACGCGCCAACATCGTGGATCGGCTATTCTTTTCGCTGTATATGGCCGCGCGCAACCTGCCGGGATCACTGGCGATTGCGGCGCTTTTGACCTGTGCGGTGTTTTCCACGGCGTCCGGTATTGTGGGCGCGGTGGTCACGCTGATGGGCCTATTGGCCTATCCGGCAATGGCAAACGCGGGATACAACAAAAGCTTTGCATCGGGTGTGATCTGCGCGGGCGGTACATTGGGTATCTTGATCCCGCCGTCGATCATGTTGATCGTCTATTCCGCCATCGGCAACCTGTCACCCCTGCGGCTTTATGCGGCGGCAGTGTTTCCTGGCATGTTGTTGGCCGGACTATACATCGTCTACGTCATCGTTCGCGTTTGGTTGAACCCCGCACTTGCGCCAAAGCCGAATTTAAAAGATGTGCCACCGCCCCGCCAGATTTATTGGGACCTGTTGGTATCTTTTGTGCCACTGACCGTGCTTATCGCGCTGGTTTTGGGGTCAATATTGGGCGGCTTGGCAACCCCTGCGGAAGCCGCAGCCATGGGTGCACTGGGGGGTATGGTGCTGGCTGTCATCTATCGGTCGATGACATGGCAAAAATTAAAGGAAAGCGTGTTCCTGACTGCCAAAGCCACTGCGATGGTGTGTTGGTTATTCGTCGGGTCGTGGACCTTTGCGTCGGTGTTTTCCTACCTTGGCGGGCACGACTTGATTAGCCAATGGGTCCTTGGAATGGATTTGACGACAATCCAGTTCTTGATCCTTGCGCAACTCATTATCTTCATTTTGGGCTGGCCGCTGGAATGGTCGGAAATCCTGATCATCTTCGTTCCGATTTTTCTACCGCTTCTCGAACCATTCGGCGTGAACCCTTATTTCTTTGCGATGTTGGTGGCGCTGAACCTGCAAACCTCGTTCTTGACGCCGCCCATGGCGATGTCGGCCTATTATCTAAAAGGGGTGTTGAAAAAGCAGATCGAGTTGATCGAAATTTTCAAAGGGATTATGCCGTATTTGGGCATCGTGATCTTCACAATGGTCCTGATGTATATCTTCCCAGGCATCGCGCTGTGGTTTCCTGACTATCTGTTTGGTGAATACATCCCATGAAACAACATGCCTACACCTTAACGGCGACAGAGGCAGTAGACGCCATTGCGTCTGCGCGGCTGACGTCCGTGGAATTGGTTAAGTCCTGCCTTGCCCATATTGAGGCGACGGACGGCGCAATCAAAGCGTGGGCGCACCTGAACCCGACGTCGGCGTTGGAACAGGCGGCAGAATGTGATCGCCTGCGCAAGGCGGGGATGGCGACTGGGCCGCTACATGGCATTCCTGTCGGGCTAAAAGATATCATTGATACACGTGATATGCCGACACAACGTGGCACGCCGATTTTCGCGGGTCGTCAACCCGAGAGCGACGCACGTGTTGTTGAAAAACTGCGCGAGGCAGGGGCGGTGATCATGGGCAAAACCGTGACGACTGAATTGGCCTTTGTGCATGCAAACGAAACCCGCAACCCTCACAATACCGATCACAGCCCCGGTGGATCATCCAGCGGGTCCGCCGCCGCCGTCGCAGCCCAGCATGTACCACTGGCCATTGGCACACAAACCAACGGCTCGGTCATCCGTCCGGCGTCGTTTTGTGGCACGTTCGGGTTCAAGCCCACGCGTGGTGTGATCAGCCGCGAGGGGATTTTGCAGACATCGATGTCGTTGGATCAGGTCGGCTGTTTTGGCCGCACGCTCGCCGACGTTGCGCTACTGACCGACGCAATTTCTGGCTATGATCAACGCGATCCGGAAAGCATCGCGCGACCGCTGCCCGATATATTGGCAGGGGCCGTGTCAGAGGCGCCTGTCGTTCCAAATTTTGCGTGGCTTGATTTGCCGTTTTACGGTCGGCTTGATGACGACGCCCGCGACGGGCTGGACCATGTGCTGGGCATGATCGGTTCACAGGTCACCCGTATGACTGCGGCTGATACCCTGTCCAACCTCGTTGCTGTTCAGGCGCGCATCCATGAATACGAGATTTGCCAACATCAACGGGATGTCTTTGACACCCATTGGGATCAAGTGAGCGAGACCCTCAAACCAATCATCACCCGTGGCCGGCAAATTACGCATGAAGAATACCAAGATGCTCTTGAGGTCAAAAAATCGGCGCAGATTTTTTTTGCTGACTTCTTCTCGGAGTTTGATGCAATCATCGCACCGTCAGCGGCGGGCGAAGCACCTAAATTTGGTGATGGCACGGGGGATCCAATATTTTGCACGCTTTGGACACTGGCGGGTCTGCCGTGTGTGACCATTCCACTGCTGATCGGCGACACAGGTCTGCCGGTTGGCGTGCAACTTGTCGGACCAGTTGAACGTGACGACAGACTATTGCGTACTGCGCACTGGTTGCAAAAACACCTCGCCGCGACAGCGGATTAAGAAAGGATAATGGATGTCAAAGACTGTAAAACTTTTGGTCGCACTTATTGGGACGGGCTTGTTTGTGACTTTTATCGCGGGTTTGTCATATAGTATCTCGACCGGCTTTGCGGGCTTCAGCGGCGGGTTGCCGTTCATGATTATCGCAGTCGTGATCTGTGGTGCGGCGCTTTATGATTTTTGGGACGAATGTGTGCGCAAGAAATGAGCAAGCCGCGCCTGTGGATCACCCGTCGACTGTCAGATGCAACCCTTGAACGCGCCGCACGCGACTATGACGTTGTAGTTAATCTCGACGACACGCCCGGCACCGCAGATGAAATCATCGCGGCCAGTGCTGCGTTCGATGCAATCCTGCCTTGCCACTCGGAGCATTTCAGCGCGGATGTTGTGGCCAGACTTGATCCACGGTTGCGGATAGTGGCCAATCATTCTGTGGGGGTGGACCATTGCGATTTACCTGCACTTCGCGCGGCAGGGATCACGGTCACAAATACACCAGATGTGTTATCGGACGCGACTGCAGAGATTGCGATGCTACTGATGCTTGGCGCGGCGCGGCACGCGGTGGCGGGGGACCGCACCGTGCGCACCGGCGCGTGGGACAGTTGGTCGCCCGCGTTTATGGTTGGCAAGCAGGTCACAGGCGCTCGACTTGGGATCATTGGAATGGGACGTGTCGGGCAGGCCTTTGCCAAAAAAGCACGCGGTTTCGGGATGGAAGTGCACTATTTTAACCGCAGCGCAGTGTCTGCCGACCAAGCGCAGGGAGCGACCTATCACCCGACGATCGAAAGCCTGTTGGGCGTCGCAGATTTCTTGTCGCTACACTGTCCTGCCACACCTGAAACCTTGAATTTAATGAATACCGAGCGGTTTGCGTTGCTGCCCGAAGGGGCAATTGTTGTGAATACGGCCCGTGGCGCATTGGTGGATGAAAATGCGTTAATGGCGGCACTCGATGCGGGACAAGTGGCTGCTGCGGGTCTTGACTGCTTCCAAATCGAACCAGGCGGGAACCCCGCCTTTGCGCGTTACGAAAACATCTTCATGCTACCCCATATCGGCAGCGCCACGCGCCAGACGCGTGATGCAATGGGGTTCCGCGCGCTTGATAATTTGGACGCATTCTTTGCCGGGAAGACCCCACGCGATACGCTGTAACGGGCTGGGGTTATGGAACCTGCGATGGTTGGACATCTGCTCCATCGGGTATGTGCGTGATGTCGTCGGATCAGTCAGCTATGCCATCGACGCCATTTAAAGTGGAGATGATCCCGACTTCATAGGCCTCGTTGCTCTGACCAACGCTACGGTGACGTAGCCGGCGTCTAGTCCGCGCTGGTAAAAGTGTTGTTTTCTCGTTCTCGGCCGAGATACCTGACAAGCGAGAGCGCTACGCGATGCTGGCCTTTGTTAGGTTGAGGACTACTAGGTCGAAATCATTAACGCGGCGGGTATGCTTGCCCGTTGAATTGCAATCGGACACTGCGGCGGTTGTTGCTGACACCACATCCGAACGCGGCGTTGGAGCCGAAGTGCAGATCTTTGGTCGCGCATCGTTTGTTGTTTCCGCGAGTTGTTGTCGTGCACGGGCGCACGAAGGACAACTGCCAATTTGTTTGTGAATATGCCCCTGACGAGATGTCCCTAACCACACAGGTCGATCAGCCAATTCTGCGGATCAATGGTATTCAAATGATGCCTCACAGCAATATAAATCTGGTTGCAGATCTGCCGTCGACGGTCGACCTAGGGACCACTGAATTTCGATTGATCCCGCAAGATGTTGATATGGTCGCTGTTGCCAACATCGTTGCCGTTTTTTTGGTAGGTATCATCGCGCCCGAAGAGTAGTGCGCGAAAATCTTGATGCGCTTGTCCTTGGAGCGCCCTTTTCCATCGGGTTTTGGCTTAGGCAAGCCGGTCATCGACGCATCGGCGCCCCACAAATTTTGTAGCGTGGTGCGACTGTTGATTGAGCACTCCGTTGGCTATTGTCAGCCACTGTATTAAGCCAGACAAAAAAAGCCACATGCTTGGGCATGTGGCTTTTTCCGCGTCATGGGCCAGTCTTAGACTGGCGGACGACCTCGTACGGCACGCGCTACCATTGCTACTACAAAGAGTACGAGGAAGATAAGGAAGAGGATTTTTGCGATCCCTGCAGATGCTCCAGCGATACCGCCAAATCCGAGGGCTGCCGCGATCAATGCGACCACGAGAAAAGTAAGGGCCCAGCTTAACATAAAAAATCTCCTTCGTCGTTGGTTTTCATTTTGCTTCTGGTATGAGAACCTGCAGATAAAGGAATGGTTCCATCGGTTTAGACCAGTTCTTCTGGTGCGCCGGGAATGACTAAGGCCGCCGATTTCGCACGGTCAAGATCGTAGGGCATGACGAACCCTTGCCGTGCATCTGGCGTCTTGGCGGCATTCGACTTAGCCAGTTGGGTCCAGCTTTCGAACGCCGTAGAAGGTGAGAAATATGAGGCGTCAGAACCCGCCGGAAGCCAGTGCTGATAGGCGGCATCACGAAGTGCTTTGACGTGTTCATGGTCTGTTAAAACCACGCCGGTTTCCACGTCCCATTTCATGCTACGACCATTGAGGTTGGCGGATGAAATGATTGCGCTGGTGTCATCGAACATCGAGACTTTTGCATGCACATACACAATTGGCGCGTCGCCGAGTTGTGCCCGATCTAGGGTGCTATCATCGGGCCTTGTTGATCTGGGTTGAACAGGGTTAACAACGAAAAACCTGTTCCCGAATGCCTTTCTGACCCGCCTAATTGCGCGTGCTTGCAGGTATTCGCCGAACCGCGCGTCGAGCCCGTTTGCCCCCTCGAATGCGATGTCGCTGGGCGCTACGGGAAGCAGAAGCAGGAACTTTAAATTGGGCGACCGGTTTGCAGCGTCTGCCAAAGCCTTTGCGATGCGCCGGTCACGAAAGTATTGTGTTTCAATATAGATGAATTCACGTGCGGCCTTGATCTGGGTGAAGTGTTCTTGGAGCAACCCGTCAGAAATGGTCTTTGGCGATAGCGTAAATAGATTTGATCGCCGTCGACGCGATAGTGTGGTGCGAAAGGCCGATGTAATTGTCCGGGGCGTGCGAACCCCCGCGGTTGTATCGGGTAGCGATTGTAAAAAGTCCGATGCGTCACCCGCGATTTTTCGATCGTGAACAATAATTTGAACGTCGTGCCAAGTGTCTTGTGCCGGTTGGTTATGATTTTGGTCGTCGTAACGCCGATCATTGAGGTCAAGACCGCCAATGTAGGTTGTTTGCCCGTCCACCACGGCCATTTTTTGATGAAGTGTCACCGGATAAATTTGAGGGAGGACACGGGGGCGTAAGACCACTTTACCGTGTTTAATATCCAATATGCCCCGCAATCGGGGCGCATATTTGAACGGCGAAACACCGTCCGACTGATCATTTATTTCGGCTACGATTTTGTTTAGCTTTTTGCGGGTTTGCGGCGCAAACAACAGGCGCGACATCAGCCCCCCCTGTGCGGGATGTAGGAGGCCTTTGATGCGCAGCGTTCCCGCACCCTGCGTGGTCATTTCATTCAGTGCGTGAAAAATGCGTATTGCCTTCCAATTGCGGCGGTGAAGGTTGTAGCCAACAATTGGGTCAAAGTCAGACAGGGTGATGGCAATTTCGACACCGCGATTAAGTGTGGCGACGATGAGATCGGCCCAGTTGGAGCCGACCTTACGTGCGGCATCCGAGTGCAGTTTTGTCAGAGGGTCGAATATGCGGAACCCAAGTTCGATTTTGTTTTGCGCGGCCAAGAACAAGGCCTCGAACGCGGGATATGCTTGGTTCGCAGTGATCAGGATCGTCAGGTCATCCGACAGCGCAGGTGGGCGCGCAGAGGAGTTCAGTGTCACTTCACGCTCGCTTGACCGGCAGATGTGCCGTTAGCACGGCCATCGTACCCTTATCCGTAAGCTCCATGGAATCGTCATCAGACAGGTGCAGCAGTTCGACCAATCGAAGGCGCGCGCGGTTTACGCGGCTTTTCATTGTGCCGGTGGCGACCCCGCACATTTCCGCAGCTTCGTGATAGGCAAAGCCAGACGCACCAACCAGAGTAAGCGCTTCGCGCTGTTCATCGGGTAACTGATCAAAAGCCACCAGAAAATCGGTCATCGCAAGTCTGCCATCGTGATCGGGTTTGACGGACAAAGTGGCGGCAAAATGACCGTCGCTATCGCCGATTTCGCGCGAGGATTTACGGTGTACAGTGTAATAAGTGTTTCGCAAAATTGTGAACAACCAAGCTCGCATATTGGTGCCATGTTCAAACGATCCAATAGATTTCCAAGCCTTCATCACGGTTTCTTGCACAAGGTCATCAGCGATGCTTGGATTGCGGCACAGGCTTAGCGCGAAAGCGCGAAGCACACCAAGATGTGTCACGAGTTCTTCGCGCGGATCTAGGCATTCAAGGGGGCTATTTTTCGTCATTTTGATTATCTTGCCCCCGTAGTTGGGCAAGCAGCGCCAACAAATCAGAAGGCAATTCCTCTGTCGCCTTGTCGTCAAACGCACGCCGAAGATTTTCCTTAATCAGGTTCTCTTTTCTCGTGCTGTGCTTTTCGTCATTCATTGTGTCGCCTATCATAAATACAATCCCACATCGCGCCCCACATTTTCAGTATTTCTTTGGAACCAAACTCGGGAGAGGGAGTTTGGTTCCAAAGAAATATACAAAGGGGCTAAAAATGTCATCTAGCGCATCACCAAAGCACTTGTCGCTCATCGTCGCAGATTTGCTGCCATTCCTGCGTCGTTATGCCCGGGGCCTAACCGGTTCGCAGAAAACAGGCGACCGTTACGCCGCAATGACGCTAGAATCGTTGTTAATTGACCGTAGTATTTTTGTAGATGCGTCGAGTCCTAAGACGGCACTTTTTAGCACATTTCACCGCATTTGGGTTAGCCTTGGTGAGCCGATCCAAAACGATGGCACGGGGTTGGCACATGTGGCGCTTTCGCACTTGGAAAACCTGACGGCAAACACACGCGAAGCGTTGTTGTTACATACTATCGAGGATTTTTCGGTCGCAGAGGTCGCTGAAATTATGGAAACCGACGAGGCGGAAGTGCAACATTTGCTTGCGGTGTCGGTGACCGAAATGGAAAAATCCGTGGCAGGCGATATTCTAATTATTGAAGATGAAGCGATTATTGCGCTTCACATCAAGCAGGTAGTGACAGAATTGGGCCACAACGTGGTGGGCGTTGCGCGTAAACGTAGCGATGCCATTAAGCGGGCCAATGAAACCCGTCCAAATCTAATCATGTCAGACATCCAGCTTGCTGATGGGTCTTCGGGTGTTGATGCGGTCAACGATATATTAAAAATACATGGTGATATTCCGGTCATCTTTATCACCGCATTTCCTGAGCGTCTGCTGACAGGTGAGCGTCCAGAACCTGCATTTCTGATTACAAAACCTTACACTGAAGAACAGGTTAGATCGGCTGTCAGTCAGGCGATGTTCTTTGCCTCAAGCGCAGAAATTATGGTTGATCAGTAAAACGGTGGAACTTTCTTGTCGGCTGGCAGTTAGTCACTGAACGAAACAGATTTTGGGAGAAATCCAATGGTACAAACGGTGAAAAGTAGCGCGGCTGAGTTGAGTGCAGACGTGAATGATCAGATGGCGGTACTGCGCGAAGATATTGCAAACTTGACGGCCGCTGTAGGCAATTATGGCAAGGCGCAAGGTTTGCAGCTGAAGTCAGTTGCACAACAGAAGGCGGCCAATGTAGCACAATCCGGCGCAGAAACCGCTGCTGCCGTGCGCAAAAGTGCCGAAATCGCTTATTCCGACGCTGAATCTGCCGTCCGCGCCAACCCTGCAGCCGCTGTAGGCATCGCTGCGGGCCTTGGATTTTTGGTCGGCATGATCGCAACGCGCCGCTAATGTTCGGCGTTGAGAGAAAAGTCGCGGCGGTAGCCCGAAAGGCTGCGTTATTTTCGGCGAGTGCTCTGCTCGCAACAGTCGGTGTCGCATTCCTTACGGGTGCGGCCTGGCTGTTGCTTGTTGAATTACGCTCCCCGCTTTTTGCGGCAACCGTGATTGGGTCGGTCTATGTCGGGCTTGCACTTGTGGGCTTGGGGATTGCGTCATCATCGTCAGACAGGACCGTCGTGCCGCACGACCGGACCCATGACTTGAACGGGCTTTCGCCGCTTCAGTTGGTGGTGGTGTCGTTTCTGCAAGGGATAGAGCAGGGCGCACGCAGCAAGCGCGAGGTGTAACCCCGCTGCTTTGACGAGTTTACTGCCGGACACGTGGTGTTGCGCGCAGATCCGATCAGATCTGTTGGGTCTGTGTGGTTTAACTTGACGACTTGTAGATGGCGAAACGCGGCGGCTGCGCTTTGCAAATCGTGTTTGAACTGGGTTTGGTATTCGTATCCAGGCAGCCCGGCAATGGGCGATTTCACATGTATTCGGGAGCACGTAAATCCGCCGCCTGTCCTGTTTCAAGCGGCGCTATGCCGCGTTCGAAAACGGCGGGAACATCAGGTGTCAAAATCCGCCACTCCAAGTCACTAAAGCGGCGGACAAAGAAATCTGCGGTGAGCTCCGCAGTATTATGCTAAGGCTCGAACTACGCCGTAAACGCGCGGCGATTTGCGTCACCCGGGGCGTTTTCTCGAATGAGACACGCCTTTGTTTTCCACTTTACGCAAGGTGCACGGCGGCCATTGCCTTGCGGATTTGTGTGGGTTTTTTTGCGGGTGCAAACTGCGCATTGCGGCGTCGGGTGTGGTTTTCAAATGTAATTAGCCGCGAGAGTTTTCTTCGTGCCGTAGCTTGTGCGCGATCTGAGCCATGCCTGACATCGTCGCATCTGGTGAACGGATCAGGCCTAACGACAAAAATAGACCTTTGATATAATTCCGACGGTAAAACGCAATCGTAAATTTTACGACCTCATCGACACTAAAACGAGCGCGCTCAACATTTGAGGATACACGGTTGATGCAATAGCTGCAGTCATAAATACAAAAGTTTGTCATCAATATCTTGAGCAGACTGATACGGCGACCATCAGGGGCATATCGTGACAGATGCCATTGCCGCCGGTCGACCCTAATCCTGTTCCATCGCGTGTATCTCGCTTGGTTGTGCTGGAGGATGCACAAGATGCGTCATATTTTGCCGCGTCACTGAGTATCGCGAGTTTTTGATCAAGCGTTTTTTTTACCATTTGTTCACTATATGTTCTTGTTGTTTTCGACACAACCCTAGAGCGGGTTGGATAACATCAAAGAACGCAAAAACATGGCAGGCCCGAAAGCGAAGCGGGCTGCAACTTGATGCAGCCCGCGCGTTGATCAGTGATCGTTCAGAAACTGATCGACTTCTTCTTTGGCCTGTTCTTTGCTCTTGCCGTATTTGGCCTGAATTTTGCCTTCTAGCGCCTGGCGATCGCCGGCGACCTCTGTCAGGTCATCATCCGTCAGATCGCCCCATTTGGCTTTGAGGTTGCCAGTCATTTGTTTCCACTTTCCTTCGACTTGATCCCAGTTCATATCGGTTCTCCTCATTCAGATTACGCCAAATCGCAACTACGGGTTGTGAAAGGCCTTGTGGAGGATCAACCGTCAAAGCGAAGAACGGTTCCCGCCGTTCGGCGAGGTTCATCAAAAATAAATCAGAATGGAACTTTCGGCGCGTTTGTCGGTTATAAGTCGCGACGATAAATAGGTGCGATGTTATCGCGGGTCGATCGGTAAACGGACATTTTTGCAATTGCGCTGCTGTTGCCGATGGGCAAGGCAGCAGGAGAACCCGATGAATACATCCAAAACGACGCAGGCTGCCGAACCAGACGACGTTCATCGCGTATTTTATGGCATAAGACGCAGCCTAGCTATTTTGACAACAATCGCGGTTCTTGCGGCCTTTTATTTCGCCAAGGACCTGATCATGCCGGTGCTTATTGGTGCGTTGCTTGCACTCACACTTAGCCCTGTTTCTCGGTTTCTGGTGCGCTTGGGTCTGCCTCACTTCGTCTCGGCGATCTTGCTGGTTTTAGTCACAGCCGTATCGGTTGCAACGATCATGGTGTTTTCTGCGGCCACAGTGAACAGTTGGGTCTCTGATGCGCCAGAGTTGGGCCGAGAGTTGCGCGATAAATTATCTGGTGTTTCCGATACAATTGAGGTGGTCCGCGATGCATCCAAAGAGGTGGAAGACATCGCGAGTGACGCGAATGGTGCGGGTGCCCAAGAGGTTATCATTCGCCAGCCGTCATTGCTTGATAATGCCTTAAGCACGGTGACAAGCCTAGCCGGCACATTTGCCGTGGCTCTCGTACTGGCGACGTTTTTGTTGGCGTCTGGCGATATGTTCTACATCAAAATCGTGCAGTCGTTCAAAAGCATGTCGGGGAAAAAACGCGCCTTGACTGCGGTATATGATATCGAGCGAAAGGTGTCGCGTTACCTGTTCACAATTACGCTGATCAACGCAGGGCTTGGGGTTGCAATTGCGCTGACGGTTGGGGCGCTTGGACTAGAGTATGCATACATCTGGGGGATCGCTGCATTCTTGTTAAATTTCGTGCCCTACTTGGGCGGCATTATCGGATCACTGCTGATCGGGGCCTACTCGATCGTGTATTTTGATAGCTTGTCTTACGCGCTTCTGGTGCCAATTTCCTATCAGGCATTGACGGGAATCGAAGGCCAAGTGATCACGCCGATGCTGGTCGGCAAGCGCCTTGAGGTAAACGCAGTTGCCGTTTTTCTGACGGTCGTTTTGTGGGGCTGGCTATGGGGTATTCCTGGTGCCTTGGTTGCGGTGCCATTTTTGGTCGTCTTCAAGGTGATCTGCGAGAATTTCGAAGATTTGGAAAATTTCGCTAACTTTTTAGGCACATCAGATGACGTTGTAAAAGCGAAAGTAAGTTCATGAAATTACGATTTCTGGTCGTTATGTTCGCAGGTTTGGCCTCGGCATCATTTGCAGATAAAGTTGGCGAAGTTGGCGTGGACTGGTTAGGGAACGACATAATCATCGAGGCGTTTACTGATCCCGAAGTCACGGGTGTGACATGTCATGTTGCCTATTTTGACCGTGGTTTGATCGACCGCCTTAAAAACGGAAATTGGTTTGAAGATCCGTCGAACTCTTCAATCGCGTGTCGTCAGACCGGTCCGATTAAGATTGGCAATATCGACCGGTCGAAGGACGGCGAGAGCGTTTTTTCGGAACGCCGCTCGATCATTTGGAAATCTCTGAAAGTGACCCGTATTTTTGATCAAGAGAATGACACTTTGATCTATTTGACTCACGCGACCGAGCTTCAGGATGGGTCGGCGAAAATGTCGATCTCGACAGTGCCTCTTTATAACGCCAATTAAATTCGCCGAATTTATTAATGAATTTATCCGCAGGCGCCGCAAGTCAAAGGCACCGGCTGGCAGGCGTGGGCTGCGGTTGTCGCGCACCTTGCCTGCCGGCCAACTGTTGCTAAATTTGTATCGCTGCAGACGATGCGAAAAACATTGCCTGGCTTACAGCAGAGCGAACTTGATCTTCTGTGTAAGGTTTTGTGATCAGGAAAGCCGGCTCTGGTCGCTCACCTGTCAATAAGCGTTCCGGAAACGCCGTGATAAAGATAACGGGGATGTCGCCAGCGACGGCAAGAATTTCGTTGACGGCCTCGACGCCCGAGGATCCGTCAGCAAGTTGAATATCTGACAAGATAAGGTCGGGCCGCTCTTTGGCTGCCAACTTAACCGCGTCAATATGTCTGCGGGCAATGCCTGTCACGCCATGTCCAAGTTCGGTAACGATTTGTTTGACGTGCAGGGCGATAATGGCTTCGTCTTCGATGATCATAATGCTGCCACTGCTCGACTTTTCAATCTCATTCTGTGCGATTTTCAGCAACTGTTCGACTTCGTCAGTCTCGGTGCTCATAATCTCGGCAATTTCGCTTACGCTAAATTCTTCAATCGTGTTGAGCAAAAGCGCCTCGCGTGTATTTGCGGTCAAACCGGCCAGGTGAACCTGCGCCTGTGCGCTTAAGCCGGTTTCTTCAACCTCAACGGGCGCGCCGAGGCTTGACCAGATTTTGTGAAATGCACCAAACAAGGCGACTCGGTCGCTTGAGGCGGCATCAAAAATTGACCGATCCTCTAGCAAGGCCTCCAATGTAATAGCCGCGTAACGGTCGCCTGACGTTTGGGATCCTGTCAGTGATCTTGCGTAGCGACGCAAAAATGGAAGCAGATTTGCGACCACAAGAGAGATGTTTTTTGATTGCGGGGTCTGTGACATGTGCGTCCCTTTTTGGATTTTTCTTAGCGAAACGGCAAATTGCGCGTTCCGTTCAACTTATGTTAAACTAAATTACCATTGATATGATCATACAGACAATGGAGGTGATTAAAACTCATGGACCAGGATACGCGAAAAGAAACTTCCCAAAACGCGCTGATCAAATCAAACTTGAAACGGGCTTTCGATGCACAGGCGTCGAAAGAACTACCGCCTGAATTGATCGCTCTTATTGCAAAGCTAAATGAGCAGGATATTCAAGATAAAACGTGACGAGATGATACTAATCATTCCGCGACGTCAGCGGATCAATCGGAAAACGAAGGGCTATTTTAAAGGTGCTGTCCGTCTGCGTCCGCGTCATATTTCCTTCCAGTTGCTGTGAAAACGCATCCATTAGTTCTGATCCCAATCCAGTAGAGGCCTCGCTATTCGCCGGAAGCACCTGATCGGATAAACTGTTCTCAATCTCGACAAGTGCGATGTCGAGCGCGGGCTTTTTCAGATTCACGCGCAACCGGTTTTTCTGGCCGTCTGGCGCTCCTATATACTTTAGCGCATTTGTAATCGCTTCCGTCACAAACAGCGAGAGCGGCACTGCTTGGTCCGTGTTTAACGTGAGTTCCGCAAAATCCGTCGATAGCGTAATTTCGCGGTCAGGGCGCGCACCCATCCGCATCACTTGCTGCACAATTTCGTCGAGATGCTCTTGCATCGTCACGTCAGCTTGGCCTGATGTTTGATACAAATTTCGGTGAATCGTTGCGAGACTGTTCACACGATCATGCAGGCTTCTCAGCAGGCTTTTGACCTCCTGCGAGCGCGATTTGCGAATTTGCATACTCATGATCGAGGCAATCAACTGCAAGTTATTTTTGACGCGATGGTGAACCTCGCGTAGCAAAATGTCCTTTTGCCTCAAAGCCTCTTCGATTTTCGCTTCATCGCGCAAAATACGGTCGGTCATTCCAATAAATGAATCCGAGACATCGCGCAGTTCGTTTGGGGCATCCGAAAACTCATCGGCACTGGGTACACGGCGTGTGTCAGCAAATGCCAACATGGATTTACGCAGGCGGATCACGTGTTTTGAAACAAATATTGAGGTCGCCATCCAAGCCACGACCAGACTCGCAAGCCACATAAGTGCTGGAAACAGAGAAGGATTTTTCAGGTAGAATGTGCCATTGAATTCGCCGGCCTCTGGCCACGTGGCAAGCGCGTATAGTTCATTTTCAATAATGGGTACAAACGCGTAAAGGCGCTTCATACCATCTCGACCAACCGCCTGAAAACTGGTGGGCGACGTAACAAGATCTTGCCATTCTATCATGGCTGGCAAAACCTCCTTGGGTACTTCAAGTGATTTTGGCGCGGTCAAAACCTGACCAGTGCCGCCAAGTGTTAAGACAACAGCACCTGACGTGGCTTGGTTCTCTCGGTGCAATTGCTCATGCGGCACGGAAATCGCAGTGAAGCCCATCAAGGCGCCGGATTCCGTAAAAACGGGGTAAGACGCATAAATAACAGAGGTGCCCAATACCGGCGCATTTTCGTTTACAAGGATGACAGGGCGCGGATCGGCGACTTGGGCTACAATCGCGGGGGTTAACCCTAAATCAAAGGGATTGCCCGCGCTCGAACATGACGAAAAGCCTGTGGTGTCGTAAAAGCCAGCAAATGAATATGACGTATCAATCAGTTGAGCCTGCATCATCCGGTTACATGTTTCTGGATCATCTAAAACGGGCTGAACCGAATAGCTGAGTGATCGCGCAACGGCCATGGCACCTTCAATCAGCGTGACCTCGTCACGCACCACACGCAGCGCCTCACCTGCCAAGGCAGCCTGAGATCTTGCCACAGCCTCCCTTAGGACACTTTGCGAGCGTACAATTGAAACGATCATCAACGGGAGCAGCGCCACTGCGAGGAGGGCGACAAAACGAACCCCGAGTTTGTCGAAATTTTTTCTCAGAAACGACATTGCCGTACCAGACCCTTTCATCACATTTCCCCAACTCATCGCGTCATATTGCATCGTCGCTAAGCAATCGTAAGCGCACAACCTGTTCCTTACACCTAGCCTTCTTTTTTTGGAATGCGAATGACGTCAATATTCGCAAACGTGTGGCCTAAAACATGAATGAGAAGGCCAATCAATCTTTCTGCAGCTGCCTGTTTTAACATGAAAATTCCAATGCCTAAGCGAAACAACAGGCAAGTAGTTTACTCCGTGATACCGAGCTCAGAGTAAATACTTTGGAACCTTTTGTGATGCGTTCAGTTGTATCCACATAAGACACAACAGATCACGGTGAACAAAATGAAAATCAATGATATTCGCTATAACGCAGCGTCCGGTTCCTTTGAGGCACGCGTCGATATCGAACGCGATGGTCGGATGTACCGCTACCCCTGCGCCGTTGCTGGACCGCTTGACATGGACATGTCGACGGTACGTGCGTCTCTAAGTCATCAGGCCAAACGGATGTCTGATACATATTAATTTTAGAAATTCTTTTTACCCTCCCTTTAAGCTCTCTACCTGCCTGTCCCCTACTGCGCTCCGATCATCAGATCGGAGCGTTTTTTTATTGGGACCTGCTACGTGACCGAGATCGGGTCCATAAATAGATAGGTCTTGTGCACGAAATGTAGTGCCTTCTTTGATTAAAAAATACAACTTTAGAGGAACGTTTTAAAGACGAGCCGGTTGTCTATACGGAGCATATGACGAAATATTCACTGTCATGCACTCGGTATCGAAGCGCGGAGCACTGTCCGTCGTCAGGGTTTTTGGCACCGAAGGCGTCCTAAACTA
>TARA_R110002051_G_scaffold70381_10_pt1 | contig 51540 bp, 41 predicted proteins | sample TARA_R110002051 | Tara Oceans TARA_R110002051 (sample SAMEA4397023) | marine metagenome | biome: Polar Biome; feature: [MES] marine water layer (ENVO:01000295) within the mesopelagic zone...; material: water (ENVO:00002006), including particulate matter (ENVO:01000060) such... | reverse complement strand
TATTGCTGAGCGAAATGTGTACAGCAAAGATCAACAGGCCTTAGACGTTAAATAGTAAAAGAAATCATCTATTCTACAAATTGCTACCAGGGTGAGGGGTTCACTTTCACTTCTGGTAGCGCATTTTATCTCCCTGCAAAAAAAATCTCTTAACTTACTGCCTAAACTGGCGAAAAGTGGATTTTAGGTTAATAATCACAAGATGCTTGTGATAGTTAATTTACTACTTATTTGCTTATAAGGTTTCCCATTGGTTAGTCGGTTCACACTACTGCTTATAATCGCGAGTTTCACTTCCTTTGGAACCCTCGCCAAAACTTCAAATGATTTACAATTTTCTGGGTTTGCGCGTTTAGTTGGCGGTTACTTATCTACCGATGAAGCTAAGTACGAGGGCTATGATAATTCGGTAAGCTTTTCTGAAAAATCATTGGCGGCGCTGCAAGCCGATTATATTCTCAATGATCACTTTTCTCTTTCTGGGCAGTTATTATGGCATAGCGATGAGACGAGAAAATCAGGTATTGAATGGTTATATTTAACCTACCAACCTAACGCATCTTGGCAGTTTAATCTTGGACAAATACGCACGCCTTTTTTGAAATATTCTGATGTCATAGATGTTGGTTTCGCTTATCCATGGTTAAATGCGCCGCAGCAACTTTACAGCAGCTATCTGTTTTCTCAGTACAAAGGGGTGAATGCGCGTTATTTAGGTTCTTTTAATGAGATCGCCTATTCCGTAGAGGCTTACTGGGGGAACTACAGCGACGAGATACACTCCAGCGGAACGGCTTTTGATGTTACTGTCGATGGCATGTATGGCGGAGTAGTAGAGCTAAGTTACCGAGGTTTTCAATTTCGAACTGCCACTATATATGCGAACGATACCGACACCGATTTAACCGAGTTGGACCCATTAATTCAAGGCTTAAGAGCAGCAGGCTTTTCCGACACTGCAGATATCTTAGATATTGACGGCGGAGCCACCTCTTATTTATTCGGTATCAGTTACGACTCGCTGAATTGGTTTGCTTCTGCTGAATGGATGTCGGTTAAATCAGACTTAGACATTCTAGGCGGTATCGACAGTTTTTATGTCTCTTTCGGTTATTACTTCGATGAAGTGCTATTACATGCCACGGTGGGCTCATCTCGCCAGTCATTGAACGATATTGAAAACACGATACCTGTTGGTATTGCACCGCAACTTGATGCGCTTCATTTCGCTGTGGAGGAAGTAAAAACGTACTTCCCAACGGATGACTTAGACTCATTAACGTTAGGGGCCCGGTGGGATTTTCGAACCAATCTAGCATTTAAAGCGGAAGTTTCACTTTTGAAAGGAAAAGAAGGTAAAACATCGTTTTTTGAATTAGATGTCATTGATTCTGATTTTGACCGGCGAGCCACACTTTATCAGTTAGGTATGGAGTGGGTATTTTAATGTCGAAATCTGTTTTCGCTGTATTCATTATCTCCTTTATCTTTTGTGCATTTGCCCAAGGGCGCGAGCGAGTGGTAGTGGTCGCGCATTTAGCTGATCAACCGGTTTCTTTGAGTAAGGGGGAAATCCGAAATATCTTCATGGGTGGGGTATCGGAATCTAACCTTGCTCCTGTAGAAATTGGGAGCGGCTCCCATATTCGGGTTATCTTCAATACTCATGTTATAGGGCTACCTGAATCTAGAATTCAGTCTTACTGGGCACAGATGAAGTTCAGCGGCAGGAATAAACCGCCCACCAGTGTGGACAGTGTTGACGAGATGATAAGTTACTTAAATGAAAACGAAGCCAGCATTGGTTATTTACCTGAAGGTGTTGAGCTTCCAGACAGTCTCACCGTTATTTTTACAACAGATTAGTGCTAATCAGCGTCGTATCCAGTAGTTTTATAGGCTACGTAAATATTTCCTACTATCTAGACAGGCTGGTGATTGTTGGCGCCTATTCTATTAATTATATAACTAAAACAGCAGCTAGCTAACGTGCCTTGGTCTGCTATTGATATTTACTGAGTTATGACCTGGATGCTGAAATATATCACTGCTGCTTTGCTCACCTTAGCCCTTTTTACCTCTTTTGCGATTGCAGATACCCATCGCGATCTAACGTTCTCTGGGTTTGCTAGGGTCGTAGGTGGTCAGCTCTCCACAAGCGAAGCGTCTTATGCAAATTACGATAACTCGTGGAGCTTTTCTGAAGATTCACTCATCGCACTGCAAGCCGATTATGCGATTAATAGTCAGTTTTCAATTTCTGCTCAGGGAATACTCCACACAGGGGCAGATAGAGATTCAGGATTAGATTGGCTTTATCTTACCTATCAACCTTCATCATCGTGGCAGTTCAATGTTGGACGACTTCGATTACCTGTACTCAAGTATTCCGATGTTATTGATGTAGGTTTTTCTTACCCTTGGCTTAATGCACCTGAGCAAGTTTATAGTCGACGGCTTTTTTATTCAGGTTACGAAGGCTTGAACGTAAGACACAAAACACAATTTAAAAACGTTGGACTAGAGATTGAGGGGTATTGGGGAGATTTTGATGGCGAACTTTTCTCAGGCCAAGACGCCTTTGATGTTGATATCAACGATATTTATGGTGCGGTGCTTTCACTGACTTATGATGGGTTCCATTTTCGCTCGTCTTTTATGAGAGTAACTGAAGTTGTCGATAATAGCGTGCTAATCGATCAATTAGTGGAGGGGCTCACCTCGGCTGGATTCGAGGAACTTGCTGCAAAATTTAGATTAGACGACGGTGTATCCGTTTATGAGTTTGGTGCAGGCTACACGTCACTGGATTGGTTTGTTAGCGCAGAATTAATGTCGGTAGATTCTGATCTTGATGTTTTATCTGGTATCAAAAGCTATTACCTAACACTAGGGCGTTATTATAACTCGTTGTTATTTCACGCTACGATATCAAGGTCACGTCAGGACGAGAACAGTATTGAAAATACCATCCCGTTAGGGGTGAGCCCGTTACTCGATTTATTATCAACCTCAGTTGATTCCATTAATGCTTTATTTCCTACTGATGACTTAGATTCTTTAACCTTTGGTGTTCGTTGGGATTACAGTACTAGCCTTGCGTTTAAAACTGAAGTTTCGTTTTTGAAGGGGAAAGAGGACAAAACATCGTTGTTTTATGTTCCTCCTACAAATGCTGATTTTGATAGGCGCGCAAGTCTCTATCAAGTGGGCGTAGAGTGGGTATTTTGATGCGTTGCTTAGTGTTAATCGTACTCTTATCTTCGACAGTGCTTGCCCATATAGCGCACGCACGTGAACGTGTGTTGGTGGTGGCTAATTCAGCCGAGTCAACGCTTCAGCTTAGCAAAAGCGAAATACGCAATTTGTTTATGGGAGGCTCTCTCGATGGGTTGTCACCCGTAGAATTTGAATCTGGTACCCATATTCGAAAAGTCTTTAATACTCAAGTTATAGGGTTGCCTGAATCCCGAATTCAGTCATTCTGGGCGCAAATGCGATTCAGTGGGCGCAGTAATCCACCTTCGAATGTTAGCAATATTGAAGAAATGGTCACTTTTCTTATAGAACATGAATCTAGTGTTGGCTATTTACCAGAGGGAACATCAATTCCTAATGGACTAACCGTGGTGTATATATCAATTTAGTTTGCTAGGTTTAATAAAGCCTGTTCTTCTTGCGAAAACAAAGCGTCAAGGGGGATAGGTTTGCTGTATAAGAAACCTTGCAAAATGTTGCAACCATTCTCGGTTAAAAAAGCGGACTGTTCGTGGGTTTCAATACCCTCAGCGCATACATTTAAATTCAGGTTTTTCGCCATTTCGATAATGGTGATAGTGATAAGTTCAGAACGTTTTGATGTGCCAATTTGACTCACAAACTGTCGGTCTATTTTAAGCGTGTCGATGTTAAACTCTGTGATGTAACTTAATGATGAGTAACCCGTTCCAAAGTCGTCTAAGGATATCTTGCAGCCTTCTTTTTTAAGCTCGGCTAAAAAGGCATTTGCGATAGAGAAATTATTCATATAAGCCGATTCGGTGATTTCAAATTCCACATTATTTCTGGGTATCCCACCGGAACGTAACCCCTCTAAAATAAACTCGGTCACATGAACGTTTTTTAAATCGTAAGCGGAAAGGTTGATTGAAACTCTAATATCTTCACCATAGTGCTCCGATATATGGGGTATCTCTAAACAAGCTTGGACTATCACCCAAAGCGTAATTTCTGAAATTCTGTCGCTTTGCTCGGCTATGGGGATAAACTCAGCGGGAGAAATATTACCAAGCTCGTTGTCAAACCAGCGCAATAAGGCCTCAAAACCTACCACTTTCCCCTTACTGTTGACTTTAGCTTGATAAACTAAATGGAATTCATTGTTCTCGATGGCTTGAGGAAGGTGAGTAGCCACCTGAATTTTGCGTCTAGTTTCCTCTTGCATCGACGCAGTAAACCAAACGTAACGACCTTTGCCCTCGTTTTTCGCTTTATACATAGCCACATCAGCGTTTGTGACTAACGTGGACGCGGCGTAATCACTGTCGGTAGCGAGGGCAATACCTATGCTAACGCTAGGGTCTACTCGCCAACCATCAATATGATCCAACTTGGTTATTTTACTGATGAGTCGCTTCGCTATTGCTTCTAGTTGTGAGTTCGTAGGGTTACCCACTAAGATAATAAGAAATTCATCGCCGCCAAGACGACCCACTATGTCGCCATCGCGCATAGCATCAGATATTTCAGATGAAATGCCGCAAAGTAGTTTGTCACCAGCATCGTGGCCATAAGAGTCGTTGACTTGCTTAAACCCATCCAAATCGAGAAACATAAGAGCAACTTGGGACTTTTCTCTTTTGGCACGAGCCAATTCAATCGATAAGCTCTTCATTAGATATTGTCTGTTGGGTAACCCTGTTAGCGTATCGAAGTTGGCAAGCTTCTCCATTTGAGACTGCTGTCTTTCGAGCAACAGGGTTTTGCGCTTATTAATGTCTATCTGATTTTTTATGTGCAGCATCATGCTATTGAAGCCGCGGCCAAGTGAGGCAATTTCAAACTTGCCTTCTTCCGACACTTTTACATCGTAGTTAGCTTCTTTTTCGACTTTTTTCATTTTCGCAATTAGCGAAGTCAGCGGGGTAAGCAAACGTCTTTGTAAGCGCACAGTCGTTATGACGGTGATGAGAAGAAGAATGAGGACGACAGGCGAGACTAGCCCAATAAATTTCCAGCGATTTTCGGCAAGAGGATGTTGAATGTCGTAGGATAAAACGAGCTTTCCCATAGGAAGATCCACTTCACCAATCGTTTTAATAACAAAGATGTTGTTATTAATGGTGTGAAAGCCATTGTCTAAATGAAGGTAATTAGCTTCATCAACAACCGGAGTGGAAGATGACCCATTATCGATATTGGGGTTACCAACGTAATGATTGACCAATTCATCGTATTCGTTGTAAATACGAGCAAACTCAACGTATTCGTATTTGTCTAACCTGAGCAGCACTTGGGTTTGGTCAAAGCTTCCTGCGCTGTAATTAATGACGGGCAATAAATCCATCGCCATATTTTCAGCCAGAGCATCAAACTGGTAGGCAACAAAATCTTGATACAAGGTTTCGTAAACACGAATAGACAAAGCCATTATCAAAACACTGATAATCGCAACAGAAGCTATAGATGTAAGTGCAATGTCGGAACGAAGACTTTTCAATCAAGAAACTCAAGTTAATTAATAATGCCAGATGTCATTTAATGCCTAATTATTTTTTATTAGTAAATGACGACGTTAATGCATATAACGAGACATTTAACGTTAGTATAATACTGGCTAATAGATTTCGCTGGCAAAAGGCTTGTTAACAACGTTACTAAACCAATTTACCAGTTTAAAAATAGGTTTATTTGTGCACAATTATGTCGATTTCTTAAATTAATTCAATTAGACACAAGAGTAGTTTTCAATAGACGCTTCTCGCGGATTTGGCGATTGCATAGCGCTATGCACAATGTAATGCGCGCTATAAAGTGAAAGGTAAAGCCACGGCTACGTTACCCATGCCTTCATAGTATGTGATCTTATCGTCGAGGTTAAAAATTAACCTAGCGAGTGAGGCCAAACAGTGGTAGTATGCGCCCGCATTTTGTAGGTACTATTTTAATTTGATAATTGTTTCTGCTTGTATAATTACTATTGCAAGTCCCTCTCGCGTTTCACATTACGAACTTTACCGTTTTACACCTGCTTCAGACTGATAACCCTTCAGCGCAGACCGGTTACGTTGCGTAACCTAATTTTTATTTCCAGGAGTTATCCATGTCTTTTTCTGAGTTGGGCCTAGCTGCCCCGCTACTACAAGCTGTTGAAAAACAAGGCTATACAACGCCTTCACCCATTCAGCAGCAAGCTATTCCCATTATTCTTGAAGGCAAAGACATACTGGCAGCAGCGCAAACAGGTACAGGTAAAACAGCAGGCTTCTCTTTGCCTTTGCTGCATCGTTTACTAGATGGCAGACCCGCTGCATCTAATTGTGTTCGCGCACTTATCTTAACGCCAACCCGTGAACTCGCGGCGCAGGTGGAAGAAAACGTAAAATCGTTTAGCGAATTTTTGCCACTTAAAACTGCAGTGGTTTTCGGTGGTGTGGGTATTAACCCGCAAATGAAAGCCTTACGTTCAGGTGTTGATGTACTTATCGCCACCCCAGGTCGCTTGCTTGATCTATACCAACAAAACGCGGTTAAGTTCAGCCAACTCGAAACTTTGGTGTTGGATGAAGCCGATAGAATGCTCGACATGGGTTTCATTCATGACATAAAACGCATTCTTAAATTGTTGCCTACTAAGCGTCAAACTTTATTGTTCTCAGCGACTTTCTCTTCTGAGATAACCACGCTGGCGCAAACGATTACGAACAATCCCGAGAAAGTGTCTACGGCACCTGCTAATACTACCGTTGAAACGGTTCAGCAGCATTTAGTGCCTATCGACAAATCTAAAAAAACAGCGGCCTTAATTAGCCTAATTAAGCAAAATGGTTGGAAACAGGTGTTAGTGTTTAGCAGAACTAAGCATGGCGCTAACCGTATTGCAGACAAGCTGAGTAGAGCGCGTATTCCAAGTGCAGCAATCCATGGCAATAAAAGCCAAGGTGCGCGTACTAAGGCGCTGTCTGAGTTTAAAAGTGGCGAAATTGATGTGCTAGTAGCGACTGATATCGCAGCCCGTGGTATCGATATTAACGAGCTTCCTATCGTTATTAATATCGACTTGCCAAACACGCCTGCTGACTACGTTCACCGTATCGGTAGAACGGGCAGAGCAGGAGCGAGTGGTCAAGCTTGGTCTTTTGTTAGTGTTGATGAACTAGACCAACTTAAAGATATTGAAACCCTTATTCAACAACTGCTTCCTCGTCAAGTTATTGAAGGCTTTGAGCCTCAAGCTAAAGTACCTGAAACCACATTGTCAGCGCCTAAGAAGCCAAACAAGCCTAAGCGCCCACGTCAATCTCAAGGTGGCAACGGTAACGGCAATAGTCAAGGCGACAGACCCGCGCGTCGTTCTGGTAGCCGAAACGGACCTCGAGGGCAGGGTAGACCGGGTGGTTCTGGTAAGCCTGGCGGTTCAGGTCGCTCTAACGCTGGTAAACCTAGCTCACGCAGAGCGCCAACCAGCAAAGCATAGTGACTTTGTAGCAGCAGGTAACATTACCTGCTGCTAGTTAGCGGTACACACACGGTTCAAATAAATCGTTTGTCTTTACTACGAAGTGCGAGTAACAACCCGCCAAACGCGAGCACGTTTATTAGCGTAATAGCGATAAGTACACCAGTAAAACTCTCTGGAAACAAGCTCACCATTTCAGTATTGTCATTGTATAAATTAAGTTGCTGCATTGCGCCTTGGGTGGCAAATTCTGTTGCATCACCTTTGTTTGTGGCTGCGGGTGGATTGAATACCCGCACCATAACGGAAGCGGGTATGTCCGCTTTTTCATTCGTCCACTTTTCCAGCTCTCTGGCTGCACCATCCTGAATATGCGCAAACCCTTCAGTTCCCCACCTACCTAACGTAAGGTAACTGAGCAGAACTTTTATATTATTGTCTAGCGGCGCAATAATTCCCGCCAGCATGATTTGCGGCATAAGGGCAATAGGTACAAAAGTCATGACCTTTTCAGTGGTGGTAAATACTGCGGATAGATAGAGGCCAAATAAGGTGGCTGAAACCGACAACAACAGCATAAACAGCGCTGTTGCGCTAACACTCCAAAGTTGTACTTCATTGGCATCCCCATTTACGCTGCGATACGCAAGATGCGTTATAGCGATAAATATAGCCACTTGTATACAAGCGATAATCGACAGTACCGTTAGCTTAGACGCAATATAATTGAAGATATTTAGGTTATACATGCGCTCCCGTTCGTAGATGGGGAGCTCAGAGACTATTTCTTTAGCTGCATTACTTACCCCAAACCAAACCGCAGATACTGCCATCATAAACATCACGCTCACTTGAAGTTTACTAAATATAAAAACAAGTAACCCACCAATAATGAGTGGTTGCGCGAGTAACAAAAGCAAATTTGCGTGGTCATTAATCTTGATATTGAAATAACGCACTGAGAGCCAAAAAAACTGACCAATCAGAGCAGTGTTTGATTTCTTCGCGAGTACTTCTTGCTTTACTTCGAGGGCAGACGCAGGATTTTGGCTAACCCAATGTTGATACCACTGTTGGCCTTCTTCTGGGTTTTTCATCATGGAATACACTTCAATAATATTGTCTTTTTCGAAATGGTTTAGAAGCTGCTTCTTATCACCATAATAGGTTTGATACCCTCCCTTGGATAAAAAGATAACTTGATCAACATAGTCTAAATCGGAGGGTTTATGGGTGACCATGATAACGGTTTGCCCCTTGCTCACTAACCGTCTAATACAGGATAGGAAATCTTCAATGGTCTCTGGATCTAAAGGAGAGGTGGGCTCATCCAAAAATAATATTTTAGGGTCATTGAGCAGTTCTACCGCAATAGATACCCGTTTTCTCTGTCCCCCGGATAGATCACAGACCTTACTTTTTCTTATAGCGTCGGTATCCAGATTTAGACTTGCCAGCACTGTGCTTATTTTATCTTTAATTTCCCGCTTCGTAACATCGTCGGAAATACGCAATTTGGCGGCGTAAAAGAGGGTTCTTTCGACGCTTAATTCCCCATGAACAATATCGTCTTGGGGCACATAGCCAATATACTTTTTGAGCGTGTTGTAATTACTATTATTTAGTTTTAACCCCTGTACGGTAATAGCCCCAGAGGTTACAGGGTTGGCACCGTTTAAGCCTTTCAGTAAGGTTGATTTTCCACAGCCAGAAGGCCCCATTAAGGCAATAAATTGCTTACTCGGAATTTTTAAGCTCATGGTATTTAGGCCAACAACGCCACGGGCGTACACTTTTTCTATGTTATCTGCCACGATAGCGTATTCAAGTTCAACTCTACCGCTTTCAATAGCAAACGTCGTGGTTCCAATGGTGATTTCATCAGTAGTGGAGATACTCACTGAGCCACTAATTTTTTCACCATTTACGAACGTACCGTTGGTGGTATCAAGGTCTTTTAATGTTATCTGGCCATCAGCTAACGCGAGTAAAGCGTGCTTTCGTGATGCCTGAAGGGAGTCGATAACGTAATTGCAGTCGAAAGAGCGACCAATGAGTACTTGCCCACGGGTTAATAGTAATTGATGAAGTTCGTTATTTTCAGAGCCACTATGAGTGACAGGCCCAAGTTGGGGCTGGGAAGTTGTTGGTGAAACCTGTGGTGCTGAAGAATTAGTATGTGAGGTTGTAGAGGCTAACGTTGAATAGCATAGCTCGACATGGATGCTGCCATTCGCTAATAAAATCGTACTAGGAAGCTGCACTTCATAAGGTTGACCGCCTACTAATTTTAAGTCGCCGATGATGCTGCCGTTGGAACTATTATTATCGGTAACAAAAACGCGCCCATCGAGGTAGCGAATAACTAAATGCTGACGGGAGAGTAGTTCGGCATTAACGCTGGCGAAGCAAGTGTCGGAACGACCTATATCGTAGTCCCCATTTTGAGATAAGACAAATTCTGATTCTATGCCTCTAAAAGACACTATTTTAACGCTGACTGCTTGTGATCCTGCCATTTTATTCTCTTTTTAAAATATAGTGGCGCTCGCAGTATTACGATTAACTAACTTTAAATACGTAGCTAAAGTCAGCAATACGAAGGAGCTGTCCGTGCTTAATAGGTGCTGGTAAAAAGGCTTTAAGTCGTTCTCCGTCCAGCATGGTACCGTGGGTTGAGTTTAAATCTTCAACCGTAAAGTAATCGCTATGAGACTTAATTCTTAGGTGACGTCTGGAAATTCGCTCATCTCGAAGTTGCAAGTGCACAAGTTCTCGCGACCTACCAATAACAAACCCTTCACCTTTCGATACATTATAAGAAGAAATATTGAGTTTTTGGTTACCCTCAAGGGATTGTAAGTAATAAGGCGAAGCCTGCTGATGCACCTCACTTCCGCTATTGTTAACATTTCCCTTTTGCTGTTTAGATGGCCTGGGAGCAAGGTTGTCCGGCGTAGCATTGAGGGAAGCTGCTGAGTTACCCATTGACGTATTTATTTGCGTATTTTCAGCTGAATAACCTTTGGGGCTTTCGCTTCTGCTATACGCCGGCTTTAATTTAAAAAGCGCTAGCAAAGCAATACAAAGACCTACGCTCCCTAGAATCAAAATTATAACGAGCTGGTCGTTATCGGCTTCGTTATTAGACGTATGGACTCTGTCATTTGTTTCCAAAGGTTCCTCTGCTTTTGGTGGGGGCGTTGTTGGCTGAGGCACAGGTTGTGACTCTTGCTCTGGCTCCGGCGAAGGCTCAGACTCGGGAGTGGGTACAGGTACTGGCTGTGGCTCTGGAACTTCTAGAGGCGGGCTCCATGCTCCCGTCACACCAACTGCATCCATCGCTTGATGTACCGCTACCCACTCTTTTGAGCCTTTACCGTGCAAAGCTTCGGCGGCTAAAGCATACGCAAAGCGCGCATCTTCAAAGTTAGCATTTTGAACAAGTAATTTTGAAGCCGCTTGCGCAACAATGCGTACTGCTGGGTATAATCCTATGCCGGTTACGGTACTCGTACTGGAATGGCGTGGGTGCTTGCCCCCGTTAGCCATTAAAAAGAATGCCATATTCATTATGGAAGAGTTTATATGAACACCGCCTCGGTCTTTCTTTATCGGCCAATTCAGAAAGTCATTCATATGGTCTGGGTAGGCACTCTCTCCAAAACTCAGCGAACTAGGATCGGCTAAGTCTCTTTCTGGACCCGAAGGCATTCGTAATAACCAATACTCTCTGGGAATTTTAGTTGAATTTGTCTGCTTGTTAGCATGCTCTAACCAAATGCGAAAGGCGATGCCGATTGAGTCGGCTATAGATTCATTCAGCGCGCCTGATTGAAAAGAGTATTCCAGATTACTGCCGTTTGAAACAATGCCGTGTGCCAATTCATGCATGGTAATTTCAATGTAATTAAGCCCCTCTTTCGGCACATATAGTGACTGTTTTCTCGACATCCACATGGCATTGAATACATCGCCATAACACTGAATAGTAGGCATGCCCTTTAAAAAGTGAACGTTGATAAACATATTTAAGCGCAAGCCATTCCCATCAATACTATCCATACCGAGCACGGTATCCATAAACTCATAGGCATTACCTAGTAATGCAAATGCGGTTTCTACAGAATCATCATTACTAGGTGCGCTGCCTTCTGTTCGCGCATGGGTTTTCATTGCACGCGCTTCAACTCTATCGGTTAGCGGTGGGATAAGTGGAAATTTAACTTTGAATTCTTCACAAGCTGCGGAAAAGTTGTTGATTTGGCGGTGCATGGCAGTGTGAAATAAAGGCTCCCGGTCCAATTCTTTACCTGTGGTAGCATTGACAAATACACGTTGAGAAAGAGCGTAGCCAAACGAGGAGCTAAACTCTCCTTCAAATTCATAAGCCAAAATATGCTGGCCCTGCGGCGAAGGCCAATATACGAGCCTCGATGCTACATCAGCCCCATTTGCAATGCTTAGTGTTGATAGTGCTTGTTCACTATTAAATGTGGCGGTCGCTGGTTCTAAGGGCTCAATATTACTATGTGTGCCTAATATATATATAGGTTGATGTCGCGCATTTAAAACCAAACGAGATGCTGAATTAACTACCGGAACATTTTGATATGTTTGGTTTACTGCAACTATTTTAAAGGAATGTAGTTGCTGCTCTGAAGTGGTGTGAAGTGCGCTCTCTTTACTTAAATTAAATCGTTCTGATAAGACAGTTTTTACCCACTCTTGTCTTTCTGCCTGCGTACTAAGCGTTGATTGCTCTTCCAGTGATTGAGGCGCGCGGTTAATGCCAATTTTCTCCACGCCTAACGCAGGTGCTATTAGATAGAAGCAAATAAATGCCAAACATATACTACTAGTTATGGTTCCTATATACCTTGATTGGCGTTCATTTTGTTTCATCTACAAGGCCTTCAGAAATATGTAGGCTAATTTCTTCAACAATTAAGGCGTTACTGCTGTCTAGGAATAGCATTACCTGTTCACCGGTTGCTTTTTCAACTTCAGCGCGCCATACAAGTAAGTAGTTGTCTCCTTTTTTGAAAATGATGAGCTGGGCTTGCTGAAGCATCCTTAATGTCGATTTAACCTCGTCTTCCGCTAACGTAAATGCTTCGTCAGCTGACAGTGCCGGAGTGGTGTCTATATTAATATCGTTAAGCGTTTTGCTATTTATGCTGGCTATCTTGTTTTCACGAACAAGGGTAATTGTTTCGGCCCCATAAACAGGTAAGCCTTTGTAGAACTGCTGGAGTTTAATTACTTGACTATTACCTATCTCACGGCCGCGGTTGGCTACTTTAAGTTCATCGTCTTCACCTAAGTCGCCTTCTTCTCGAAGGGCTTCCACCGTTTTCTCGATAGCATCATCAATACTTGATACGGGAATATCTGGAGTGCTTCTTCGGGTTTCGATATTTCCTGAGTCAGCAGAAGATGTGTCGGTTCCTATGACTTCTTTTGATGACTTTTCACTAGACTCAAGTGGTAAGTTATCCTGTTGCTTAGACTGACTATTTGAGTCTGAGCGGGGTAGAGGTATAGGCGGGTTAGCTTCGGAACTGTTAGCATTGCTTGTCTTTTGATGTGGTAGTGACGCACTGTCGATGCTGATAGGTCGACTCAGGAAGTAATATCCTAATGTAATTAGGATGATGAGCACCCCCAGCCCTAGCAGTAATTTGTACTGACTATGTGAAGATTGCTCTGCCGTGTTTTTTACCGTGCTGCTCTTAACGTCACTGTGAAATTGTGTTGGATCAATATTCTCTTCTGTAGGAACTTCAACACGATTTGATTCCTTCTCAGCGGATTCCGGCTTTAGTAGTTCAGGCTCGGGCGATTTAATGCCATATTGTTCCTGGGGCGTTGGCCCTGAACCTGCAGTTTCTTCAGGCCACAGTTTTATTAATATGGCGGTGGTATTGTCATGTTGATTTTTGTTGGCTAATTGCTGCTGTATCAGGGTGTCTAAATCCTTGTCGCTTTCAATGTTTTCAAGTACTCCCCCTAATGATTGTTGAGTGAATAACTCCCAAAAACCATCAGAGCAAACCAAAAACACGTTACCGCTTGTCTCGTAACGTTCAATTAGGGGGGAAGGGGGCTCACTACCGCCTAAACTTGAATAAATTTTGTTTTGGTCTGGATGCGATGCAATTTCATCATCTGAAATATCGCCTTTTAATGCATGAAGTTGAGCGAGAGATTGATCTACGGTTCGTTTAACGAAGCTTTCGTTTTTAAACTGAAATGTTCGACAATCGCCCACATGCATCGACATGAAGATACTTTGTGCTAGGTTGACATAGAGCATGCAGACGAGGGATTGGGCTTGTGCGAATTCTTCAATTTGTGAATCTAGAATTGCACTATGTGCGGAAAATGCCAATTCGGTAAGAAAATTTTCGGGTTCTTCAATACTATCATTTTCATTCCACTTTTGTGTGCAGACATCAACCACTTTTTGTGCTGCAAACGCCCCCCCTTTATGGCCTCCCATGCCGTCTGCAACCACACATAAAAACTCGCCATATTGTGGTTTTATTAATACCGCATGAGCATCTTGATTCTCTTCGCGATGACCAATATGACTAGCAGAATAAACGCGAAACTTGTTGTACATATTTCTCTTCCTTAAGAAAAACCGCTATTGAAAAGTCACCGTCGAATCAAGCAACTCAGTAGATTTACTGCAGGCTTTATCAGTTTAAAAGAAAACAAGAGAAGGCTTGATAACTGAGAGAATTGCCTATGTTTCCCTAAAGAAAAATGAGGAAAAGACAAAAAAGAGGGAGCTGAAACTATCATATTTGTACCTGTCCTTGGCGCCATTGAAATCGCAATTCATTATTTTTGTAAGTGCGTAGAACAACGAAAAGGCCTAAATACTTTTCACTAGCGCTGTGTAGTATTGATCGTTTTCCATACAAATACTACTGATCAAAAAATAAATACATAGTGTTTATTTAAAAGATTGATTCGTTATTTTCTTTGGTGTATATCTTTTATTGTTGTTTAAATTTTGATCAGATGATGTGTTTTTAGTGACATCAAAAGATGTTGACAACTGCGCCATTAATTAGAAAGAAAGTTGCACACTAAGGGCAGTATAAAGTGCGACACACAATGCAAATATACAGGTAAGTATTTACCACTGCAGAGGGAAGAATGAGCAGTCAGGTGCACAAGCTCGCGTTACCAGCTGGTACGCAACTTCAACAGTATCAAATAGAGTCAGTCCTTGGGGTTGGTGGGTTTGGTATTGTCTATCAAGCGCGCCACACGCATCTTGATTCCTTGGTGGCCATTAAAGAATTTATGCCGCAGCACTGTGCTACTCGTGATGGTCAGACCGTGTACCCTCTAAGCCAGTCAGACGAACTAGAATTTGAAACCGGTATTCAAAAATTTCTCGATGAAGCAAAGCAGCTCGTCCAGTTTGATGACCACCCCAACATTATTCGCTGCAAAGACTTCTTCAAATACAATGGAACGGCGTATCTAGTAATGAATTTAGAGCGAGGAAAAGAACTCGCTCAGATTCTTAAAGCCCACACAGCACAAGAATGTCCACTCACTGAAGCGCAAATAATAAAACTAATGATACCTGTGCTAGAAGGCTTGCAGTATATACACGACCAAGGTGTATTACATAGAGATATTAAGCCCGCTAATATCTTTGTTCGCTCAAGTGACGAGCGCCCATTGTTGATTGACTTTGGAGCTGCAAAACAAAACTTTGGCCACACGCAGAAGTCTGAAAATCAAATGCAAACTTATGGGTATGCTCCGTTAGAGCAGGTAGGTTCAGAGGGCGATCTAGGCCCTTGGACGGATATTCACGCAGTTGGTGCGATGATGTGGCGAATTGTTCTTAATGCCAACCCTCCCCGGGTTGAAGACCGTACCGCTCGAGTATTGCAAGGCCAAGCAGATCCTGCCCTAACCCGACTGGATGAAGTTAAAGAGCAATTCTCTGAAAATTTTATTAATACAATTAAAAAAGCAATATCAATTCGTATTAGTGAACGTTTTCAAACTGCTAATGAACTTATAGCTGCGTTACAAGGTGTACCCGTAACACCACACTTTGGGCTAGACGGCCAACAAACTACTCGGTTAGATTCATCGGCCTCAGCGTCTCAGTTTCCACCAAGCTATCCATCGCATGTTGCACATCCGCAGGACACCCATTCCAATCCTAGTTCACCCAAGTCACATAGCGCATCGGGGCCAAACATGGCAGGGTTTTCTACGTCTCAACCTATATCTGCTACTGGTAACTCGGGGGACAGTCCGGGGCCCGTTCCCAACAATGCTGGGGCGAACACGAATCAACATCAATCGACAACTCCCCCCACTAAAAATAACTTCAAAATGTGGGTCGGCGCGCTTTGTGCGGCGGTTGTCGTTCTGCTAGGCGGCTTTTATGGCTTGCAGTCGAGCAAAAGTAGCACTGGTTATAGTCAGATTTTAGTAAACGAAGAAATCGATATTATTTACTCTCTGATCACCAAAGCAGAGATGGATAACGACAGCAATACTATTGAAAACCGCATGCTATGTGCAATGGAAGAAATCGATGATATGGATGATGCTGGAACGAGAAATATTGAGCTACTTCGTTCTGGCATTGAAAACCGAACGCTAAATATTGAAAAGAATTTAGCGAAAGCCAGAGAACGGGCTGCCGATTTAGTATCTCGTCATCAATCAAACTCACAACATATTAATAATGTCTTCGACGAAGTCATAAAGTCGAGTAAACAAAAAGGGAAGTACGATAAAGCAGAATACCTAGCGTCGTTAAAGTTACTTGTCCAAGAAGCTTCTAAATTAAATGAAAAGAGCGAAGTCATTGAGTTACTAGAAAAACGAATAACCGTTGCTCCTAAAGCTTGCGGTTAAAGCCAGCCTAGAAATACGAACTTGAAAGACGTTTGTCAATTTAATAGGGATTTAAAAATGAATACGTTAAACAAAGTAGTACCAGTGACCATTGCATGCTTACTCATGACAGGGTGTGCAAATACAGCAGAAAGCTTGATGGGGGCTTTAACACCAGAAAGTAATCAAAGTAACACTAGCGAAGGCGGCATGGACTTCAGCTCGTTTGACGTAAGTTCGCCCGTTGAAGAGTTGGGTAAAAAAGATATTAGTACTTCACGAACGGTGGGCCAAATCATCGGTGCGATTGTGGGCGGCTATGCGTGTTATAAGAAATTTGGCGGAAATAAATTGCTTATGGCTGGTTGTGCTGGCATTGGCGGTATTGCCGGAGATCAGTTAGGGAAATATATAGGTGAAGCGATTGCAGTTAGACGTATGAATTATGCCAGTAACTATGAGTTTCTAGAGTCAGAAATAGAAGCGTCTGAAAATGCGATTCAAACCCGAGAAGAAGAGTTAGCAAAAACTAAGCAAAACATTTCAACGATGGAAGAAAGAATTGATTTACTTAAAAGTAAAGCATCACTCACTGAAGCAGAAATAGCAGAGGCACAAGCATTGCTTGCGGAAGGTAAAGCTTTACGGGCTGAAAATCAACTACTCGAAGACCGCTATACCGATACGCTTTCATATTTGAACAGTGCACTTGAAGACAGTGAAGAAGAAATTGCGTCACTCACCGAAGATAAAGCCAAGACACAAGAGGCCCATGAGGAGTTACTTGCCAAGCGAGATCAACTTTCCATGCAACTGGCTGCCATCCAAACTCAATCTTCCCAATTAGATGAGCAAAACACTGCACTTAACAGCTTAATTGTAGGTTAAGGAGCCACGAAATGAACAAGTTATATAAATTAGGTGTGGTGCTACTTAGCATAGTAGTAGTGGGGTGTGCGGTTTCGGCAGATCCCACAGAACAAAGTACTAGTGATCGTATCTGGGCGAGTGTAAGTGGCTTAGATGAAAAAACTATTGCGAGTATGCAAGAGAAGCTCGATGGGTTAAATAGCCGGGTGAAGGGAATCGATGAAGAAGTTGATTACTATATGAGCCAGCTTTACTTGGTCAAAAAAGAGCTGTCTAGCTACGAACTTACCGAGCAACAACTCACCGATTTACAGTTGGAAATTGAGGAAGTTGAAAAGCAAACCTTAGCATTGAATCAGAAGAATAAAGACAGTGCACTACTCATTGAGCAAAAGAATGCACAACTACAGGAGAAAGAGGGGAGTAAGGATGAACTGGTTGAAGACCTAAGGCATTTAGATTCGCAAATTAATAGTGTTGAAAGTCAAGTCGGCATTGTTTCTACCGGTATAAAAGACATTGTTGCCATGCGAACCCGATATGCGTTGGAAGAGTGATATGGCGTTTGCAACTTACACAGTAGGTAGGTCGAGCCAAGCTGATATCTGTATTGCCGACCCGAGTATTTCTCGCATTCACATGGAAATAACTGTCACCAATGACGGGCGCTACTTTTGCGCAGATCGTATGTCGACTCACGGCACTTTTTTAAAAAAAAACGGCGAATGGAAGCCGCTTAAGCAAGGCTACATAGACGGAGCCGATTCCCTCGTGTTGGGAACGAAAAAAATTAAGCTCAGTAGCATTATAAATTCGCCCGCAGTGGCTGGCTTTTTAAAGCAAAAAGAAGTGAATGAAGATGTCGAGCCTATGTCATTTAAGCCTATTCGCAACACTGCTACGGGTGAAATTGAATCGTCCTCGTAAATAGCTAACATGAAACATGGATTGGTAAACGTTATGAATTTATTGGAATCAGACGAGCAGAAATATCGGGTTATTGTGGCTTTAGTCGCCATATTTATCACCATATTTGTGGTTGGCGTATTTGCATTAATACTTCCTGTCAGCGAAGCCAAAACCGGTCAAATAAACGTGGGCGACGTATTGTTCGATCGCAGCAGTGGTATGTTTCCCGCTACCTTACAAAACCTAATGTGGCTCATGTTCTTTATCGGGCTAGGCGAAATGTGGGTTAGGCACAATCGTTCAGCCAAAGAGTTAGAGCAGCTTAAGCTTTATATTTTGCCTGAAGAAGACGACGTTATGCTGAGGGCGAAAGATCTGGTACCTATTTATACCGGTATATGCGAGCGCAAAGTTGCTCAACACTTCTTTGTTCAACGGCTCACCAAACGGGTGATCCTGCAATTCCAAGGCAGTAATTCAGCCGACCAAGCCAACTCCTTAATGAATTCTAGCCTTGAGTTAATGCAGCATGAAATAGAGCTCAAATTTAATATGTTGCGATACCTTGTGTGGTTAATACCTACGCTGGGGTTTATCGGTACTGTGGTGGGTATTGCTTTAGCTTTATCGTCGGCGGCAGACATGCCCGATGTATCAGACACAGACGCGATTCGTGAATGGTTAGGGTTGTTGACCACAGATTTAGGCTTAGCGTTTAACACCACGTTAGTGGCGCTGATCATGTCTGCGGTATTGGTTTTCTTACTGCATATAGTGCAGGCCAGAGAAGAAATGGCACTTAATAGTGCCGGTCAATATTGTATGGATAATTTAATTAATAGACTTTACGAAAACAAATAGAGGTGCACCATGGCGATTAAACGAGGCCCAGATGGCGTTCCAGTTGATATGCCTTCAGTCATAGCTCCTGGAGGTACAGCTCCTAAAGGTACGGCTCCAACCGAACCTGAAACGCGCGCGAGTGGTATAGGTAGCAATACCGCTAATGATGGGCCAACGGTTACCACACCTTCTCCCACCAATACTATGCCATCAAGTACAAGGCCTTCAAGGCCTGCAACGTCTGGTTTAATATTTGATGAACCTTCAACAACTCCAGCCAACCGCCAGCATACGACATCACCTGCTGAGACCGTTGATATTCGAGAAAACGCTGAAATATCAGAACACGATGACATTGATGCACTACCCACTGTGGTAGGGGGAAACAGAAGACCTAGTGCGCCGCCAGTCAGTACGACTGAAACCGCCGCGCAGTCACCACATTTTATGCCTGACCCTATGCAAGACCCCATCTCTGGTTGGCTTGTGGTGGTAAAAGGGCCAGGTAAAGGGCACTTTTTAAAATTGGGCTTTGGTCAAAATAGTATTGGGCGAAGTGCATCTGAAAGAGTCAGTGTTGATTTTGGTGATGGGCAAGTATCAAGGGCTAATCATGCCACTATCTCTTACGATCCTAGGGGTAACCAGTTCTATATTCAGCCGGGCTCAGGTACCAATATGACCTATTTAGATAACCAGCCTTCGCCCGTACTGCAGCCCATGATATTACCTGCTTTTAGTCATATTTCTATTGGTGAAACCACACTGAGGTTTGTGCCTTTGTGTGGCGAAAACTTCACTTGGGAAAGTATGGAAGAGGATTAATCATGTATTCGGTTCAGGTGGCGTGGTCTCAAATAATTGGTGCTCGAAAAAGCCAACAAGACAGTGCCTCAGTAGTAACTTGGCCTAACGGTTTCCGGTTGTTGCTGTTAGCTGATGGGATGGGGGGGCATGTTGGAGGAGATATCGCCAGTAGCTTGGTTATCGATACATTCAAACAGCAATTTATTGAGAGCGATGAACAGGATATTAAGCAGCGTTTAATTAACGCGTTAGATGCGGCCAACCTTGCTATTTATCATCAGGTAAAAGAAAACCCTGAGTTATCAGGTATGGGGACCACGTTAATAGCGGCAGTTTTTGATGGCTTACATCTACAGTGGTTAAGTGTAGGAGACAGCCCAATGTGGTTACTGCGTAACAAAACGTTGGTGCGACTTAACGAAAACCATTCTATGTCGGAAGTCTTGGCTAGAAAAGTGGAGTTAGGCGAAATATCAAGCGAGGAAGCAAGGACATCACCGGTTCGCTCTCAATTACTCGAAGCAGTAATGGGCGGAAATATTGAACGGGTTGATGCGCCGGACGATTCTAGAGAGCTTAAACCAAATGATTTGCTTATTTTGGCTAGTGATGGGGTGGAAAGTTGTAGTGATGAAACCATTATCGGGGTATGCCAACAGTCTTCAAATGATAGTGCTGAGCTAACAATGGCACTGTTAAATGCGGTTAAAGCACAAGAACGACCCAAGCAAGACAACGCGACGCTTATTGTCATGCAGGTAAAAGAACCTGTTGTAAATGAGCCCGCTACGGTGCAGCCGGAAGCGGGTGAAACATTAGAAGAGCCATCTACCCATTAACTAAATCAACTGATAGATAAATTGAGGAATACGCTTGTGTATAGAGTAGGGATGTTTATTACACTTTGGGTAATTTTTACTTTGCCATCCTATGCCTTTACTACCGTTCCTATAGAGGTGCTTGATGATGGAAAAGTAGAGCAAACAGGCATTGCTACGCTGGTTGCAAACGAAACCATCATCATCAACCAAAAACTGCTGGCGCAAGGCAATCAGTATGTCGTCACCGACCCTACCAGTAAGGCAAAGTTGATAGCTGACCTATCAGCAAAAGATGAAAGCTTAGACTTAGCTATTCTACATGTGAATGGACTATCGGGTACCCCTGTGGTGGTGGCGAAAGAGAATACTGCCATTGGTAGCAAAATCTATTTGGTGAAGCTAAATGGACTCTCTACGGCAGGCACTCTTCACTCCATACTTCCTGTAAATAAAAGCCACCCTGAACAGCGCTGGCAGCATACGGCATTATTAACTGAAGGGGAGTTTGGTGCGCCGCTAGTGAACAACTGCCAAGAGCTATTAGGCGTGAGTGTTAGCGATACCAAAGGGGTATTCGACAAGCGCCTTAAACTGTCTTCATCATTTTCAGCCGCAACCAACTTAAGAACGCTAACAGCGTTCCTTACTAAGCACAACATAGATTTCACAGAATCAGAAAATAGCTGTTTGTCTGAAGCTGACCAACTGGCTGCGTTAGAAGAAGAGAAGAAAAAGCAGCAAGCAACACTTGAGAAGCAAGAAGCGGAACGCAAAGCGGTGGAAGAAGAGCTTGAAAAGTTAAAGAAGGAAGCGGAAGCAAAGAAAAAAGCGCTAGAAGAAGCTAAAGCTGATACGACCCGGCAAGATGCAGAACGTCAAAAGGCCGAAGAGGCACTAGAAGAAGCCAGGCAGCAAACTATTGAGCAACAGAAAAAGCTGGAAGATGCTGAAAAAGCGATTAAAGAACAAGAAGAAAAAGTAAAAGAAACCGAAGCGAAGAGTAAACAAAAAGAGCAGGAATTCGAAGAAGAAAAGAAAAGTGAGCAACAAAAACTTATTTACTATGCAATTCCAATCATTCTAGTGCTGATTGTGGTGCTTATTGTTTTAAGCCGCCGTAGAAAAAAACTGCTTGAAGTAGAGCAAGAGGCCTCGGAAAACAAGCAACAACTCTCGGCAGAGAAAGCCAAAGTGGCATCGGCACAAGAAGCGCTCAGTATGGCGTCGGCAACGTTCGACGACATTATTCTAGATGGCAAAGATGAAGCAGGTGGTGAGCATCGTATTAAAGTTATTGGGTCTACTTTAGCCAGAACCGAAGGCGGCATATTAATAGGCCGTTCAGCACAAAAAGCAAACTACGTTATTAATGTGCCGGGTGTTTCAAGAGAGCATTTAAACGTTATCTTGATAGACAATAAGGTAATGATTGAAGATTTAAGCAGCGTAAATGGGACTGCCATAAATGATAAAGACTTAGCGCCAAACACGAAGGCCGAACTAAAAAATGGCGATACCCTTCGAATAGGAACGGTGACTTTTTCTGTCCATTTTTTACCGTCTTAGCTGAAAGAACAGGTGAAACCAAATGAAAGTGCGTAGCAGGGAAGTAAACGTATTTAGTATGTCGGCATTAGACTTATTTGCGTCTGCCATGGGCGCTTTTATGTTTTTAGCCATCATCGCACTGCCGTTTTTCCCCAATACGGGAGATTCAGCTGAGCGAGTGGCCGACATTAAAAGCGAGCTTAAAAAAGCGGAAGCGCAAATTGCCGAAGAACAAAAACAAAAAGCGGAGATAGCAAAGCAAAGGGATGAAGTTCAAAAGAAACTAGACGAAGAGCAAAGCACATCTAAGATATCTTTTCCTACCATGGATATGGTAATTGCGCTTGATACAACCGCTAGCATGGATAAACAAGTTAAGGGGCTGAGGGCTGAAATTGTCGACATCGCCAATTTGTTGATGAAGTTATCCCCTGATGCGGCACTTGGCGTCATTGATTTTAAAGACAGATGTGAGCCAAGAGGGGCAATAAAAAGTCACGATATCATTAAGCTAAATACGAGTTCAGTTAATCAGTTACAACGTTTTGTGAATACCATGCGCGCTGGTAGTCATAACTGTAACCAAGACGGCGAAGAAGCGATAAATCTTGCAATGAACAAAGCATTAGCATTGAAGTGGCGCGCCTCATCTAAATCAAAAACCATTATTTTTATTAGCGATAACGGTGCCTACGCTAGCGTTTCTTCACAAGTATTAGGTCAGGCGAGTCGGTTTAATCAAAGTGGTGAGAAAAGCCAAGTTTCAACGGTTTTCGTGCCAACTCAGAATGCCCTCGGACGTGCCTACTTAAAACAACTAGCAGAGACTGGGGGCGGTAAGTTTGTCACTGGTGGCGGATCTTTTGTAGGGACCGTGCTGTTGGCGCTAGCTGAATGATTGCCTTACTGTGTTGGCAAACGATTTTTAGCGCTGCATTAATGTCGAGGCTTTATGAAATTACGTAACAGGGAAGTCAACGTATTTAGTATGTCTGCACTTGATCTCTTTGCCTCGGCAATGGGGGCATTCATGTTTTTAGCCATTATTGCACTGCCTTTTTTCCCCAATACTGGGTCTTCACCTGAGTCTATAAGCGAGATTAAAAAAGAACTCGATGCTGCAAAAGAAAAAACAGCACAGACCGAAAAAGCGTTAGAGTCTACTCAGAAAAGTTTAGATGAGGCGAACAAAGAGCTTGCCGAGGGTATTGATAAATACCCCATCGAACTGATTATCACCATTGATATTAGTGGTTCAATGGCGGTGCCTTTGCAGCGCTTGAAAGACGCGATTAAGCGGCTCACCATTGAAGTGCCCAAAGTTACCCGTGAATTTAAGATTGGTGTGGTGGCCTATGGTGGAGATGGAAAATTTATCACTGTCCCAAGTGTTGTTATCACAAAGACGTCAAGAGAGAGGTTTATTCAACAGATAGATGCCCTTGAGCTCTTGCCTGGCGAAACCGATGTGCCAGAGGCGGTATCGAATGCCATGGCGATGTTCTCACCACCCAATGACAAAGTGCGCAAAGCTTACGTACTTATCGGTGATGTAGGTCCCTATGAAATGATTGGCTCTCGAAGCTTTGATATTTATGCAATATCTGAGGCTCAGGCAAACAGGTTAATTAATGCAGGAAGAGGCGTTCAGGTGAGTAAAAACTATGAGACTGAAATTTTAAATAGTATTGGCAGTTTTATATCGAGCAATAAATTACGTAGTGTAATGGCCATGTACACAGGTAACGCAACCCGCCGTGGGGATGCGTCGTATAACGTTATCGCACTCACTAAACCCCATAGCATCCCGTTCTTCAAAGCTGTGGCAAATGAAGGTGGCGAAGACAACGGGCATTATTCAGAAGAGCCTTCAGAGATGCTTTCTATGCTGCTTATTGCAGTATTAGCCGCGTCCTAATAACGCGGCTAGCACGCAATAACAAAATTGTAATAAGTAGCATTGAGAAATATGAATGAGCTGGCTGAAGAGTTAATTAGCCTCAAGCGTTAAGGCGACTCCGCTCTTTTTAAGCTGTAAATGTTGTCGACTATTCAGTAAAAACAGACGATTCGCGTCTACCGCAAGTTCATTTGCCAAGAAGTTTTTCACCGTTTTGGCGCGGGCATCAGCTAAATGGGCAAGTTCCCGCTTCGGTATGTCCATGGCACTTCTTACTTGATTGTACATGGCGATATAGAGTGCTTGTTCGACTTGCGCGGCATCAGGTGCTACTTGAACAGGTGTTGTTTCGCTATCTGCAGTATCTTTACCTGTATCTTCACCGCTTTGCTGCAATTTAGCTATTACCACTACGCGTTCTTCTTCTACTGTTTTGCCGGTGCTGCTAACGAATAACTCACTTAATGCGTCAGCGAGAGGGCCGCTTATCGGCATAGTACTTGGCGACAAGCTTTCTGGTAGCGCCTCTTGACCAGAAAGGGCCAACAGCTGTTGTTGCAGTTTCTGTTCTGCTAGTTCATAAGCGTCAGGTACTTCATCTACAGTGCCTTCAATATTCACGCGAAGTCCAGGGCGTTTTGTTAGCGCATCGGCAAGGGTAGCGAGTTTACTTGATGCAGCATCAGTTAACTGCGATGAGCCATGCGTGAAGTCAATTTCATTAAGCTCATCGTCGTCGCTGCCGACTAAGTTCGCCAACAACGAAAAGGGCGCAGTCACCGCTTTCGTGATTAAGTTACCAATTGCTTTTAATATAATAGAGCCGAACCCAAAGGTTGGGCTATCTAAATCACCCGACACTTCAAGACCTAGATCGATAACACCGTTTGAGTCTTCTAATAAAGCTATGGCCAGCCCAAGCGGTAAGCTAAGCGCTTGGTCAGAGTCTGTTTTCCTACCTAAGGTAAGTTGGTCAATGACTACATGGTTATTGCCCGCTAATTGGTTATCCTCCAATAAATACTGAATATCGAGGGACAATAAACCTTTATCAATAAAGTGCCCCATATAAGTACCTGAATAAGGGTTTACTGACGTAAGTTCCGCGCCTTCTACGGTGAAAGTGAGGTCTAAAAAGATATCTTTTATTAGCGGGTTAATCGCGCCGTACAAAGCAACTGGCGCGTAGCCATCTATTTTACCCTTTACGTCTACATTTGCGGCGGTGTCGGCATTTGATGAGAGTTTAGTAATGCTGCCGTTTAAGCTTTCAATTCCAGAAGCAAAGCGAGGGCGCAAAGAATTATCAGCAAAGTAGGCGCTACCATCATTAAAGACAATTTCACCAATGCGAATAACAAGCTCAGAGACTTCTTCGTCAGCGCTGGGGTGAGCTCCCTGTTTAGATTCAGGTTGGGTTTTGGTTTCTGGTGTCGAAATAGAGGGGGAGGCAGTTTGTTCTACTACAATATTACTGAAGTTAGTTTGCTTGTCTTCAGCGATTAATAGCTTAGCGTAGGGTTTATCCAGCGTGATTTTTTCTAAAGAAAGGGTGCTGTCAGTAGAATTATACTTAATACCTTTAATTTGAAGGTCGGCCCATTGCAGCAAAGGCTCTTGCTTTAAATCATCGATAACCGTGAGTGACGCTATGCTCGCCTGCCCATTAAATACTACTTTACTGTCACTATTGGCTTCAAAACTACCTGAAAGATCTGCACTGCCATCTTCAAGAGCAAGATTTAAATACTGCGCCACATAAGGCTGAAGTTGGGAAAGGCCGAATTGGCTGATATCAATAGTCCCCGACACGGCTTGTTCATTTGCCGAAATAGCGCCTTTACTGCTTATTGATGAAGCGGGTGTAGTTATCGATGAAGTGGCTGATAGGCTTGAAGTGGAAGACTGCGCTAGGCTGCCACCGAGCTTCATATCAATAGTGTAATCGATTGGGGTTGTAAGGGTAGAATCTATAACGCCCGTGCTTAAATTTAGCGGAAATACTCGCCAATTAACCCCGTTAGAAACCATATTTTCTCTTACGAGTATATCGGCGTCGTTTAACGCGAACGTTTGCAGTACTACCCGCCATGCCGCTTTATCGCTTTGTTTGGCATCGACGGAAGCTGAGTTCTCTGTGTTTGGTGCTGTGGCCGGCGTGCTCGAGGCCGCTTGCGAAACTTTTTCATCAAACCCTTTTGGGGTAAATATTGATACTAAATCTACGCCCGATTCGTCGATTTGAGCACTTATCCAAGGCTGCTCTAGGCTAATATTAGCAACATTAACCTGCTGCGTTTTGGTATCTAGGTTTATATCACCAACGCGTAATTCAGCAAGCTTAACTCTAGGGCTTTCTTTGTCAGAAATTACTAATTGAGACAAAGATAAGTCGGCATTATTTGCTTGAAAGCGAAAATCATTATTGTCTTGTGATAGATGATAATTGAGGGAAAAACTTAGGGCGCCGTTTGTTATTTTCGCATCAAGTATGTCATCAGATAATGGCCAAAGCGGGGCTAATGCAATTTGGCTAACCTCAAAACTACCCGCTATATCTATGGGAGACAGCTGAAACTGCCCATCGAATTGAACGCTGCCGCCTTCGGTGGTCGCTAGGGTAAACGAATAGTAGTTGGCTGATTCATCGTTGCTGCTATTTTCAGAGCTGTTCTTTGCACTAATAGCGCTATTACCAGCGGCACTAACCTGACTTTGGCCTGCATCTACATTTAAGGAAGTGGCTAGGGTATCAAGATTATTTAGCGTAAAAGACAACTCTGGGTAATCAAGCTGTGTGTCGGTGACATAATCGGCCACGGAGATGTGGCCATTGCTCAGGCGAAATTTCCCCAAGCGAATATGAGGTATTTCGCTTTGCTCTTGCGCTTCAGGCTCGGTTGTATCGTGATTAGCTTTAGCGAGCGTATCTATAATGTCAGAAAAATTAAATACGGTGGTATCTTGATCAGACGCTAGTGAAGTATCACCTTCCGATACCCGAGCAAAGCGTGCATAAGGGGCATTTAGATAAATGTGCTCTAGGGTAGGGGTAAAGCTGAATAGGGTGTGCCAAAAGCCCACATCAAGCTCAAGCAGTGTAAACGCAATAAATTCATCGTCGCTACTCGCTTCTTCAATAGAAAATCCAGACACCCTAGCGCGCAGCAAGAAAGGGTTAATGCGAATATTGTCGATACTGACATTTCGGCCTAACTGTTCACTCAATATTCTTGGTGCTTTGGATTCAAGAACCATAGGCGCAACAAGACCCAGTATTAACGCGTAGAATAAGTATGCCAACAGAAAGTAGGTAGCAATACGCCGCCATTTAGGTTGCTGCTTAAATGAAGTGGTTAAGTTTTTTATGGGCATAATTATTCTAGACGTATTAAAAAGAAGAGGAAAAAGCGGCGAATAAATGATGGCATAGGTCAATCACTCACTCAGCCGCCAAAATAAATATTAAAGCATTGAGGCTAAATTACCTAAACCAGACTGAAGTAAAGATTGTGTTTCTTCATTGCTGTTTAGGTAAGTGTTAATTTGTGTGATAAAGCTGCTTATCATATCTGCATCTAAACCCAGTGCATCGAATTGTTGCTTCAATTCGTTTATAGAACCTAGAGAGCTACTATATTCAGAGGCTTTGCTTAGCAAGCCTGACATAGTTGAACCGCCATTAGTAGAATCTGCCGCAACAGAAGGTACGTTTTCTAACAAAGAGTCTAACCCAGGGATGGCTCTGGCAAGTTCTGAATAATCAGCAGTAGTGAGGTTGCCTTTAGCATAATCAAAAATAGAGGCTAAACCACCTTCAGATTGCGTTTCACTTACGCCTAAATTTTCTGACACCATACTTACCAAACTAGACACATCTAACGAGCTAGCCTCAGCCGCTTCTGTGGTTTGTGAAGTGGATGTACTGGCATCACCCAACATACCTTTTAGTTTGTTAAGCGTGTCGTTGGCAGAAGCGTGTGCCGAAAATGATAATATAACGAATAAAGATAAGACTTTCATAAGATTTTCCTTTGAAGTAGAAATCTACCGGGCTGTAGCTAGTATGTCAGCAAACTAAGAAGCAAGGTTAGCGCTAGTCTAGCTCGATAGCGCAGTAGATAGTGTTTTACATAGTGAAATGGGTGAAATTTAGGCGGTATTCTGAAGCGCTATCCTAACGTAAATTTAGTGCTATTGCCTGAAATAAAGTGTAAAGCCGCTTTACATTCGTGTGGGGAAATACGAAGCGTGCAGTAAGTCATGTGGCCATTATCTTTTATAGAATGTGCGGATATTATTTTATATGAGACTAGGGCTTTCTATTAGGCTAAGGGCTTTGCGTCGACAGCATCGAGTAAAAGCACTGGGGGAAATATCGTGTACACACATCGTGTAGGGAAGTACTGCTTTAGGTTGTTACTTCATAAAGTAAAATTTCACAATAAATGATAACAAATCAAATAAAATGATAACAATGTTGAGGCTATGCAGTGGCTTTTGAATTAGTAGGAATCGGTCTTGGTGTGAGAATTTATCTTGTTGTCGGAGAAGAGCATGACAAGCATCAGCGGTATCGAGTTCGTTTCATGGGCTCTACCTATAACAGGTTTTGTATTGGTTATCGGTGTGTTTGTCATCAATCATTTTGGGCCGAAAATAGAAAGTTGGGGTGAAAAACATATCAAGAGGCAAGGTAATAATCATAAAATTTGAAGAATGTACTTTTTAGATGCATGTGGGCTTGAAATCTTTATCACGAAAGCAACCGTTACGATTTTTGTAGATCCATAACGCTCTTCGCGCTAATTAATGCTCTATTCAACTCCTAAAGCAACTAATCTAATTTCAAATTGTCAGTCAGACTCTAAAAATCCTCATTGTCAGACATGACATGTTCTTCTAGCAACGCCTCTTCTATTGCTGATAACAGTGAAGTTTCGTCATCGATTGACTAGCTCTGATATGGTTGAGAATTCCAAAAGCCGCTCGTTTATGCTTAGTATGCAACGTCGAAAATAGCACTTTTTGTTCGCTAGCGTCCCTATCATTAATAAACTTATCGGACTCTTCTTTTAACAGCTTGGCCTTTTCTGAACTGTTTGCTACAACATCAAAAATGTTATCAAATTCAAGATTACTTTCTGTCTCTGACTGCCTTTCCCCTTCCACTCGCTCAGCATCTTCTTGTTCGATAGTATAGGAAATATGCTCATTGTATTCGCAATCCACTGAGCCAAACTCTCGACCTACTGGACCACCGAGCGCTCCATGAAGTCCACGTTTTTTGCACCACGCGATAGCCATCTTATCCATGCCATCTGATGGAATATCAACAGACAATTGAGAAAAAGATTCATCATCAGTGTGCCCTCTGGTGATGTTAAATGAAGCCGGGTTATCAATAACAAGTTCTGCTGGATTTGAATTGTCAATTGTGTTGATAAGACTATCTTGAGCAGAAAATTCTTGGTGTAAACTGTGATCCGCTTCACTAAAAATCCGGTCAGTTTTCATCATCATAAATCCTATGTTTGCTTTAACACGGCCTGCGCTCTTTTTAACAATAAATCAGTTGAGAATTGTAAGATTTGGTTTAATTCAAAATCCGAACCGAACCTAGCAAATTATGTGTGAGTCAGTACAGTTAAAAGTGTACATTTTTAATAACACTACCACTCCTCATTTCATGTTGCAGCCATGAAATATTTCTGGCTTTTTGTATTCCTTGTTGAGGCCAACGTTCGCAACAGCCTGACCAAGCGGCGGCAGTGTGTCCGCTGAAGTCACAGCGATAGTTAATCATTCTAACGCCAAACTTGCTGCTTCTTAAATTTTAGACTTAATACTCTGGCACGAATCCAATACAGTAAGGTGGACCGCAATTTTAGCGCTCAAGCGTCTCCTGACTATCTTAGAAATATGAAATGACCAACTGCATATACGCGTCGTAGTTCAACAAAAAATAACGGTGTCCCACATAAATGGAATTAGTGGCGTGATTAATCTTAAACATGGTCCACGTAAGATGTAATTAGCAGTCAGACAGGAGAAGAAGTCAGGACGCTACAGTTATGAACTATCAAATCAAAGCGTAAACCTTCACCACTGGAATTCAATTAGGCAATCTATTAAGTATTTAACTCTTAGTGGCTGATACCGAGCAGAGGGATAGATCACATTTAATGCGGACTCTTGGCCTACAAATTGATTTAGTGCTGTCACCAATCGACCTTTCTTAATATCCTCATGTACGTCCACGCTAGATTTATATACTATTCCTTTTCCTCTTACGGCCCACTCTCTGGCAATGGAGCTGTTGTCAGTACAAAATTGGGAATTTACCTTCACTTGGATTCGTTGGCCCGACCGATTATAGAAAACCCATTCGTTATCTATCTTGTCTCGAACTTTATAACAGATGCAAGGTAGGTGAGATAGTTCTGAGGGGTGTTGTATATGGCCATGCTTGAGTATAAAGTCGGGAGAAACACATAAGACTCTTCTCTTATCGGATAGAGGACGCGCAACGAGTCTTGAATCACTGGGAATACCATACCTTATTGCTATATCAATATCGCCGGAATATAAATCTTCCACGAAGTCAGATGTGTTTACCCGAAAACGAACCTCGGGATAGATGGACAAAAAGGAGTCAAGAACCCCGAGAAGTCTCGTCTTGGCTAAGTCAGTAGGTGCAGCAATTACTATTTCACCGGCGAGTATTTCCGATTTATCTTTGACTTCTTCAAATGACTCTTCAAGCTTTGCAAACGCCAAACGACTTTGTTGATAAAAAGATCTACCCTCGTGGGTTTCTCTAACTACTCTCGTAGATCGTTCAAGAAGTCTCACATTCAACCGAGCCTCAAGCTTTTTCACTGAGTTGCTCACAGCAGTACTGCTCACTCCTAGTTTTTTAGCAGCGCCTATGAAGCTCCCTTGCTCCACAACAGCATGAAAAGCCCCTACTTCACTATAAATACTCATTTAACGCTTTAGATTATAAACCACAGGTTGATAGTAAAATAATAAATACACTGATTATTTTCAATAGAATTCGACATATTCTACAGCTCGGTCTAACAAAACAAGGAAAGTTGCTATGTCTGAGCGAATCCTCAATAGTGCAAAAACCTTTAAATCAGGTAAACAGCTGCTTAAAAAAATGTGGCACTACAATATCGAAGTACCGAGAACAAAGTTATTGTTTTTAATTACTATAGCAATAGGTGTAATAGGTTGGAGCATTTGGCAACCTCAGGTACTGCGAATGATAGACGTTTATCATTCTGGCACTGTTGAAGTATTTTATATGGTAGAAAGTATTCAGCAGGACTGGATTTCGCCAGAGCTATATTCTCTACTAATATGTATCGCAGTCGCAAAAATCGTTTGGGGTCTAGCTGTCGGACTAGCAGATTTGGTTTTCTTCAAACGCCTCACTGGCCGCTCTTTCGATTATGCGAATATGCTAAATATGGTTGTCGTTAACTCTCTTATTCTGTTTTTGGGTGTCTTCAGCTTTAGTCTTTTACCAGTAGAGAACTTAATTGATAGTTACGATTCATTTATTGTTTCAATTCCTACACTCGTTCATCTTGACGGTGTATCTGCTTTTTTAATCGCCATGTTACTTGGAGATTTCTGTTTTTATTGGTCACATAGGATGATCCACAATGTTAGGGTATTCTGGAACTTAGGTCATATATACCATCACAGAAATGAAAATCTGACTCAGCTTACTCACGGTGTAGAGCCACGATTTTTTCTGTTAAATGCGCATGGTATCGCTTCGTTGATGTTGCTCCCTCTTGTTGCAAAATTATTTACCAATGATTTTTCTAATGCAGGTTACTTCCTAATACCAATGGCTTTAATCAATCTTTGGATTGATCCCTCTCATTCAGTTGCGCTTTATGCGCTTGAAAATCGTTACAGACCGCTTAAATGGTTGCGCTTATTTTTCATGACGACATGTGTGCACTATACGCATCACTCTCGAGATCCAATTCACAACAAAAGAACCGGGTGCAACTTTGGAGCACGTTTGACGCTGTGGGATAGACTGTTTGGAACATATGTAGAGCCAGTAAATTATATTCCCGAGTCCGGATTATTTAGTAAACATACTGACTATTGCGTGAATCCAATGAGGTATATTCTGCTGCCATATATCAGGTTTATAGACGAGTTCAAAAAAAATAAGCTTCGATATTGGCCGAAAATTCTATTCGGATCGGTATTCTGGTCTCCACCAAACAAGTCTAAACTTAGCCACTAACAGTGCTACATGGCTTTAAGCATGAAGAATAAAAGGTTTATTTTTGCTCTTTTCGTGGCGCTCACACTGACTTGCAGTAGCTGGTCAGCCATTGCATCCTTTGAGCTTGATACAACAGGCTATTTTCGGCATGGATTTTTAATTGGAGTCGATAACGGGAATACAATGAACTGCAACAGTATGTTGAACGCTTTCGCAAAATCCAGATACGGAAACGAATGCGAAGGCTTTTTGGAATTCCAATTACATCCCTCCTATGAAACTGACGAGTTCACACTGTTAGGTGTCATAGGCTGGGATTTCTTGGATTTGCCTGGACAAGATCCATACTTACTCAGCGCCGACGAGCAGTTCTTACAAGTTAGATTTGCTTCTGGGTGGGGACTTTGGACGGGAAAAAGAAGTTATCAACGCCGGGAAGCGCATATTTATGATTATAAATATTATCACTACAGGGGAGAAGGTGTCGGTGGCTACTATGATGTAACTGAGGATATTCGAGTTACAGGTTCACATTTTTTTAGTGATACTCAGGGATCGAAGATAAATTCGACAGATTTACGTGTGTTGATTTCTGATCTTTTTGAGTATCTGGATAGCTCGTCACTAGAAATTATTACTACCTATGGAAACGATACTGATCATGGCATACATAGAGCATTTGGCATAGTCTTCACAACACGGGTGGATAGTGAACTGACTTACTTATTTGCAATAAAAAAAGCGAGCGGCCCGCTCGCACACCATGAATTTTCGCAACCTAGAGGAGTTAATCCCACTACTAATGGAATTCAAGTAGTGAATGAGTTGGTATACGACGCCAATTTATGGAGTCTGGGAGTGACCAATATATACGAAAAAAGAGAAAGCGGAACGCTGGTCTCAGAAACGCAACAGTGGTTTGGGACCGCATTAAGAATTATGAATTACCTGTCATCAGAAATTACGTTGGTTCAAGAGATCAGTTTTGACACATTGGAGCTCAAAGACAAGTACACGGCAAGACATAGAAAGTATTCTTTAGGCTTACAATATTCAAAAAACAAGACTTTTTATGATCGACCTGTATATCGGTTTTCATCACGGTCTTTGATGTCGATGACCCATACGAGGTTTCCACCGCTGGCATGAATGTGGGATTTCAATATGAAACGTGGTGGTAAGTGAAATAAGGAAACACTGTTTATGAACAATCCAAAAAAAGTATTTCTATATTATTTATCAAATGTTAAAAAAATTCTTGAAGAAAATGACAATGTAGATTCTCACTTAAAGCACCAACTCACAGATACCATGTTCCCGGCACATCAGCATATTAGCACCGCCGTGTCATTTACATTACGTTGTTGCTGTCAACTGGCCTCTAGAGAAATCCTCACGTTTTACAGAGGGACTGACCGAGCAGCACTAATTGATGAGCTGAAGAGTACGATGAGTTATCTTGATTCCATACCAGACAAGGAGTTGGAGAGCCAAACGTCTATGCAGTTTGGAATCACAGCAGGGTTTGCTGAACGATCCTTTGAACGTGATACGTTTATTAATATCTATGCCATTCCAAATTTTTTGTTTCATATAAGTATGGCTTATGCCTCACTCAAGGTAAGTGGCCTCTCACTAGGTAAAGCTGATTTTGATCAAATACACCAGTATCCAGATGGATTTTGTTTTGAATAAAACAAAGAAGTGAATCGACCAGACTTCTCTAGACACTTAATTGCTTTATAATTGTGTGTACTAAGGAGAAAAGATGTCTCAGCGATTTACAGAAGAATTTAAAATACAAGCCGTCAAACAAGTTACCGACCAAGGTTATTCGGTGGCAAGCGTTTCTGAGAGACTGGGAGTGACTAGCAGTTCGCTGTATAACTGGATAAAAGCCTACGGCCCAGAGAGTGAAGAACATAGGCAGTCTCAAGAACAATCCGACCGAATTAAGCAGCTAGAGAAAGAGCTTGAAATTCAAAACTCCATCACACAAAATCGAAAAGAGCGTTGCAGTGATCACTTGAACTTACAACCGTATTTTTCGCGGGCGAGTCAAAGAAAAATACGCGTTCATAAAAGCTAGGCTCAAGAATTACCCAATAAAACTCATGTGTGAAGCACTTTTAATACAACGAAGTGGCTTCTACGCATGGGTGGATAAACCGAAATCAAAGCGACAGTTAGAAGATGAGCGCCTGATGGGGTTAATTAAGCATTCTTGGCTAGAAAGTGGCTGTGTCTATGGGTATAGAAAAGTCACGAGTGACCTTAAGGATTTAGGCGAAGCTTGCAGCAAACATCGCGTAGCTAAATTGATGAAGCTAGAAGGTATAAAGGCACAAGTCGGTTATAAAAAGCATAAAGGACACTTCAGCGGCAAGCCTGCGGTTGTTGCCGATAATGTGCTTGATAGGCAATTCACGGTTGCCACACCGAACAGATACTGGGTCACTGATATTACCTACATCCGAACTCACGAAGGCTGGCTCTACCTTGCCGTCGTTTTAGACTTATACTCTCGCGCTGTTGTTGGCTGGTCGATGAGTTCTCGCATGGAGTCTGAGCTTGTTACTCAAGCCCTGCTAGCTGCGGTGTGACAACGAAAGCCTAAAAAGCAGGTACTTATACACTCAGATCAAGGGAGTCAATTTACAGGTTATGAATGGAGTGACTTCTTAACTGAACATAATCTCAAAGCCAGCATGAGCCGTCGAGGGAACTGCCATGATAATGCCGTCGCAGAGAGCTTCTTCCAACTACTTAAGCGAGAACGAATAAAGAGAAAAATTTATACAACACGTGAACATGCAAGAGCCGACATATTCGATTACATCGAAATGTTTTATAACTCTAGACGCAAGCATGGTGACGCGAATAATATGCCTCCACTGGCTTATGAAAAGCTAGAAGAATTCAAAAGAAAATCTGTCTAGTAAAGTCTGGTCGATTCAGGCAGCGCCCCCTTAATGTAAACGCAATGTAATTAATAATTTTCAAATATAAGGGCGTGGATAGTTTTATCCAACACTCATATCATACCAAAATTATTTATTATTCTTACACTTTGGTAAGTCTGTTGTGGTGGGAGTTTTCGTTGATGAGTATCTTCTAAAAATAGGGGTGTAGAGACATAAAAAAACCGCTTAAGGTGAATTAAGCGGCTTAATATTAAGTGATAGGTTTGAGCTGTCGACTTAACCGACTAAATGAGTAATAGAGTATCGGTCTCGGGTTTCGCTTGATTTCTTTTTAATTTCTTCCAAGGCTTTGGCCTCTGATGCTTCAAATAAAGCATTAATCAATCGATTAAAATGTCCATGCATGGCGGTTCGCGCGCTTTGTGAATCACGTGATTTTAACGCCATAAATATACGCTTGTGCTCTTCTAGCCGGTATTGACTACTGGTACCGCAAACGCTTTTGTACGACGATATGATTTGAGGTTGAGATTCTCTTAACTTCCAATAATGTTGAATAGATAACAACAGCGCGTTATTACGAGTAGCCTTGGCGATAATAGAGTGGAATTCTCTATCGGCTTTTTCCGGCTCGTCGTCATTTTCCATTGCAATAAGGGTGTCGTTAAGACTATTAAGCTCTTCATCGGTTATCGAAAGCGCCGCCAGTGCTGCCGCTTCGCCTTCTACCAGCGCGCGGGCTTGAGTAAGCTCAAAAGCACTAATGCGTTGTACTTCACTTTGTTGAGGCTGATTGTCTAGCACATACACACCAGAACTTACTTTAACTTCCACGCGGCCTCGCACCTCAAGTGCAATAATGGCTTCTCTGATGGTTGGTCTGCTGACGTCAAAATTTTCAGCAAGTTCTCTTTCGGGCGGCAAGCGACTTCCAGGGGGATATCGGCCAGCGTCAATTTGCGCTTCTATTTTTTCAACGATATGCCAGAACATGCGACGATTTTTCATCAACTAAACCTTATAACTGCAATAATTAGGTACAAACAGATACAACTTAATCGGTTAAATTGTACTTATTGTTCAACACAATTCAATTGCTTTAAAAGGTTCAAGCATACCGGTGCCTAGCTGCGTTTGTTCTGCTAAATCCGCTAACAAAACCTACCATTTAAAACAATCAATTCAGGATATCTACGTCTTATTCTACAAATACAGAAGTATTTGTTAAAAGAGGCTTATCAAATCATATATTTATATGCACCAAAGAGATTAAAATTATGCTGTTTACAGTCGAAGGCGCTCAAAAACTAAGGGTTTGAAGGATTTTACTTATTATTAGTTATAGCATACAGGGGTTATTGGTCAACAATTTGAGGTGGATTTCTGCGCTTTTAATTGTCAATTGGTTAACATTTTGTGTTCGTTTTTTTACTGGTTTCATCTGTTCAGCATTAACATAATTGATTACTCATAACAAAGTTTCGAAAACGGTTTCGAAGAAAATACGAGTGTGGAAAAGTTTAGCGGTATTCTTGAAGATTTCATTCCTAACGGCGTATACGGAGACAAGGTACCGGTTGAAGAGATGATAGATTTATATATTACCCCGTGGAGTAATGAAAAGGGGAAAGCTGCCTTCTTCCGCAATATGCGTAGACTGAATAAAGAATACACCCAAGCCATTGCGGGAAGCCTTCCTACTCTTACTCATGAAACATTGATACTGTGGGGAGATAAAGACGAGTTCCAAAAGCCGAAATATGCACCAATGTTAGCGGATGCTATTCCCGATTCTTCTATCAAGTGGATAGAGGGCGCTGCACATTGGGTTACTGATGAGCAACCTGAATCTGTGTCGGAGTCACTCGTAGCGTTTTTATAATTTCACCAACGTACTTCTGGCGGCTGAACACGGGTAAAATTGACGACTGCCTTGCTAGCCGCCTCCATCTTCTTCTCCTCCTTTTGAATGATTAAAACAGGGCTATTGCAGGATGTGTTTGTTAGCGAAGACTGTTTAGCATAAACACGTCTATTTTGTGTTTATGGTATTGCCATGTCGGGGTTTAAGAAAATATCCAGTGCCATCGTGGCCGTCTTTATCGTGTGTTTTATTGTCTTTTCCTGCGCGGTCTATTTCCAAATTCGCCAAAATATAAACGATGAAACATCCAGTGCGCTAAACCAAGTGCAAGAGATGCTTAAAGCGAATATGAATGCTAACGATATCAAGGCAGTTGCAGAGCAAAGCCCACACCTATCGGTATCAGGCTTTACTGGTCGGTTATCAATGCCTACTAATTATCATTCTGACAACCAACCTATCTATATTCCCATCCATGAAAATCAATATTTGGTAGTAAGAGCGCACAATACTGCCGAATTGGTGCAGAACATGAACCTTTTTTGGCTAGTGGTCGCGTTATTTTTTACAACCTTAAGCGTATTGCTATTTACGCTAAAAGTTGCCGTAGCGCAGCACTTGAAGCCTTTAAATCAATTGGGCTATGCTTTACAACAACTTGTAGAGGGGAAAGCGACGAATGATTTTGAAGACAGTGATATTAAAGAAGTTAAGCGTGTTATTGGGCAGTTTCAGCGCTTACAAGATTCACTCCAAAGCAAAGAAAGGCAGTTGGTTAAAATAGATAAGAAACTCGCGTTGTTACAAGAGCAAGAAAGAAGCTATCTTGCTAGAGAGTTACACGATAATGTGGGGCAACTACTTACTACCATCAAAGCTCACGCCTATATTTTAGTGAACTCAAATGAGCCCAGTGTGCTTGAGTTGTCTGCCCATAAAGTGCAGGCCATGAGTCAGCAAATTAGTGACGCCATTCGCCACTTAACGGTCCACCTTCATCCGTTAGTGTTAGACAGAGTATCGTTACAGCAATCCCTTGAAAAACTGGTATTCGAACAAGAATTAGCGCTACCTCAAACCCAGTGGCAAGTTTCTATCAATTTAAACAAATTTGCCCAAGAGCATGAGCGAGATATTCATATTTATCGCTTTGTTCAGGAGGCGATTAACAATGTGGTAAAACATGCTGATGCGTCAAAAGTATGGGTGAATATTGCTGGAGACCAGCAAGGACTTACTATCAATATTCGAGACAACGGCAAAGGGCTTGACGGAAACGCTGTTGAAAGTATTGGTATGTTATCTATGCACAGTAGAGCCAGATGTATAGGCGCTACCTGTGCTGTAAAATCACACAAAGAAGGTGGTGTAAGGGTACAGTTATCCCTAAGTTTACTTGGCACTGAAGACTTACGTCAGGTTAACGTGGCATGAATATCTTACTAGTAGATGACCATGCTGTAGTAAGAGAAGGTTATAAAGCTCTACTAAATGCCATGATGCCTGAATGTACGGTTTTAGAAGCGGCTGATGGGCAGCAAACTCATCGTCTACTTAAAACGCACAATATCAACACCTTGGTTCTGGATATTAATCTTGCGAAAGAGAGTGGCTTATTGCTCGCCGCTGACTTTTTAGCCACGCAGCCTAATTTGAAAATCATATTTTTTAGTATGTTTGAGGATTGCGCCATATTACAGCGGGCAATGCAAACCGGCGCTATGGGGTATATCAGTAAAAGTAGCCCGCCAGATACACTTATATCAGCCATAAAAGTGGTGGCCAAAGGGCAAAAATACATAGAACGTTCATTGGCGGTTAATTTGGCTAATCAGCTGTTAAACGCTGATGTCGATATTGCTGCAAAATTAACGAAGCGTGAATTTGAAATCTTCATCGCAACGGCGATGGGTAAAACCCGATTTGATATTGCCAATGAATTAGCCCTGTCTGCGAAAACAGTGTCAAACGCGCTAACAGTGATAAAGCGAAAGTTAAATACCATTCCTGCAGAATTTACCGAGCTGGCAACAAAACATGGTTATATTGGCAAGGCATAAACTTCTTTTCCCCTCCTAAAGTAGGAGCCAAATCGGCCTATCGCATTATGGTGGATTGGCTGCAAAAGTACGATTATCAAATGACACAGTAAGCGATAACTAGCAGCGTGTTGACGCGCTAAGCATTCAAAAAAGGTGTCATTATGATTTACGCAAATCCAGGAAGTGAAGGTTCAGTAGTCAGTTTCAAAGAAAGTTATGGTAATTTTATCGGTGGTGAGTGGGTTGCGCCAGTTAAGGGCGAATACTTTGTCACTACGTCTCCTGTAGATGGCAGTGATATAGCCCAAATTCCTCGTTCTACTGCAGAAGATATTGAGCTGGCTATTGATGCTGCTCATGCTGCCAAAAAAGGGTGGGCGGATACATCAGTCGCTGAACGCTCGAACATTCTGTTAAAAATAGCCGATCGTATTGAAGCTAACCTTGAAATGCTCGCGGTTGCAGAAACATGGGATAACGGTAAGGCCGTGCGTGAAACACTTAACGCCGACGTCCCATTAGCTGCCGATCACTTCCGTTATTATGCTGGCTGTATACGTAGCCAAGAAGGTACTATCGGCGAAATTGATAAGAACACAGTGGCTTATCACTTCCACGAACCATACGGTGTAGTAGGGCAAATCATTCCATGGAACTTCCCACTACTTATGGCGGCATGGAAACTCGCACCGGCTATCGTCACCGGCAACGTAGTGGTGTTAAAACCTGCAGAACAAACGCCAGTGTCTATTTTGGTTTTTGCTGAACTTATTCAAGACTTGCTGCCACCAGGTGTGCTCAATATTGTTAATGGTTTTGGTGCAGAAGCGGGGCAAGCGCTTGCTACAAGTACCCGAATTGCGAAAATCGCCTTTACTGGCTCTACGCCAGTAGGCGAGCATATTCTTCGTTGCGCGGCTGAAAATCTTATTCCATCTACGGTTGAACTAGGCGGTAAGTCGCCGAACCTCTTCTTTCCCGATATTATGGATCACGAGCCGGAATTTATTGATAAATGTGCCGAAGGTTTAGTACTTGGTTACTTTAACCAAGGTGAAGTATGTACTTGCCCATCTCGTGCGGTTATTCATGAAGATATCTACGATGCCTTCATGGATAAAGTGATTGAAAAAATTCACAAAATTAAGCGTGGCAACCCGCTTGATACCGAGACCATGGTAGGTGCGCAAGCGTCTAGTGAACAATTTGATAAAATCCTTAAGTACATTGATATCGGCAAATCAGAAGGCGCTGAAGTTGTCACCGGTGGTGAAAAAGAACAGTTACCAGGTTTAGATAAAGGCTATTACATTCAGCCCACCATATTGAAAGGGCACAACCAAATGCGTGTGTTCCAAGAAGAAATTTTTGGCCCAGTAATCGCGGTGCAAACCTTTAAAACCGAAGAAGAAGCGATTGAAATTGCAAACAACACCAGCTTTGGTTTAGGCGCAGGGTTATGGAGCAGAGATGCAAATATCGCCTTTAGAGTAGGCCGAGCTATTGAAGCTGGACGCGTGTGGACTAACTGTTATCACCTATATCCTGCCCATGCTGCATTTGGTGGTTATAAAAAATCGGGCATAGGCCGTGAAACTCATAAGATGATGATGGACCACTATCAACAGACTAAAAACTTGTTGGTGAGCTACGACATCAATCCACTTGGTTTCTTTTAATTAAGTGGGAAGGCAGCACCTAGGTGCTGCCTTATTTTGTTATGCTAAAAGCGTATCTACTACTTTGTATTTTGCTCTGTTTATCAGTAACCGCTGTAACGCCGGTTTTCGCACAATCCGACGCCACTGACATTCCCGAAGACGTACGCCAATTATTCCCTACCGCTACTCGTGTAGGCAATGCGCACACTGACATTAACGTAATACCGGTTTATCAATTGCAGCAATTGCTGGGTTACGTGTTTGAATCGAAAGACTTTGTCGACTTTATTGGTTTCTCAGGTAAACCAGTCAATGTGTTAATTGGACTGGACACCCACGGTAATTTTGCCGATCTGGCTATAAAAAAACACAGCGAACCCATTTTTTTGCATGGATTAGGTGAGCAGTCGCTAAGAGATTTTATCGCGCAATATAAAAGCCACAATGTGAAAGAACGTTTCGTGGTGGGTGGAAAAAGCCATGTGGGCAAAAATGCGACCTACTTTGATGGTGTGACAAAAGCCACAGTGTCGGTACTGGTGATAAACGATACTATTGTTACCTCTGCATTGGCGGTAGCACGGGCTAAGTTAGATGGTTTTGTATTGCCCAGCACACGCATTATTAATCCTGATTATTTTGAAACTCTCACCTTAGAACAACTAGTAGCGGCCGGTTATATCCAAAAACAAACCATTTACCGTAGTGAAATAGATGACCTTCCTACCGAAGTTATCGACGCGGCGAATGCTTTTACCGACCCTCAAGAGTCATTATTTTCCGAGCACTTTTTCGGCTTTCTCAGTTTACCTATTGTGGGGAAAAACCTATTACGGGAAGAGGAATATCTTAGGCTTCAAGAAAGCTTAAAACCTGGCGAAGTAGCCTTGTTGGTAATGAATACCCAAGGCTTTAGTTTCGTGAGTGATGAGTTTATTCCTCAAACTGCGCCAGAGTTTTTTCGCCTCTCGCAATCCGCATTTACTATTGATGCTAGAGACTTAGATTTTTATAGCTTTTACGACCCTAGTTTTAAGCAACCGATGCCAGAGTTTGAAACCATAAAGGTACTTAGGATTAAATCACAAGGTGGGCTGTCCCTCGACCAAGAAATGACGGTCTCGATTAGTTTGCCCTTTAGCCCTCGGTTTATGGAGCAAGATGAGCACCTGTTTAACCACACGTTTTTATTACCTGACGCGCTATTCATGGAAAACCCCGAAGCGCAACAACGTGCTAGCGTGCCGCTTTGGCAGCAGTTGTGGCAAAGCAGGTGGTTGGAACTCAGTATTACGCTTGTTTACTTAGTTGCGCTGTCGTTGTTCTTTGGTTTCCAACGAAAGCTAATGAAATATTCGCGCATGGTGCATGTTGTTAGAGGGGCATCATTGCTCTTTGTCTTGTTTTTTATAGGCTTCTACGCGCAAGGGCAATTGTCGGTCGTTAATATTTATACATTGCTACTAGATTTAGCCGATGGTTTTTCTATTGAAGTCTATTTGCTCGACCCTGTTATTTTTGTGTTGTGGTGCTTTGTGTTTGTGTCGCTATTTATTGTAGGGCGAGGGCTTTATTGCGGCTGGTTATGCCCTTTTGGAGCGCTTCAGGAAATTATGGCAATTGTTGCACAAAAGTTAAAAATAAGGCAGATTCGAATAAAGCCAAAGCATCATATATATGCGCAAAAGCTTAAGTATGTCGTGCTGGTTGGCTTAGTTGCAACGTCGTTTTACTCATTAACATTGGCCGAAAAATTAGCGGAAGTTGAGCCCTTTAAAACCTCGATCACGCTCCATTTTGTACGCTATTGGCCGTTCGTACTCTATGCGCTTTTACTATTAGGATTAAGTTTAAAAATTCACAAGGTATATTGTCGCTACCTTTGCCCGTTGGGTGCTGGATTAGCTGTTTTAGGCCGCTTCCCTTTTGTTAAGCTCTTAGAGCGTCGTAAAGAATGTGGTAGTCCATGCCAACTCTGTAAGCAGAAAAAATGCGGTATAGATGCCATCGAACAAGATGGCAGTATTGATTATGCTGAATGTGTGCAGTGCTTTGAGTGCGTAGTGACGTTAGATAATCCTAACCTATGCAAAATTGATAAATATAAAAAAAATAAGGTGCCAACACGTGTCAAAAACTTCCATCCTGTCCGCGCTGAGTAAGCCTGCCAGTCAGTCAGTGTCTGCGGTATATGCGGCGGCAGATGCGTGTCATGACGTTGCCAGTGAAATTCTATCTAAAACAACGTTAGATGAAATAGAACTGGTACTTTTTCATACTTCAACGTCGTTCGATTTAGATGAAGTTGCGCAGAATATGACATCACTGTTTGTCAATGTGCCCACGGTCGGTTGCACTAGTGCCGGAGAGTTTAATAAAAACGGGTATTGTACCGAAAGCTTAGTTGTTGTTGCCTTCTTAAAGCGTGATTTTTCCATAGCTACCGCGTTAGTTTCAAACGTAGATAAAATTAATTTTGACGAAGCCCATGACATTGCAAGTGGTCTGCGCCATACCTTGCAGGCAAGAGATAAGCGGTACGATACCAATCAGCACTTTGTCATTTCTGTGCTAGACGGGCTAACCCGACACGAAGAACATTTTTTAGAGACCTTTGCCACAGCGTTCGGCAATATTCCTCATTTAGGCGGCAGTGCTGGTGACGATTTAAAACTTGAAGCCACCTATGTTTTTTATCAGGGGAAATTTCATCAAAACGCAGCAGTGTTAATGTTGATAGGAACCGGTAAAGCGTTCTCTGTTTTTTCTGTCGATCATATCGACTCGCCAGTGTCTAAGTTGGTGGTAACCAAAGCTGATCCAGAGTCTCGTACGGTTTACGAGATTAACGGCGAACCCGCTGCGCAATACTATGCAAGTTTGCTTGGGTTAAAGGCTTCTGATCTAACCCCAGATGTGTTTTCAGTATTCCCATTGGCGGTACTAGTAGGGGATAGATATTTTATCCGCTCAATACAAAAAGTAGATTTGGCCACCAACGCTATAACGTTTTACTGTGCGGTTGATATCGGCATTATTCTTACCTTTGTGCAACTTGGTGATTGTATCGATGTTCTAGAGAACAAGTTAGAAACGCTAACTCAGGAGTTAGGAGAGGCCGAATTTGTGTATACCTGTGATTGCTTTTTGCGGCGTTTAGAAATTGAACAAAACAAAAAAGAATCTGAAATTCAGCGATTGCAGCAAAAATATCATGTAGGCGGGTTTAATGCTTATGGCGAACATATTCATTCGGTGCATTTAAACCAGACCTTCACGGGGGTGTACTTTGCTAAAAACTGAGCAGCACCAAACCATTGACTCTCAAAGTAATGAAGAGAACCTAGCGCGTAATAAGAATGAAGCGTTCCCAGAGATTGAAGAGGATAAAACGCACGAGGAAACTGAACTAGAGAAGCTACGTCGCGAACTCACACGCCAAATCGATGAAAATGAAAAGCTTGAAAAGATTAACGCTGCGCTTATGTATCGTATCGAAGAAGGTGGATTCAATCACCATAGTTACCGGGCCTTTGAACATGCCGTGCAGTTATCTGAAAAAGTAAACGAGAAAACCGAAGCATTGCAAATCGTGCTGCAGAAGTTAGAAAAGTCGAATACTGAAATTGCACGAGCTAATCAAGAAACTAATCAACTCAAGCAGCGCCTAAATGACGCTATCGAAAGTATCAACCAAGCGATGGTATTGCTTGATAGTAAAGGGGCAGTGGTTTATTTCAATCGGCATTTTGTAACTGTTTGGGACAACTATTCAGTTACGCCAAAGATTGGTGATCATTATTATGATATTACTCAACTTGCCAAGCATTTAGGGATTATCCGCCGTGTGCTTCCCCCTGACTCCGAAGGCCGAGTTATCTATCAGCTGTCTAATAGCCGGTGGTATCAACTGACTATTCGCCGTACTCAAGAAGGCGGGAAAGTTATCTTGTTTAACGATATCACTGAAGTGAAGTTAAATGAGTCAAATCGGTATGAGCAAGTAATAAAAGAGAAAAACAAACTGCTACAAAGTCTTATTGATAATGTTGATGTTGGTATCTTGCTTATTAACCAAGAGGGTGGCGTTGCCTTTTGGAACAATACGTTTATAACCCAATCTAATTTGTCGAAGCAGGCAATGTTTGATTGTAAGAATATTTATTCTCTGCAAATGCATGCTGACTGGAGCGGTTTAAACCTTGAGAAAGGTGGTGACACCACTCAAATTATTAACGAAAACTTGGTAGTCGATAGGCGAATTACTCTGCTTCCTGACGGAAACACCCTGTGTACTTTTACCAATGTGACGTCTCAGCATCAGTATGCGGAAACCTTGAAGCAGAACGAAAGTTGGATCCGCATGATTACCGATAATGTGCCCGCACTTATCGCCTATATCGGCACAGATAAAAACTTCTTATACACCAACAAGGGTTATCGAGATTGGTATGGGCTAGGAGAAGAACCCTTGTACGGCGTAGCGATGGAACAAAGCCACCTTAAACACGTCTATCCTCGTCTTATTCATTATGTAGAGCGAGTAAATAAAGGAGAGGTGGTTAGTTTTCAAAGTGAAGAAACTAACGCAAAAGGTGAAATCGGATTCTTACAAAAAGTCTATCTACCCCATTTCAACGATAAGAATGAAATAGAAGGGCATTTTGTTCTTGCTACTGATGTGTCACACCAAGTAAGAAGTAAACAACAGCTACAAGCAGCGAAAGACCAGCTAGAGTCAAATGTAGAAAAGCGTACTCGAGAACTCAATCACGCAAATATTGCGCTGCAAGAAGCGATGAATTCAAAGAGCAAATTCTTAGCGGCCATTAGTCATGACTTAATGCAGCCTTTAAGTGCGGCTATTTTATTTAATGAGTCTTTAAGAGATCAGGTACAAGCATCTGCTGAACCAATAGTAAGCGCCTTAGATAACTCACTATCCGACTTGAACAGTCTAATCCGTACTCTGATTGAGACATCGAAATTAGACGCGGGAGTGGTGCAACCTGACAAACAGCGAGAGGATGCACTCCCATTGCTAACGCAGTTAGCTGAGGAGTTCAGCCACATCAGTCACGACTATGAAGTAAATTTTCGTTATAAATTCCAAGACGCTATTGTGCATACTGATCTAAGTTTGCTGTCACGAATTCTTCGTAATTTACTAAGTAATGCCATGAAATACGGTGCAAAAGGGAAAGTGCTTTTTGTGGCAAGGACGAAAGGCAACCATCTTCGCATCAGTATATTCGACCAAGGGGTTGGAATAAGCCACGCCGATCAAGCTGTAATCTTCAAAGAATTTAGTCGATTGGAAAATGACTTTAACTATTCTTACAGTTTAGGACTTGGGCTTTATATCGTTGATAAAATGAGTCGTCTACTAGAGCATGATATCAAGGTTATATCTACGCAAGGGGTTGGATCTTGTTTTACTTTAACGGTGCCCCTTGCAACTATTCAAGACATTGAGCACGAGGCTTCGTTTGATGCAGTACCTCAAGATAGCTTGCCTGATAACCTTTTAGATAAACAAATTTGGCATATCGACAACGACACCAATATGCGGATAGCCATGCAGACGCTATTCGAAAATTGGGGTGTGGAAGTGGTTACGTTTTCAGGTTTTGCACAATGCATGGCGGTGATGGACCATTGCTTTGACGAGTGTGATTTGCTTATTGTCGATTATCATTTAGATGACGGAGAGAATGGGTTAGAAATTGCGAAGCATATTAAGCAAACCATGCCGGCTATGCCCATTATGCTGTGTACGGCCAATCATTCTAAAGCGCTAGAAAATGAATTAGAAGGGACAAATATACAGCTGTTGCACAAGCCGATTAATTCACTACGCTTGAAACAAGCACTTAAATCGGCTGTTTCTTAAGTGCTATTCGCATAAACCCATAGGTGGCGGACGCTAGGCACAACACACATATGCTGTGTACGTATTAGTTAAATACGTACTGATTAAAATCGATATTGGCAGCGCTAGCTACCACTTTAACTCGATTGCTTGCCCCTAATTTCTTCAAAATAGATGAGACGTGTGATTTCACGGTTGTTTCTGAAATATTGAGCTCATAAGCGATAACTTTATTAGCTAAACCCTGGGTTAAATATTTCAAAACCGCTAATTCTTTTCTGGTTAACGAGCGAATTTGATCAAGAGAAATAGCGTCTTCTTTTTTCACTCGGTTTCTTGTCGATGATGTACGTAAAATTTCAGAAGGAAGGCATACATTACCCTCAAAAATAGACTCCACTGACGTGGCAATTTCTTCTATTTTACTACTCTTTGATATGAATCCTACTGCACCATAAGAAATGGTTTGCAGAATGTTGTGCTTTTCCGTTTCCGCCGAGATGATAACGACAGGAAGGTTAGGGTGCTGATTCCGAATTTCAAGTAAGCCATTGAGCCCGCAGGTTTCTGGCATATTTAAATCTAGCATCACAAGATCGAAAGCAGCATCAGCTTCGAGTACCTCAAGCGCTTCAGAGAGTGAATTAGCTTCAATGGTTTGAGAGTCGGGAAATTTTTTGCCTAATATCGTCACCATGGCGTGACGAAAAATAGGGTGATCGTCAATGATAAGAATTCTTTGCATACTATTACTACCCTCGGCTTAGTAAGTACCCAAATGCACTCACACAATACGTAATCTACCGCTATGTTTGTTAAATTTATTTTAACAAAATAGTTACAACGTGGGCAAGCAAATACGACCGAAGTCTTATAACAAAAAAGCCTTAAAATTCATCATAAATTGCTTAAAAGCGCTTTACGCTTTTGTTCGTATTCTTCTTCAGTAATTAACCCCTCTTTTCTAAGCTTTTCAAGGGTTTTGAATCTTTTTATTAGCGGCTCTTCATTCGGTTTTAATGCTTCCTTAACAATGTCGGGCGACACTGGCGTTTTATGTAACTCTGCTACGTTTACGGTGACCCAATCAGTTCTAGTAGACTTCATGGTTACACTCGATAAAGTGAACGCTAGCTTTTCATTGAAAGGGAATTTTGATACTACTCTTTCACCATAATTAAAGTCGTATTCAACAAGCCCTTGGTTAGTGGGGTCGTAGGCCATTTCGTAGGCGCTGTTTGCTACTCGATTGTGTTCACCAATGATGAGATTAAGTAGGCCTTCGTTGAAAAATGCTCTACCTGCTATAAAGTAAGTTTGTTTTTTTAGTCCTCCTAGGGTTCTTTTTTCTTTCGCCAAGGAAAATAATATATCTTGATGAGGCTTTGCTTTTTTTAGGCCTATGCTTAAATACTTCGCGAGGTTGTTTTGTTGTTTCTCTGTAAATAGAGGTTCAGTTGTACTTTTATTTTTTATTATTTTTATACTAGATAAAAATTTTAATATGTCTTTTTCATCTATCTCGACTGGTTGAGAAGTTAGATTTTCGGTTAATTCACTCTCTGCGATGTCGCCATTTTTTAATTTTTTCCCATCAATATTGTTGTTTTGTATTTTGATAAGAGAATTTTCACTTTCACGCCATAAAATAGTATCTGATGAAAATGATGGCGTGGAGAAAAATACCATGATAATAATCACTTGAATTCTTAACATTAATCTCATCATAATTTAGTACCAAGTAAATATAAGCTTCGTTTAAAATTACTTACTCTTAAAAAACATCTAAATAAGGAGCAGAATTGCTCCCTATTTGAGTCGAGAGTTAGAAGAAAATGGTGCCACCTAACTGAATAAGCGTGAGATCTTCTGCATTATCATAAAGTGACTGTGCTGCTTCAGAGCCACTGACGCTGAGACTTAAATTTTCATACTTTGCATAAATGAGAAAACGAGAGCCAAAATACTGCTCTGCCGCAATCCCCCATTGATTAAGTTCAGAGCCTACTACACCGTCTAGATGGGCCATACCGTATTGGTCGTTATAGCTTGCGTATTCTGCGTAAAAAGCGGAGTCGCCAAAGGCGTTATATTGCTTGCGAACACCGGCTTTAAAGTAATAGGCATCTGTGTCGTCCCCTGAGCCGATGATCGCATCATCAGTTTCTTCCATTTGATAGGTGGCCACACCGAAAATACCAGATTCAAGGTGCATTACGCCGGTTTGAAATTGTAAGGTTGATGAGCCGTCGCCGCCTACATTAGTGCCGCCGTCTTTATTCACTGAATAGCCACCATGTAGGTTTGTTTTAAACCCGCCATGTTCGGCTGAGTACTTAACCGCGATGTCGTATATTTCATCATTGGCATAGCCAACTGCCACGCTAAAATTACCCATTTTAGGCAAGTCATAACGTACGCCGTTCCGGTAAATCCCATTACAGTCAAGGCCGATACCGAGCCCAGGTGTGGCTAAGCATTGTGCAAACTGACCCCAGGCAACATTAGTCGTACCTTCGTCAATGCCGCGAATGAAGAATCCATTAGCGCGGAATAATGGCGAAATGCCAGACCAAATAGTGCCTGATGGGTCTGCAAGAACAGCAATGTTATCGGTAGGCATACTTTGTAGGCCTATAGTTACTTTCCCCCAATCCCCCCCAATGTGAAGGCTACTACCTAGAAGCCCAATATCGCCGCCATTGAAGGTATCTAAATTATCTTGGTTTGCGAACAGAAGGGGAGTTTGGTGGCCGCCGCCTGAATAGTTAGGTGTACCTGAAAGCGGCTCAATAATGACTTCGAAACCCACATCTAATCCGTGCTCTTCTAATTTGTAATCACCAGAAAGGGTAATGCGGCTGCCAAGTGTGGTGCCATTATCTGAAAGTTGAGCGACATCACTTCCAATGCCATCATCGTAATACGTTAATCCTTCATTAATCCAGCCAGAGATATTCCAAGAGTAGTTTTCTTCTTCTGCGTAGCTGTTCAAACTTAACGTACTTAAAATAGCGATAGATAAATATGATTTAACAAGCAATTTATTTTTCATTTTACTGTCCCAGTGTGAGTGGTGTTTTTTAATAATGAGAATTTATTTTTCTCATGTGCCCTAATTTAAGTTTCGGGTGTCAGTAAAATTGATAATAGATTTATATAGGTTTTGAACCATTGGACGTAAGGCTTGTTAGCCTCGTTCTTTAGGACTAAGAAAAATTAGGCGCATGGCGCCTAATTTGTATTTTTAATTTATATTTTTAACTTAAAGCTGCGCTAAATTAAAATTTAGCTTTCACATTTAAACTTACCATTCTAGGTTGCGCTGGACCTACAAATAGGGGGCTTTCCACATCGGGGTAGATGTCTTCTAATACTTCATCAGCTTCGCCGTAAGTGCCGAAGGTTTCATACTCTTTATCGAATACATTGTTCACCCGTAATTGGGCACTAAATGTGTGATTAAACTGATGGTTTAAATAAAGATTAGTAACAACATAGCTATCTAAGGTGTCATTTTCATTGGCTTCATCACCACGGAAGTATTGGCTAGAGGCTGAAATGATTTCTGCACCCAAGGCGGTTTGTTGGCTAAACGCGTAGTCTAGGTAAAATTTGATATTGTGCTTTGGTTGCCCAGGAATGGTATCACCTGCCTCAACTTGTCTATTTGCTCCTAACGGATTGAATGGGCTGAAAGAAGTAAAGGAAGACTCAAAAGTCGCGTCTAAATAATTATAATTAAATCGATAATTCAGCTTTTTCCAAAATGAGCTAATGCTGAACTCAACGCCCTGTCTACGGGTGGCATCAATGTTAATAAAGTAGCCTCTGGATGCCACCGAGCCTGCCTGCTGAAAAATGATGTCATCTTCACTCTCACTACGGTAAACATTTAGCATCATGTCGATGTTGTTAAAGGTCGCGGCATAGTTTGCTTCAATGGTTTGTGTGACGACTTGATCTAACGGCGGGTCTGCAACAAAACCATTAGGTAGGCGGCATGGATCATCTTCGTCTGCACAGCTTAATTCCGCAGGGCTTGGTGTTCTAGATGACTGGCTAAACGCTAGGTTTAACTGCGACGTATCACTAAGCGCAATATCTAGCCCTATGGCAGGGTTGAACTGGGTAAATCTATGATCGCCATCAAGAGAGTCATCACCGTCTTCGCTTAAATCTTCCATTAGTACATGGTCGCGATTGAACCGGCCCCCTATGTTGAGTGATACTTTGTCAGTAAGCTGGGTAGTATTAACAAAGAGTAAGGACCACGCTGAGGTGTCTACATCAAGCCTAACTCGTGCTTCAGCAGATTGAAGCCCTTGAAGTGGTATGACAGTTCGGGAGTCGCTTGCCGTGTCATTTTCCAGTATGCCAAAGGTGGTATCGGCAGAGTAATTGATATCCCCTTTATTGTAGGTAGCGCCAATTACCAGTACCGATGGTTTGCCTAATAATTCATAATTGCTGGCAAGCTGGGAAGAAACTCCAAAGGCTTCTGAACTTGATAATCCAGTGTTGTAAGTGCCGTCTATCTCATCAGGAGATACATCTGAAATGTCAGATAGCGCAGTATTTTCATCGTATCCAATGAAAGCAACGGCTTCTACATCATCGCCAACGGTGGCTAGTTTGTCATC